>ERZ1673741.1827-NODE-1827-length-16642-cov-5.871466_pt1 | contig 16642 bp, 15 predicted proteins | sample MGYA00580209_ERZ1673741 | MGnify/ENA primary metagenome ERZ1673741 (study PRJEB41218, sample SAMN15661754) | gut metagenome | host: Homo sapiens | place: Canada: London | collected 2015-08-20/2019-03-30 | study: EMG produced TPA metagenomics assembly of... | reverse complement strand
ATCGTGATCCCGCAGGCGCTGCGCTCCACGGTGCTCCCCATGACGAACCTCTTCATCGCCGTCATGCTTACCACCGCCCTCGGCTCTCAGGTGCCCATGGCCCCGCAGGAGCTCACGGGCGTGGTCAGCTACATCAACACCCGCGAGTCCGCAGGCGTTATCACCTTCGTGCTCTCTGCCTGCGGCTACATCGGCACTGCGCTCGTCACCGGCTTCATCGGCAACAAGATCGACCAGAAGGTCAGGGTGATCCGCTAATGGCAGCCAACGCAACCACCATGCGCGACGCCCTCTACGAGGCCCCCGGCCCAAAGACGAGGCGCAAGATGCTCCTCGGCACCGTCGTGAGCCTGGCCGCCGTCGTCGCCTTCCTGGCCTGGGTCGTGTACCGCTTCTGGGTCAAGGGCCAGCTCTCGTACCGCTACTGGGAGCTCTTCAGCTGGCGCTCGACCTGGATCTATCTCGGCCGCGGCCTTCTGGGCACGTTCGAGGTGGCCCTGACCGCGGGCGCTGCCGCCATCGTGCTCGGCCTCGCCCTCATGCTCGGCCGCACGAGCGCCTCTAAGCCGCTCCAGGCCGCCTGCGCCGTCCTGACCAACTTCCTGCGTGGCGTCCCGAGCCTGCTGTTCATCTACGGGTTCTTCTTCGTCGTGCCGACCCTCGGCGTAAAGATGAGCTCGTTCTGGATGCTCACCATCCCCATCGCGCTCGCCGCCTCGGGCGTCCTGGCCGAGGTCTTCCGCGCCGGCGTGAACGCCGTCCCCCGTGGACAGACCGAGGCGGGCCTCTCCATCGGGCTTTCCCCGTGGAAGGTAAAGACGAAGATCGTTCTTCCTCAGGCCATCCGCTTCGTTGTTCCCTCGCTCATCAGCCAGCTCGTGGTCGTCGTCAAGGACACCGCGCTCGCCTATGTGGTCACCTTCCCCGACCTCATGCAGAACGCCCAGGTCCTGCGCACCAACTACGACGCGCTCGTCTCGTCCTACCTCGTCGTCGCGGTGATCTACATCCTCATCAACTACCTGATCAACAAGGCCGCCGTGTACGTCTCGCGCCGCACCGGCGCGAAGATCATCCGCTAGGCGCACCAAAGGAGAATCACATGACCGAATCCAACGCCGCGCAGGCACCCGTCATCGAGCTGCGCCACGTCGACAAACACTACGGCGACCTCCACGTGCTCAAGGACATCAACCTCAAGGTCAACAAAGGCGAGGTCGTCGTCATCATCGGGCCCTCGGGCTCGGGAAAGTCTACGATGTGCCGCACCATCAACCGCCTGGAGACCGTCGACTCCGGCGAGATCCTCATCGAGGGCAAGCCGCTGCCGCAGGAGGGCAAGGAGCTGGCCCAGATGCGCGCCGAGCTCGGCATGGTCTTCCAGGGCTTCAACCTCTTTGCGCACAAGACGATCCTCGAGAACGTCACCTTGGGCCCCATCGAGGTCCTTGGCATGAAGAAGGACGAGGCCGAGAAGAAGGCCATGGAGCTCCTTGCCCGCGTCGGCGTGGCCGAGCAGGCGCAGAAGGTGCCCGCCCAGCTCTCCGGCGGCCAGCAGCAGCGCGTGGCCATCGCCCGCTCGCTCGCCATGGACCCGAAGGCGATGCTCTTCGACGAGCCGACCTCCGCACTCGACCCCGAGATGATCAACGAGGTCCTCGACGTCATGGTGCGCCTCGCAAAGAAGGGCATGACGATGATCGTCGTCACTCACGAGATGAACTTCGCGCGCCGCGTCGCCGACCGCGTTATCTTTATGGCAGACGGCCAGATCATCGAGATGGGCACGCCCGACGAGTTCTTCGACCACCCGCAGTCCAAGCGCGCCCAGGACTTCCTCAACAGCATCAAAGGACATTAATTTATGCGATCTTGCGTTTCTTGCGATACCTGCGACCCTGACTGCCCCGTCCACTCCGAGAAGCCCGAGTCGCGCCCTCTCATCTTCGTCGCGCCCCGCTTCGAGCCGGGCCGGATGTACGGGGAAGAGCAGCTCGCGCCGAACGAGGCGACGACCAAGTGCTACGTCGACGCGATCTTCGAGGCCGGCGGCCTTCCGGTGATGATGAACATCACCGAGGACGAGGCGCTCATCCGCGAGTACGTCCGCCGCGCCGACGGCATCTGCGTGCCGGGCGGCCCCGACGTCTCGCCCAAGCTCTGGGGCGACGACTCTGAGCACCCCGGCTGCTCGTCGTGCCCCGAGCGCGATGCGTTCGAGATGGTGCTCCTGCGCGCCGCCGTCGAGGCGGACAAACCGCTCTTCACCGTGTGCCGAGGCACCCAGGCGCTGAACGTCGCGCTCGGCGGTACGCTCAATATGGACGTTCCCACCATCCCGAGGACGCCCGGCGCGCGCGAGCGGAACCACGTGAACCTCATGGGCCGGCCGAGCCACGACATCATCATCCAGGAGGGATCGCTCCTTCAGCGCGCTTGCGGGGGAGAGGAGCGCTACTCCGTGAACTCCGCCCACCACTGCTGCGTCGAGCGCCTCGGGCGCGGGCTCGTGCTCTCTGCACATTCCGATGATGGCATCCCCGAGTGCATCGAGATGCCGGGCAAGCGCTTCGTCCTCGGAGTCCAGTGGCACCCTGAGTACACCTGGTACGCGAGCGACGCCGACTTCAACATCTGGAAGTCGTTCGTGGACGCGTGCCGCGGGTAGACCCGGCGTCCGCGCGGATATGCCGCGGCGTGGTCTGATGTAGTATGTGCCTCATGGCTTTGCGCTGCATCAGACCCGATTCCACGGTAGGTGACCATGTCCTTCGACTTCACGACCCTCTATGACCGTCGCGGCAAAGACGCGCTCGCCGTCGACATCGCGGATACCGAGCCCTCCCTCAAGCCGAAGGAGGGCTTCGACGTCATTCCGATGTGGATCGCCGACATGAACTTCGCGACCGCCCCGAGCGTGACGCGCGCCGTGGTCGAGCGCCTCAATCACCCGCTCTTCGGCTACTTCGAGACCCGCGACGAGTACTACGACTCGATCATCTGGTGGCAGAAGGCCCGCAACGGCGTTACGGGCCTTGAGCATGAGCACATCGGCTACGAGAACGGCGTCCTCGGCGGGCTCGTGAGCGCGCTGCGCGCCGTCTGCGCCACGGGCGACAAGGTCCTCGTTCACTCGCCGACCTACATCGGTTTCACAGGCTCGATCGAGGGCGCCGGGTACCGGATCGTCACGAGCGACCTTAAGCCCGACCAAGCGGGCGTTATGCGCATGGACCTCGCCGACATGGAGGCGAAGATCCGCGAGAACGATATCCGAGCACTCGTTTTCTGCTCGCCGCACAACCCGTGCGGGCGCGTCTGGGAGCGAGCGGAGATCGAGGCCGTGGTCGAGCTCTGCGCCCGCCTGGACGTGACCATCATCTCGGACGAGATCTGGAGCGACCTCACGCTCCCCGGGCACAAGCACATTCCGACCCAGTCGGTCTCCGATGAGGCGCGCCGCCGCACCATCGCGCTCTATGCGCCGAGCAAGACCTTCAACCTTGCGGGACTCATCGGCAGCTACCATATCATCTATAACGAGGCGCTGCGCCGGCGCGTGCTCAAGGAGTCGGCGGCGACCCACTACAACTCGATGAACGTGCTCTCGATGCACGCGCTCATGGGCGCGTACTCCGAGGAGGGCGCCGCATGGCTCGATGAGCTGCGGGAGGTGCTCGGCGGCAACGTCGCATACGCCTGCGACTTCATCGACCGCGAGCTCGACGGCGTGAGCGTCCGGCGGCCCGAGGGCACCTACATGCTCTTCGTGGATTGCGGCGAGTACTGTCGCGCGAATGGCCGGACCCTCGACGAGGTCAAGCGCGCGGGCATCGAGGTCGGCGTCCTTTGGCAGGACGGCCGCCCGTTCCACGGGGCTTCTCACCTACGCATGAACCTCGCCCTTCCACGTGATCGCATGATCGAGGCTTTCGACCGCCTGAAGAAGCACGTCTTCGTCTAAGTCCGCGCTCGCCGCGCGCCTTTGGGAAGCGGCTCGTGGGGCTTCCTGCGCAGTTTCGCGAGCCGCTTAAGCGAGGATCTCCCGTAGAGCTGCGAGCGCCGCGTCGACGTCGTCCTCGGTGTTCGCCCAGCCGACGCTGAAGCGGATGGTACCGGTGGGGAAGGTGCCGAGCGTCCGGTGCGCGGAGGGCGCGCAGTGAAGCCCCACGCGCACTTGGATCCCGTGTCTCGCGTCGAGCTCGTGCGCCACCTCGGCGAGCTCGCGGCCCGGGGTCTGGATGCTCACGACGCCCGTGCGCCCCTCCAGGGACTTCTTTCCGACGACCCGGACCTTGCCGGCGTCCTCGAGCTCCGCCAGGCCGCCGATGAGCCTTCCGGTGAGGGCGAGCTCGTGCTCGCGGATGGCGTCGATGCCCCTCTCCTCGATCCATACGAGCGCCGCTCCGAGGCCGATGATGCCCGGCAGGTTTGGAGTGCCCGCCTCAAGGCGGTCGGGCATGAAGGCGGGCATCCGCTCGAGGTCGCTCGAGCTGCCCGTGCCGCCGGCCACGAGGGCGTTTATCTCGCTTGCGAACCCGTTGCAGAACACGGCGCCGCCCACGCCCTGCGGGCCGAGCAGCCCCTTGTGCCCGGTGAAGCAGACTGCATCGATGCCCCAGCCTGCGGCATCGATGGGCAGGACGCCCGCCGTCTGCGCGGCGTCGACGACGTAGCGGACCCCATGGGCGCGGCACACCTCGGCGATCCGTTCTATTGGCAGCACGGTGCCGCAGACGTTGCTCGCGTGCGTGGTTAGCACAAGCTTTGTGCCAGGCTCAATCAGGCGCTCCACGCAGGCGGGGTCGAGCTCTCCCGTCGGCGAGCACTCTGCGCGGTCAACCCTCACCCCGAGCTCCGCGAGCTGCGAGAGCGGGCGCATGACGGCATTGTGCTCCATGCTGCTCACGACGACGTGGTCCCCGGGGCGCAGGTACCCCTTGAGCACGAGGTTCAGCGACTCGGTCACGTTCCGGGTAAAGACCACCTGCGAGGGATCCTCGCCTCCGAGAAGCCCGCAGAGCCGCTCGCGCGCGCAGAAGACCGCGTCCTCGACGTCGAACGCGCTCGAGTAGTCCCCGCGGCCGATGTTCGTGCCCGCCTCGGTCATGTAGCGGACCATAGCCTCGGGCACCGCCGCGGGCTTGGGGAACGTCGTGCTCGCGTTGTCAAGGTAGATTCGCTCGCCCATGGTTTGGCTCCGTTTGTCTGATTGGTTGTACACATAAAACTATAACGACTTATAGTATTTCCGGCATCTAAACAATCTGTTAGGTTTTCGTTTGGCGCCAAGTGGATCCGGAAAGAAAGGAATGACTATGGATCTAAAGAACGAGAAGGTCGCGATCGTCGCCGGCGGCGCCGTCATCGGCGTCATCGCTGCGATGCTCGTGTTCTTCGGCAACCCCGCGAACATGGGCTTCTGCATCGCGTGCTTCATCCGCGACACCGCGGGCGGCCTCGGCCTGCACCGCGCCGAGGCGGTTCAGTACATTCGCCCCGAGCTCGTGGGCCTCGTCCTCGGCAGCTTCCTGCTCGCCCTGGCAAAGAAGGAGTTCTCGCCCCGCGGTGGCTCCGCCCCGATGACCCGCTTCGTGCTCGGCTTCTGCGTGATGATCGGCGCCCTGATGTTCCTGGGCTGCCCGTTCCGCATGATCCTGCGCATCGCGGGCGGCGACCTCAACGCCGTCGTCGGACTCGTCGGCTTCGTCTGCGGCATCCTCGCCGGCACGTTCTTCCTGAACAAGGGTTTCTCGCTGCACCGCACCTACCGCCTGAACACCTCTGAGGGCCTTATCTGGCCGATCGTCCAGGTCATCCTCATCGCGCTGCTCGTCGCTGCGCCGGCGTTCATCTTCTTCTCTGCTGAGGGCGCGGGCCCCGGCGCCAAGCACGCCGCCGTCGGCATCAGCCTCGTCGCGGGCCTCATCGTCGGCGCCATCGCTCAGCACACCCGCCTGTGCATGGTCGGCGGCATCCGCGACTTCGTGCTCTTCCGCGAGAACAAGCTCCTGCTCGGCTTCGTCGCCATCTTCGTCGCCGCGCTCGTGACCAACCTCATCCTCGCCGCGACCACCGGCGGTGCCTACTTCAACCTCGGTTTCGAGGGTCAGCCCGTCGCCCACACTGACGGCCTGTGGAACTTCCTTGGCACGCTGCTCATGGGCTTCGGCTGTGTCCTTCTGGGCGGCTGCCCGCTGCGCCAGATGATCCTCTCCGGCGAGGGCAACGCCGACTCCGCGGTCGCCATCCTCGGCCTCGTCGCCGGCGCCGCGTTCGCGCACAACTTCGGCCTCGCCTCGAGCGGCAAGGGCGCCACGCTGAACGGCCAGATCGCCGTCGTCGTCTGCCTCGTGGTGGTCATCGCCATCGCGTGCGCGAACACCTTCGGAAAAAAGAAGGCCTAGACCTCAAGTCATCTTAATGAATGGAGACCATCATGCAGACCATCGATGCGCGCGGTCTTTCGTGCCCCGAGCCCGTCGTCATGACGCGCAACGCCATGTCCTCCAAGGATCCCGAGTATCAGGTCTTGGTCGACACCGTCGCCGCCCGCGAGAACGTCACGCGCTACGCCGTGAGCCAGGGCTACACCGTCGACGTCGCCGAGAACGACGGCGATTTCACGCTCGATATCCGCAAGTAACCACGACTCCCCGCGGCTGCTCAGCCGCGGGGAGCGCTTCTGTACGCGAACCCGATCGGAGGACCGATGAGCTACATAGCTGCGTTCTTCTCGCACTTCGGCGCGACGCGCTTCCGCCGGCTGTGCCGTGACCGCGGCGTCGAGGTCGAGCTCATGCCGGTGCCGCGGGCGATCTCGAGCAGCTGCGGGACGTGCGCGAGGTTCTCCGCCTCGCCGCTCGCCGACGGAGAGGAGTGGCCCGACGAGGTCGAGTTCGTGGTCGAGGCGGCTGAGGGCGGCGCGGGGCCGTACACCGAGGTCTACCGCGCGCCCGGGGCATAGGCCATAGGGCGGGCGCCCGGGTCGTGCCATGGTAGAGGGCCGGGCAAAGTAATCGCGCTCCTTGCCGCCTCGCGCCGATGCGCCGGGCGGCCTTCACAGAAAAGGGGAGTCACATGGATATGACCGGTGTCAAGCTGACCGAGCTCGTGGAGGCAGCCGGCTGCGCGGCCAAGCTCGCGCCCGGCTACCTCTCGCAGGTGCTCGCCGACCTCCCGAGGGTCGAGGACCCGAAGCTGCTCGTCGGGTTCGATGCCTCCGACGACGCGTACGTGTACGACCTCGGGGACGGCCGCGGCCTTGTGGGGACGACGGACTTCTTTCCCCCGATGGTCGACGACCCGTTCCTGTTCGGCCAGGTGGCGGCCGCCAACGCGCTCTCCGACGTGTGGGCCATGGGCGGCAAGCCGGTGCTCGCGCTGAACCTCCTGTGCTTCCCGAACTGCCTGGGGCTCGAGGTCGCCGGCCAGATCCTCGCCGGCGGCGCGGACAAGTGCCGCGAGGCGGGCGTCATCGTCGCGGGCGGGCACTCTATCAACGACCACGAGCCCAAGTTCGGCCTTGCCGTCACGGGGTTCGTCGAGCTCGACCGCATGCTCGCCAACCGCAGCGCGCGCGAGGGCGACGCGCTCGTCCTCACCAAGGCGCTCGGCACGGGCATCTTGACCTCGGCGCACAAGGGCGGGATCCTCGACGACGCGGGCGTCAAGGTGGCCACCGACTCCATGATCACGCTGAACAAGCTCCCCATCGAGCTCGCGGAGGGGCTCGACCTCCACGCGTGCACCGACGTGACGGGGTTCTCGCTCATGGGTCACGGCTGTGAGATGGCCGAGGCGAGCGGCCTCACCGCGCGGATCCGCGCCGAGGACGTCCCCGTGATGGCGCGCGCCCGCGAGATGGCGCGCATGGGGCTGATCCCCGCCGGCGCCTACCGCAACCGCGATTTCTTCGGCCCGCGCGTGGAGATCGCCGATCGCGTGCCGCTGGACCTGTCGGACGTGCTCTTCGACCCGCAGACCTCGGGCGGACTCCTGCTCGCGCTCTCGGAAGGGGAGGCCGAGGTGCTCGTCGGGCGCCTTCGCGACGCCGGGCAGCCGGTCGCCGTCATCGGGTCCATGGCCGCGCGCTCCGGGTGCTCCGTGCGCGTCGAATAGGCGCGGGGGACTGTTTGGCCTCTCGCGGGCTACAATGTCGTTTTGTTGGCGCTTATCGCTTTCCTCATTGGTCGAAAGGAACTCATCATGTCAAATAACGTGCAGGTCAACGCCCTCGGAGACGCGTGCCCCATCCCCGTCGTGAAGACCATCAAGGCCCTCGCCGCGCTCGGCGGCGCCGGCACCATCGAGACCCTCGTGGACAACGAGGTCGCCGTCGAGAACCTCAAGCGCCTCGCGTCCGAAAAGGGCTGCGGCGTGAGCGTCGAGAAGGCCGCGGAGAAGGAATGGCACGTGACCTTCGACGTTCCCGAGGGGCTCTCCGTCGACGCCGGCGAGGCCGACGACGCCCAGTGCCTCGTCCCCGCAAAGAAGAACCTCGTGATCCAGGTGTCCTCCGACGCCATGGGCGCGGGCTCCGACGAGCTCGGCCGCAACCTCATGAAGGCCTTCATCTATGCCGTCACGCAGCAGGACGAGCTGCCCGCGACGATGCTCTTCTACAACGGCGGCGCGCACCTGACCTGCGAGGGGTCGCCCGCGCTCGACGACCTCAAGGCGCTCGCCGAGCAGGGTGTCGAGATCCTCACCTGCGGCACCTGCCTCAACCACTACGGCATCGCGGACAAGCTCGCGGTCGGCGAGGTCACGAACATGTACGTGATCTGCCAGAAGCTCGAGCAGGCCTCCAACATCGTCCGCCCGTAGCCTGGGGCTCTGTTATGCGCGTCAAGGTCGATTCGCTCGTCATAACCTTCCCGACCACCTCGGCCGCCATGGCCTGCGAGGAGTTTTGCGCGAAGAAGGACCTGCCCGGGCGCATGATCCCCGTGCCCGGGCAGATCTCTGCCGGCTGCGGGCTCGCGTGGAAGGTCTCGCCGGCCGACCGGCCGCAGATGGAGCGCGAGCTCGGCGCCGCGGGCATCGAGTGGAGCGGCATGGACGTCGTCGGTCTTTGGGAGCTCGCATGACGAGACGTGAAGTGGTGTACCTCGACAACGCCGCCACGAGCCTCTGGCGCCCGCCGGAGGTCGTCGACGCCGTGTGCCGCGCTCTCACCTCGATGGGCAACGCGGGCAGGGGCGCCACCGCGGAGTCGCTCGACGCCGCGCGCGTCGTCGAGTCTTGCCGCGAGGAGGCCGCGCGGCTCTTCGGGTGCGGGCGGGCTGACCATGTGTGCTTCACCGCGAACTCCACCGAGGCGCTGAACATCGCGATTCAAGGCCTGGTAGGGGAGGGCGACCGCGTCGTCACGACGGTGCTCGAGCACAACTCCGTGCTGCGCCCGCTCGCCCGAATGGCCGACGAGAAGGGCGTCGAGGTCGCGTGCGCCGGCTGTGACGCCCGGGGCGTCCTCGACTACGGCGACCTCGAGCGGCTGGTCGCGGCCGGCACCCGCCTGGTCGTGTGCACGCACGGCTCGAACGTCACCGGCAACGTGTACGACCTGGCGCGGGTTTCCCGGATCGCGCATGCGGAGGGGGCGCTGCTGGTCGTCGACGCCTCGCAGACCGCCGGCAACCATGCGATCGACATGGCCTCCATGGGCATCGACGTGCTCTGCTTCACGGGGCATAAGGGCCTCATGGGGCCGCAGGGCACGGGTGGCCTGTGCGTGGCGGACGGGGTTGATGTGCGTCCGCTGATCGAGGGCGGCACCGGCGTCCACTCGTTCGACCGCAGGCAGCCGGGGGGCTGGCCCACCAGGCTCGAGGCGGGCACGCTGAACGTGCACGGGCTGGCAGGGCTTCTTGCCGCGCTCCGCTACATCGAGTCCGTCGGCGGGCCTGAGGTCATCGGCGAACATGAGCGCGAGCTCGCGACTGACTTCGTCGAGGGGGTCCGCGGCATGGACGGCATCGATCTCTACGGCGACCTCGATCAGCCGGGCCGCTGCGGCATCGTTGCCCTGAACGTTCGCGGCATGGGCTCGGCCGACGTCTCCGACATCCTCATGAGCGAGTTCGGCGTCGCTACGCGCCCCGGCGCCCATTGCGCGCCTCTCATGCACCGCGCCCTCGGCACCTCCGAGCAGGGCATCGTTCGCTTCAGCTTCGGCTGGCACAACACCTCCGCTGATATCTCCGCCGCCCTCCGCGCCCTCGCTGCCATTACCGGGTGACAGTCATTGCGTGCAGCTTCTGCTGCCACACATCATCCTGGGACACTCATCACTGGTGACGATTATTGGGTGCGACTTTTGGGGGCATTTTCTGAGCTTCTCTTAGTTTTGGTGATCTGTTACAGAGCAGCCTTCTCTATCGGGCGAAAGAGAAGGCTGCTCTTCTAAAGAGAAGTCTTCTCTCCCCAAGATTCCGAAGAGAGAAGTCTGTCCTTTTGAAGAGCAGTCTTCTCTCCTGCGCGAGAGAGAAGACTGACCTTGTTTTCTTTGCAAGCTCCCAAACACTTCTGCACGAAATGACTGTCACCAAGCGATGGGTGTCACCGGGTGATGGGTGTCCATAAAAGCTGCAGCCAATGACTGTCACTGAGTGATGGGTGTCCCCTGGCGATGTCTGTCCCCAAAAGCTGCACGCAATGACTGTCACCCAGTGTTGGTCGTTCGCGGGGGAATCGCGGCCGTTGGCGGCATGGGGCGGGCATTGCTCTGGACTGTGGAGCTTACAAATGGTTTGATGAGCCTAACCAAATGTTTGGTCGCGACGCGCTGACGCAAGTGGGGGGCTTGCGTCTCGTGTCGCTTCACAGTGAGAGGAGATTAAATGGCCCGACTTCACGTAATGGAGCAGAGCCACGCGCAGGCCGTCATGAGCGACCTGCACGACTCGCTCGGCCGCAGGCTGGCGGTGAGCTCGCTGGCGCCCTGCCCGGTCGAGTTCACGGCGGCGCTCGTGCGGATGTGCTCGACGCAGAGCTGCGGAAAGTGCACGCCCTGCCGCGTCGGCCTCCGTGCCCTCGACGACCTTCTGCAGGACGTCCTCGAGGGGCGCGCCAATGAGGACACCCTTGACCTCATCGAGCGCACGGCCGAGACGATCTATTACTCGAGCGACTGCGCGATCGGCTACGAGGCCGGCGAGATGGCCCTCGTCGCCATCCGCGGCTTCCGCGACGACTTCGAACACCACATCCGCGACCACAGCTGCGGCTTCGACCGCGCCGAGCAGGTTCCCTGCGTCTCCGGCTGCCCGGCCCACGTCGACATCCCCGGCTACATCAGCCTCGTCGAGGCCGGCCGCAACACCGACGCTGTCAAGCTCATCCGCAAGGACAACCCGCTGCCATGCGTCTGCGGCCTCGTCTGCGAGCACCCCTGCGAGATGCACTGCCGTCGCGGCATGGTCGACGACCCCATGAACATCCTCGCGCTCAAGCGCTTCGCGACCGAGCACATGGAGGAGGACTACCGCCCCTGGATCGCCCCCCTGACTCACAAGCGCATCGCCATTGTCGGCGGCGGCCCCGCCGGCATCTCGTGCGCCTACTACCTCGCGATCATGGGCCATGACGTCACGATCTTTGAGCAGCGCCGTCACCTTGGCGGCATGCTCCGCTACGGTATCCCCAGCTACCGCCTGCCGCGTGAGCGCCTCCAGGAGGAGATCGACTGGATCCTCGAGTGCGGCATCAAGGTCGAGCTCGAGCACTCCGTCGACGGCGAGGAGCTCGCCCGCCTGCGCGAGGACTACGACTCCGTCTACCTTGCCATTGGCGCACACACCGACAAGAAGCTCGGCCTGCCCAACGAGGACGCCCCCGGCGTCGAGTCCGCGGTAAAGATGCTGCGCGCCATCGGCGACGAGGAGATGCCCGACCTCACCGGCCAGCGCATCGTGGTCGTCGGCGGCGGCAACGTCGCCATGGACGTCGCCCGCTCGGCGGTCCGCCTCGGCGCAGATAAGGTCACCATCGTCTACCGCCGCCGCATCTGCGACATGACCGCACAGGACGCCGAGATCGCCGGCGCTCAGGCCGAGGGCTGCGAGATCCTCGAGCTCACGGCCCCCGTCGCCGTCGAGGTCGGCCCCGACGGCCGCGCCTGCGGCCTGCGCGTCCAGCCCCAGATCATCGGGGAGCCCCGCCGTGGCCGCCCGGCGCCGCGCGCCTCCGAGGATCCCGAGCGCGTCGTCCCGTGCGAGCGCATTTACGTTGCCATCGGCCAGGACATCGTCTCCGCGCCGTTCGAGGCCATGGGCATCGCCTGCAAGTGGGGCCGCGTCGTTACCGAGCCCGACGGCTCCGTTCCCGGCTTCGAGGGCCTCTACTGCGGCGGCGACTGCCAGACCGGACCGGCCACCGTCATCCGCGCCATCAACGCCGGCAAGGTCGCGGCCGCCAACATCGACCACTACCTCGGTTACGACCACAAGGTCGGGATCGACACCGAGCTGCCCCCGCTCAAGCTCAAGGGCCTCCACAAGTGCGGCCGCTGCGAGCTCAAGGAGCGCGAGGCGGGCGAGCGCACTGGCGACTGGGAGCTCGTCGAGCAGGGCCTGAGCCCCGAGGAGGCGCGCCAGGAGGCGTCCCGTTGCCTGCGCTGCGACCACTTCGGCTTCGGCGCGTTCCGCGGAGGAAGGATCGACCAATGGTAAAGCTCACCATAGACGGCAAGCTCGTCGAGGCCCCCGAGGGCTCGACCATCCTGGAGGCCGCCGCCTCCGTCGGCATCAACATCCCGACGCTCTGCTACCTCAAGGACCTCAACGAGGTCGGCGGGTGCCGCGTCTGCGTCGTCGAGGTCGAGGGCGCCGAGCAGCTCGTCGCCGCCTGCAACAACACCGTCCTCGAGGGCATGGTCGTCCACACGAACAGCCCCAAGGCCCGCTCCGCGCGCAAGACCAACGTCCAGCTGCTGCTCTCGCAGCACGACTCGTCCTGCACGAGCTGCGTGCGCTCCGGCAACTGCACGCTCCAGACCGTGGCCAATGACCTGGGCATTTATCGCCTGCCTTACAAGAAGCACGTCGAGCACAACTCCTGGGACCGCTCCTTCCCGCTCATCCGCGACAACGAGAAGTGCATCCGCTGCCTGCGCTGCATCCAGGTGTGCGAGAAGGTTCAGGGCCTCGGCGTCTGGGACCTCACCAATCGCGCCTCCCACGCTTCGGTCGATGTCCGCGGCCGCAAGCCCATCACCGCCGTCGACTGCGCCGCGTGCGGCCAGTGCATCACGCACTGCCCGGTCGGCGCCCTGCGCGAGCGCGACGACACCGACCGCGTCTTCGACGCCATCGCCGACCCGAACAAGGTCGTCATGTTCCAGGTCGCGCCCGCCGTGCGCACCTCCTGGGGCGAGCAGCTCGGTCTTTCGCACGAGGAGGCCACCGTCGAGCGCCTGTGCGCCGTGCTGCACGAGATCGGCGCCGACTACGTCTTCGACACGGACTTCTCGGCCGACCTCACCATCATGGAGGAGGGCTCCGAGCTCCTGCACCGCATCGCCGAGCACGACGCCGGCGGCGAGGACGCGCCCGCGCTCCCGCTCATGACCTCCTGCTGCCCGGGCTGGGTCCGCTACGTTAAGGCCCGCTACCCGCAGTTCGTCCCGCAGGTCTCCACCTCCAAGTCGCCGCAGCAGATGTTCGGCGCCATGGCGAAGACTCACTACGCCGAGGTCCTAGGCGTCGATCCCAAGGACGTCTTCTGCGTCTCCGTTATGCCCTGCGTCGCAAAAAAGGCCGAGGCCGCGCTGCCCACCATGGTGGGGGACAGCGGCGAACCCGACGTCGACGTCGCCCTCACGGTCCGCGAGGTCGTGCGCATGATCCGCGCCTCCCACATCGACCCCGTCAACCTCGATGACCGCGAGCTCGACCGCCCGCTCGGCTTCGGCACCGGCGCCGGCGTGATCTTCGGCACGACCGGCGGCGTCATGGAGGCGGCGCTTCGCTCCGCTTATTTCCTCGTGACGGGCAAGAACCCCGAGCCCGACGCCTTCAAGGAGGTCCGTGGGCGCGAGGGCTGGCGCGAGTGCACCTTCGACCTCAACGGCCGCGAGCTGCGCATTGCCGTCTGCCACGGCCTCGCGAACGCCGGCAAGCTGCTCGATGCCCTCGACAAGGACCTCACGTACTACGACTTCGTCGAGGTCATGGCCTGCCCTGGCGGCTGCGTCGGAGGCGGCGGCCAGCCGATCCACGACGGCCGCGAGCTGGCCGGCGAGCGCGCCCGCGTCCTGCGCTCGCTCGACAAGGGCGCCCAGGTGCGCTTCAGCCACGAGAACCCTGATGTCCTCGCGTGCTACAAGGACTACCTCGGCGAGCCGCTTTCCGAGAAAGCCGAGCACCTTCTGCACACCGATCACTCGGCTTGGTACATGCCTTAGCACAAGCCGTTCGGGCCGTCCTAAGCGGAGCTGAACCTCACGCACAATCTGGGAGACCCCCGTCGCCGGCATCGCGCCGACCACGGGGGTCTCCCAGGTTCTATGCGTGAGGTAGCGACCTCCAGCGGTTCCGTGTTCCACCCGCGAGCTCTCCCTAGCTTCGCATCCCGACTGCGGGCGCCCCTGCGCGCGAAAGCCTAGAACGGTGTGATGGTGAAGGAGAGCTCGCAGGTGGATCCCGGGGCGAGCTCGATGGTGTCGCGCTTGTCCTCGAATCTGCCCGACTCGTCGTAGGCGTCGGCGCAGCCGTGCCACGGCTCGATGGCGACGAAGGGCGCGTCCGCGCTCGCCGTCCACACTCCGAGGTAGTCGAAGCCGGGGAACTCGAGCTCGACGCCGTGGCCGGACTTCTTGCCCACGAGGCTCACGCGGTTGCCGGGGACGTCGCAGAACACGATCGTGAGCAGGCGCTCGATCAGCTCGTGCGAGAGGTCCATCTCGCGCGCGTCCTCAAAGAGGGTCGTCATCTGGCCGAAGTCGTGGAAGCCGGACTCGTCGATGCGGGGCACCTTGGCGGTCCACTTCTCGGGGAAGAGGAGCTTGTAGTCGTCGAAGGCCTCGCCCTCGGCGCCGGGGACGGGGACGTTGAAGGCGGGGTGGCCGCCGAGCGTGAACGGCAGCTCGACGTCGCTCGGGTTCGTCACGCTGAAGGTCTGCGTGAGCGAGGTGCCGTCGACCTCGTAGGACATGTCCAGCTTGAAGTCGAAGGGGTAGGCCGCGCGGGTCTCGTCGCTCGAGCAGAGCTCGAAGACGACCTTGCGTCCGTCGTTCTCGACGACGCGGTGCTCATAGAGGCGCGCGATGCCGTGGCGCTTGAGGCGCACGGGTCCTTGCGCGCTCATCGACTCGTCGCCGCGCAGGCAGCCCACGCACGGGAAGAGCACGGGCGCCCGTCGGGGCCAGTAGCTCGGGTCGCCCTGCCACAGGTATTCGGCGTCGCCGACCTTGAGGCTCATCAGCTGCGCGCCCATCGTGTCGACCTCGGCCGTGAGGCCGCTGCACGAGATTCTTTCCAAAGACATCGCGAATACCGCCCTTCTCGGAGTAATGCCTGCCACCCATAGAACTTTACCGTCTGGAAACCCCGAAACAGGGCAAAATGGCGACTGTGCGCGCCGGAGGGACCCCGCCGGCGCCCGAACGGTCTATATACCGGCCCAGGCTCAGGGCCGAATCAAGGAGGCTCGCATGATCATCGAGGAACTCGCCCACTACGGGATCGCCCACACCGACGACATGACGTGGATCGACTGCTCGACCGCCGTCCTCATCGAGAAGGCCGTGGACCGCGGCGAGGGCACGCTCGGCTCCACGGGCGCCCTCTGCGTCGAGACCGGCCAGTACACGGGCCGCTCGCCCCACGACCGCTTCATCGTCGACACCCCCGACGTCCACGACAAAATCGCTTGGGGCACGACGAACGTCCCGATGTCCGAGGAGGACTACGCCCGCATCAAGGCCGAGGTCATCGCCCACTTCTCCGAGCGCCGCCTCTTCGTCGTCCACGGCATCGCCGGCGCCGACCGCCGCTACGCCCGCAAGTTCTGCGTCATCACCGAGCTCGCGAGCCAGGCGCTCTTTGCCCACCAGATGCTCATCCGCCCGACCGAGGAGGAGCTCAAGGACTACGGCCTCGCCGACTTCGTCGTCATGGCCGCCCCGCGCTTGAAGCTCGACCCGGCCGTCCACCACACGAACTCCGAGGCCGCCGTCATCATCAATTTCGCGGACAAGACCATCCTCGTCGTCGGCACCCAGTACTCCGGCGAGATCAAGAAGGCCATCTTCTCGGCGATGAATTACCTGCTGCCCGTCGAGGACAAGGTGCTCCCCATGCACTGCTCCTGCAACATGAACCCGGTCAGCCACGGCACCTGCGTGTTCTTCGGCCTTTCCGGCACGGGCAAGACCACGCTTTCCGCCACCGAGAACCGCAAGCTCATAGGTGACGACGAGCACGGCTGGGCCGAGGATTCCGTCTTCAACATCGAGGGCGGCTGCTACGCGAAGACGATCAACATCACCGAGGAGACCGAGCCCCAGATCTGGCACGCCATCAAGTTCGGCTCGATCTGCGAGAACGTCGTCATCGACAAATGGTCCCGCAAGGCCGACTACTTCGACACCTCCCTCACCGAGAACGGTCGCGTGGCCTACCCGGTCGAGTTCATCGAT
>ERZ1673741.1823-NODE-1823-length-16675-cov-5.765343_pt1 | contig 16675 bp, 17 predicted proteins | sample MGYA00580209_ERZ1673741 | MGnify/ENA primary metagenome ERZ1673741 (study PRJEB41218, sample SAMN15661754) | gut metagenome | host: Homo sapiens | place: Canada: London | collected 2015-08-20/2019-03-30 | study: EMG produced TPA metagenomics assembly of... | reverse complement strand
TGCCCGTGTGGCCCGCTGCTGTTTTTGGGCCCGTTTGCCGTTGCTATACTAACGTAGGGCGAAATTGGTTGGTCGCCCGTGTTCTTTAACCCGTCTTCTGTACGACCTGGATTCCATCAAATCCGGGCCTAAAGAAATTGGAGGAAGCATGGCAAAGAAGACCGTTACCGTCATCGACAGCGTCGAGGCGCTGCAGGAGCGCTTGAAGCAGATGCGCGCCGCACAGGCCGAGTACGCCAAGTTCACCCAGGAGCAGGTGGACAAGATCTTCTACGAGGCCGCCATGGCCGCGAACAAGGCCCGTATCCCCCTGGCCAAGATGGCCGTGGAGGAGACCGGCATGGGCGTCGTCGAGGACAAGGTCATCAAGAACCACTACGCCGCCGAGTACATTTACAACAAGTACAAGGACATGAAGACCTGCGGCGTCGTTGAGGACGACCCGGCGTTCGGCTACAAGAAGGTCGCCGAGCCCATGGGCATCGTGGCCGCCGTCATCCCGACCACCAACCCCACCTCGACCGCCATCTTCAAGTGCCTCATCGCGCTGAAGACCCGCAACGCCATCCTGATCTCGCCGCACCCGCGCGCCAAGGCCTGCACCGCCGAGGCCGCCCGCATCGTGCGCGAGGCCGCCGAGGCCGCAGGCGCCCCCAAGGGCATCATCGACTGGATCGCCACGCCGTCCCTCGAGCTCACCAACGAGCTCATGCGCGATGCCGACATCATCCTGGCCACCGGTGGCCCGGGCATGGTCAACGCCGCGTACTCCTCCGGCACCCCGGCTCTGGGCGTCGGCCCCGGCAACACCCCGGTCATCATCGACTCGACCGCGGACATCAAGCTCGCCGTCAACTCGATCATCCACTCCAAGACCTTCGACAACGGCATGATCTGCGCCTCCGAGCAGTCCGTGACCGTCCTCGCCGACATCTACGACGCGGTCAAGGCCGAGTTCAAGGCCCGCGGCTGCTACTTCCTGAAGGGCGAGGAGCTCGACAAGGTCCGCTCCACCGTTATCATCAACGGCTCCGTCAACGCCAAGATCGTCGGCCAGTCCGCCTACACGATCGCCAAGATCGCCGGCGTCGAGGTCCCGAAGTCGACCAAGATCCTGATCGGCGAGGCCACCTCCGTCGAGCCCTCCGAGGCTATGGCGCACGAGAAGCTCTCGCCGGTCCTCGGCATGTACAAGGCCAAGACCTTCGACGAGGCCCTCGCCAAGGCCGAGCGCCTGGTCGCTGACGGCGGCTACGGCCACACCTCCTCCCTCTACGTCGACGTCAACGAGAAGGAGAAGATCGAGAAGCACTACGAGGCCATGAAGACCTGCCGTGTGCTGATCAACACCCCGTCCTCCCAGGGCGGCATCGGCGACCTCTACAACTTCAAGATGGCGCCCTCCCTCACGCTCGGCTGCGGCTCTTGGGGCGGCAACTCCGTCTCGGGCAACGTCGGCCCGCAGCACCTCCTCAACTACAAGTCCGTCGCGGAGAGGCGTGAGAACATGCTTTGGTTCCGTACCCCGGAGAAGATCTTCTTCAAGAAGGGCTGCATGCCCGTCGCCCTGCGCGAGCTCGGCGAGGTCTACGGCAAGAAGCGCGCCTTCATCGTCACCGATTCCTTCCTCTACACCTCCGGCTTCACCAAGAAGATCGAGAAGTCGCTCGACGAGCAGGGCATCGTCCACACCTCCTTCTGGTCCATCTCGCCTGACCCGAAGCTGCAGGACTGCCTGAAGGGCCTCGAGCAGCTCCGCGCCTTCAACCCCGACTGCATCATCGCCATCGGCGGCGGCTCCGCGATGGACGCCGGCAAGATCATGTGGTCCATGTACGAGAACCCCGAGGAGAAGTTCGAGGATATGTCCATGGACTTCATGGACATCCGTAAGCGCGTCTACACCTTCCCCAAGATGGGCAAGAAGGCGTTCTTCGTCGCCATCCCGACGTCCTCCGGCACCGGCTCCGAGGTCACCCCGTTCTCCATCATCACCGATGCGAACACCGGCACCAAGTGGCCCATCACGGACTATGAGCTCATGCCGAACATGGCCATCGTCGACACCGACAACATGATGACCCAGCCCAAGGGCCTGACCTCCGCCTCCGGCGTCGACGTCCTGACCCACTGCCTCGAGGCCTACGCCTCCGTCATGGCCTCCGACTACACCGACGGCCTGGCGCTGCGCGGCATGAAGCTCGTCTTCGAGTACCTGCCCCGCGCCTACGACAACCCCAACGACGTCGAGGCCCGCGACCACATGGCCAACGCCTCCTGCCTGGGCGGCCTCGCCTTCGCCAACGCCTTCCTGGGCGTCAACCACTCCATGGCCCACAAGCTCGGTGCTTACCACCACATCCCGCACGGCTGGGCCAACGCCGTCATCCTCACCCGCGTCCTTCGCTACAACGCCGCTGAGCGCCCGGCGAAGATGGGCACCTTCCCGCAGTACGATCACCCGAAGACCCTGCACCGCTACGCCGAGGCCGCCCGCTTCTGCGGCGTCACCGGCGCCGACGATAAGGACGTCTTCGAGAAGTTCCTCGTCAAGATCCAGGAGCTCTTCGATCACGTGGGCGTCAAGCACACCATCGCCGAGTTCGGCGTCGACGAGCAGTACTTCCTCGACACCCTCGACGAGATGTCCGAGAACGCGTTCAACGACCAGTGCACCGGCGCCAACCCGCGCTACCCGCTGATCTCCGAGATCAAGAGCCTCTACCTCGACGCCTACTACGGCCGCGAGCCCAGCTCCTACGAGGACTAGTACCGCTCATGGCCAGGGGCAGGCCGCTTGCCCGCCCCTGGCCTTGTTTCCAGCACTGCGTTCTTAGAATGTTTCATAGCACGTTTGGCATGGCATCAATGCAAGGAGGCAGTATCAAATGGAACTCTCCGACAAGAAGGTTGTGCTCGTCGAGCGCAACGAGAAGGTCGTGTACCAGGACGGTAACCGCATCGTCAAGGCCTTCAAGCCCTCCAAGGCGGCTTCCGACGTCTTCAACGAGGCCGTGAACCTTGCCCGCGTCGCCGAGGCCGGCGTCCGCGTCCCCAAGGTCCTCGAGGTCTCCCAGACCGCCGACGGCGGCTGGGCGCTCTCGACCGAGTACGTCCCCGGCACCACGCTTCGCAAGAAGATGGACGAGGCCAAGAGCGACGCCGAGATGCGCGCCCTCATCGAGAAGTTCGTTGAGCTTCAGGTCGAGGTCCAGGACACCAAGGCCCCGATCCTCCTGAACTCCCAGCGCGCCAAGTTCAAGCAGATGATCGACAAGGACAAGGACATCGACCCGACCGCTCGCTACGAGCTCGAGATGCGCGCCGACCGCATGTCCGGCCACAAGTTCATCTGCCACGGCGACTTCAACCCCTCCAACGTCATCCTCGGCGATGATGGCCAGACCTACGTCTGTGACTGGGCTCACGTCACCCGCGGCCTTCCCGAGGCTGATGCGGCGATGACTTACATCCTCTTCAAGATGTATCACGCCAAGCAGGCCGAGCTTTACCTCGATCTGTACTCCGAGAAGGCGGATATGCCCAAGCAGAAGATCATGTATTGGGTGCCCGTCGTCGCTGCGGCCGAGCTCGCTCGTGGCCGCAAGGACAGCGAGGAGATGCTCAAGAGCTTCGTCGAGGCGACGAACGACTACGAGTAGGCTTCTTAACTAGCGTTACCATTGACGGGTCGGGCACACTTGCCCGGCCCGTCTTTTTTGTCTCGAGGGAGATCCTGAATGCGCCGCTTCTCTTCGCTTATCATCGCTTTGCTCATCACCGCCTTCATCGTGCCCGGGCTTGTCGGGTGCGCCTCGGCCGCCGATTCCGTAAAAGAGGCCGTGGACCCCGTTCTCGAGTCGTATGCGGTGGACAAGGGGAGTGATGAGTCTAAGGACCTGCCTGAGCCGGATTTCCGCGACGAGGGCACCGCTGCGGTGCTCTCCGCCTACGGCGTCGACATGAATGAATTACATAAGCATTGCTTCGCCCGGTACAGCTACTCGGTGGGGGAGCCGTCGGTATCGGACGACGGTAAGAGCGCCACGGTCCCGGTCACGATCACGAACGTGAGCCTCGCTGCCGCCGCATCAAACGCGGCGGCCGACTACTCCGACTATTCTCAGACCGAAGATGCACAGAGCGCCTACGCGGACAACGGCCGCGTGGCGCTCCTCGGCATGCTCTTTGTTTTCCTGTACCAGCGCCTTGATTCAGACGACGTGGTTTCCACCGACGTCGTTCTCTCGCTCTCCAAGGCTGACGACGGTTCTTGGAAGGTGGATACCGACGGCAATGATGCGTTTTTCAACGCTCTCTACGGCGGGTCAAACGTCGTATCCGGGCTGTCCAACGCCATCTCCGACGCGAACGCCCAGGGTTAGCGCCTCGTGTAGGTGACGAAGTCGAAGGGAATACCGGCTTTGGTGACGCCGCCCTTCTCGATCTTCTCGACGGCCCAATCAGGGTCTGCGTCTAGATCGGGGAAGAATGTGTCCGCTTCGCGCTTGCAGTGGTTCTTCGTCACGACCGCGGACGAGCAGTAAGGAAGAAGCTCCTGGTAGACCTGCCCGCCGCCGATGACCCAGACCTCTTCGTCGTTTTTCGTTAGGTCGATAGCTTCCTCGATTGTGCGGGCCATCTCGACCCCGTCGGGCGCATACGACCCGTTGCGCGAAATGACTATGTTCCTGCGGTCGACAAGCGGCTTCGCGTCCGGGAAACTCTGCAGATTCTTTCGGCCCATGACCACCGTGTGGCCCTTGGTGTGGCGCACGAAGGAGCGCATATCCTCGCGGTTGCGCACGAGCATGTCTCCCGCGCGTCCGATGCCCCAGTCGTCACAGACGGCTACGATCGCGTGGAAATTCGACAGGGGAGCGGGCTTTATGGCTTCCATAGGGGCTCCTATACGGCGATGGGGATGTTCTTGACCTGCGGGCCGTGCTCATAGCCCTCGACGATGAGGTCGTTGGTCGTGAACGCGTAGAAGTCCTTGACCTCGGGGTTGAGCGTCACCTTCGGCGCCGCGTGGCGCGGGCGCGAGATCAATTCCTTGACGATGTCGACATGGCGGTCGTAGATGTGCGCGTCAGCGATCATGTGGACGAGCTCGCCGGGAATCATATCGTTCACCTGCGCGACCATCATGAGCAGGATGGCGTACTGGCACACGTTCCAGTTGTTGGCCGCGAGCACGTCTTGGCTGCGCTGGTTCAGCAGCAGATTTAGCGTGGGGCGGTCCTCTCCGGGCCCCTGGGTCACGTTGTAGGTGACGGAGTATGCGCAGGGATAGAGGTTCATCTCGTTAAGGTCGGAGAACACATAGGTGTTCGTCATGATGCGGCGGGAGTACGGGGTCTCGCGAAGGTCGTAGAGGACCTTGTCCATCTGGTCGAAGTCGCCCTGGGGGTAGTGCGACTTCACGCCGATCTGGTAGCCGTAGGCCTTGCCGATCGAGCCCGTCTCGTCGGCCCACTCGTCCCAGATGTGGGAGTGTAGGTCGTGGATGTTATTGGATTTGCGCTGGTAAATCCATAGAACCTCGTCCATCGCGGACTTGAGGGCCGTTCGGCGCAGCGTGAGCGCGGGGAACTCCCGACGCAGGTCGTAGCGGTTGCAGACGCCGAACTTCTTTATGGTGTAGGCCGGCGTCCCATCCTCCCAGTGCGGGCGGACCTTCTGTCCTTCGGTCGTCGTGCCGTTCTCTATGATGTCCGCGCACATCGCGCAGAAGATATCGTCGGCGTAGCTCACGCGGCCTCCTTCTGTTGTGTTGGGTTTTGCCAGCGTTAATTCGCGCAGTTCAGAGACTTACAGGTGCTGCTCAGAGAAGTACATGTCCCAGAACATCCCGAGCTTATAGGCGGCGATCTGGTCGGCCGCGAGCCACGCGACTTCGGTCAGCTCGTCCTTGGAGACCCACTTGAGCTCGGCGTGCACCTTGGCTTCTGGCTCCTGCTTTGGGGCGAGCGTGCAGATGAACACGTCCATGCTCAGGTGGAAGTCGGGGTAGTCGAACTCGATGGTGTCGAAGGGGAGAATGAGCTGGAGCTCGCAGCCGAGCTCCTCTCTGACCTCGCGGCGCAGCGCGCCCTCGGACCCCTCCGCCAGCTCGACCTTGCCTCCGGGGAACTCCCAGGCGTTCTCGCCATCGATGTCAGCGCGTTTGGCTGCGAGTATCTGGTTGTTGTTCTCTATGACGGCAGCCGCAACATGAATGGTTTCCATGATTCTTACCTTTCTTGGAGCTTGACGATGGCGTAGACCTCGCCCATGTTGTTCAGGAGCTCGATCGTCCGGCCGTCCTCGGCGTCGTGGACGACGGGGACCACGACGTCGCCGAGGCGCGCCATGGAGCGGTATTGGACGCTGACGGTCGACATCGGTGCCTCCACACCGAGCTCCTCAAGAGCCCCGATGGCCATGAGGACGTACTGGGCGTTGTTGACGTGCCCGTTGCTGTCTAGGAACTGCTCGCCCACCGTTATGGGGCTTGCCTGCGTCCCGGGGCCCTCGGCGCGCAGCTTGCGCTGCATCTTCGGCATGGGGATCCTCGGCGTGTCCTCCACGTACGCCTCGAGCTCTGAGGGGATGCGGACGACCTTGTTGTCCTTTAGGCTGTAGAGAAGCCACTGCGATTCCGCGCGGACGCAGGAAGTCCCCTTGGCATCGAGGATCTCGAAGTTCCTCATGGCGTGCAGGCTCTTCATCTCGTAGCACCAGGTGCGGACATCGATCTCTTCCCCGAACTCGGGAAGACGGTCGATCTCGATGCGCCAGGCGGCCAAGATCCAGCCATAGCCCTTCTGCTTGAGCTCTCGGAACCCGAGGCCGAGCTCCTCGCTATGGAAGGTCGAGCAATCCTGCAGGTAATCGATCATCGAGACGAGCGTGAGCCGCCCGTCCCCGTCGCACTCGCTGTAGCGGACGCGGCTTTTGTATGAGTACATCCGGTGGAACCTCCTCGTGGTTTTACGACCTCCATTATCCCCGCGATTCGCTCGTGGCATCACGTAGAATCAAAATCGTCAGGCCTAATCCGTTCAATGCGAGCCTCTGGGAGGGCATATATGGACAAGGTGCGCTTCGCAACCATCGGCTCCAGCGGCATCTGCGAGCAGTTCATCACCGCTCTTTCCGACGTCGAGGGGGCCGAGCTCGTCGGATGCTGTTCCCGAGACGCATCTAGGGCCCGCGAGTTCGCCGATGCGCACGGGGCGGAGCTTTCCTTCGGGGGTGTAGCCGAGCTCTGCGCGAGCGACGCCGTCGATGCCGTCTATATCGCCTCGCCCAACTCCGCCCATGCGGCGCAGGCGCTCGCGGCGATCTCTTGCGGCAAACACGTGCTGGTCGAGAAGTCCTTCTCGGCGAACGAACGCGAGGCTGAGGAGGTGTTCCGTGCGGCCGAGCAAACTGGCGTCGTCGCTATGGAGGCGGTTCGCAATCTGCACGTGACCACCTTCGGCCAGATCGAGCGAGAGGTTGCCGCCCTAGGACGCGTGCGCCTCGCCGAGCTCTCGTTCTCGAAGGTGACCTCGCGCGTGGCGAAGCTCAGGGCGGGGGAGCGCGTCAACATCTTCGACCCTCGCATGGCGGCGGGAGCCCTCATGGACATCGGCGTCTACTGCGTCGCCCCCGCGGTCGCGCTCTTCGGCGAGCCGGACTCCGTTCAGGCCGTCGGCGTCATGGTCGACGCGCCGGGCTGCGACGCCGCAGACGAGTGCTCCAAGATCGATCTTTCCGGCGTCCTCGCGCTCGGGTATGCGGACAAAGCGGTGAGCCTCGCTTACGGCAAGGTATCGGACGGCAAGGTCTCCTGCGAGGTGCAGGGGGAGCGCGCCACGCTCATCTGGGACCAGGTCTCCTGCCCGGAGAACCTGCGTGTTTATGACCATGAGGATAAAGGGCAGCTCTTCCGGATGGAGTCCGGTACCTGCCGGCGCATCGATGCACGCCCGCCCGCCCACGACATGGCCTGCGAGATCTCCGATTTCGTCGACGGCGTCCGCGGCCGGAAGGACCTCGCGCGTTGGCGCGACGTTACCCTCGGCACCCTTCGCGTGATGGATGAGGCCCGCCGCCAGCTCGGCGTCGTCTTCCCTGCCGACCTCCGCTGAGCGGCTTCTTTGGGGTAGGCCCAGCTTCGGTACCGCGACTTCGCCATAATTTAAGGCTCATGAAGACCGGCACATGCAATTTCTCGGCGTCTACTTCGGGTAATCGACGTCCTCGGTGCCACCGAAGCCCTCGCGTACCTGCGCGTTCTTGCCGTAGGGGCTCATCGCGTCGACGATCACGCGCGCGGCGCCCGGCAGCGCGCGGGCCTCGTACCTCGTTACGGCGCAGCCCTCCGACTCCCCGTCGACCTCCAGGGGCACGGGCTCGCTCGTCTCGACGACTATGTTAGCGCCGCGGAAGGTCTTTATGTGCGGGCGTCCGAGCTTATTGCCCTCGCGGTCCACAAGGCCGAGGAACAAAGGGCCGATGAGCTGGGCCGCGTTCGCGATCTCCACCACGATGACGTCCAGGAGCCCGTCGTCCATCCTGCAGTTAGGGACGATCTGGATCTCGTTTTGGATCATCGCGTTGTTCGCGACGAGGCACATGATGCCGTGGCACGTGTGCTTCTGCCCGTCGACGGTGACGGTGAAGTCGACCACCTCGGGTCGCGGATTCTCGAGGGCCGCGGCATAGTAAGCCGCCTGTCCGAGCGCCGCCTTGTTCGGCAGGGCTGCTTGCATGAGCTGGGCGTCGTATCCGGTGCCGCTCATCAGCGCGAACCCCCGCTCGTGAGCGGCGCCCTTATCGTCTGTCCAAGAGATCACCCCGAGGTCGACGTCGGCGGTCTTGCCGATTCTGCATGCGCGTGCGAGCGACTGGGGCTCGGGCGTGTTGCCGAGGTTCGCGTTAAAGAGGTTCGCCGTCCCGGAAGGGAACACACAGGTGGGCACGCCGCTTCCTGCGAGCGCCATGAGCACCGAGGACGCGGTCCCGTCTCCGCCCGAGATCACGACGACGTCGAACCCCTTCGCGTCCTTGACGGCGTCCGCGGCGTCCATCTGGGGCGAGAGGAGCCTGAAGACGCACTCATCGCCCTCGCGGACGAGCGCGCGCTGGAATTGGTAGATCGCGTCGGAGCCGAACCCGGACTTCGGGTTATGGACTATGAGGGTACGCATGCCTTCCTCCTCATATAAGGGAGTTTCTCGGTATGATGTAAGGCCGGGCGCCCAGGGCGCTCCTTCGAATGGTACTCAAATTATCGTCAGAATCGAGCTTGCGTGTATCTTTCCACCCAAGAAGAGCTCAAGGCCTACTGCGACGAGGCCTCCACCTGCCGCGTCGTCGCCGTCGATACCGAGTTTCTCCGCGAGAAGACCTACTTCCCGCGCCTTTGCCTCATCCAGGTAAACGCCGGCGGCAACATCGCCGCGATCGACCCCATCCTCATCGAGGATCTCTCTCTGCTCGCCGCGATCTTCGAGGACCCCGACGTCGTCAAGGTCTTCCATGCCTGCTCGCAGGACCTCGAGGTGCTGTGGGACGGCATGGGCTGCGTGTGCAGGAACGTGTTCGACACGCAGGTCGCCGCGGCGTTTCTCGGGCTCAGGCAGCAGATCGGCTACGGGCCGCTCGTCGACGCCTACTGCGGGGTCTCGCTGCCCAAGGCGGAGGCCCTGACCGACTGGTCTCAGCGCCCGCTCGACCCTGAGCAGCTCGTCTATGCCGAGGACGACGTCCGCTACCTGCCCCAGATCTACGAGACGATGTGCAACAAGCTCGTCGACTCCGACAGGCTCTCGTGGGTCCTGCCCGAGATGGACGAGGCCTCCGATCCCTCGCGCTTCCGCAAGGACCCGCGCGACGCGTTCCTGCGCCTCAAGCGCGCGAGCACCCTCACTAGGCGTCAGCTCGCCGTCGCCCGCGAGGTCTGCGCTTGGCGAGAGGAGACCGCTGCCGCCCGCGACGTCCCCCGCAAGTGGCTGATGTCCGACGAGGTCATCGTCGAGGCATGTCACCGAACACCGACCTCGCTGCCCAGGCTCCGCAGGATCCGCGGCCTCGAGAAGCTCTCCGAGTCCGACGCCCGCGGCATCATCGCCTCCGTTCAGCGCGGCCTCGACTGCCCGCCCGCCGACTTCCCGGCCGCCATCAAGCGCCTCAAGCCCTCGTCCGAGAAGGACGGAGCGCTCGACCTCATGAGCGCCGTCGTCCGCGTCGTGGCCGAGAAGACCGGCATCGCGCCGCAGGTCATCGCGAGCAAGGAAGACCTGAACGAGCTTTTGAGCGGCTCGCGCGACGGCCGCCTTGCCCAGGGCTGGCGCCACGAGGTCGCGGGCAAGCAGCTCGAGCGCCTGCTCGCGGGCGAGCTCGGCCTCACCATCAAGGACGGCAAGATCGAGCTTCTCTGACACTTCCGCTTGCCCTTTTCTAATTGTTGTCCCGTCCCTCGGGTACCATGGCCGGAACAGCGCGAGGGGGTATATAGGAAGCATCGGATAGATTGGAGCCTCTTATGCCTTACGGTTATTACGGTTACGGCTACGGATACGGCGCTGGCATGAACACGTCGTATATCCTGCTGGTCGTCGTCTCGCTCGTTCTCGGCCTCGCCACGCAGGCCTACATAAAGAGCACGTACCGGAAGTGGTCCGGCGTTCGCGCGTCCGTGCCCGGGTCGGGAGCCGAGGTTGCCCGCAGGGTGCTCGACGAGGGCGGTGCCGGGGACATCGGCATCGATCGCATCGGCGGCGAGCTCACGGACAACTTCAACCCCGCCGACGGGTGCCTGCACCTCTCGTCCGCGAACTTCTCGGGGGCATCGGTCGCCTCGGTGGCCGTCGCCTGCCACGAGGCGGGCCATGCCGTCCAGGCAGCCAAGGGGTTCTCGATGTATCGCCTGCGGACGCTGCTCGTCCCTGCCGTCAACCTCGCCTCGAGCGCCTGGATGATCGTCCTCATGGCCGGCGTCTTCATGAACGCCATGGGGCTCGTCAAGGTGGCCATCCTGCTGTTCGCCGCCACGGTGGTCTTCTCGCTCGTCACGCTCCCCGTGGAGATCGACGCCTCCCGCCGCGCGGTCGCCTACCTCGGCAAGTACGGCTCTGGCCTCGACCAGAAGGGCGCGCGCCAGGTGCTCATCGCAGCGGCGCTCACCTACGTCGCCGCCGCCCTCGTTTCGATCCTGCAGCTCGTGTACCTGCTCGGCCAGTACGGCGACAGGGACCGGAGGTAGCCGCATGAGGGAAGAAGCTTCCGGCGCGCTCTCCGTCTCCGAGGCGGTCGGGCTCGCCAAGGGCAACGTCTCTGCCTGGCCGGTGCTGACGGTCACGGGTGAGGTCTCCGGCTTCCGCGGCCCCAACGCTCGCAGCGGTCACTGCTACTTCGAGGTCAAGGACGACGGCGCGTCTATGAGCGTCATCGTGTGGCGCGGTGTCTACGCGCACACCGGTTTCGAGCTCCGCGACGGCCTCCAGATCCAGCTTACGGGCAAGTTCGATATCTACAAGGCCTCGGGGCGCTTCTCGTTCGTCGCGAGCAGCATCTCCGTCGCAGGTGAGGGCATCCTGCGACAGCAGGTCGCGGAGCTCGCGCGCAAGCTCGAGCGGGAAGGCCTCATGGACCCCGCGCGCAAGCGCCGCATCCCCGCGTTCTGCTCGAGGGTCTGCGTCTGCACCTCGCTTTCCGGCTCGGTCATCGAGGACGTCAAGCGCACCCTCGCGCGCCGCAACCCGCTCGTGCTCATCGACGTCGTCGGCTGCAGCGTGCAGGGCGCGACGGCTCCGGCGACCATCGTCCGCGCGCTCCAGGTGGCCGCGGCGTCCGCCCCCGACGCCATCCTGCTCGTGCGCGGAGGCGGCTCGTTCGAGGACCTCATGTGCTTCAACGACGAGTCGGTCGCGCGCGCGGTCGCGGCGTCCCCTGTGCCGGTGATCACCGGCATCGGGCACGAGCCCGACACCTCGATCGCGGACATGGTGGCGGACCGCCGCTGCTCCACGCCGACGGCGGCGGCAGAGTCCGTCGCGCCGGCGATCGACGAGGTCGAGCGCCAGATCATCCAGCGGCAGGTCCGCCTGGGCAACTCGATGTCCGCCATGATCGAGCGGCTGGGGTCGGGCCTCGACGCCGACTCCAAGCTCGCGGACTCTGCGATGACGACGCTTCTGGGGCGCGAGCGCGCGAAGCTCGATGCCCTCGGGTCGAGGCCCTGCCTCACCGACCCCGCGTCCGGCATCCATGCTCGCGAGGCGGAGCTGGAGCAGACCTCCGAGCGGCTCCATGCTGCGCTCCCGCGCATGCTCAAGCAGCAGGGCGAGTCGCTTGCCAAGGAATCCTCCCGCCTCGCCGGCATCGGTCCCAGGCTGCTGCGCGGCTACGAGTCCGATTTCGGCAGGCTCGCGGCGACCCTCGACGCGCTCTCGCCGCTGAAGGTCCTCGGGCGCGGCTACGCCATCGCGCGCGACGAGGGCGGCCACGTGGTCAAGGGGGCCTCGTCGCTCAGCGCCGGCGACCTCATCGCCGTGCAGCTCGGTCATGGATCCGTCGACGCCTCCGTCGCCGCGGTGCACAAGGACTAGAATCTTTTGCGCCTCCGCGCGCAGGAAGGAGTTTTCCCATGGAGTACAAGAACATCGACGAGATGACCTTCAAGGAGGCCTCGATTGAGCTTGAGCAGATTGTCCGCTCCCTTGAGGCCGGCGACCTTGAGCTCGAGGAGTCGCTCGACCGCTATGGCAGGGGAGTGGAGCTTCTCAAGAGCCTCCGCGCTCGCCTGAACGACGCCGAGCAGAAGGTTCGCGTCCTTCTCGACGCCACCGACGAGGCGGCCCCCACGACCGACACCGCCTCCGCGCCTGCGACCGCTTATATCAACGAATAGCGCTTTGCCTGCACGAAGCGCAAATTACGACCTTTAGGAGAGGAACATGTCCGACTGCATCTTCTGCAAGATCGCCAACGGTGAGATTCCGAGCGACTTCGTCTACGAGGACGACAACGTCGTCGCCTTCAAGGACCTCAACCCCCAGGCCCCCGTCCACGTGCTCGTGGTACCCAAGAAGCACTATGCCAACATCATCGACGGCGTCCCCGCCCAGACGCTCGAGTCCATGACGAAGGCCGTCGCCGCCATCGCCAGCGAGACCGGTCTCGATGCCTCCGGTTTCCGCTGCATCATGAACACCGGCTCCGATGCCGGTCAGACCGTCATGCACCTGCACATGCACGTTCTCGGCGGCGTCAAGCTGGGCGAGGGCCTGCTGCCCAAGGAGGACTAGCCATGGAGTCACGCGTTGCCGATTGCGCCGCCCTGCACGCCAAGGGCTACAACTGCGCCCAGGCCGTTGCATGCGCCTACGCCGACCTCGTCGGCGTGGACAAACAGGCGCTCTTTGCCGCGACCGAGGGCCTCGGCCTTGGCATGGGTTGTATGGAGGGCACCTGCGGCGCGCTGTCCGGTGCCTGCATCATCTGCGGCCTCGCCAAGTCCGGCGCCGACCTTGACAACCCCACGACCAAGGGTGCGACCTACAAGGTCTCCCGTCAGATCGTCGAGCAGTTCGCCGAGGCGTGCGGCGCCACGCGCTGCCGTGATCTCAAGGGCATCGACACCGGTGAGGTCCTCTGTAGCTGCCCTCAGTGCATCGAGAACGCCGCGCGCATCCTCGAAAACGTGGCATTCGCCGAATAACCCCTTGTTTAGACCCGCTGTTTATGCACAGCGGGTCTATCATTTAAGCGTTTTTTTGCGTCTAAGTGTAAGGTATTGCCGCGGGTCCGACGCCCCCGCATCGAGAGGAGACACATGAACGTTTTGGTCATCAATGCCGGCAGCTCTTCGCTGAAGTACCAGCTGCTCGACGTCGACACCCGCGAAGTCTATGCCAAGGGCAACTGCGAGCGCATCGGCATCGACGGCTCCTTCATCGGCCATGAGGAGATGGGCGGCCAGAAGCAGAAGCTCGAGGTCGCGCTGCCCGACCACAAGACCGCCATCAAGCACGTCTTCGAGATCCTCAAGAACGTCGACAAGCCCATTGACGGCATCGGCCACCGCGTCGTTCAGGGCGGCTGGTACTTCCCCGAGTCCAAGGTCGTCACCGACGAGACCCTCGGCTGGGTCCGCGAGGTCGCCCCGCTCGCGCCGCTTCACAACTACGCCGAGGCCGACGTCATCGAGATCTGCCGCGAGATGTTCCCCGAGATCGGCAACGTGATCGTGGCCGACACCTCGTTCCACTACAACATGCCGGCAGAGGCCCACAACTACGCCCTGCCCAAGGAGGTCGTCGACAGCCTGCACATCCGCAAGTACGGCGCCCACGGCACGAGCCACCGCTTCATCTGGCGCTCCGTCGACGAGGCCTCCAACCACACCGCCCACAAGGTCGTGAGCTGCCACCTCGGCTCCGGCGCCTCCCTGTGCGCCATCCAGGACGGCAAGTGCATGGACACCACGATGGGCCTCACCCCGCTCGACGGCCTCATCATGGGCACGCGCTGCGGCACCGTCGACCCGGCCACGGTCTTCTACCTCTCCCGTGAGGGCCACTACTCCATTGACGAGATCGACACGATGATGAACAAGCAGTCCGGCCTGGCCGCCATCTCCGGCGTCTCCAGCGACTGCCGCGACATTGAGGCCGGCGCCGCCGAGGGCAACGAGCGCTGCCAGATGGCCATCGACATGTGGAGCTACCGCGTGGCCTCCCAGTTCGCCACGATGGTCCAGGCCATGAACGGCGTGGACACCATGGTCTTCACCGCCGGCGTGGGCGAGAACTCCGCGCACATGCGCAAGGAGGTCGTGAACCGCCTCGCCTGGATGGGCGTCAAGATCGACGACGACAAGAACGCCGTCCGTTCTGACGACCCGCGTGTGATCTCCACGCCCGACTCCAGCCTGCACGTCTGGGTCATCCCGACCAACGAGGAGCTCATGATCGCCCTCGACGTCGCCGACCTGCTCGGCAAGTAGAGCTGCGACCTTACCTTGGTCTCTCCTCGGCCCCGGCCCGCCCACGCGAGCCGGGGCCGCTTGCTTTTGTCCCGGTTACCGTTTTCAACGATAACGAACGTTTGCTAATATCAATAAACATACCGCGTGGGTGGGATTATATACTCGACTGTTGTCGGGTACAGTAGTTATCACGTCTCGACCAGACATCATTACTACGCTTAGTCACCAAAGGGAAGGAAACGCCCCCATGAAGAAGATCATGCTCGACCGTCGCCAGGCCATCGGCCTTGGCTTTACCGCGGCAGCCACGCTCGGCCTTGCCGCCTGCTCCGACGGCCCCTCCGAGCCCGCCGCTACCGACAATAAGGACGGCTCCTCGTCCTCCACCCCCAACACCGATATCGATAAGGACGCCTTCGACAAGCTCGTCGCCTCCGTTGAGCAGGCCGACGACGCGACCATCGAGGCCAATTCCTGGGCAAAGGCCATCAAGGACGCTGGCTCGTTCCGCCTCGGCGCGACCCGCACCTCCGTGCTCTTCTCGCAGCTCGACGAGACCACGGGCAAGGTCTACGGCTTCGACGCGGCCATCTATCTCTCGCTCATCCGCTACATCCTCGGCGACGAGACCAAGTACGACTACACACAGATGACCTCCGACACCCGCGAGTCGGTCCTCCAGAACGACACCTGCGACGCCGTTTTCGCCACCTATACCATCAACGACAAGCGTAAGGCCGTCATCTCGTTCGCCGGCCCGTACTTCACGGCAACCCAGGGCGTCCTCGTCGCGGCCAGCAACACCGATATCAACTCCATCGACGACCTCAAGGGCAAGAAGGTCGCCGTCCAGTCCGGCTCCACCGGCCCGCAGGTCGTCGAGGAGTACGCCCCCGAGGCCGAGGTCCAGGAGTTCTCCAAGGATGACGAGTGCCGTGCCGCCCTCGAGCAGGGGCGTGTTGACGCTTATGTGGTCGACAACACGCTCCACATGGGCAACATCGTGAAGAACCCCGGCAAGTACCGTCTCGCCGTCGAGTCCTTCGGCCCGGAGGACAAGTACGGCATCGGCCTGAAGCTCGGCTCCGACGGCGTCGAGTTCGTCAACGACTTCTTGAAGAAGTTCGAGGACGACGGCAAGTGGGCCGAGTTCTACAAGATCTGCATCGCCGGCCGCACCGGCGTCTCCACCACCGCCGAGCCGCCCGCGATTGGGGCCTAACCAAAGACCGACCGGCCTGCGAGGGGTTATCCCGGCCGCAGGTTCGACTGGGGTCTCCCGTCGATCGCGACGGGCGGCCCCGCTGCTTATGTAAGGAGGGGCGATGGGGATCGCCGATCTACTATCCACCTACGGGCAGAACTACCTGACTGCCCTTCTGACCACCTGGCGCATGACGCTCATCTCATTCGCCCTCGTCATGGTCCTTTCCGTCGTGATCACGGTCATGAGGGTTTGCCCGTTCAAGCCGCTGCGCGTCTTCGGCGATCTCTATGTGCAGATCTTCCGCAACATCCCGGGCGCGGTACTTTTGCTCATCGTCGTCTACGCGCTGCCTAACCTCGGGCTCGTCCTCGACTACGAGCCTGCGGTCATAGCGGCCACGGTGATCCTCGCCGCTGCGTTCGGCTCCGAGAACTTCATGACCGGCATCAACACCATCGGCGTGGGGCAGATCGAGGCGGCGCGCTCCATCGGTCTCACCTTCA
>ERZ1673741.1821-NODE-1821-length-16678-cov-4.736750_pt1 | contig 16678 bp, 16 predicted proteins | sample MGYA00580209_ERZ1673741 | MGnify/ENA primary metagenome ERZ1673741 (study PRJEB41218, sample SAMN15661754) | gut metagenome | host: Homo sapiens | place: Canada: London | collected 2015-08-20/2019-03-30 | study: EMG produced TPA metagenomics assembly of... | reverse complement strand
GGAGGGAGAAGGGACCCCACCCGAAAGGGGGTCCCTTCTCCCTCCAAGGTCTTCCTCCTTCTCCCCCCTACCCTTCGCGGAACATCCGGTCCAGACGCTGGGCGAGGTCGGGAGACGGGGGCACGAGCGGGAGACGGTACTCCGGTAAACAGAGACCGAGACAGGACGCGGCATATTTAACGGGAATCGGGTTGACTTCAGCGGAGAGCGCCTGCAAAATCGGGCGAAGCTCCTGTAAACGAAGCGTGGCGCGGCGATAGTTGCCTTCGGCGCAAAGCCGGCAAAGTTCCTGCATCCGACCGGGCAGAAGATTCGACGCAACCGAAATCACCCCCAAAGCGCCCAGCTTCATCGCGGCAACCGTCTGATGATCGTTCCCCGTGTAAACATCCAAATCATCCCCGCATTCCGCAACCAGCTGCTCCAAAAGCCCAAGGTCGCCGGACGCCTCCTTGACCGCGCAAACCCGCTCCAGCTTCGCCAACTCCCGGTAAACAGGCAGCGTCAGCGTCATGCCAGTCCGAGCCGGAACATTGTAAACAATCACAGGCTTGACCGACGCCTCGGCAATGGCACGGTAGTGCGCGAGAATCCCGCGGTCGGATGCCTTGTTGTAGTAGGGCGTAACCGCAAGAACCGCGTCCGCTCCGGCAGCACAGACCAGGCGGGCAAGCTTGACGGCGCGCTCCGTGCAGTTGGAGCCGCAGCCAGCCAGAAGCGGGACCCTGCCGGCAATCGCCTCCGCAGCCACGGCGGTCAGCTCGCGATGCTCGTCAAAATCCAGCGTGGCGCTCTCGCCGGTCGTGCCCGCAACCAGAATTGCCGCAATACCGCCCGCAATCTGCTGCTCGATCAGCTCCCCCAAAGCCGCGCGGTCGATCTTCCCCTCCCGAAAAGGCGTGATCAGCGCGGTCGCAGCGCCGGAAAAAACAGTCGGCTTGTGTAAACTCATCCGAAAATTCCTCCTTTGATCGACAAAAGACTTGCAATCCGGGCGATTTTGGTATATAATATAGGGTACGGACCCGAACGGACCCAACCGAAAACCGCCGTTAGCAGCATATGCATGCCCGCGCGGTTTTGCGAAAGAAAGGATGTTTTTCCGATGAGCGATTTGATGACCAATGAACTGCCCGCAACCGACCTCCGGACAGCGGATTTTGACTATGACCTGCCGCAGGAGCTGATTGCGCAACACCCGACAGAGCGGCGCGATGCCTCCCGCCTGATGGTGCTGGACCGCAAGCAGCACACCATCGAGCACAGGCACTTTTCGGACCTGACCGACTACCTGCGCCCCGGCGACGTGCTGGTCGTCAACGATTCCAAGGTCATCCCCGCGCGGCTGTACGGGCATGTCAAGGACCGTCCCGAAGCGGCAATTGAGCTGCTGCTGCTGCGACAGCGGGAGCTGGACCTTTGGGAGGTGCTGGTCAAGCCGGGCAAGCGCGCAAGAACCGGCATGCAGCTGGTGTTCGGTGACGGCATGCTGACCGGCGAGGTCACCGGCATTGTGGAGGAAGGCAACCGGCTGATCCGGTTCGACTATGACCGCGCGGCGCATGCGAATATTTACGACATCCTGCACAGAATCGGTTTGATGCCCCTGCCGCCCTACATCACCGAGCAGCTGAAGGACAACGACCGCTACCAGACCGTTTACGCGCGCGAGGAAGGCTCGGCAGCGGCGCCGACAGCCGGGCTGCACTTTACGCCGGAGCTGCTCGACCGCGTGCGCGCAATGGGCGTTGCGGTCGTGCCGGTAATGCTCCATGTGGGGCTGGGGACCTTCCGTCCGGTGAAGGAAGACAACATCCGCGACCACATCATGCACACGGAGTTCTGCTCGGTCAGCGAGGAAAGCGCAAGGATGATCAACGAATGCAAGCGCGCCGGAGGGCGGCTGATTTGCGTGGGAACCACCTCCTGCCGGACGATTGAAAGCGTGGCGAACGAGGACGGGACCATCCCCGCCAAAAGCGGCGATACGGGCATTTTCATCTACCCCGGCTACCGTTTTAAGGCGGTTGACGCGCTGATTACCAATTTCCACCTGCCGCAAAGCACCCTTCTGATGCTCGTTTCCGCCTTCTACGACCGCGACCATATCCTGGAGGCTTACCGCACCGCAGTAGCGGAAAAATACCGGTTCTTCAGCTTCGGCGATGCGATGTTTATCCAATAAAATCCGCATGATATGCGCATTCAATAGCAATAATATGCGCATTCTATATTGACAAAACAAATAAAATGTGCTATACTGTTTGTGAAAGGAGTGGATTGCATGTCAAAAGTTTCTACCAACATTAGCCTGGATGCCGAAACCAAGGCAAAAGCGCAGGTCATGCTTGCTGACCTGGGGCTGGACCTTTCTACCGCTGTCAATATTTTTCTCCGGCAGATGCTCTATGAGGGCGGGATTCCGTTTTCCATCACAAGGGAGATTCCGAACCAAACGACGCTTGCTGCCATGAAAGAAGCGCAGGAAATGGTTCGCTCGCCTGAGCAATACCGGAAATATGACAACGTGGACAGCATGATGGAGGATATTTTGGGAAATGTATGAGATCGTTCCGTCAAATCAGTTCAGAAAAGACCTGAAACTCGCGCAAAAGCGCGGATACGACCTGAGCAAACTCAAAGCGGTCATCTCTACCCTTGCAAGCGGTGAAGCGCTGGAACCTCGCTATCGCGACCATCTGTTGACCGGCAATTACGGTGGATTTCGGGAATGCCATATCCAGCCTGATTGGCTCTTGGTATATCAGATAGACGGCGAGCGCCTGTTTCTGTTTCTGGCACGCACCGAAACGCATAGCGATTTTTTCTGATTCCCTTGATGACGTTTCTTTCCTATAATAAAACCAGATCCCCCATACCGCAAATTTTTTGCGATATGGGGGATCGGTTTTCATCTGGTTTTATAATACACCTATGCGGCTACACAAATTCAGCACACATAAAAAATTAAGCAGAAAGCCCCACCTGTTCAAGTTCTTGGGGGTTCTTAGGAGGTGACTGGTTGCTTCGCAACCAGTCAGAAGCGCAGCGTTGCTTCTCTCCGAAAGAAGCCCCCCTAAGTCGCTTTTTGCAATGCCCTTAAGGTCTTTCCGCAATCTTCTCGCCGAGCTTGATGGGGGTCTCCTCGCCCGATTCGGTGGCGCGGAGCAGGTCGGTCGGCTCTGCAATCGCATCGCGGCTGACCAGCAGAATAATCGTGCTCCCGCCGTATTGGAAATAGCCCTTTTCCTCACCGCGCGAGACCGTTTTTTCTTCGTGCAGATTGCAGATGCGTCCGACAAACATCGCGCCCACCTCAATCTGCGTCAGAAGCCCGAACCGCTCGGTTTTAAGCGTGCAGACCGACCGGCAGTTTTCGGTAAAAACCGGTCCCCGCTCCAGCGCAATCGGACGCACCGTGTGCAGCCGCCCCGGAATGAACCGGTTTGCGCTCTTTTCCCCGTCCTCTGGATAGCAATACCGGTGGTAGTGGCTGACGCAAAGCCGGAACACGAACACGTAACCGTCCCGGTAATGCGCTGCCAGCTCCGCATCGCGTAACAGCTCCGGCAGCCGGTACTGACTCTGCTTGACCGGCAGCACAACGTCATCCGTTGTGCGGTAAACACTCAGCAGCCCGTCACAGGGCGAAATCAGATGCGCGGGATCACGGTCAATCGGGCGCAATTCCGGACGGATGCGCCGGCAGAAACAGTCGTTGAAGCTGCGGTAGCGCTCGGGCAGATAGTCGTTCCGGTCAATGCCGTTCTTGCGGAAAAAGCCGCCGATCAGCGGGCGCGACAGCGGGGAATCCAGCAGTACGCCACTGCATTTCGACACCCATCGCGCCGTCAGCAACCGCAGGAAAACGCGCCCGGGTACCGTGTGGTACAGAAACCGCAGCCCGGCGCTTTCCTGCCGCTTGTTTGTCTGTTGTTTCATCAGCCGATCCGATGCTTGAAGATGAAGAAGTAAAGCACGAACAGCGCAACCTCAACCAGCCCGATTCCCACCATCAGCAGCACGCCGCGCGTGCCGGGCTTCGGGATCTGGATTTTCGAAATGAACAGGAACCCGGTGATGATGATACAGATGAAGTACAGCACGGCAATGTCTGCCGGAGAAAAGATATACTGCAGGAGCATGACCGTTGGGAAGATCAGCGCCGCCGTGGTCACCGGCACCCCGGTGAAATACTTGCGCGGGCAGCTTTCGGTCTTCTGCCGCTCTTCCTCTTCCACGTTGAAGTAGGCAAGCCGAATCAGCGCCGCCAGCACATAGAGAATCAGGCAGGCGAAACACAGCGCGTAAAGCAGCTTGCTGGACCAGTGCGGCATGGTACCGGACACCAGTCTTTTCAGAAACAGCTCGTTCTTAATCAGCGACGCCCCGATGCAGGCGGGCAGGACGCCGAACGCAACGAGGTCGGAGAGAGAGTCAATCTGCACACCGAATTTTTTCGCCGTTTCCGAGCGGTTGGCTTTCGTGCGCGCGACCTTGCCGTCAAATGCGTCAAACAGACCGCACAGGAGAAGGAAAAAGATTCCGATGAAAGGATGTCCCTTTCCCCAAAGCGACACCATGATGCCGGAGCTTGCCGACAAGAGGGACAGATAGGTGAGTACGACGGTATAATCATAAATGCCAATCATAACCGATTCCTCCTTTTTCTCAAGGACAGGTATTTCACAAGGACTGCGGCGCCGCAGATGAGGATGCAGATATAGAACGAAACCGACCGGCTGAGCAGCTCCAGATTTCCGGCGCCTGCGGCGGTCTGGACGCTGCTGTAGCAATCCAGCATCAGGTAATCGGAAACGCCCATTGCGCCGGGGATTGGGACGCAGTTGGACCCCAGCACAACGAAGCCCTGCAGGACCCAGATGTCAAACGCCTGCGCGGGGGCACCTCCGGTTGCGAAAAAGACAAACATGGTAACAGCAATCTGCGACGCGCGCTGCAGGAAATTGAACAGGAATGCCCGGACAAGCATGCCGCCGCGACCGTGCAGCATTTGCGCGTAGCGTGCGTAATCCTCCATATAAGCCCGCAGTTTTTCGCGCTTCTCTTCCGGGTGGCGCAGCAGATGCAGCCTTGCCAGAAGACGCAGCGCAGCATCGCAGATGCGGTGCAGGGTCTTTTCCCGCTTCAGCAGCATGACAAAGAAGACAGCCAGCAGGACCTGCGCGGCGATGCCAATGATGATCAGAATCTGCGAAAAACGGTTGAAACGGAGGAACAGATGCGGTCGCGTCACCAGGCAGATCAGCGCGATGGTGAGGATGGACAGCGTGTACATGACCAGGTTGACCACCAGCGCTACCGCGGTCACCATGCCGGGGATGCCATCCTTGATCATGAAGTATGCGCTTGCGGGCTGCCCGCCGGTTGCCGACGGGGTGATTGCGGAAAAGTAGATGTCCCCTGCCGACCAGACGAAGCCGGGCAGCAGCCCTTTTCGGTAGCCGAAACTGCGGGTAATGGAAAGCAGCGCAACACCCTCCAGGGCAATAAAGCCGAGCATTGCCACCACGGCAGCGGCAAGCCAGCCCGGATTTGCCCTTCGGATATGCCCCAGAAACTCAGTGAAGGAAAAATCCTTGATCTGTGCGGTGACCGCCCAGACGGTCAGGGCGGCAATCAGGAGGAACGCCAGGGTAAAAATCCAGTTCTTTTTTCCGGACGGAGGCGCAGGCGGCAGCGGTTCGGCTCCGTCCGGCTCCTCCCGGTAGAGCTTCCGCCCGTTCTGCGGGTCAAGATTCTGATTCATTATAACTCCCCTATCGATGAGTTCGGCGCGCCGTAAAGGTCCGGGATGCGCCGGGAGAACGCCGGCTCCCGTTTGCGGAGCCAGCCGACGATGCCGAGCAGCCGGGTCAGAAGATAGCCCAGCTCCACAGCGAGGATGCCGGCGAAAATATCCGGCAGGTAATGCTGTTTGATGAAAACGGTGGAAGCGCAGACCAGAACGGTCAGGGCACCGTTGAGCAGGCGCACCGGCAGCGGGATTTCCCGCACCCGAAGCAGCGCGCGAAAGGCAAGCCAGCTGCCCAGGCAATGGATGGACGGAAAGAGGTTATCCGGTGTATCTGCCGCGTAAATCCAGCGGACCAGCGTGCTCCAGAGGTCGCTCCCGGTCACCTCCGGGCGCACGATGGCGGTCGGAAAGATCAGGAACCCGAGCAGACAGGTCGTTTTGGCGATGAGGTTGACCGAAAAGGTCTCGAAGCAGAGCGCTCTGGAATGCCGCAGGGTAAAGAAGTAGCACAGCCCCCATTGCAGGTATGCCAGGCAGTAAAACAGGACGAACGCCGGAACGAACGGGATATACCGGTCGATTGGCATTTCAAAAATGTGCGCCGGATAGTGGCGGTTGATCAGGCGCGTTCCGTAAAAGGTCAGCGCGTTATATACGGGGATTGTGACAGTCGGAATCCATGCGTAGGAAGGGTAAAACCGGGCAAGCGTATCTGTCACCCGTGTCATGCGGTAGTTCTTCATAGCTCCTCCTGGCAGGGTTCTTTTCATAGTATACCACACTTTTCCCCAAAAGTCAACCACCTTTTTCTCTTTTGTATAGACCTCAGGTGTACAGACCTCAGGGCTCTGCCCTGAAACCCGCTTAGGGGGCTTCTTTCGGAGAGAAGCAACGCTGCGCTACTGACTGGTTGCTTCGCAACCAGTCACCCCCTAAGAACCCCAAGAACTTGAACAGGAGGTAGCGGGTATTTTTTAGTGGGTGCAAAACTTGTGCAGCCGGGAAGTGGGCGGTATGCGCAATCAGAAAATAAAAAATTTCCGGCGCACAGGTTTCGACAGAAAATCCGGGGGTGGACGTGTATAATAGTGGCAGAAGGAGGATTACGACGTGGACGTTTACATCGATTTGTATTTTCTGGTCAACGCCAGCATGGATTTGCTTTGCCTTGCCATGACGGCTGCTATCCTGCACCGGGCGGCAAAGCGCTGGCGGCTGCTCCTTGCGGCGCTGCTTGGCGGGCTGTGGGCTGCCGGCATCCTCCTGCTTGGCATTGGCGGCGCGCTTGGGGTTATTCTGGACCTGTTATTTGCGGTTCTGCTGGTTGCGGTCGCGTTTGCCGAGAAGAACGGCAAGATCTCGCGTCTGCTGCAGAATGCCGGTGCGTATGCGCTGCTTTCCGCTCTGCTTGGCGGGCTGATGACCGTGCTTTACCAATTTCTGAACCGGCTGAACCTGCCGCTTGAGGCGCTGCAGGGGGACGGGCTTTCTGCCTGGATGTTTGCCCTGCTGGCTGCCGTTGCCGGGTTCTTTACACTGCGCGGCGGCAAGCTGTTCCGGCGCTCCGGCGCGATGCACGATGTTTGGCTGGAGGTCACGGTCGGCTCCCGGACGGTGCGGCTGCACGCGCTTGTGGATTCCGGCAATCTGCTCACCGACCCGCTCAGCGGCAGGAGCGTTGCGCTTGCCGACCCGGCAAAGCTGCTCCCCTATCTTCCACCAGACCTGGTACACGCGCTGGAGCATCCCGGCGATGCGTCTGCTGCGGCTGCCCGGCGGGTGCGTCTGATTCCTGCGCGCACCGCGACCGGCGAAGGCATGCTGCCTGCATTTGCGCCCGACCGGCTGTTGATCGTGACCAAGACCGACCGGTTTGCCGCAAACGATCTGGTCGCGCTCTCCCCTCTCGGCGGCGCAGCTGGCGGCTTTGACGCATTGATTGCGCTGGAATAAGGTTTGCACGGGCTGTATGTGGAATCGGCAATTTCACGGATGCGTGGATAAAAGTTATCCCCACCAAAAAATTGAACCCTGCCCAATCATTCATTACAAAAAAGAACACAGGAGGCATCATATGAAACTGTTTATTCGGCTCCGGAACTGGCTGGCAAGGAAATTCCGGAAAAAAGGCGTTTACTACATCAACGGTCCCGAAACGCTCCCGCCCCCGCTGGAGCGCGAAGAGGAGGCATACTGGATTGCCCACATTGACGACGCACATGCGCGGGACGTGCTGGTGGAGCGGAATCTGCGGCTGGTGGTCTTCATTGCCAAGCGCTTTGAGAGTACCGGAATCGGGATTGAGGACCTGATTTCCATCGGCACACTGGGGTTAATCAAAGCCATCAGCACCTTTCACGCCGACCGTGGCATTAAACTCGCGACCTATGCATCCCGCTGCATTGAAAATGAGATTCTGATGTACATCCGCAAGCGCAGCGGCTCCCGCTGCGAGGTCTCGATGGAGGAGCCGCTGAACACCGACTGGGACGGCAACGAACTGCTGCTCTCCGACGTGCTCGGCAGCGAAGAGGACGACGTGGCGTATGAACTGGAAAAAGAGGAGGAACGCGCGGCGGTGCGAAAGGCGGTTGCCGCGCTCGACCCGCGCGAACGGGAACTGATTGAGCTGCGCTACGGTTTTACCGGTGACGAACTGACGCAAAAAGAGGTTGCCGACCGGCTCGGCATTTCCCAATCCTACATTTCCCGTCTGGAAAAGCGTACGCTCGCGCACCTGAAGGACGCCATCTGCGGAAAGATCTGAATGCCCGGCATCTCCGCGCATTTCCAAAATATCGCATTGCAAGTGTTGTAAATACAACATCTTTTGCGCCCGGAATCCGGTATAATGGAGGCACAAAGCAGAAGCGGAGGGTTTGAGGATGGTACGAAAGATTATTCAGATCGATGAGGAAAAATGCAACGGCTGCGGCGCCTGCGCTGTGGCTTGTCACGAGGGCGCGATTGGAATGGTGAACGGCAAGGCGCGGCTGATGCGCGATGACTACTGCGACGGGCTTGGAGATTGTCTGCCGGGATGCCCGACCGGCGCAATCACCTTTGTGGAACGCGAAGCGGCAGCCTACAACGAGGCTGCGGTGCTGGCGGGCAAGGCGGAAAAGGCTGCACGGGCGCAGGATTCCGGGCACGGGCATGCGCACGGCGGCTGCCCCGGGCATCAGCTGCACCGGTTTGCACGCGCGGCGTCCGACACCCCGGCAGACAGCGCACCGGCTGCCCCCACCTCGCAGCTGGGACAATGGCCCTGCCAGATTCGTCTGGTGCCGGTCAACGCCCCCTATTTTCAGGGCGCGCGGCTGCTGGTTGCGGCAGACTGCACGGCATACGCCTACGCAAACATGCATGCGGAGTTCATGCGCGGAAAGATTACACTGATCGGCTGCCCGAAGCTGGATGACATTGACTACACCGAAAAACTGACCGCGATTCTGGCAGAGAACGACATTCAGTCGCTGACCGTTGTGCGCATGGAGGTCCCCTGCTGCGGCGGCTTGGAGCAGGCAGCCCGCAACGCCCTGCAGCGGAGCGGGAAATTCATCCCCTGGCAGGTTGTCACCGTCTCGATTGACGGCAAAAAGCTGGATTGACTGCCGGCAGCAAAAGCGGACCCCGGAAACTTCCGGGGTCAGCTTTTTACTTTCGTTCAAACCTTCCAGCTGACGGTTCCGCTGCCGGAAGAACCTGTGGTGATGCTCGCATCGGTCTTTCCAAGGCAGATGACCAGGGCGTTCATTGCTGCCGGTGCCTGGACCGTGGCAACGCCGTCAACGGTCAGGTAGCTGCCCGCGCTCAGGGTAACGTTTTTGCTGGTCCCGATGCTGGTCAGCGACGGCGAGCAATGCGTGGATTCCTGGCTCATGCCGCCCGCCAGCCCGATTGCGACCACATAGCCGCCGGTATACCGATAGCCCTGCTCGGTATCAATGGACGAATCCGCGCGCCCGGTCGAGATGATGACCGATCTGCCGCCGGAGAACAGGATGCCGCCGTAGGAATCGCGGCTGTTCGAATCCACGCCGTCGCCGCCCGCCAGAACGTAGACGGTCCCGCCCGAGATGACGATGCCGGTGCCGCTCGTTCCGGCCCCGTTGATGCCGTCATCCGAGGACACGACCGAAATGTCGCCGTCCGAAACCGTTACAACGGTTCCCTCCAGCCCTTCATAGCTTTTCAGGATATTGACCGTGCCGCCGCTGACGGTCACCTCTCCGTCCGCGTGGACGGCATCGTCGTTGGACGACAGCGTCAGGGTGCCGCCGCTGACGGTCACGTTTCCGGTTGCCGCCTCACCGTTTTCCAGCGTGGTATCGTTGTTGGCGTGGATGCAGTCGTCGTAGGATTCGATGGTGACCGTTCCGGCGCTGACGGTGATTGCGTTTGCGGCTTTCAAGCCCTTGGTGGAGTGGTCGCCCTTATCCTGATTGCCGTCATTCATGCCGCCGCCCGGGAACCCGCCGCCCGGCCGGGTTGTGGTATAGTTGGTCCAGCTCAGCTTCAGTGATTTTCCGACGGACACCGCAAGGGTGTCGTAGCTGTCGTTGACAGTGATGTCATCCCACACGTAGTAGTAGTTCTCGCTCTGCCCCGGCTCCTGGTCGGCGGTGTAAAGGTACAGCTTCAGCTTGGTATACCCGCTCGGCTTTTCGACCGTATAGTAGCGGTAATTGCCCGAAGTTTTTGCGCTGCCGGTGTTGCACCAGACCCCGCCCCCGTCCTGATAGAAATACAGCGAATAGCGGTAGGTGTCGGTATTCGTGCGCAGGTAGAGGGTGTTTTCGCTGGTTGCGGTCACCTCTTTGGAATATTTCGAATACTGATCGGTGAAAATAGTGAGGTTCACGGTTGCACCGGATTCGTCGACCGTGACATCGTAGGCTGCGTCGATGCCGTCGCAAGCGGCGTAGATGCGGATGTCCCCGCCCGTGATGGCAACGGTCCCGCGCTGCTTGCCTTTTTTCGACAGGTCGCTGTTGGTTGTCTTGATGCCGTCTCCGGTTCTGGCGATCAGCACCAGCGTGCCGGATTCCACGGTAACGCTGTCGTTGCCCTTGAGCGCGTTATCCTCGCATTCGACCTGCAGGTACAGGTTCTTCACCTTCAGGTCATCCTTGGTATGGATGCCGTTATTTGCGACCGAGCTGACGTAGAGGTTCCCCTTCCCCTGCAGGCCGAGGCCGCAGTCTGCCCAGACTGCCGCGCTGACGGCGTTCTCATCCGTGACGGCTTCGCGGATGTCGTTCAGGTAGTTATCGGTCCCTTTCTTTGCGGAGATTCTCACCTGATCCGCGCCGCTGACGGTCAGCGGGCATTCGGTGGGTGACGTGAGGGTGAAGCCGTTCAGTTCCAGTTCAATCTCACAATCCTCGTTTCCTTCCACGGCAATGTTACCGTAGAACGCACCCGACAGGGTATAGGTGCTATCCTCGGTCATGCCGGCAAGGGTGATGGTATTGTCCTGGACGGTTACGCAGCCTGCGGTTCCTGCGCTGCAGGCAACCGTTACGGTCTGGCTTTCTCCGCAGTCGTCGCAGCGGTAGGTATAGCTGTCGCCGTCCTGCGACACGAAGGCGTAGCGGTGCTCGGTGGTATCGACCGGGGCAACCGTCACGGTGCTGTCATCCGTGATAACGCTACCGTCTGTCCCGGAGCCGTCGCTCCCGGTCCCGTTATTCCCGTTACCGTCATTTTTCGCGCAGCTGCCCAGCAAGGCTGCGGACAGCAGCAGGCTTGGCAAAACGCTCCACAATTGATTCTTTTTCATAAGGAACTCCTTTCTAAGACCTCGGGGCACTGCCCCGAACCCCGCTTAGAACCTTCTTGAAAGAAGGTTCTAAGAACTCCAAGAACTTTAACTCAGAGGGTTATAGGGGTGATATTTTGGTGGGTGCTTCTTTTTTTACAGATCGCGGTCGTTTTCTTCGGGGCGGAGGAGCATGATTTCAAGGTTTCCGTTGCGCACGCGCAGGTCATCGATGAACTGTTTTTCGTTGATTCCGTCCTTCAGTCTGACCCGGTAGGTCAGCTTATAGAGGCTGCCCATGTTGGAAGTTTTGGCTGCGGCCAGCTCCTGCCGGTCGGTATAGAGACCGAACACACCGTCAAAGGCTCCGGTGTAGTCGAGGTCCTCGGGGACCGTCAGCTTCAGTACGCGCTCGCGGCTATGTTCCCGCTCCCTTGCGCCGAAGAAGGTCAGAAGGATCAGCAGCCCACCCATCAGGAGGCTGAACAGGATGGCATATGCGAAGTATCCGACCCCGACAATCAGCCCCGAGCACATTGCCATGAAGATGACCGAAATCTCCTTTGCGTTTCCGGGGGCCGAGCGGAACCGCACCAGCGAGAACGCCCCGGCAACCGCCACGCCGATGCCGACATTTCCGTTGACCATCATGATGACCACGCAGACTGCAGCCGGGAGCAGGGTCAGCGACAGGCGCATGCTGCGGCTCCCCCGCTCGCGGAAGGAGAATGCCGCCAGGTAAATCCCGCCGCAAACCAATGCAACCAGGATGCAGCATAGGAACAGCCCCACCGAAAGGGTTGACTGCGATTCGTCCGCAAAAACGCTGTTGAACAGATCAGGCATAGTGTTGTCCTCCTATCATCAGTTGATTCTGTGTTTTCTGCAGATATGCGGTGCCGTATTTTGAAAAAGAGGTCTGCCGGATGCCGTTCTGCGAGAAGCATTCCACCAGCCAGAGCGGCAGCGCGCCAGCCACTTTGACCTCCATCAGGGTCTTGCCCTGCGGCAGGACCGGGGAGCCGTAGATGCCGCCGGCGAGCGTCAGGTCCTCCCAGCGCGCCAGCACATCGGTGTCAAAGGTCATCCGGAAATCCGGGTCATCCGCTCCGAAGAACGCCTCCCGCGCATACGCCAGCCAGACGGCCGGCGCTGCATCGGGGTAGACCGTGAGAAAATATGCAATCTCCCGCTCGATCTGCCCGGTTGGCTGCGGATTCCTGAAGAATGCCCTTGCCCCGTCCCGGGTCATCGTCACCCGGCGCTTGTAAACAACCGATTCGTATTTTTTCTTCAGCTCCGCAAAGAGCTTTCCGTCCCCGCTGACCGGTCCGTAACTCCGCAGGCGCAGCTTTTCCTTATAGATTGGCTTTTCGATCGACCGCCGGATGATGCGATAGTCCGGCGTGTCGAAATACAGGTTGCAGATGCGGCTCCTGCCGTAGGCATCCGGAATGCACCGCCCTTCCATCGCCTCGCGCACCGCTGCGTACTGGTCCGCGTCCAGCAGATATTTCAGTTCGTACCGCTTGAAGCAGGCTCCGGCTTCCATTCCGCTTTCCTCCCTTCCCGGTTGCACCGGCTCATGATCGCCCAGGCAAGACAGAACGCAAAGGCGAACACCCAAGCCGAGGCAAATGCCAGATGCGCACCAAGGCTGCCGCCCGATGTGCCCATGCTGCCGGGCTGCCCGCCGTCAAAACCGCCGCTCGGCAGATCCGGGGGCGTTTGCCCGTTTTCCTGTCCCATCTGCCCTGCCTGACCGCCCTGACCGGCTCCGCTTGGCTGCTCCGGCGGCGTTTGCGCACCGTCCTGACCGCTCCCGTTGTCCGGCAGCGTCACCTCACCAATGTCCTCGCCGTCCGCGCTCCCGTTGTCTCCGGGACGCCCCGGCATCTGACCGCCGCCAAAATTGCCGTCCGTTATCCCGGAGGGGTCTCCCGGCATGCCGTCCGTGCGCTTGCCGATTACCCCGTACCCGTGCAGGACCGTCAGAACCACCATTTCCAGTGATACCAACATCACTCCAAACAAAACCAAATTTTTGACCGCTCGTTTCATCGTCTGTCCCTCCCCTTTGCTTTTGTGCCTATAGCATACCATACCACCCTAAAGCCTCGCTAAAGCCCCCAAAACTTTTTAAAAAAATCTTTTTCCAATCCCCAAAACCAAAAAAGCGCCCACACACCATCCAGTGCGTTAGCCGCTCTCTCTTCCCCTTTCTGCCTCTCCATCCCAAAAAAACTTTCCTCCGCAGGGGCTGCCACAACGTGTGCAGCCCTTGCGGAGGAAAGTTCGGGGAGATGAGAGAGGTTTGGAGAGAGAAGGCCCCCCTCCGAAAGGGGGTCCTTCTCTCTCCAAGGTCTTCCCACTCATTCCACCGTAACCGACTTCGCAAGATTCCGGGGGCGGTCAATGTCGCAGCCGCGGAACGCAGCCGCTTCGTAAGCAATCATCTGAACCGCAAGCAAAGACGCGAACAGACGCGCCGGAGCAGAACATTCCGGCAGCCGGATGATCTCGTTCGCACTCTCCTCCGGTACTTCCACCCCTTCAGGGCAAATCAGCGTGACCTGCGCACCGCGACTCTGTACCTCGCGCAGATTGCTTTCGGTCTTCTCAAACAAATCCGGGTCGGTTGCAAGCGCAATCACCGGCGTGCCCGGCTCGATCAGAGAAATCGTCCCGTGCTTCAGCTCGCCCGCCGCATAGGCTTCGCAGTGAATATAGGAAATTTCCTTCAGCTTCAGCGCGCCTTCCATCGACATCGCATAGTCCAAACCGCGCCCAATGTAGAAGACATGCTCGTGGTCTGCCAGCGCCTTTGCAACCCGCCGGAACTGCGCCTCCTTCGTCAGCATCTGCTCCAGAATTGCCGGTACTTCCACCGAAATGTCGCGCATGATCTCCGCTGCCGCAGCCGCATCCATCACCCCGCGCGCCAAGCCCGCTGCTGCCGCAATCGCATACAGCACCGATGCCTGCGTGCAGTAGCCTTTGGTCGTTGCAACCGCAATTTCGGGTCCCGCATAGGTGTAAATCCGTTTGTCCGCTTCGCGCGCAATCGTCGTTTCCACCGCGTTGACAATGCCCAGCGTCTGCCGCCCGTGCGCCTTGGCATACCGCAGCGCCGCCAGCGAATCCGCCGTTTCGCCCGACTGCGAGATGACGATTACCAGCGTTTCGGCGTCGCCCAGCGGCGGGTAGTAGCGGTATTCCGACGCAATGTGGACCGTCGTCGGCAGCCCGGCGTATTCCTCCAGCACCCGCTGACCGACCAGCCCCGCGTGCATCGCCGACCCGCAGGCAACAATCTGCACCGCGCGGATGCCGCGCCAGAAGTCGGCGTCAATGCCGTCTGCGGAGAAATTCGGCAGACCGTCCTTGTCGATGCGGGAGGAGACCGACTTTTTCACCGCGCCGGGCTGCTCGTGAATCTCTTTGAGCATGAAGTGCGGGTAGCCGCCTTTCTGCGCCGACTCGGGCGTCAGCGTTGTGGTCGTCCAGACCGGCTCGTGCTCGCCGCCGTTTTCGTCAAACAGCACGGCGCGGTCCGGCATCAGGCGCGCAACGGAGCCTTCGTCCATCGGCGCCGACTCGCGGGTGAACGGCAGCAGCGCCGTCACGTCGGAGGCAAGGTAGTAGCCGTCCTTCCCCTTGGCAAGAATCAGCGGGCTGCCGCTGCGCACCACCCAGACCTCGCCTGGGCGGTCGGAAAACAGAATGCCGAATGCATACGCTCCGCGCAGCTGTGCAACCGTTGCGCGGATTGCCGCCAGCGGGTCGCTGCCGGGCTGATAATTGTCGTTGAGCAGCGCTGCCGCAACCTCGGTGTCGGTCTCGGACTGAAAGGTTACGCCCTTTGCCGTCAAGGTCTCCTTGAGCGCTTTATAGTTTTCGATGATGCCGTTATGGACCAGAATGACGTTGCCCGACCGGTGCGGGTGGGCGTTGCGGTCGGAAGGTCCGCCGTGCGTTGCCCAGCGCGTGTGCCCCACGGCGCAATGGCTGCCCTCAACCGGCTCGTCGCGCAGCTTTTCCTCCAGCGCATGGATGCGCCCCTTGCACTTGACCACATCGGTCCCGTCCGCGACCTGCGCCGCAATGCCGACCGAATCATAGCCGCGATACTCCAGCACCCACAGCCCCTTGAGCATCTTCGGAACCGCGTTCGCAGTTCCCGTATAACCGATAATTCCGCACATGACAAAAAATCTCCTTTTTCTCCACATAGTATGCCGACAAAGCCCCTCCGGTATTCCGGAGTTGCCTGCGGTATCTGTGGGATCGATCGGAGATTGTTTTGCGGTTACCCGCATATTTGTTCCGTTCTGTCGGCATCCCGTTGTGCCGGAGAAGCATCCGCCGAATGTTCGATCACTTCTCCCCTCGTCAACCGGCTCTCGCCGGTCTGGCGCTATCATTACCCTGATTTGCGGGTAGACCTTGGGACTCCGTCCCAAACCCTGCTTAAAAACTTCTTGAAAGAAGTTTTTAAGAATTTCAAGAACTTTCACCCAAAAAGGAATGGGAGGAAACCTCCATACTGTGCGCGGTCTCAAACGTTACGGTATGGGTCAATCTTTTTTCTTCTTTACCACTTCTCCTTTTGCTTTGTAGATATGTCCAGCGGGGATGTACCCGCGAACTGCCGATAAGGGGTAGACGTTGGAATGCTCGCCGATGACCGTTCCGGGGTTGAGGACGCTGTTGCATCCGACCTCCACAAAGTCACCCAGCATCGCGCCAACCTTTTTTCTGCCGGTCGGAATCGAAAAATCCTCGCCCTTGATGACCACCGGGGTCTTGTCGCTCTTGACGTTCGAGGTAATCGCCCCGCCGCCCATGTGCGACGCATAACCCAAAATCGCATCCCCGACATAGTTGAAATGCGGCACCTGTACCCGGTCGAACAGAATGCAGTTCTTCAGCTCGGTCGAATTTCCGACAACCGCATCGTCCCCAACCAGAACACTCCCGCGAATGAACGCACCGGGGCGTACCTCGGTCCGCTCCCCAATGATGGCGGGTCCCAGAATGGTCGCAGTCGGGTAAACCGTTGCGCTCTTCGCAACCCAGATATTGCCGTCCTGACAATCGTATGCATCCGGGGACAGCTTGGCACCCAAAGCCAGAATGTATTCCTTCAGCCCGTC
>ERZ1673741.1815-NODE-1815-length-16700-cov-6.311986_pt1 | contig 16700 bp, 12 predicted proteins | sample MGYA00580209_ERZ1673741 | MGnify/ENA primary metagenome ERZ1673741 (study PRJEB41218, sample SAMN15661754) | gut metagenome | host: Homo sapiens | place: Canada: London | collected 2015-08-20/2019-03-30 | study: EMG produced TPA metagenomics assembly of... | reverse complement strand
CCTTGCGGTCCTCAGCGACGGAGCCGGGGACGGTGAAGGCCTGGATGCCCTCGCCGATCACGGAAGCGGCCTCAGAAGCGGACTTGACGCCCTTCTTGATGGCCAGGGCGCAGCCGAGGGTGTAGGCCCACTCGGCGTTCTGGAAGGCGATGGACTGGGTGTTGTGGACGATCTCGCGCGGGTTGAAGCCCTTGTCGGTGCAGAGCTTGAGGGCATCCTCGAGGGAGGCGATGCCGTTGTCGGCGAGGCACTTGTTGATCTTGTCGACGCGGCGCTCGTAGCCTTCGAAAGTAACAGCCATTGTTATATCCCTCCCTTTCTACTCGTGAACGGGGAACGTGCTGGCGACGGAGTGGGTCTCCTCGTCGGTACGCGGGTCGATGTACTTGGCGGCGTTGTCCCACTGGCCGTAGTGGCCCATGGCGCCCTGGATGGCCTCCTCGGGGGTCTTGCCGGCCTTGACGGCGTCGGTGAACTTGCCGAGGTTCAGGAACTCGAATGCGATGATCTCGTTCTTGTCGTTGAGAGCCATGCGGGTGACGTAGCCCTGAGCGAGCTCGAGGTAACGGGCGCCCTTGGCCTTGGTGCCGAACATGGTGCCGACCTGGGAGCGCAGGCCCTTGCCGAGGTCGTCGAGGGAAGCGCCGACGGGCAGGCCGCCCTCGGAGAATGCGGTCTGGGTGCGGCCGTAGACGATCTGGAGGAAGATCTCGCGCATGGCGACGTTGATGGCGTCGCAGACGAGGTCGGTGTTCAGGGCCTCGAGGATGGTCTTGCCGGGAAGGATCTCGGCGGCCATGGCGGCGGAGTGGGTCATGCCCGAGCAGCCGATGGTCTCGACGAGGGCCTCCTCGATGACGCCCTCCTTGACGTTAAGCGTAAGCTTGCAGGCACCCTGCTGCGGGGCGCACCAGCCCACACCGTGCGTGAGGCCGGAGATGTCGGAGATCTCCTTGGCCTGGACCCACTTGCCCTCCTCGGGGATGGGTGCGGGGCCGTGATACGCGCCCTTGGTAACAGGGCACATATTCTCGACTTCAGCGGAATACTGCATGTAATGCTCCTCTCCGTATAATCCCGCGCGGGCCCATGCGCCCGCGCGAACCTACCGACCCCCTCAGGCCGGTCAGAGCTAGCGGCATGGCCGCAACGCGGCCAATCCTCCGAGTAGTTTACGGCAGTTTTCGCTCGCATGCGACGCTCGCGGCCAAAAACTTGCCGCCTGCCGTATAATCGCCCCCATGATTACAGAGAAAGACATACCCACAGGAGTGTGGAAAATCGCGCTGGCCGGAGCCGCCGCCATCTGGGGCGGCTCGTTCGTCGTCATCAAGGGTGCGCTCGACGTCGTGCCCCCGTGCTGGCTCATGTTCGTGAGGTTCTTCTTCTCGGCCTTGATCGTCGGCGCGCTGTTCTGGAAGCGCGTGCGGCCGTACCTCGACGCCTCGACCCTGCGCTGCGGCGCCGTGCTGGGAATCTTGTCCGGCACCGCCTTCGTCGTGCAGAACATCGGCCTCATCGACACCACGCCCGGGCGCAACGCTTTTTTGACCGCGACCTACTGCGTGATGGTGCCCTTCGTCAACTGGGCGGTCGCCCGCCGGCGTCCCGGCGCCACGAGCATCGTCGCCGCGGCGCTCGGCATCCTGGGCGTCGGGCTGCTCTCGCTCGGCGACGACTTCTCGGTGGGCCTCAGCTGGGGAGACATGCTCACCCTGGTCTCGGCCGCGCTCTACGCGCTGCACATCGTGGCGGTCGCGCGCTTCTCGGCCTCCGGGCATGAGGTCATGACCATGACGGTGACGCAGCTCGCCATGAGCGCCGTGGTGTCGCTCGCGGCCGCCCTCGTGCTCGAGGGGGTCATCGACTTCGGCGTCTTTGCCGACCCCGGCATCTGGGGCGCCTTGTTCTACCTGGTCATCCTTTCGTCGGCGGTGTGCATGGTCATGCAAAACCTCGGCCAGGCGCACGTCCCGCCCGCGCCGGCGTCGCTCCTGCTCTCGCTCGAGAGCGTCTTTGCCGTCATCGCGAGCGTGCTGTTCTACGGGGAGGTCGTGACGCCCCGGCTCGCCTGCGGCTTCGCGTCGATCTTCGCCGCCGTCGTGGTGAGCGAGGTCGGCGTGCCGGCGCTCATGTGGGTTCGCGCGCGGCTCGGCGGCGACGCTATCCGCGAGGCGGGCGTCGAGGAAGCTTAACAAAGGTTCAAACTGGCCCTGCGCATCGGCGCGGGGCTTACTTATGTAGGCCCTAGGGGTCGAGGCTTCGGAAGGGACTTGGCAAGCGATGATCCAAGAGATCGGCGAGCACGTCTACCACAACGAGTACGTCGTCTGCGAGCCCGCGGCGGGCGACTATGTGCTGCATTACCGCGATCGGGGCTGCCTCGTGCGCGCGACGGCGCACGGCGGGCGCGGCGCGGACGCGTGGGCCGCGGGCGACGAGTTCGACCTGCCGCACCTGGGCGACCTGCCCGGCGCGCCCGAACGGCTCGTGTACGCCTTCGCCATCGACGAGGCGCGCTTCTGGATCGCGCTCGACGACGCCGTCGCCGAGCCCGAGGGCTTCACGTACGAGGCGATCAACTGGCTTCGCTACGCCGAGCCGGCAGAGCTTCTCTTCGCCGCCGTCACGGGCAGCCAGCTCGACCGCTGGTACCGCGACAACCGCTTCTGCTCCCGCTGCGGACACCCGACCGAGCTCGGGCCCCGCAGCCGCGAGGTGGTCTGCCCCGAGTGCGCCAAGATCACCTACCCGAAGATCTGCCCGGGCATCATCTGCGGCATCGTGGACTGCTCGGAGGGGCGCGAGCGCATCGTGCTCACACGCTACAACGGCCGCACCACCGCGTTGTGGGCGCTCGTGGCCGGCTTCACCGAGATCGGCGAGCCGCTCGAGAACACCGTCCACCGCGAGGTCATGGAGGAGGTCGGCCTGCGCGTCAAGAACCTGCGGTTCTACAAGAGCCAGCCGTGGAGCTTCTCGGACACGCTGCTCGTCGGGTTCTGGGCCGAGGTCGACGGCTCCGACGAGATCCGCGTCGACCACGAGGAGCTCAAGGAGGCGCGCTGGTTCACGCGCGACGAGATCCCCCTGGAGCGCACGCGCGACCGCGTGAGCATGACCGGTGAGATGATCGAGCAGTTCCGCCTGCGCGGCCGCGAGGTGCTGGGGTAGGGCTTAGGCCTGCGCCGTCTCGTGATTTATGACGTTGCGGTTGTACACGAGGTGCAGGAACATCGCGTCGTGGGCGGCGGTGCCGTCGTGCGCCGCGATGGCGTCGGCGACGCCGCGGTGCGTGCGGATGGTCTCCGCCACGAGCTTCTTTCCCGTCACGTCGATGAAGAGGGGCACGGAGGACTTGAGGACCGCCATGAGGCGCGGCATCACGAGGTTGCCGCAGCTCTCTGCGATGGCGTTATGGAAGGCCGTGTCCGCGTCGGCGTAGTCCGCGCCCGCCTCGGCCAGGCGCTCCGACTCGTCGCAGAGCTCGACGATCCGGGCCACCTGGGCGTCCGTCGCGTGCTTGGCCGCCATCCTGGCCATCTCGGGCTCGATCATGAAGCGGACCTCGAGCAGGTCGCTCGCCAGGCGCCGCTTGTCCTCGATGAAGGTGAAGCCGAGCGGGTCGTCCGCGACGCCGGGGTTCGAGGCGACATAGGTGCCCGAGCCCTGCTTGATGCGCACGATGTTGCGGGACTGCAGGAGCTTCATGGCCTCGCGGACCGAGCTGCGGCCGGCGCCGAGGCGCTCGACGAGCACCGCCTCGTTGGGTAGGCGGTCGCCCTGCCCGAGGCCCTCGTCGAGGATGAGCTGGATGATCTTTGCCGAGAGCCTCTCGGGGAGGCCGGGCTCGGTCTGTGCCATGGAAACCTCTATTCCTACGAGATTCATCAGAGGTATTGTACGGCATCGTATTTAATTGATTTGTGTCTACTCCGGACAATAGTTACCGTTCACGGAACAAAAACTGCCGTCTGCAAAATACCTCAGACAAAATCAGCTGTTTTTAAGATTCAAACATCAGACGAATTGCAAAACCCTTATAGTCTTCATCGAGATAGAAAAGGTCTGATGAATTGGAGAGGATATGGCAGAGCCAACCTTCATGGCGGACCCAACGCGGCTCGTCGTCTCGGCGATCATCGGCATCGCCATCTGCGGCGGCGCCACCGCGCTCTCGCACGTGAACGACGCCGGGTTCTGGATGTGCTCCTCGTTCCTCGAGATCGACGAGAAGACCACGCTTTCCTCCTGGACCGTCATGGAGACCCTCATCGGTATCGTCGGCCTCGTCTGCGCGCTCGTCATCTCGATGTTCGCCTAATCCCACAGGCCTCGTGACCTCCCCGCGCCTGCCGCGCAGGCGCACCCCCGCACCACCTCAATGTGCTTATCCATCCGATAAAGAAGGAGAAGATAATGAACGACCAGACCGCTTCCGACGTGAAGAAAGAAGCCGCCGACCTCGCCGCCAAGCTGCAGCCCCGCTCCGGCAAGTTCCGCAAGATCAGCCCCGAGATGGACCCGCTGCGCCTCGGCTCCGGCTGGACCGTGCCCGACCTGGACAAGCCCCAGGTGATCATCGAGTCCACCTTCGGTGACTCGCACCCCGGCTCCGCCGGTCTCTTTGAGCTCGTCGAGGAGGTTCGCAAGGGCGTCGCCGAGGCCGGCGGCCACGGCGCCCGTTACTTCTGCACCGATATGTGCGACGGCGAGGCCCAGGGCCACGACGGCATCAACTACTCGCTGCCCAGCCGCGACATGATCGCCAACATGATCGAGATCCACGCCAAGGCCACCCCGTTCGACGCCGGCGTCTTCGTCGCCAGCTGCGACAAGGGCCTGCCCGCGAACCTCATGGCCATGGGCCGCATCAACATCCCGTCGATCGTCGTCACCGGCGGCGTCATGGACGCCGGCCCCGACCTGCTCACCCTCGAGCAGCTCGGCGCGATCTCTGCCCGCTACGAGCGCGGCGAGATCTCCGAGGAGGAGCTCGAGTTCGCCAAGCACAACGCCTGCCCGAGCTGCGGCGCCTGCTCCTTCATGGGCACCGCCTCCACCATGCAGGTCACCGCTGAGGCCCTGGGCCTGATGCTCCCCGGCACCTCGCTGCTGCCCGCTACCAGCACCGACCTGCGCGAGTTCGCCCGTGCCGCCGGCCGCCAGTCCGTGTGGCTCTCCGAGCACAACCTGTGCCCGCGCGACATCGTGACCAAGGAGTCCTTCGAGAACCTGATCATGGTCCACGGCGCCATCTCCGGCTCCACCAACTCGCTGCTCCACATCCCCGCGATCGCCCGCGAGTTCGGCATCGAGATGTCCGCCGACGACTTCGACCGCCTGCACCGCGGCGCCCACTACCTGCTCAACGTCCGTCCTGCGGGCGAGTGGCCGGCGCAGTTCTTCTACTATGCCGGCGGCGTGCCGCGCATCATGGAGGAGATCAAGTCGATGCTCCACCTCGACGTCATGACCGTCACGGGCAAGACCCTCGGCGAGAACCTCGAGGATCTCAAGGCCAACGGCTACTACGAGAAGTGCGAGAGCTACCTCCAGAAGTGGGGCCTCAAGCGCGAGGACATCATCCGTCCGTTCGACCAGGCCTTCGGCACCGACGGCTCCATCGCCATCCTGCACGGCAGCCTCGCTCCCGATGGCGCCGTCGTCAAGCACACCGTCGTCCCGCGCGAGATGTTCCAGGCCACCCTCAAGGCCCGTCCGTTCGACTGCGAGGAGGACGCCATCCACGCCGTCCTGACGCACGAGGTCAAGCCCGGCGACGCCGTGATCATCCGCTACGAGGGCCCCAAGGGCTCCGGCATGCCCGAGATGTTCTACACCACCGAGGCCATCGCAAGCGACCCCGAGCTGGGCGCCTCCATCGCGCTGATTACCGACGGGCGCTTCTCCGGCGCCTCTAAGGGCCCCGCCATCGGCCACGTTTCCCCTGAGGCTGCTGTGGGCGGCCCGATCGCTCTCGTCGAGGAGGGCGACCTCATCCGCATCAACATCCCCGAGCGCACGCTCGAGATCTGCGGCATCGCCGGCAAGGAGATGGAGCCGGCCGAGGTCGACGCCGTCCTGGCCGAGCGCCGCGCCAACTGGAAGCCGCGCCCCAACCGCTACACCTCCGGCACGCTCAAGTTCTTCACCGAGCACGCCGTGTCCGCCATCAAGGGCGGCTACATGGAGTAGCGCTCCTCGCGCCGTTGTGCGCAGAAGCGTCAGCTGATCACAAGGGCGGCCCCTCGGATACACGCATCCGAGAGGCCGCCCTTCTTTGTGCCGTTTGCGGTGCTACGCTGCCCGGGTTCGTCGCGTTAGTGTACATAAAGAAACACTGTCTTGTAAATTACCTGGGCTTTTGCGGGCGCCCCCTTACTTTGTGCGCACTGTTTCGCGGCGCCGCGCCGCGTTGAGGCGCGGCGTTGCTATCCGAGCACGAACTTCTCGATGATCTCGGCGACGGCACCGTCGTCGTTGCTGCCGGCGCAGACGTAGCCGGCGGCGGCCTTCGCCTCGTCGGAGGCGTTCGCGACGGCGCAGCCGAGGCCAGCCGCGCGGATCATGGCGAGGTCGTTGGAGCTGTCGCCGACGGCGATGGTCTCCTCCTGTTTGATGCCCAGGCGCTCTGCCAGGGCCAGAAGCCCCGCGCCCTTGTTCACGCCGTGCGGGTTGAACTCGAGGTAGCGGCCGCTGGAATACACGACGTCCAACCCGCGGGTCACGCCCGCGGCGGCGAGCTCGGACTCGCACGCGCGCAGATAGCCCATATCTTGGCTGGCAAAGAGGATCTTCGTGAAGACCTCCCCTTCGAGGAAGTCGAGCGAGGGCTCGTCGGTCGGCACGATGTTCATGCGGCCGCCGATGTAGGCGCGCTCCCAGTCGTAGTAGTTCCACATGTAGACCGGGTCGAGCGTGTACAGGTGGATGCAGAGCTTGCGCTCGATGCCGTAGCTCCAGAGCTCTTGGACGGTCGCGCGGTCGAGCTCGGAGTAGACGATCGGCTCGGGCGATGAGTTGCGGGTGAGGCTACCGCCGTTGAATCCGATCACATACTCGTCTTCGCGGCCGGCGAGGTCGAGCGTCTCGAGGACGTCCTCCACGGTCCCGTTGGGCCTGCCGGTGGCGGGCACGAACTTGACCCCGCGCTCGCGGGCGGCGGCGACGGCGTCGACCACGCGCTGGGGGATCTTGTGATCGGAATCGAGCAGGGTCTCGTCGAGGTCCGCGGCGATGAGCTTGTACATGGGGCTCCTTTTGTGTGCTGCCGTGTGCTGCCGGATGTTCGGTGCCAAGTATGGACCAACGGGCGACATCGGCCGGCCCATGCCGCAAAGAAGCACATCGCGTATCGACGCTCGTGCGCCGACGTTGCGTATCGGCACCGGCGCGCATCGCAGGGCCTGCGGCGCCGGTGGAGTGGGGATGCGGGAATCCGAGGGCAGGCAGCCGCGTTCCGGAATCCACGAGCGTCGGCGAATGCGCACCGGAATCTGGGGCCAGTCGGTTATCGCTCACCGGAATCGAGGCCCGTCGGTAATCGCGCACCGAAATCGGGGAGTGTCGGTAAGAGGCGCGCGGGAATCGGGGAGCGTCGGTACCGATGGTTGGAGTTTCCGGTGAAAACCGACGCCGTAAGGGCTTCTTTGCACCGGAATCCGGCACCGGCGGTAAGAAGTGCGCGGGAAAACGGCACCGCCGGTACCGACACTCCAGGATTTCGGTGCGCGATTACCGACGCTCCCCAGTTCCGGCGCACCCGTTGGGTGGGGGCGGCCACGCGCTTCCCAGCCACGCGCTTTCCGAGCCCGCGCCTCATCCGTGACCTATCGGCGCAGCCGCCCGCGGATTTGTGGCGACGCGCGCGCCCGAAGTGTGTCATAGTCATAGAACCGCGTCCGCACGGGGCGCGTGACTCCAGGGGAGGTCCGGTATGTCACGGCACGAGGCTGCATACGTTCGAGTGAGCGAGCGCGAGATTTCGCGCGTCCTTCTCGGCGGCGCTGAGCTTCTTGTCACCGACCTCAACCTACTTCTACTATCGTCCGCGCGTTAGGGCATCTTGACACCTGCGCGCGTGACCTGAAGCCGCCGGTCCCCCAACGGGGCCGGGGCTTCCTTTTTTGCAGCCTTACGCCAAAAATCTCGGAACCTCCTTCCAGACGACGCCCGCTTTCGGGCCCTAGACGATTGGATGCACACCATGACCAGGAAGATCCACATCTTTGACACCACCCTGCGCGACGGCGAGCAGTCCCCCGGCGCCTCCATGAACACCGAGGAGAAGCTCATCGTCGCCCAGCAGCTCATTCGCATGGGCGTCGACGTCATCGAGGCCGGCTTCCCCATCAGCTCCCCCGGCGACTTCCGCTCCGTCCAGGAGATCGGCCGCCTGGCCGGCGACTCCTGCGTCGTGTGCGGCCTCACCCGCGCCGTCGACAAGGACATCGACCGCGCCGCCGAGGCCCTGAAGAGCGCCAAGCGCCCGCGCATCCACACCGGCCTGGGCGTCAGCCCCTCCCATCTGCGCGAGAAGCTCCACATCACCGAGGACGAGTGCATCGAGCGCGCCCGCCACTGCGTCAGCTACGCAAAGAAGTACGTCGACGACGTCGAGTTCTACGCCGAGGACGCCGGCCGCTCCGACCAGGACTTCCTCATCCGCGTGATCCAGGCCGCCGTCGACGCAGGCGCCACTGTGGTCAACATCCCCGACACCACCGGCTACAGCCTGCCCGAGGACTTCGGCGCGCGCATCAAGAGCCTCTCGGACAACGTTATCGGCATCGAGAACGTCATCATCTCGGTCCACACCCACAACGATCTGGGCATGGCCACCGCGCTGGCCCTCGAGGGCGTGAAGAACGGCGCCCGTCAGATCGAGTGCACCATCAACGGCCTGGGCGAGCGCGCCGGCAACACCGCGCTCGAGGAGGTCGTCATGGCCATAAAGATGCACGGCGAGGAGCTCGACGCCCACACCGATATCGTGACCCCCGAGCTCACGCGCGCCTCCCACCTGGTCAGCCGCATCACGGGCATGAACGTCCAGGCAAACAAGGCCATCGTCGGCGCCAACGCCTTCGCCCACAGCTCCGGCATCCACCAGGACGGCGTCCTCAAGGCCCGCGACACCTACGAGATCATCGACCCCGCCGACGTGGGCGCCGCCGGCTCCGAGATCATCCTCTCGGCTCGCTCCGGCCACGCCGCTCTGCGCCACCGCCTGGGCGAGCTCGGCTACACCTTCAAGGACGAGGAGTTCGACGACATCTACAACCGTTTCCTCGAGATCGCGGATCAAAAGAAGGAAGTCTACGACGAGGACCTCGAGTCGATGGTCCAGGAGCGCCAGCGCGAGGTGCAGGCCATCTACACCCTCGACGCCCTGCAGGTGTCCTGCGGCGACCCGCTCGTTCCGACCGCGACCGCCACGATCTCGGATGAGCTCGGCGTCTCGCACGTGGTCTGCGCCACGGGCACCGGTCCCGTCGACGCTGCGTACAAGGCCGTCGACCAGGTCGTCGCGGTCCACGGCGACCTCTCGGAGTTCTCCGTCAAGGCCATCACCCGCGGCATCGACGCCATCGGCGAGGTCACGGTGCGCATCACGGCCGAGGACGGCAAGGTCTACACCGGCCGCGGCGCGGACAACGACATCATCGTCAGCTCTGCGAAGGCCTACGTCAACGCGATCAACCGCATGATCCAGACCGCCCGCTCCAAGCAGGGCAAGTAACGACGAGGCGCCCCGCCCCTCTTGCCGACGCGCGTGGCAAGAGGGGCGGGGCGCCCGGCCTTCCGGCGTTGCCCCGCGCTAGTCGCTCTGAACGCTCGGGTTCGCCGCGATCACGCGCTCGAGCTCGGCGATGTAGCGCTCGACGAGCTTGGTCGCGCGCCGCTCCTCGTGCATGATGTAGCCCACGTGCATCGTGGGGGCGTCCTCCAAGGGAATGCTCACGATGCCCGACTGCATCTCGCTCGTGAGGACCCCCGTGGAGAGCGTGTAGCCGTTGTAGCTCGTCAGCAGGTTCGAGAGCGTCGCGCGGTCCGTGTAGCGGATGTTCTTCGAGCACGGCACATAGGCCAGCGGCTCCTCGCTGTAATGGAACGAGTTGACGGTGCCCTGCTCGAAGCTGTAGCGCGCGTAGGGGGCGAGCTCGTCCAGGCGCACGGACGGCCTGCCCGCGAGGGGGTGCCCCGTCCCGACAAACACGTGCACGTCTGCGGAAAAGAGGGGCGTGAACGCCACGCGCGCGTCGGCCATGGCACGCCTGAGCACGCGCTCGTTGAAGTCGTCGAGGTAGAGGATGCCGACCTCGCTTCTGAACTGGCTCACGTCCTCGATGATCTGGGCCGTCGTGGTCTCGCGCAGCACGAACTCGAATTCGCTGCCCTGGAAGCTCTCGACGACGTTGACGAAGGCGGCGAGGCTGAAGGCGTAGTGCTGGGTCGAGACCGCCAAACGGGCGCTCGGGGCCGCCTTCTCGCGGAAGCGCGCGGTAAGGAGGTCCGCCTGCTCGACGACCTGCCGGGCGTAGCCGAGCAGCTCGGTGCCGTCGTTGGTCAGCGTGACGCCGCGGTTGCTGCGGGTGAAGATTTCGATCCCGAGCTCGCGCTCGAGCTCGCTCACGGCGGCCGACACGTTCGACTGCGAGGTGTAGAGGTCGCCCGCGGCGGCGTTGATGGAGCCGCACTCGGCGACGGCGATGAGGTAACGGAGCTGTTGGAGCGTCATGTCTGTCCTTCTTTGCTGCGCGTGATGAGCGTCATCAATTGTAGGGGAGCGCTCACGGGCGCACGGCGCGTCTTGGTATTATTGGAATGTTGAGTTTACTGGGGGGCGGCCGGAGGCGGCCCTCTTTGGAGAGGAGTTCACATGGCACGTCCCATGACCATGGCCGAGAAGATCCTGGCCGCCCACGCGGGCCTCGACGAGGTCGTCCCCGGGCAGCTTGTCGAGTGCGACCTCGACCTCGTGCTCGCCAACGACATCACGGCGCCCATCGCCATCAAGACCGTGCGCGAGATCGGCGCCGGGGTCTTCGACCGCGACCGCATCTGCCTGGTGCCCGACCATTACAGCCCCAATAAGGACATCAAGAGCGCCGAGCAGACCAAGGTCACCCGCGACTTCGCCCACGAGCACCACATCACGAACTACTTCGAGCAGGGATGCATGGGCATCGAGCACGCGCTCCTCCCCGAGCAGGGCGTTGTCGTCCCCGGCGACCTCATGATCGGCGCGGACTCCCACACCTGCACCTACGGAGGCATCGGCGCGTTCTCCACGGGCGTGGGCTCCACGGACGCCGGTGTGGGCATGGCCACCGGCCGCGCCTGGTTCAAGGTGCCCGAGACCATCCGCTTCGTCATCGATGGCGAGCTGCCCGAGGGGGCTTCCGCCAAGGACATCATCCTGCACATCATCGGTATGATCGGCGTCGACGGCGCGCTCTACTGCGCCATGGAGTTCGCGGGCTCGACCATCGAGGCGCTCTCGGTCGAGGGCCGGCTGACCATCGCGAACATGGCCATCGAGGCCGGCGGCAAGGCGGGTCTCTTTGAGGTCGACGAGAAGTGCCGCGAGTACGTCGAGCGCCGCGCCAAGCGCCCGATCCGCGAGTTCCACCCGGACGCCGACGCCCAGTATAAGCAGATCATCCACATCGACGCCGCCGACATCGTGCCGTGCGTCTCGTGGCCGCACCTGCCCTCCAACACCCACCCCGTGGCCGAGAGCCGCGAGGTCAAGATCGACCAGGCCGTCATCGGCTCCTGCACGAACGGCCGCATCGAGGACATGCGCGCCGCCGCCGAGGTCCTGCGCGGCCGCACGGTCGACCCGAACGTCCGCTGCATCGTGATCCCCGCCACCCAGGGCGTCTGGCTGCAGTGCGTGCACGAGGGCCTCATGGACGTCTTCATCAACGCCCACTGCGTCGTCTCCACGCCGACCTGTGGGCCGTGCCTGGGCGGCTACATGGGAATCCTCGCCGCGGGCGAGAAGTGCGTGAGCTCCACGAACCGCAACTTCGTCGGCCGCATGGGCGACCCGACCTCCGAGGTCTACCTGGCCTCGCCGGCAGTCTGCGCCGCATCCGCCGTCGCCGGCCACATCGCGCTGCCGTCCGACCTCGACTAGCCGACCGGGACAAGAAAGGAATCCGCATGCAGTTCAAGGGAACCGTCTTCCGCTACGGCCGCGACATCGACACCGACGTCATCACCCCGGCCCGCTACCTCAACACCTCCGACCCCACCGAGCTCGCCAAGCACTGCCTGGAGGACCTCGACACCACCTTTACCAGCCGTGTGAAGCCGGGCGACATCATCGTCGCCGACGAGAACTTCGGCTGCGGCTCCTCGCGCGAGCACGCCCCGGTGGCCATCAAGGCCGCGGGCGTGAGCTGCGTCATCGCCAAGTCCTTCGCGCGCATCTTCTACCGCAACTCGATCAACATGGGCCTGCCCATCCTCGAGTGCCCCGAGGCGGTCGACGCCATCAGCGAGGGCGACGTCGTCGACGTCGACGCGGACACCGGCACCATCACGGACGAGACCACGGGCGCCGTCTTCCATGCGCAGCCGTTCCCGCCCTTCATCCAGGAGATCATCAACGACGGCGGCCTCGTGGCGCGCACCAAGCGCGTCCTCGCGGAGCGGAAGGGCGAGTAGCCATGGCATCGAAGACCTACCGGATCTGCTGCCTGCCGGGCGACGGCATCGGCCCCGAGATCATCGCCGAGGGCAAGAAGGTCCTCGCCGCCGTGGGGCGGAAGGCCGACGTCGAGTTCGTGTTCGAGGACCACTTGATCGGCGGCGCCGCCATCGACGCGTGCGCCGACCCGCTGCCCGACGAGACCCTCGAGGCCGCGAAGGCCGCCGACGCGGTCCTTCTTGCCAGCGTGGGCGGCCCGAAGTGGGACTCCACCGACCCCAACGCCCCGCGCCCGGAGCAGGGGCTCCTGCGCATCCGCAAGGGGCTGGGCCTCTACACCAACCTGCGTCCCGTGAAGATCTACGACGCCCTCGCCGGCGCCTCCACGTTGCGCCCCGAGGTCATCCGCGGGGTCGACATGGTGCTCGTCCGCGAGCTCACCGGTGGCATCTACTTCGGGCGTCGCGAGCGCTTCTACGGCGAGGAAGGCGCGGGCGCCGACGGCGGCCGCGGCCAGCGCGCCTACGACGTGATGGAGTACCGCGAGTACGAGGTCGAGCGCATCGCGCGCCAGGCCTTCGAGGCGGCCCGCAAGCGCAGGAACAAGGTCACGAGCGTGGACAAGCGCAACGTGCTCGAGACCTCCCGCATGTGGCGCGAGATCGTCCACCGCGTCCACGACGAGGAGTACCCGGACGTGGAGCTCGAGGACCTGCTCGTGGACAACACCGCGATGCAGCTCATCAACCGCCCGGCCGACTTCGACGTTGTCGTGACCGAGAACATGTTCGGCGATATCCTCTCGGACGAGGCCGCGCAGATCACGGGCTCGCTCGGCATGCTCGCCTCCGCCTCGCTCGGCGATGGCGTGAGCCTCTTCGAGCCGAGCGCCGGCTCCGCCCCCGACATCGCGGGCCAGGGCGTCGCCAACCCGCTCGCGCAGATCCTCTCGGCGGGCATGCTGCTCACCTACGCCCTCGACATGACCGAGGAGGCCGGCTGGATCGAGTCGGCCGTGGAGCGCGTCCTCGACGAGGGCTGGCGCACCCGCGACATCGCCGACGAGGACACCCCCGCCGACCACATCCTCGGCACCGCCGCCATGGGCGACCGCGTCGTCGCCGCCCTCTAATGACGAGAAGGGACAGTCCCTTTTCGTCATTTCGTTCCAACAGCTGTCGACTTTCGCGAAACAAAATAGTTACGGGATGAGGGTTGATTCCCGCGCTCAAAGGGCCGCAATGGTCACCACGCGCCCAAGAGGGGCGCATGACGAGAGGAAACGCAATGAGCTACCTGCAGGCGCGAATTATTAGCAGCATTATTCGCTAGGCGGGTCGCCACATATTGGCTGCCCGTCCTTGACGGGCAGTGCTGGGATGCAAAGACCGGTTGCTGCCGTGCGCAGTACCCGGTCTTCTTCTTTGATCGGCTGCCCATCAGGGAAATGACGAAAAGGGACAGTCCCTTTTCGTCATTTCTTACAGGAGGGAGTCGTTGCGGCGCAGGTAGCGTCTCTTTGCGAGGCAGACGACGGCGGCGTAGCCGGCGACCATGACGGCGAGAAGCGCCCAGAACGCGCCCGGCAGTGCGCAGAAGTCGAGCGCGGCGCCCATCGGCGTGAAGGGCAGGGCGCACGCGACGGCGATGCCAGAGGCGCCCAGCGCGCAGAGCGGCCATGCGGCGCGGCTGCCGATGAACGGGGTCTTCTCGGTGCGGATCAGGTGCACGACGAGGGTCTGCGTCAGCATGCTCTCGACGAACCAGCCGGCCTGGAACGTGCCGACGAACAAGGCCTGGCCGGCAGCGTCGAGCGCGCCCCAGGCGCCGCCCGCGACGGCGGGGCACACGACCCAGAACAGCCCTGCGAAGGTGAGGATGTCGAAGACCGAGCTTAGGGGGCCGAAGGCGACCATGAAGCGACGCACCGAGGCGGTGTCCCAGCGGCGCGGGCGCGCGATCGCCTCGTCGTCCACGTTGTCCCAGGGCACGGCCGTGCAGGTGAGGTCGTAGATCAGGTTGAGCAGCAGCAGCTGCACCGCCGTCATGGGGAGGAACGGGAGGAAGAGCGCCGCGACCAGGACGGAGAAGATGTTGCCGAAGTTTGAGCTCACCGTCATCTTCACGTACTTGATCATGTTCGCGTAGGTCCTGCGGCCGCACTCGATGCCGTGCTCGAGGACCATGAGGTCCTTCTCGAGCAGGATGATGTCGGCGGCCTCGCGCGCGACGTCGACGGCGGAGTCCACGGAGATCCCGCAGTCGCTCTCGCGCATGGCGGCGGCGTCGTTCACGCCGTCGCCCATGTACGCGACGGCATGCCCGAGCCCGCGCAGCGCGGAGACGACGCGCGCCTTCTGGGCAGGGGAGAGCTTGGCGAAGATGCTCGCCTCCTGGACGGCGGCGGCGAGCTGCCCGTCGTCCATGGCCTCGACCTCGTTGCCGTCGAGGACGCGCTCGGCGGGGATGCCGATCGCGCGGCAGACGTGCGTCGCGACGCGCGGGGAGTCGCCGGTGAGGACCTTCGTGGCCACGCCGTGGGCCGCGAGGGCGCGGACGGCGGCCGCGGAGCTCTCCTTGGGCGGATCGAGGAAGGCGAGGTAGCCGATGAGGACCATGTCGCGCTCGTCCTCGACGGTGAGCGAGCCGGTTCCCGCGGGCTCGTCCTTGCGCGCCACGCCGAGCACGCGCATGCCCTCGTCCGCGAGCGCAGCGCCCTGCTCGACGACGTGCGCGACCAGCTCGTCGGTGAGCGGCAGCACCCGCCCGTCGACCTCGACCTCGGTGCACACGGCGAGCACCTCCTCGAGGGCGCCCTTGGTCACCATGCGGGTGCGGCCGTCCGCGTCGCCCACGACGGCCGAGAGGCGCCTGCGCTCGAAGTCGAACGGCAGCTCGTCGATGCTGTGGTAGCGGCAGGCGAGCTCCTCGGCGGTGACGGCGGTCCCGTTGGTCACGGCGCCGACCTCGTCGGTGCCCTCGGCGAGGGCCCGCTCCACGATCGCGGCGTCCACGAGGTTCTTCACGCCGGTCGAGAAATAGCTGTTGAGAAACGCGTAGCGCAGCACGCGCGCGTTCTCGCGGCCGTTGACGTCGAGGTGGCGCTCGAGCACGATGCGGTCCTCGGTGAGCGTGCCGGTCTTGTCGGTGCACAGGACGTCGATGGCGCCGAGGTCCTGGATGGCGTCGAGCCGCTTGACGATGACGTGGTGGCGGGAGAGGTCGACGGCGCCCTTGCCCAGGCAAGTGGTGACGAGCATGGGCAGCATCTCCGGGGTGAGCCCCACGGCGACGGACAGCGAGAAGAGCAGCGCGGAGACCCAGTCGCCCTTCGTGGCGCCCGAGACAACGAACACCACGGGCAGCATGGCGAGCATGAGACGCATGAGCAGGCGGCTCGTGGACTTGATGCCTGCGTCGAACGAGGTCTCGCGCTTGCGGCCGGCGAGCGTGCCGGTGGCCTCGCCGAACATCGTGCGCGCGCCGGTCGCTACAACGATGCCGCGTGCGTTGCCCGAGATGACGGTGGAGCCCATGAACGCGAGGCTTTCGAGGTCGGTGAGGGCGGGGGCGCTGGCAGCGGCCGTGGCGCTGGCGTCTGCGGCCAGGCTTGCGCGCTTCTCGACGGGCTCGGACTCGCCGGTGAGCGAGGCCTGGCTCACGAAGAGGTCGCGGGCGGAGAAAATGCGCAGGTCGGCAGGGACGACGTCGCCCGAGGAGAGGTGCACGACGTCGCCGATGACGATCTCGTCGATGGGTGTCTCGTTGCCGCCGTCGCCATCACGCTCGACCTCGGCGCAGGACTCGACCATCTCGGCCAGCGCCTCGGCGGCCACGGTGCTCTTCTCGTCCTGAATGAAGCGGAGCACGCCCGAGACGAGCACCATCGTGCCAATGATGAGCGGGGTGGAAAGGTCTCGGTCGGCGCCGGTGGCGAAGATCCAGTCCGTGAGGACCGAGACCGCCGCGATGAACACGAGGATGTAGGTGAAGGGGTCGGCGAACGCGGCGAGCAGGCGAAGCGGCAGCGGGC
>ERZ1673741.1798-NODE-1798-length-16801-cov-9.050221_pt1 | contig 16801 bp, 9 predicted proteins | sample MGYA00580209_ERZ1673741 | MGnify/ENA primary metagenome ERZ1673741 (study PRJEB41218, sample SAMN15661754) | gut metagenome | host: Homo sapiens | place: Canada: London | collected 2015-08-20/2019-03-30 | study: EMG produced TPA metagenomics assembly of... | reverse complement strand
CTTGTAGCTACCCTTTGCCCAGAAAGAGAGCTTGTAGGTTCTGCCCTGTACGGCATTGATGCCCCAGAAACCCTCGTTGATGAGAGAGGCTGTGGCTGCTGGCTTTGCCGCAATGGTAAGCTGGAGAGCCTTGCTCTGTGCCTTGTTGAGCAGACCCTTGTTGATGAGTTGTGTCTGGATTTTTGCACCTTCCTGGGCGGAAGTTTTCCAGGTAGGGATGTTCTTGTCATCATCCTCGAAAGAGCGGTTGCTGATGAGTTCGGCATAGAGTCCGCCGTCAGCAGCATGGTTGATATCCTCGAAGAAGATACCATATAAATTAGGTGAAACCTTGACGCCTGGGTTAGAGGCATCTACGTTGATGGTTACTTGGGCGTTGGCTGCCATGAAAGTGGCGAGAGCCGCCGAAAGTAAAAAATGTCTTTTCTTATTCATTGTTTATTCTTTAGGCTTGTTTTTATTTTGTTGCTTGTTATTTGCAGGTAGCATGAAGCCGCAGCTTTTGGAAGTTACTTCCTGCTGCGATTCATACACAGCCGCAAAAGTACACAAAATACACGGAAAAGAGGTGGACAAAACGGAGAATATAGTGTAAAAGGTGGATTTTCTGCTGAAAATCCACCTTTTTATCCTCTGTGAGGGTGTGTCATTATTCATCGGATTACGCACGGAAAATCTATGAAGTAATCCCCCAATCCAATATGCCTTTTCCTTCCTCGTCCAGTTCTATGCCGAGGCCTATCACCTTTCGCTTGTCAGCCTTGAAAGGTTCCAGGTATCTGTTTTCTTGAATCTGCTGGATGGCAGCCTTCTTGCCGCCATTGTTTCTCAGCTTCAGTTCTATCACGTAGATGTAGCGGGAAGTCTGGGCTATGAGGTCGATTCTTCCTGTGGCAAGCATGTGCTCTACTTCTACTTTCAGTCCGATGGCATTCAGAATGGTACTGATGATGAGTCTATAGCGTTCTTCCATATCCATTGAGGCAAGCTTCTTGTTGCTGTAAGGCACATCGGCAACCAATGCTTTCAATGTTTTCATAGCATCTGCGATTTCACCAGTACCCAATTGACGGAACAGACTACTCTGCAGACTGATGATATCGCTTTCAGATTGCATCGTCAGCGTGGGCAGTACCACCTCGTAGAGTGCCTGTTTCACTTCCTGATTAGGGAAACCGAGGAAGTAACCAAATTCATCGCTGCTTTTGATGGTAAGGTAGCCCGTCTGATAGAGGAAAAGCTCGGCACCACCATTGATTACATCAGAACTCTCAAGCGTCTTGCGTAAGATCGGACAATGTTCGAAATTACGTAAGCGAAGCTCCATATTATCCACAAACTTCGGCAGCATGGAGGTAGCGCCTGATGAAACCCAGAAACAGCTCAGGTCTTGTGTATCAAGTGCATTGAGGAGACTGAAAGGATTGTAGATGTCCACCATATTTCTGCGACTGAAATGGTAGCCGTCGTAGTAATCCTTCAGATTATCATGGGTTTGCTGCAAAGTCCAGCCATTCACTTCAGCCATCCTTTCCAGTTCCGGCTTGAAGTTCTGTCCGATTTCTTCTTCTGTGATGCCGCAGATGGCAGCATATTCTGGAAGGAAACTGATATTGGTCAGGTTGTTGAGAACCGAGAAGAGAGAAATCTGCGTAAACTTGGTAATGCCCGTGATGAAGACGAAACGCTGGTAGGCATCATCAGCCTTCAGAATGGCAAAAACGCTTCTATATACGTCTGTGCAACCCTCATGCTCGGGAGTTTTCCAGGAGTGCTGGAGAGGAGAGTCGTATTCATCGATGAGAATGGCAACTTTAGCTCCTGTTTGCTTATAGGCGGTTTTGATGATGAGGTCGAAGCGGTTTCCCAGTGAATCTGTTGGTTTAATATGGATGCCATATAATTGCTCATAAACATCAAACGTTTGATCCAGATATGCCTTAACTTCATCTGCGGTTGCTCCCCCTCGGCTCATGTCAAGTCGAATTACCGGGTACTGTTTCCAATCTTTTTCCAGCTCCATGATTTTCAGTCCTTCGAAGAGATCTTTTCTTCCTTCGAAGTAAGCCTGGAGCGTATCAACAAGCACAGATTTTCCGAATCGGCGAGGACGGCTCAAGTAATTATACTTAAAACCTTGGTTCGCCAATTTCCAAATCATGTCAGTTTTATCAACATAGAGGTATCCTTCCTCTCTGATAACATTGAAAGATTGTATGCCTACCGGCAGCTTTCTGTATTCATTGTTTGCCATAATCATTTCTCCTATTCCTTTCTTTAGCCGCAAAGATACGGCAATTTTTTGAATCGTGCAAGTTTTTGGCAATTAAAAAGATGTAAATCGTTTCCGACAGGGGGGATTGCAAATCCGTTGAAACTGCAAGCCACTTTCAAAAACACTCTTCACTCTTCACCAAAGTGGTGTAAGGACTTGCGTAAGAGTTGCTTTGGTAGGGTGAAGAGTGCGCTCGACTCTTCACCACTCTTCACCCACTCTTCATCCGGAAAATCTGCGTGACCTTCTTCAAAGACTTAACTGTACTATCGCTGTGCCCTGTAAGTACTATCGCTGTGCCTTGTAAGTATTATCGTTGCTGCATCGCTTTAACGTAAATAGTCTTCGGAGTAACCTTTACTTGTTGCCAGAAAGCCTAATAGTATAAGCCGGAAAAGCCTATCTCTTCAGCCGCACAACAGCTGTTGTGCGCTTGCATAACAGCTGATATGCGCTCGCCCAACACCTGTTGTGCAAGTGGAAATCAGCTGGTGGGCGGATATTTATTTTAAATCTTCCTTTCTTCCGTGAGGCGTCCGTGGAGCAAGAATGCTCTGTTAACTCAGCGTAATCCGATGAAAAAATATCCAGGTGAAGAGTGGGTGAAGAGTGGTGAAGAGTTGAGCCAACTCTTCACCTCTCGGAACCCCTGTGTTTATCGGGGTTTCAGGCGATTTGGTGAAGAGTGAAGAGTAAAAAAGAGAGTGGGGATTTTCTCTCCCGACGTATCGTTTTGTGCCTGGCAATGGCAAGATATTGCCCGGGTAAAGGGCAATATAATGCCGTAGTGAGGCAATAAGCGCTGGAAGCGTCTTTACCACCCGTCAGTACCATCATGATGACCTCTCAGTGACACCTTGACTCCTTGTCAGGAGTATCCTGACAAAATGAAGGGCTGGACTTTCTCCCGAAAACCCAACCCTTCTTTTTAAAACAGCTGTTTTTATACTTTATTTATATATAAGTAAAAGATGTTATTGTATTTATCACTTATCTTATGTTTATTGCAGAATCAGGCGTATTGGCATCGCCTTGTAGCGGCCAGTGTTCTTGCCGTTGCTACCGCTCACGAATCTCATATTGGATAATCCTATCTTCTTGTTATATACATCAAAGTATCTATACCAGAAACCATATTCAGGACTTTTGGTACTGAAGCCCTGCGTACCTGACAGCAAAGTCTTGGTCCAGAGATTCACATGGATAGGGTTCTTATGGTTCTCGCCCTCCAAGCATCCACCTATAGGCAGATAGATGTATGGCAACTCGGAATCAACCGTCTTGATACGCACGCAGTTGTAGGTTTCTCCTAACGATGTGGACTGCGGTTCCACCTCCAGATTGCCAGCATTAACTAACTCTTCGAACACGGCATCAGTTGGAATGGTATAGCCTTCTGGTGCCAAGGCGCTGGAGAGATCCTGAGTGGCATCGCTGGTGCTCTTTTTTTCAGAGATACAGAAATAACCACCAATGGCTTTCTTGTTCTTTTCCAGTGCCACCACATCTGGGGCATAGTAACCATTATTGGATGCACCTAGGTTGCGGTCTAACATATAATAAGTAGTGGTGGTTTCATCGGCCTTCTTTCCCTGTACCTTTACCACACCATAATAGAACCAGCCCTTCACCTTCTTCTCATTTTTCCCGTTTTTTGCCAGCTGATAATCAGTATATACCTTGGAAGCCCCATCTATATAATGGAAGATACCAGTATGATAAACAGGATAAGTGATCTCGATGCCAGCCTTGTTGGTGATGATAAATGAAGACTTCCACAAATCTTCGTTTGCCGTAGTATTGGTAAGGCTTACCTTCCAATTGCCATTATCTTCTTTCACATTGATTCTATTATCCGTGTTTGTAATCTTATCACCATCAAGTTTAGGGATAAGATATGTGATATTGGCTGTTCCCACGCAGAAATGCAAACCATCATTTCTCACAGCCCCTTGCATATCTTCAGGAGTGATGCCTTGCACATCATGGTCCAACCAGTTGAAATAGTTGGTAGCTCGGGTGGAGTTTTTATACTGCATGGTTACGATTCTATCAGGATCCTCTTTTCTAAAGTCGAAACCAGCCTGCTTGATGGTTATATCAAGAGAAAGATCACCAGAAGTAACGGTGATGGTTCCTGTACGTGGATCCTCTGATTGGTCATTCTTTTCAAGCGTAAGCTTCAAGGTATATTTCTTACCTTTAGAAGAGTTGACTGTCTCTTGTATATCATTCACGGTCTCTTGCTGACAATCGGTTATCCAAGACTTATTTCTCTTGACACCATATAGCTTACCATCACTACTCGTTGCCTTTGGCAAGGTAGTAACAATGGTTACGGTAGCCTCTGTTGTGTTTGCATTTATCTCCTGATAATCGCTCACTCCCAGTTCATAGTCTTTGCAAGCTATCATTTGGGTGATTTCTGGGTTATCGTCCACCACCTCTACTTCCAATCTATTCTCTGGCAGACTCTTTTTAGCCTCATCAAGCGTAGAGAAGCCATAGTCGTTTACCTTGGTTACCTTGATGGTATAATGGTGGTTGCGTAGCAAGGCATATTGGGTTGTCTTGTTGGCATCCTTGTAGAGTGCCACCTTATAATATCCTTCTCTATCATGTCCTACACTATCCTTATAATTCGCCTTGATAATCACCATTGCCTTGCCTGCAGAAGTTTCATTTACTGCCACGGTGGTTGCGGTACCGCCGCCCAATGGGTTGTCTTCCGTTCTGAGAACGGTAGATTCCGCCAAGTTATCGGTTTTTTGCTCGGTTTTATAATTGGCAGGAGCTATGGCTGCCTTGGTTGCCATGTTATAGACGTACAAGCCTGCATTGGTGAAAACACTCTGGATGCTATTGTCTATCTCCAAACTAATCTTGGCGCATTGGCGCAACATCGTCACAGAAGGATTAGCTTCCAAAAGTGTATCTATTGAAATTTTACCCCAGCAGATAGGGGCATCAAGCTGAGGGTCTCTCTCCTTAGCAGCAGTGAGAGACTGCAAGTCATGTGCCTCGTCATCCGTCATATCGCTGGCATTGGCTACAAGATGTACATTCTTGGTACCAGCAGGTACATTGGTTATCTTTACCTTGTAGCTGCCATCAGACTGCTGTGATAAGGTAGATTTGCTGCAATCTGTCTTGCCTAAGTATTCGTTATTATCTCCATAGAACACAGCGCAGAGCGAATTGAATGTCTCCGAGGCCCCCGCTCTTGTACCAATCTGTTGCTTGGTGAAGTTGGTCAATTGAAGGGTCAAGACAAGTCCCTCGGCAGGGATTTCATCCCCGCCGAGTCCGATAGCCTCCATCGTATCCTTGCAAGAAACAAGGCTTAGGAGCAATCCAATCCATATCATTAAATGTTTGATCTTCTTCATTGCTTAAACTGATTTATAACAGTGTTCAAATCTGATTCTAATCTTATTTAATTCACATCAGATGGTTTGCCAGCGTGCCAAGAGCCATCGTAATAATAGCCTGTGTCATTATTATGCTTCTCATAGCTGTTGCCATTGAAAAGGAGAATGGATTTTTCGTCAGAAATCTCATTAGCAGTCATAATTCTGATGTCCTTCTCGTGGTCTCCCTTAACAGCCTTGAGGGTAATCACAGTCTCATACCAACCATTATTCAAGTTGGTGCATTTCCAACTTTTACCTTCTTTATCAAAAATGGTAAAAGACTCGCGCTCTGTATTGTTGTCATCACCATTTTTGCCATTGGCGACACCATATACCTTGAACCATCCGTAAGTCGGGAATTTTGTATAGACATTGATGTTGATATTCTTGATTTCTGGCATATCGTCATACACATGACATACTGGGTCAGAGGTAGGGTCGTAAACAATCCAACCCTCGCGGTCCTCGTAGTCGAAGAGCGGTATACCTGGTTCCAAGTGTTGTGGACAGCGATGCAAAGAGTAACCTACGGCGGTGTTATAGTTGTTGCTAAACATTATCAGCGTTTCGCCCGGTTTTATCTTTCTGTTATCATCGGCTCCGTGCTGTGTATGTTTCTGTACAGCATCTTTATTGAAGTCTTTGTAGTACCATCCTGTATTGGTGTTGTCGGCTTCCATGTAGTCTCCTGGCCATCCTGTATCATCTCTGCCACCCCATTTTTCTGTATATATCCATCCTTTTCCTGTGATGGCATTCGCCGTTTCACCTATTTGGGTATATACGTAGATGCAATGGTTGCTTGTTTGAGGTTGATACTTGTCACCTCCCCAATGCTCTTCATACCATCCGTCGTTCCAGTTGTTCGAGCCTCCCTCTTTTAAAACACCCAAGAAGTTTTTTGTCACGTTAGATTTGGTCGGGTCGTTATTGCCGGCGTATGGAATTCTGTCGTTGATGGCTCTGAAGTTGATACGATAGTTACCTACTGCAGGCTTTACCGTTACCTTGATTATCTTGACAAAGTCGAAGTCTTTTACAGATTCCTTTGGCTGCACAGTGAGGTAATGTACTGTCGTGGTAACAGGGTCACTGATTGCCTTAATCTTGAAGGTTCCTTCTGGAGTATCAGGATTATCGCAAGATGCCTGAATGGTTGACTTACCTACGGTGGAAGAGGTTCCGTTATCGGTGAAAGCCAAACCGCCCAGGTTGGTCTTAAACTGTACCAATTTGGTATTGTTGTCGCTACCCCAATAGATGGTTACTTCCTGTGGATTTACCTCAAAATAAGGAGAGGCATCATACTCTACATCGAGATACTTCTTGATGTTGCCAGCCTTAATCCAAACCTTTGCCGTACCCTTGTACTTTCCATTATATTCGGAGAACAGAATGTCCTCGTTGATTTTGAATGTGATTCTATGATTCTTCATTGCATCTAGCTTGCTCAACACAATCACATCTTTCTCACCACTGGATGTTGTTACCTTTTCATCGCAACCGAAATCAGCCTCTGTCAGCATTACGTTCGACTTATAGTCGATGGAGTCTGCCGTGGTAGATGTTACGCTCGCCTTCGTCTTGCTTACCCACAAAGTAGTATGGTTGAAGTCGGCATCTATCGTTACAGGAGTCCAGTCCTTCACGCTCACATTACAGTCGAGGGTTGCGTTTCCCAGACTCTTGATGTTGCCGATAATCTCGTAGTAGGTGCCACGAGGGAAGGTTGGAAGCTTTGTAGTAGAACTTTGCTTGTGACCTAATGGAATGATATACTTGTTGTCGATTTTTCCATCGATGCTTCCTTCAATAGCCAGTCGTGACTGCTGGGAAGCATCGGCGATGTATCTCTCCGGCAAATAGTATGTGCCCTGGAAAAGCCATTTGGCTGTGGCATTTGTTGGATTGGCAGAGCCTGTGACTCCTTCTTTGAGGGTGATTACATCTTTGTCGTTTATATTTGCATTAGCATCATTTCGTTCCCACGCATCCCCTTGATAGTAAAGGCCATTGCTGTTGCTGGTAGAGTTAACTTCATATTCCGTGCTCTCAAAGCCTTTTTTATACTCATCAGTAACCTGAGACTGGCTGAATTTTCCATCCCAGCATAGAGATGTGCTTGGAGATAACTGCTGCGCAAGAATATTCTTGATCGAAAAACTTTTGCCGCTGAATACTGTTGCTTCATCAGGATCGAATATGAGATTCAACTTTACCTTGACACAGGTGAACTTCAGATTTGCGATAACAGTTGCTGATTTATCTGTCGCCTTGATTTCTGTTTCTGTAGTTTTGCCGTTGATATCCTTAGGCTCGTATATCATTGGAATATTGGTGGAGATAGGTAAACCTGGAGTCAGGGTAGAAGTATATCCCAGCACCAGTTTTTTCAAATCTTCTTCTGTTTTGATATCCCTGTCTTTGTCTTTCAAAACATCACTCATATTGGCAACTACATAGATATGGTAAGTTCCTGGCTCGATGGTGAGCTGGTAATTGGCAACGTTTGGCTCCAGCATCATGCTTGCCAAAGGTGCAGGAAGATTCTCTGCTACCAGCTTGCCGTTATTATTAACAGGAAAGGCATAGAGGCGAAGATCATTGATCTGGCATTCATCTACCGTAGCATTATAGGTAGGAACCTCAGAGGAACTGCCGCTGAAATCATTGCCGTTCGCACTGAGCACGGTTGGTACCAGCACGTGCAGGTTGCTTGACGAGTTGGGGGGATATCCGTTACCCTCCAACTCGTCGGTACAACTAACTGCAAATAAACTAGTCAACAACCAAACTATGAAACCTATATAGATATGAAATCTTCTCATGATAACTTTGTCTTTTACTTTGCTAATATCAATAACGCGAATTTTGACAAAGTGGAATCAGATTATAAGTCGGCTCGCTGTATGCGCTTGCTCCAATCGAGGATGGAGATGCCCAACTTAACGTATTGCCACTTGTCGCCTTTCAGGAAAAAGTCCAGCTTGTAGTCGTATTCTCTGTCCAGGAACTCCTGTGCCGAATAGTTCATTGCTTCGAATGCTCCACGGCCCTGTGCCAGAAAATCGGCTAGATTGATGCGGACCACTTCTTCGCCCGTCTTCTTGTTCCAGATGCTCAGTATCGCATTCTTGTCGTTCTCGGTTGCTGGATGCAACACGAGGCGGGAGAACATCAGGGCGGCGTGAGCGGTACGCTCCTGTACGGTACCCTCCGGAGTGGTGAACTCGGTGGTCCAGGTCTTGTATGGGGTGTATGTCAACTCCTCGTCTGGGAGGAGAGAATTGTCGTAATTGATGTAGCCATTGGCATCAGTTATCTGATAACTGAAGTCATCGGCGTGGATGTCGGCTGGTTCGTCCAGCTGATGCAGACTGATGGTGAGCTGCTTGGTGTCTCTGATGAGACTGATGGTATGGTGGGTAATCTGAAGATCCTTCACCTCTACCGTTTCGTTGCTCAATCCCTGCCAGAGGGTATCAAGCGGAAGAGCCTGGTTTTCTACCTTTCCGGCATTTCTGTCGAGTCGGGTACGGAGCTTTTCGATGTTTTCTCCTGCAGCTGGAGCTTCGATGTGGAATTTGGCACCAGCCTGTGACAGTGTCTCTTCGTATTTCTTCTGGAAGGCGAAGGTGGCGAAGCGGTATTTGCCAGGTTGCAAGTCTATGCGCATGGCATAGTTAGGGTCTTTGAGGGGACGGGATTTTCCCTCGTTGGCTGCATCCTGGCGAGCCACTAGGTTGCCCTGCTCATCGAAGACGAACACGCAGACGCCGCCTACATGATCGTTGAACATATCAGCGCGCTGGACGTTGTAGTCGTACTTGAACTGCAAGTCAACTCCCATATCGCAAGGAGGAAGGTCGTCGTGCATCAAGTCGTTGCAGCTGCTGAGCATGCTGCCGAGAGCGACGATGCTGCTGAATGCTGTCGTGCGGCTGATGGCGGTCAATCGGCTGATTGCTGCCAAGCTGTCGAATCCCCATTCCATGCGTATCTTCCTGATCCAACTATGTAACTTATTGTTTGCCATGATGCTTTTTGGTTATTATCAATATAATGTTTCAGAATATCAGGTTGTGTTTCTAGCTTCCACTATGGTGAAGCTGAAAACACAACTCGTATGGTTGAACGAAGGCGGGAGCCTAAGCTCCGCCTTTCGTGGTTATTACGCTATTACAAATTAACGTCCTGTGAACGCTTAGCCCAGTCGAGGATCTTCACGCTGACGCTGATGTACTTGGTATCCTCATCGTCTGAGGTATTAGGCTTAATTTCTGGAACGTCTGGATAACCAGGACCGCTGATGCTGTTGACAGTAAGGTCGTACCAGTTGTTGCGGAGTACACCGTAACGACCGAGATACTTTTCGTTGTTTGCACCATAGGTGTCTTCGCCTGCATTCCAAGGTGTCAAGTCGTCACCGAAGTGCTTGATACGAGCAATATAATAGCTCTCACCATTCACGTAGGTTGTGATTCCAACGATTGGGGCTGTTGATGTAGCAGCTTTCAAACCAAGTCTTTCATTAATCTTGTTGATTTCATCTTCAGAAACTTCAGCGTCATTGTGCTTTACATTGGCTTTTGTCAATGTCTTGGTTCCTGCAGTCTTCTCAACATCATTACTTTCTGCGTCAAGAACTACGTCAATCTTATCTGCATCAGCTTCATGTAATACTTCTTGTGCTTTTGTCTTAATCTGTTTCACCAGATTTGTCTTACTCCAAAGCTCAGTATGGTTGCCAATCTTGAAGAAGGTAGAACCATCTGCTGCAGTAAAGCCATTTGGAGTGTATGTAGCCTTGAAGACAACACGAGTGGTCTGTCCCTGCTTCATGTTGTCAAGGTTGAATGTGTTCTCGAGGCAGTATGCTACATCTGTTGCTTTTGAAGAAATATCCCCCTTCTTGATATATGTGAAGTTGGTGGTTCTATCAGCTTCTTTTGTAGGATCATTCAAATCGGTGTTTTTATAATTAGGGTCAACGCCCCAATAAACGCGCTTGAATGAAGTTGATGCACTTACGAAACGGTCGCTCTTGTTAAGTTCATTCTTCCATACATCTGTATAATCATTGCTCAAACCTTCAGTAACATGCACTGGGAATGAAGTCTTGTTGGTAACATCCAATGCCCATTCGGTAATTTTAATCTTGTCATTGCTGTAGTTTGCTCCAGAGGCATTGGCACCTGTATCTCCGAAATAATTCGTTGTGCTGTTTGAACTTACAGTAACCTTTGCCAAACCACGCTCTACATGAACTGTTGTCGCAGGTTTACTCTGTGCCTCTTCCTTTGTTCTATAGATGCCCTCTATTTTAACGAGGGTTGTTGGCTCAACATTTGCTGCAGTAAACTGAGGAGCATTAGCCATATAGAAACCTTTGGTATAATCTGTAATGTTAGTTGTGTTTGTTGCAACATTCCATGTTCCGTATGTCTCTGTAGATTCTGAAGGAAGTGTAATCTTGTTGCCTGTTGCTGTTTCATTGTTAAGAATGACCAATGCATAGTATTTACCACCTGTCTCATCTACTTTTGCGTTAGTAAGTTGAGCCGTGATGGTTGCTTCTGTGGTGATACCCTTATTGGCTGGCGTAACATTTTTCCAAGGTTCCAAATTACCGAGTGGTACAGTTTCAACAAACTTGAAGTTTTTTTCAGAAGTTTCTGTTCCCTTCTCAAAGATAACGAGTGTAGCATCGTTTACTGTATACTCAGAAGCTGTACCGCCATCAAACTGGTCATTTGTAGTAGCACGTGTACCATTTACAGTAGGCAAGTTGATTGTGATAGATGCATAGCTTGCACCTGATTCATTCTCACCAGAGCCATTACCCCCCCCTACTACTAAATCGTTGTTGCTAGAGCAACTAGCAGTCATAGCAGCCAAAACTGCTAATCCGAAAAAATGTTTAATTCTCATAATTGATGTGATTTTATTGTTAGTTATGACTTTTATTGTTCCGCCTTCATTTCCCCGTAAATCTTTCTGATGCGTTCAGCTTCCTTCGAGTTTCCTGCCTTGGCAAGATGTTTCTCGGCAGTTACGAGGTCGCCCTTCTGCAAATCTGTGCAGGCGGCATTGAGATTGGCTGTCTCATCATCAGGGAAGAGACGGACGGCAATATCAAATACCTCGTTGAACTCTGGAGAACCAGGCTCATAGGTCTGTGCCACCAGATACATCTCTTGTAATGACAACTGCTGAGGCTTGGTCTTCAGGATTACCTTTGCCTCTTCAATGTCGAAAGGACGAACGGTATAGGTTACCGTATAGTCGCTGTGGCGCAAACGAGGATAAATCTCACTCATGATGTAGCGATAGCTAGCCGGATAAAGTTTCTTGATTTTCTGGTCCTTTGCATCGGGTGCCAATGATGAGTTGGCAACGGCAAGGATGGCAGACTTGTCGGCTAAGTTGCTGGCTTCCACCTTCTTCTTGAATCCATCCCAGTCTTCCGGGGTGGCGTGATAGGTGAAGAGCTTTTTATCGATAGTGTAGAGATTGCATACATAATTGCGCAGGGCAGCCGCACGGTTGTTGGCGAGTCGCACATTGTTGTCGTAAGGACCATCCGGCGACGCATAGCCATGAATATCGATATTGGTGATGCTCACATCCTTGTCGTTCTTCACGAGGTCGATGGTGGATGTAATCTTTCTCAGCTCTGTGGCATTCTCACGGAAGTCGGCAAGGATATCGCTCTTGTTGAGCTTGAAGCTCAGGTAAGCTTCACCCTTTTCGGCTCTCACCTTGATGGCTTCAGCCTTTGGCTTCACATAGTGGTCGCGACAGATTCTCGGTGTCGGCTGGATGTTAGTCATCAGAGTGGTATCCTGATCCATCAGGTTGCCGCATCCGCAGAGGTCTTCCGTCATGGAGAGGTTGAGTGCCTTCATCCACTTCCTGTAGGGAAGGGTCTGTGAGAAGAGCACCTGCTGCTCGGTATCATTCCTGCGTCTCACTACCACTGCCTGGCTGTTTTTCAGTTTGCTGCTTTTGCGCAGGTATCTGATGTTCTGGTTTTTGCCATTGATGATAATGGGATTCAGGGCGATGGTATCTTCTCCGGCAATAAGCGGAGTGAAAACCAGCTGTTGCTCTGATTTGAGCTGCAGACTATCGAGATGGAGGCGGAAAGCAACCTTGAGACTGTCGCTTTTCTTCTGTGTCAAGACGCTGTCAATCAGAATCTTGCCTCCAGCCAACCGTAACTGCGAATCATCTATCTTCTGGGCTTGGACAGTCAGTGCGCTCTGTGCAAACAGAATGCAAAGGGGCGAAATGACTGCATAAAGCTTCATTTTCTTCATATTCTTCATCTTGTAAAAGAGGGTTTGATTTTGTTTTTTCGCTATCTCGGTGATATTGTTTCTAGAATGTGTATATCAGGGAAAGGGCGGCTTTAGTTGGACCTACATAGTTGCGGTGGTCCTCGTTAAGACATTTGTCACATCTTCCGTAAAGCTTGTATGGACTGTAGATGTATCCTAATCCGATGGATCCTTCGAGATTGAGATGCTCAGACAGCAGCCATTGGTATCCGTAGGTGAGACCACCACCGACATACCAGCCTTCGTAATGTCTTCCTTTCTCTGTCTTTGGCAAGATGCCGAAAGGCAGATCCACATTTTTTACGTTGTATTCACCTCCAAGGGCATGGATGCCGAAAAAGTGGCCTCCAAATTTCTGGCAGGTGTACCAGCGGTACTCTGGCATTACGTTCCAGTAGCGCAATTTCTTGTCGCCTGAAAACTTCCAGGGATTCAGGGCGCCGAAAAGCTGAAAAGTGCTCTTCCTGCCCGTGCCTATTTCTAGACCTGCATTGAGCGAGGTGGTTGCCAGACCAAGCAGGTTGGTCTTCAGTGCTACCTCTTGCGCTCGGGTTATTACTGTTGAGAGAATCAGCAGTAACAACATCGGTGTTCGTTTGAACGATCTCTGCTTCATCATCATAATTTTACTCTGTTGATTTTCTTTCTTAAGGATAATGCTAGTTGCTTATTCTTATTTATCGTCATTTACTTATTATCTCAGGCTTACCCTTGTAACAAAATGAATGTCACCGGGTTTCCTTTTCGGTTGCAAATATAGGATGATTTTCTCAAAGGAGCTTCAAAAAAGTGATGGAAATCAAGGAAAATGAAATGCAAACGTTTGCATTATCGCGCAAAATGTGTGGGAGCACAAAATTTGTGAATATGATATAAGTGCCTGATATATAGAAAATAAAAAGCGAGGGTGTAAGTTGCACACCTTCGCTTATGAAATATTGTATTTTGATGAATTTCTTTTTTGTGATTTGAGAATCAGAAGACGGGGAAATCCGGCTTTTGGGGGGCTATTTCAGAATTTCCATCGCCTTCTTCAGACCTCTATCCACAGCCGAAGCATCGTTCCGGTAGAGCTTCTCCTTTTCCTCTCCGGTCATCTCGTCGAGCAGATAATCGGGGGTGATTCCCACACTTTCCAGCAGGTTGCCCTGTGCATCCTTGGTAAGCGAGAACGGCATGTAGAAGTAGAGGTAGCTGGTTACATTTCCTATCCATCCTCCATTGCTGGCTTCGTTGTCGGAAGTGAGCATCGCCTGCGCTCCGTAACTGTTTCTGCCTATCGTCTTCACGTGGTCGCCCTGACTCTTCAGGATGAGGGTTGTCACCTCCGACATGCTGGCACTGTAGTTGTCGAGCAGGCTGGCGGTAGGGATATTTCTGCCCAGACTCTTCGACGTTACCGTAATCTTCTGCGGAATCCAAGGGGTATAGCTGTATGGATTATTGTCCTCTTTTTTGCGCACGTAGGCATAGACGGCTGTCTGGGTGATGAGATAGTCGGTAAGCAGACGGGTGTCTATCACGCTTCCGCCACCGTTGCCACGGAAGTCGAGAATCAGTTTCTTAATCTCGCCCTTAGCCAGAGGCTCCAGGAACAGACGGCGGTAACCTTCTACGCAGAGATGATTGTAGGTAAACTTCAGGTCGTTCCAGTAAGCATAGAGTTCCCGCTCATGCCAGAGGTAATCGGCAAGTGCCTGACAATACCAGCTGGCAAAACCGGAGGCTGAAAGCATCTGCTGGTAACGGGCATCGCCCTGCAGCTTCTGTCGGATCTGCTCGCCCATGCCGCTTGCATCAGCAGTAATAGGTAACAGCTTGAGGAGTCCCGGTGCCACCTCGTAAGCCTCGCTGGCGAGAGCATAGAGACCGGAATAGTCGCCCTGGTTGCTGTAGGCCGCCATCTTCTCGCAGGCTTTGGCAGCATCATCCGAAGCCAGATAGCTATCCATATCGGCAAGCAACTGTGCTGCCTGCTGCTCAGCCTTCTCTCGCTTTCCAGCATCTGTAATCAGTTCCTTCGCCTTGTCTGTTATCTTGGAAGTATCCAGATGATAGGTGCTGGTGGCATTGCCAGGAAGATAGGACTTCTGATACTCGTGGAAACAGTTTTCGTAGAGGGCAAACTTGTTGAAGCCGAGGTAATAGGTGCCCGGCTGCTCCTTCAGGTAACCGCCCATGATGCAGAAACCATCCGAGGTAATCTCGCCGAAGGCTGTACCATCCAGGTTGAGCTGGTCGCGGGTATGGTTCCAGTGAGCATTCAGCGGAAAATACTCGGTCTTGTTGCGGAGCGTGCTGTTGAATCTCACCGTTTCCGTAGAAGAGTGGGAGACGGGCAGGGTTATTTTGACATAGAAATGCTGGTCGATGATCTTGTCGATGATTTCCTGGAAATACTGCTTTGCCTTGGCGTTGTCTTCCTGAATCTCCTGCTGGGTAAAAGCTGAGGTATGCTGGAAGGTCTTCAGGGCATCAAACTTAGGTTTGTATTCCTTGTACACCTGGTCCCAGGTCTGCAAAGATACGGCAGACTGCTCATTGAGGGTGCAGTAGCGCTGGTTCATCACGCTCCAGAAAATCTGGAACAGGTCGCCATACGACTTGACATCGGTATCGGAATAATCGGAAATCGATTTCTCGTTGGCATCATTGTCTGCCACACAACTGGTAAGCGACATCCCCGTGGTGGTTGCCGCCAGGAGGAAGGCGAAGAAGCATCGCATTCCACCTTTTATATATATAGGGGTTCTCATATTTTAAAATGAATTTTTAGAACTTATAGGCAGCCGAGGCTGTGATGAGGCTGGAGTTGCGCCGGGCAGTCTTGCTGGTACGTGCTTTCTCCTCGTAGATATGCGAGAAGCCGTACTGGAACTGATAGCCCACGCTGGCATCTATCTTGCCGAAGGAATAACCTATCTTGATGCCTACTTCGCCGCCAAAGAGACTGCGGCGGAGATGGTTCTCATTCTTCCTGAAATCGTAGGTGGTGTTATAGCGGATGTAGGAACCATCGCCCTTGTAACCCTCCATGATGTTCATCGGATACATACCCTTGGTATGCATGGAGGTGAAGTACTCGTAATAGACGCCTACCTGTGGCTTGATCCACAATCCCTTCTCGTGGTAAGGATTATGGAGGAGATAGTAGCCCACATGGAGTGGGATGCTGATGAAGTTGTTGTTGTATCGGGTGTTCCAGGAGTCGCCGCCGAGGTTCTGGTACAGGTAGTCGCGCTGAACGAAGCGGATGCCCGCTCCTACCGCCAGCTGATCTACGATATTGTATTCGGCACCGATGGCAGCCGTGAAACCCGGTCGCACCTTATAATAAGTCTCCGACAAGCCCGACACATCCGTATCAAGCACACTGCAACTGACACCAGCTTCTGCCTCCACCTTCCAGCGGTAGGAGCTCTGCTGTGCCAGAATGCCTTGGCAGCAGAAGCTAAGGGCTATGGATAAATATACCTTTCTCATAAAAATGGGGTAATTTGGGGTGAAAAAAGTCTTAATAGAGAAGAAGCAATCCGGCAAACGCAGAATAGAGTATCATGCGGATGGGATTGATTTTCATCACCTTCACACCGATGAAGGTGGCAAAGAAGAGGGCGATGGAGATATAGAATCTCCAAGGATTTTCGGGAGTAGAGAAGTTCTCGCCATTCATCAGAAGCAGGGCTGCGGCTCCCACCAAGCCAACGATGGCTGGGCGAAGACCGATGAAGATGCTCTGGACGGCTGAGGTGTTCATATACTTGTACAGC
>ERZ1673741.1781-NODE-1781-length-16922-cov-5.744649_pt1 | contig 16922 bp, 16 predicted proteins | sample MGYA00580209_ERZ1673741 | MGnify/ENA primary metagenome ERZ1673741 (study PRJEB41218, sample SAMN15661754) | gut metagenome | host: Homo sapiens | place: Canada: London | collected 2015-08-20/2019-03-30 | study: EMG produced TPA metagenomics assembly of... | reverse complement strand
GGGCCCGGGCAGCTGCTTGGGCCCAGGGACTAACTGCGTCTCTGACTGTAATGGGTGGTGAAGCGCATGCCCTGTGAAGGTCGGAGAAGGCTTCGGCCTGCGATGCAGGTCAGGGGCACACCCGCGCCGCGCGGGGAAGGCTCTCGGTAAAAACGTGGATGACGGCCGGTGCGACGGCCTATGATTTGGATTGAAGCTGGATAAATTGGAGAGCCATGGAACTGTTGCCTGTCGAGCAGGAGCGGCTGCTCGTCGAGATCGCCCCTCACTCATGCGAGCCGGACTATTTCAAGAAAAGGTTCGAGGAGCTGGGAGAGCCTGCCGTCTGGGACGACTCCGGCGCCATCCAGGCGCTCAAAGAGGCCGGCCTCATCGAGTACGAGGGAGGCCAGCGAGAGATTAGGGTTTTCTCGGAGGTCGCGGGCCGGAAGGTCGAGCAGACGCTCAAGTACTGGGACATGTTCGCCCTCACCGCAAACGGAGCCTCCTACCTTCGGCGCTGCACCCGCGAGAGGGTGCTTGCACGCGTCCGCGTCGTTCTCGAGGTCGCGGGCTCTGTGGCCGCGGTAGTCAACCTCATCCTTTACGTCATCTGGCGCTAACCGACCGCCCGGGCTATCTCCCCGAGGAAATACACCGCCACGGCGAGGTTTATCAGCACTGCAATTGCGAACAAATGGAACTCGATTCTGTCTCTATCGCTCATGGGCGCGGCTCCTTCCCGGTCGCCGCATCGCCCGTCATCCGCGTTCGTTTCCCGTCCTTTTCGGCGAGGGCGGCGCGCCATTCTGTTGTCAAATAAAGCTTCTCCGCGCCGCGCGGGGAAGGCTCTCGGTCTGCCTACGCCTAGCCTTGCGCCAAGCCTTGGGCCAAGCCCCCGCAGTACCGCTCGATGAAGTACCGCTGGCCCTTGCCCGTCACCTTCGGCGTGCGGCTGAGCGTCACGTGGCCGTCGGAGTGCGTGACCGCGGTCTCTTTGATGCGGAAGAGCCCGAGGTCCATCGCCCTCTGCGTCGGGACGTTCGTGTTCGAGCCGGACTTGCCCAGGTAGCCGTCCTCGCGAAGGCGGGCGAAGAGGCGCCGCTGCCCGACGTCGACCCCGTTCTGGCGCATCATCTTCGCGAGCTCGCCCACGAGGCACGTGCCGTCCGAGGCAGCCACGGCGTCGGCGAAGAGCGCCTTCGGCTCGAGCTCCGCGATGCGGCTCTTCTGGCGGTCGATGGTCTGCTGCGCGAGGAGCACCGCGCGGGCCATCGTCTGCTCCGGGGTCTCGTCGCGCGCGACCATGTATCCGCCGTCGCGCCGCAGGGACGGCAAGACCTCGTGCGTGACCCAGAGCTGGAAGGCCTTCGCCTCCGGCTTGCGGGAGCGCATGACGAGCTTGTAGAAGCCGGGCTCGGTGACGGTGGTCATCTGCTGCTTGCCGCCAGGGGTGTCCACGCTGTGGACACCCTTCTCGTCATCATCGAGAAGTGCGATGGACGAACGAGGGTTTCCAAGGTCGAGAATCGCGCAAATGTCCTTGGCAACGAACTCCGGCTCACCGTTCTTGCCGCGCGCGGCACGAACCTGCCCGAACTGGTCGTTCTTAAAAACCTGAATGTCGTTCATATGAAGCACCTCCTAGTCGTTCTTGAGAAGTTCATCGGGGCTCTTCTGGTAGAGCTTCGAAAGGTCAATGAGGCTCTGACCGAGCGGCTCCGTCTCACCTCTCTCCCACATGAGGAGCGAGTTGGGATGGACGCCGATTTTTCGCGCCGCCTGTTCAGCGGTAAGGCCCGCTTCGATGCGCGCGTTTCTGAGATTCGTCCTCGTCTCTGTCACCTCCCTACCACTTCTCTGTTTCTGTTGCCAATTACACTACCAGTTTTCTGTTTGCTGTCAACAGATTTCTGTTAGAGAATTGAGAGAACGGTTAGAGAGAGGAGAGCAATGGCTTCGACGTACAACGTAAAGAAGGCCCGTGAGCTTGCCGGAATGAGTCAAAAGGATCTAGCAGAGGCCCTCAACATTGCCCAGCAAAGCGTTTACTACTACGAGAGCGGCGCTCGCGACATAAAGGCTTCGATGCTGCTGAAGATCGCGAACGTTACGGGCGTTACCGTCTCGTACCTCTTAGGAACCACCAACGACCCCCACGGTGAGGCTCCCGCAGCCCCAGACTCTGACCCCGACTTCGACCGCCTCGCCCGCAACTACCGCGCCCTGGGGCCGGAGGGCCGAGCCGCGCTGGTCGCCACGAGCGACGCCCTGGCCGAGAGGCTCCCGCAAGCCCCCGAAAAAGTGTCTGGGGGGGGGTCCGTCCATGACCGTGCTTAGGCTGGCGGCGTAGATAAAGGAGCAAGGTAAGGAGGTATTCATGGGGCTGTTCAGCTCATTGGTCAAAGCGATTTTGGCGAGCAATGGCGCGCCTCGCTCTGCCGCCATGTCCGCACAAGATGGTAGGCACCCCGCCGCGCGCGTCATAGACATCGACGGCGATTGCGAGAAGACGGTGTTTGCCTACGTCGGTGTGCCCTTCAAGGGCATCCGGAAAGGAGCCGAGTTCTACGTCGATCCACTCGGTCGCGACATGGTCATCCATAGCAAGTCGACCGGCACGACGGCGGACAGCGCCGAGTTTGGAGATACGCCACTTTCCTACAACGGCACCGCATTCGGATTTACCTGCTCGGGACTCGGTTTCCTCAAGGAGATGGTGGCGGCCGGCTTCACGATCCGTCTCAAGGTCAAGAAGACCGGCATGTACTCCCCCGGCGTCCCCGAGCTAGTCAGCCTGACTGCGGAGCCCCGGCTCTTGGAGCAGTGGTGGAAACGCCAGAAGACGCTGACGACTCCCGTTCCGTTCTCCGAGGAAGACGAGCTCATTAGACACGAGGCTAGACGCGAGGCGCAGTATAAGGCCAGTGTCGCCCAGGCGAGGCGCAGGCGGACAGGCATGGAACTTGCAAAGGATTCGCTTGAGGTATGGATTACCGTTACCGATCGAAACTGGATTGGCGGCAAACTGCCCAGAAAGGACTTCCGCTTCACTCCGTCATTTGAGATAGTCCCAACGCCAAAGGGCTCGTCGGCAAAGCCTCATATCAAAGTGATCGCCGACGGCAATCCGCTCGTCGAGATTAACGCCAGGAGCAACGAGGCTTACAAGCGAATCTCCGCAAACAGGGAAAGACCGTGCCGCGCCATCTACATGTGGGACTACTACCAAGACGGCACCGACCAGACAAAGCTCTATCTGTTATTTGACTAGACGAGAAGGGCTGGAAGCGGATCAAGTAAGGTCCGCGTAGGAGCACAACGAAGGAGGAGGAGGAATGAGCGAGGAGACGAATACCGCACAGATTGTCCTGTATCAGTCCGAGGGCGCGAACGTGCCCGTCGAGGTCAGCTACATTCAAGGCACCTTCTGGATGCCGCAGAGGCGGATTGCCGAGCTGTTCGGGACTACGAAGCAGTCGATTAGCTACCACCTCGGGAACATCTTCAAGGATGGTGAGCTGGAGCAAAATTCAGTTGTCAAAGAAATTTTGACAACTGCCGCCGACGGGAAGAACTACCGCGTGAAGTTCTATTCCCTCGACGCGATTCTCGCCGTAGGATACCGCGTCAACTCGGTGAAAGCCGTCAGGTTCAGGCAGTGGGCCACAGCCACCCTCAAGGAATACGTGACCAAGGGGTTCGTCCTGAACGACGACATGCTCAAGAACGGCAGGCCCTTCGGCGAGGACTACTTCGACGAGCTGCTTGGCCGCATCCGCGACATCCGCGCCAGCGAGCGCAGGGTCTACCAGAAGATCACGGACATCTTCCAGGAGTGCAGCTTCGACTACGACAAGGACTCCGACATAGCCAAGCGGTTCTACGCGACCGTCCAGAACAAGCTCCACTACGCGGTGACGGGCCACACCGCAGCCGAGATCGTCCAGGGCCGCTCGGACCCCTCCAAGCCGCACATGGGGCTCACCTCGTGGAAGGGCGGCCCGGAGGGGCGCATCCACTCGACCGACGTCACTGTCGCGAAGAACTACCTCACGGAAAAGGAGATAAAGGAGCTCAACAGGCTCGTGACGATGTTCCTCGACACCGCTGAGGACAGGGCCGAGCGGCACGTGCTTACGAGCATGGCGGACTGCGACGAGCTGCTGAACGGGTTCCTCACGTTCAACGGCCGCGAGGTCCTCAAGGGCCTCGGCACGCGGACGAAGAGCACTGCGGACAAGATCGCGAGGGAGCGGTTCGCTGAGTTCCAGCGCATCCAGGACGCCGAGTGGCAGAACGACTTCGAGAAGATGGCGAAGGGGCTGGAGGGGAAGTAGCCCGTCGTGGTGCGCGTGGGCTGCCATTTTGCCGAGGTCAGCAAAATGTTTGTCCACCTGGGGCGCGAACGAAAAAACGCCCCCACCCCGAAGGGTGAGGGCGCTCCCACTTATCCGCCGAACGTATCATCGCGGCCTCGTGTTCCGCGCGGCCCAGGGTTGCGGTCCCTGTCGCCATCTAGAAACCGCGCGGCGGCTATCGGAATTCTACCAAAAACGTGCCCGTGTCTTGATTGACGGGAAGCAACAAGAGTTGCTTGTAGGTTCGAAATGACCACTCAAAAAGGAGGGGCGTGTCCATGGCGACGAAACAGGCGGCGGTCGGCGTGAGGCCCGTGAGGCCCGGTGTGTGGGACCTCACGGCTTGCCGAGGATACAGGCGCGACGGCGGGCAGCGGCGCCTGCGCGAGCGTTTCGAGGGCACCTTCACCGAGGCGGTGGCCCGCAGGCAGGAGATGGTCGCCGAGCTCGGCGGCTCGGCCTGCGCGGGCCAGACCGACGTCGTGCGCGACTTCTGGCCCCTCTTCATGCGGCGGTGCCGCGCCAAGGGCCTGACCAACGAGACCATAGGCGGCTACGAGTCCTCGTGGCGCCTGCGCATAGAGCCGGCCTTCGGCGACCTGCGCTGGCCCGAGCTGAGCTACCCGATGGTGCAGTCGTGGGTCTACGGCATGACGCCCGCCGTGGCAAAGAAGTCGGTGAGATGCCTGAAGCGCATGATCAACTGCGCCGTGGACGCCGAGCTCGTGGACCGCAACGTCCTCGACCACCGCCGCATCGACTACCCGGTCGAGCGCGAGGACCCCTTCGCCGAGCAGCCCGTGATGTGGGGCGCCCCGCAGGTGGCCGAGGCCATGCGCCGCCTGCGCGGGGACGATGCCGAGGCGCTCTTCCTCGCGCTCGTGGGAGGCGGCCTGCGCGTCGAGGAGGGCCTGGGCCTCATGTGGTCTCGCCTGCAGTTCTCCGAGGTGTCCCGCCTGGGCGAGGGCGACGGCCTCATGGCCCACGCCTACGTCCAAATGGCCTGGACGGAGCGAGACGGCTTCAAAGCTCCCAAGAACAAGTTCTCGCGCAGGGTCGCCCCCATCCCCGACCCGTTCGCGTCGAGGCTCGCGGAGCTCGCCGTGGAGGGCCCGAGGGCCTTCCTCTGGGACAAGTACCCCGGCCGCGCCCGCAAGCACTGGAAGGCGCTCTTCGAGCCGGGAGGGGCGCTCCAGGGCATGCCCTACGCCCAGCTGAAGGACATGCGCTCGGTACACGAGACGATCATGCAGGGCGCCGGCGTCCTCGACACGGTGAACGCCCGCCTGCACGGCCGCACGAACGTCCAGACCGGGTACACGCACTACCTGAAGCCCGACGCGGCCCTGGACGCGGCGGCGCAGGCCTTCGGCCGCGCGGTGTGCGGGTGATAAAGGGTTTATTGCCGCTATATAAGGTCTTCAACCTGTTTGGCTACCTTATGCCAACGCCGTGCCAACGCTCCATAAATAATAAAACAGGTCGCAGGGCGAAAACGCCCCGCGGCCTGCGGTTTTTATGGTGGGCCCAGCAGGATTCGAACCTGCAACCCAGGGATTATGAGTCCCCTGCGCTAACCGTTGCGCCATGAGCCCGTACGAAAAAGGCGACGACCGAAGTCGTCGCCAGTATCCACATGGTGGAGAATAGGGGGTTCGAACCCCTGACCTCGTGACTGCCAGTCACGCGCTCTCCCAACTGAGCTAATTCCCCGTGCGTTGGTGCGAGGAATAATATATCGGGCATCGCCGGGCGCGTCAACCGAGAATCTGAACTTTTTTTCTCGTCAATTCGAAATTGCGCGAAACGAAAAATGGAGGGGCCCGCCTAAAGCCCCGAGACGAACGACTCGATCCTGTCGAGCCCGAGCTCGAGCTGATCGTCCGAGACGCAGTACGAGAGCCTCATGAACCCAGGTGCGCCGAAGCACTCCCCCGGCACGCAGGCGACGCCCGCCTCGCGCACCAGGCGCTCGCAGAGCTCCTCTGAAGCCATGTCGAGGCCCCGCACGTCGGGGAAGGCGTAGAAGGCGCCCTCGGGGCGCGTGAGCGGCAGCCCCATGGCCCCCAGCCGCTCGCAGACGACGTCGCGGCGGCGACGATAGGTCTCCAGCATGGGCGCGGGGTCGCAACCGAGCGCGACCACCGCCGCGTCCTGCACGAACGCGGGGATGCTCGAGATGAGGTACTGGTGCATCTTCTCGACCTGTTCGCGCAGGGCGGGCGCGGCGGCGAGCCACCCGATGCGCCAGCCGGTCATCGCCCAGGGCTTCGAGAACGAGTCGACGACCACGAGCTGGTCCTTGAGCTCAGGGTGGCGCGCCGCGAGCCTCTGGAAGCCGTCGAGGTAGCAGAGGCGGTTGTAGACGTCGTCGCAGACAACGAAGAGCCCGCGCTCGGCGGCGACGCGCGCAACGGCGTCGAGCGAATCGGGGCCGTAGACGCAGCCGGTGGGGTTGTTGGGCGAGGTGACGACGATCGCCTTCGTGCGTTCCCCCATCGCCGAGCGCAGCGCGCCCTCGTCGATGGCGAAGCCGCTGCCCGTGGTGTCGAGAGCTCGCACGTGGCCGTGGGCCGCGCGGACGATCGTCTCGTAGAGCCCGAAGGCGGGCGTGGGGACGACGACCTCGTCGCCGGGGTTCAGAAGCGCGAGCAGCGTGGCGGAGAGCGCCTCGGTTGCCCCACAGGCCACGATGATGTCCTCGGCGCCGTAATCGAGCCCCTGCCCCCGCATATACGCGGAGATGGCCTCCCGGAGCTCCTTCTTTCCGTTGTTCGGCGGGTAGTGCGTCTGCCCCTCGGCGAGCGAGCGAGAGACCGCCTCCTTGACGGGCGCGGGTGTGTCGAACTCGGGCTCGCCGAGCGTGAGCTTGACGCAGCCGGGGACGGCCGAGGCGAGGGCGTTGAAGCGCCTGATGCCCGAGGCGGCAAGCTGCCTGAGGTCGGAATTGGTATCGGCCATAGGTCCCCCTTACCCACGCCAGAGCATCGAGGCGTCGATGTCGGCGACCGTCGCAGCCCCGCACATCTCCATTGCGTCGGCGAGCTCGCCCTTGAGCTGGCAAAGAAGGGCGGAGACCCCGTCGGCCCCGTCGCCGAAGGCGGCGACGACGAACGGGCGGCAGACGAGGCACGCCTTGGCGCCGAGCGCGAGCGCCCGGAAGACGTCGAGGCCGCTGCGGACGCCGCCGTCGACGAGGACCTCCAAATCGTCGCCCACTGCGTCTGCGATGCCGGGGAGGACCAATGCGGTGGCGGGCACCCCGTCGAGGACGCGGCCGCCGTGGTTCGAGACGACGATGCCGTCGGCGCCGGCCCGGGCCGCGCGCTCGGCGGCCGCGGGCGTCATGACGCCCTTGAGCACGAAGGAAATCCCCTCCTCGTGGCAGGCGGCGACGACCTCGGCGACCTGGCCCTCGTCCTTGGCGCCCGCGGGCGGGTTCTGCCCCTTGAGGAAGGGCAGGCCGGCCGCATCGATGTCCATGGCGACGGCCGCGGGCCTCGCAGCGAGCGCCTGGGCGAGCTTCGCGTCGAGGGTGTTCGCGTCCCAAGGCTTGACGGTCACGACGCCTGCACCGTCGAGCTTCGAGATGAGGTCGCATGAGTCGGCCATGATCCGTGCGTCGAGGCCGTCGCCCGTCCATGCGAGCGTGCCTTCGCGCTCGGCCGCGCGCAGGACGCACTCATTGTAGCCGACGGTGTCGTACTTCTTGCCGTAGTGGCGCTGGACATCGCCAACGGGACCGATCATGACGGGCAGCGAGAGTTCGCGCCCGAGCACCGTGCAGGCGGTATCGGCCTCGAAGGGGGCGTGCAGGGTGTCCATGTTCACGAGGACGTCCTGCCATGCGGCGTAGTTCCGGATGGCTACGGTGCCCGTGCCCTTGGCGCCCGGCCCCGGGACAGTGTTTCTGCACCCGCGGCCGTCGCAGACGGGGCAGGCCTTGCAGTACGGGCCAATGTTCCCGCGGGCAGCCGCGGCGAGCTCGGAATACTTCATGGGAAAGCCTTTCTATATAGAAGAGCAGGCAAGAAGCGAGCTGCGTGCTGCTTCTTGCCTGCCGTGATCACACGGATGACGAAAAGGGACTGTCCCTTTTCGTCATTTTAGGCGCGGGCGGGGACGATGCGGTCGCGGAGCCACTGAGAGAGCTCTGCGAAGGGCACGTCGAAGCGCTCGCCGGTCTCGCGGACCTTGACCTCGGCGTTGCCGGCGGCGACGCCCTTCTTGCCCAGGATGACCTGGTACGGGACGCCGATGAGGTCGGCGTCGGCGAACTTGACGCCCGGGCGCTCCTTGCGGTCGTCGACGACGACCTCGAGATCGGCGGCGGCGAGCTCCTCGGTGACCTTGCTCGCGACGGGCCAGACCACGTCGTCGTTCACGCTCATGGCCACGACCTCGACCTCGTAGGGGGCGACGCAGACGGGCCAGCAGATGCCGCGCTCGTCGCTGTGCTGCTCGACGACGGCAGAGACCATGCGCGAGACGCCGATGCCGTAGCAGCCCATAAGGAAGGGCTTCTCGCGTCCGTCCTCGTCCATGAAGGTCGCGCCCATGGACTCGGAGTACTTCGTGCCGAGCTGGAAGACCTGCGAGATCTCGATGCCGCGGGCGGCGTGCATGGGCTTGCCGCAGTGCGGGCACAGGTCGCCCTCGCGGGCGCAGACGACGTCGACCCACTCGTCGATCGTGAAGTCGCGGCCCATCTGGGCGTGGCGGTAGTGGTAGTTGGCGAGGTTCGCGCCGACGAGCCACCACTCGGAGGACTTGAGCGAGGCGTCGGCGACGACGCGGATGCCCTCGGGCAGGCCAACGGGCCCGATGAACCCCTTGACGAGGCCGGCGTCGCGGAGCTCCTCGTCGGTCATCATGTGGTAATCGCCGAAGACGTGCTCGGCCTTGACATCGTTCATCTCGTGGTCGCCCGGGACGAAGCAGACCGTCGCGCGGCCCTCGCCGTCGATGAGCGCCAGCGCCTTGCGCGTGGCGCTCTCCTGGACGCCGAGGAGCGCGGAGACGTCGGAGATGGTGCCGGCGTTCGGGGTGTGGACGCGCTCGAGCTCGCCCGCCTCGCCCTCGGCGACGGCGACCTCAGCCGTGGCGGCCTCGGTGTCGGCCGCGAAGCCGCAGTCGCACCAGACGAGCTCGGCCTCGCCGGCGTCGGCGAGCGCCATGAACTCGACGGAGGTGTCGCCGCCGATCTGGCCGGAGTCGGCGACGACGGGCAGGGCCTTGATGCCGCAGCGCTCGGCGATGCGGGCGTAGGCCGCCTTCTCGGCGTCGTAGCACTCCTGCAGGGACTCCTGGCTCGCGCTGAACGAGTAGGCGTCCTTCATGATGAACTCGCGGCCGCGCATGAGGCCGAAGCGGGGCCGGAGCTCGTCGCGGAACTTGTCCTGGATCTGATAGAGCGTCACGGGAAGCTGCTTGTAGGAGCGCAGCTCGTTGCGGACGAGGTCGGTGAAGGTCTCCTCGTGGGTCGGGCCGAGGACGAAGTCGCGGTCGTGGCGATCCTTCAGGCGCATGAGCTCGGGCCCGTAGGCGCCATAGCGGCCGGACTGCTCCCAGAGCTCGGCGGGCGTGAGGATGGGCACCTGGATCTCCTGGGCGCCGATGCCCTCCATCTCGTCGCGGATGACGCCCTCGATCTTGCGCAGGACGCGCCAGCACAGCGGTAGGTAGCTGTAGAGGCCGGCAGCGGTCTTGCGGATCATGCCGGCGCGCAGCAGCAGCTTGTGGCTCACGAGCTCGGCCTCGGCGGGGTCCTCCTTGAGGGTCGGGGCGTAGAGCGAGGACATCTTCTGGTAACGCTTCACGATGGGTCCAATCTCCCTATGAGAAGCCGGGCGCGCGGCCCGGCTCACGTGCAATTCATTAGATTCTACGGCAAGAAGGGCCACTCGCGCCACGCTCGCGACCAAAGCGGCCCTCAACCGAGCGCGCATCAGCCGAAGCGGCGCTCGATCTCGGCGAAGAGCTCGTCGACCATGTGTTCCTCGGGGACCTTGCGGATCGACTCGCCGTTCGCGAAGAGGAGCGCCTCTCCCCTGCCGCTCGCCATGCCGATGTCGGCGCCCTTGGCCTCGCCGGGGCCGTTGACGGCGCAGCCCATGACGGCCACCGAGATCGGCGCCTTGACCGACTGCAGCCGGCGCTCGACCTCCTCCGCGATCGGGATCATGTTCACCTGGCAGCGGCCGCAGGTCGGGCAGCTCACGAGCTCGGGGTGCAGGCGCCTCATACCGAGCGCGCCCAGCAGCTCCCAGGCGACCTTGACCTCCTCGACGGGGTCGGCGGTGAGCGAGAGGCGCATCGTGTCGCCGATCCCCTCAGAGAGCAGCACCGAGAGCGCCGAGACGTTCTTCACCGTGCCCTGGAGCATCGTCCCCGCCTCCGTCACGCCGATGTGGAGCGGGACCTCGGGGAGCAGGCGGCTGAGCTCACGGTTGGTCTCAATGGTCGCGGGGACGTCGTGGACCTTCGCGGACATGACGATGTCGTCAAAACCGCGTTCCTGGAAGTGACGGACGAAGCTGACGGCGCTCTGGACGAGCTTCTGGGGCTGCGTGAGGTCCTCACGCGCGTCGATCTGGCGGTCGAGCGATCCGGCGTTCACGCCGATGCGGATCGGGATTCCGGCCTCCCCCGCGGCGTCGATGCAAGCGTCAACGCGGTCCCAGGAGCCGATGTTGCCGGGGTTCAGGCGCATCGCGGAGGCGCCGCGCCGCGCGGCCTCGATGGCCAGGCGGTAGTCGAAGTGGATGTCGGCCACCACGGGCAGAGGCGACTCGCGGCAGATCTCCTGGAAGCCGTCGAGGACGGCGGCGGAGGGGATTGCCACGCGGACGATCTCGCAGCCCGCGTCGGCGAGCGACCGGATCTGGGCGAGGGTGGCGGCGGGGTCGTCCGTCTTTGTGGTGCACATCGACTGGACCGAAACGGGGGCGCCCCCGCCCACCTGCACGTTGCCGACGTGCACAGGACGGGTAAGCTCACGCGCGGGTTTGCTGCTCTGGGTGCTCATGCTGCTATCCAATCACGAATCTGACGATGTCGTTCTTGAGGACGACGACGAAGACAAAGAGGAAGAAGGCCAGCCCCACATAGGTGATGTAGCTCTGCGCCTTTATGGAGAGCTCCCGCCGGAAGGCGGCTTGGATGAGCTCGATCACGATCTTGCCGCCGTCGAGGGGCGGGATCGGCAGGAGGTTCATGAAGCCGAGCGACATCGAGATCGAGGCGGCGAGGAGCACGAAGTCCGAGACACCGGCGCTCGCCGCCTGCGAGGCCATGACCGAGATGCCGACGACGGAGGTCGACTGGTCGAGGATCTGCATGGTCTGCTGAGGGATGAGGAGCCTGAACGCGTAGTTGCAGACCATCTGGGCGTAGGCGACCGTCAGGCGCGCGGCCTCGAGCGGGTTCGGGTGGTACAGGACGGTCTGGGAAATGACGCCGAGCTTGTCGGTCGCCTGGCCGTCCGGCAAATCGACCTCAAGGGCCTGCCGCCGGCCGTCGCGCTCGATGGTCAGGCTGAAGTCCTGCCCGGCGTCGAGGTAGGGCCTCATCGCCGAGGTGAAGTCGCTCCAAGTGCCCGCCTCGGCGCCGCCGACCTCGACCACGCGGTCGCCGGCCTGAAGCCCGCAGGAGGCCGCGACGGTCCCCTCGCCCACGGCGCCGACGACGGGCTCGTTCGAGGCCGTGCTCACGCCGGAGACCATGAAGGCACCGGTGACGACGATGAACGCGAACGCGATGTTCATGGCGGGACCGGCGAGCAGCACGGCCAGGCGCTTGAGGAGCCCCAGGCCGAGGTAGGTGTGGGAGCGCTCCTGCGCGAAGAACTCCTCGGCCGAGCAGCCGGGGACGCGGGGCTCGCCTGCCACGGTCGAGCCCTCGGCAGCAAGATCGTGTCCGCGGTCGAACTCGGTGAGCAGCGACGCGTCGCGCGCAACGGTCTCGAACGCGGCCGGATAGGTCTTCTGGCCCGGCTCCTCGCCGAGCTCGGGGTTGTAGTAGGGCTGGACGGATGCCCACTCGCTCAGCCCCGCGAGCGCCGAGACGACCTCGTCCTCGTCGACGCCGAGCTCGCGCGCCACCTGGGCGGACTCGACGCGGCCGTGGCGCTGTACGCACATGAGGACGCGGGCGGCGACGTCGGCGCCCATGGGCTCCATGCCGCTGATGCGGTTGTAGCCGCCGAGGAGCACGGGCGTGACGCCGATGCGCGTGCCGACCTTCTTGCTCTTGAACGAGAGGCTCCAGCGGCACGGCAGGCCGAGCATGAACTCGGTCACGCGCACGCCGAAGGCGCGGGCGGCGAGGTAGTGGCCCGCCTCGTGGATGAACACGAGGGTCGAGAGCAGAAGGAGCCCCCAAAAGAGGGCCGCGAGGAAACCGAGGATGTAAGACAAGGATTAGACCTCCGTGAGGATCTGGGAGGCGAGCGCGCGGGAACGGGCGTCGACCTCGAGGAGCTGTCCCAGGCTCTCTACCCGCTCCGGCGCCGTGCACGACATGACGCCCTCGACGACGCGCTCGATATCGAGAAAACCGCATGAACCTTGGCGGAAAGCGAGGTTCGCGACCTCGTTCGCCGCGTTCATGGCGCAGGGGAGCACGCCGCCCGCGCGGCCGGCTTCCTTGGCCAGCCGCAGGCATCCGAAGGTCGACTCGTCGGCCTCTCCGAAGGTGATGGGCGCGCAGGAACCCCAGTCGACGCGCTCGACGGACGCCTCCCAGCGCTCGGGATAGCTGAGGGCGTACTGGATGGGGGCGCGCATGTCCGAGCCGCCGAGCTGGGCCTTCACGACGCCGTCGGAGAACTCGACCATGGAGTGGATCTTGCTCTGGCGCTGGACGAGCACGCGCACGTCGTCGATGGGCACCTGGAAGAGGTGGTGCGCCTCGATGACCTCGAGGCCCTTGTTCATGAGGCTCGCCGAGTCGATGGTGATCTTCGCCCCCATGTCCCAGGTGGGGTGAGCAAGGGCGTCGGAGGAGCTCACGCGCGCGAGCTCCTCGCGGGTCTTACCATAGAACGGGCCGCCCGAGCAGGTGAGCCATAAGCAATGGACGTCCGAGCGGCGCTCGCCGACGAGGCACTGGAAGATAGCCGAGTGCTCGGAGTCGACGGGGATGAGGCGGCCGGGACGGGCCATCGGCATGAGCAGGTCGCCGCCGCAGACGATGGACTCCTTGTTCGCGTAGGCGAGCACCTTGTCCGCCGCGAGCGCGGCGTAGCCCGCATGGATGCCGGCGAAACCGACGAGCGCGTTCACGACGATGTCGACGTCCGGCAGCTCGGCGAGCGCCGTCACGGCGTCCTCGCCGAGGCCGAGCTCGCAGACGTCCGGGAGCTCCTCGAGGGCGGGGTCGCCTGCCCTCGAGGAGTCGGCCACGGCAACGTGGGCCGCGCCGAACTCGCGCGCCGCAGCAACGAGGGCCGCGCACGAGGTGTTCACCGACAGCGCGACGACGCGCACCTTGTCGGGGTGGCGGCGAGCGACGTCGAGCGTCTGGGTGCCGATGGATCCGGAACAGCCGAGAACGGCGACGCGCACCGGGCGGGGTCGCTCGGCGCGCGGGGCGGTGTCCTCGAATATGTTGATGCGAGAGGTCACAGTATTCCCCCAAACAACAGCAGGATATAGGCGGCTATGGAGCCGAAGAGCAGCGAGTCGGAGCGGTCGAGAAGGCCCCCATGGCCCGGCATGAGGTTGCCGGAGTCCTTGACGCCCACCCCTCGCTTGATGCGCGACTCGAAGAGGTCGCCGACGACGCCGACGACGCCGACGACGAGCCCGATCGCCGCGGCGAGTCCGACGCTCATTCCGGCGACGCCCCCGAGCGCGAGCAAGACCCAAACGGCGACGGAGACGGCGAGGCCGGCCCAGAAACCCTCCCAGGACTTGTTCGGGCTGATGCGCGGAGCGAGCTTATGGGCGCCGATCCTGGAGCCGATGAGGTAGGCCACAGCGTCGTTCGCCCAAAGCGAGAGCATGACGCCGAAGGTGAGCAGCGCCCCGTGGAGGCTCGCGTCGCTCACGCGGATGAGCACGATGGCCGAGAACGCGAAGCTCGTGTAGATAGGGCCGAAGGTCGTCACCGCGACGTCGGCGATGTTCGCCCTCGGGGTGGCCACGTACCAGGCGGCGATGGCCACGAGGATGAACAAAAGGATGACCGCGAGGCCGGACACGCCGCGCGCGTAGGCCGCGAGAGGGAACAGGATGGCGGCCGTGAGCCCGAAGATCTCATTGGGCATGCGGCCGCCCATGCGGGCGATGCGGAAGAACTCCGAGCAGCACAGCCAGGCCATGCACACGATCAGAAGCGTCGTCGTGAACGGCCCGATAAAGAGGCAGGCGATGGTGAGAAGGGCATAGATGGCGCCTGAGGTGGTGCGCGTGAGGAGCTTCTCGGTCATGCCGCGGGCGCGCTGGCCCTTGAGGGCGCCCGCGGCCCGCTGGCCCTCCTTGGCGGCGCGGTGCGCCTCGAGCTTGTCGACCTGGCGGTCGAGCCCGACGCTCACGCGCTTCCCGGCACCGTCCGTGTCCTTCTGGGAGGCCATGCTACTTCACGCCCCCGAAGCGACGGTCCCTCGCCTGGTAGGACTTGACGGCGCGCAGCATGTCCCAGCGCGAGAAGTCCGGCCACAGCGTGGTCGTAACGTAGAACTCGGAGTACGCGAGCTGCCAGAGCAGGTAGTTCGAGAGCCGCAGCTCACCCGAGGTGCGGATGAGCAGGTCGGGGTCGGGGAGCCCGACGGTGTAGAGGTTCGCCGCGACCGCGTCGGCGTCGATGGAATCGACGTCGCGCTCCCCCGCCGCCACCTCGCGGGCGAGCTCACGGGCAGCACGGGCGATCTCGGCGCGGGAGCCGTAGTTGACCGCGAGCGCGAAGACCATGCCGGTGTGGTCGGCGGTCTCGTCGAGGCCCTGCTGGAACACCTTGCGGGTCTCCTCGGGAAGGGCGGTGAGGTCGCCGAAGAAGCGCAGGCGCACGTTCTCCTGGTGGAACAGCGGCAGCTCGTTCACGAGCGTGGTCGCGAAGAGGTGCATGAGCAGGTTGACCTCGTGCTGCGGCCGCTTCCAGTTCTCAGTCGAGAACGCGTAGACGGACAGCACGTCAAGGCCGAGGCGGACGCTCGTCGTGACCGCCTCGCGCAGCGAGTCGACGCCGGCGACATGGCCCTGGCTGCGGTCGAGCCCGCGGGCAGTGGCCCAGCGGCCGTTGCCGTCCATGATGATCGAGACGTGCTTGGGCATACGGGCCATGTCCACGTCATCGAGCGAGATGTCCTCGGGAGCCTCGGAAAAGTACTCCTTGAGCAGGTTTTCGTCGTAGCGCAAGCTAGATCTCCATGATTTCCGCGGTCTTGGCCTTGAGCAGCTCCTCGATCTTGGCCACATAGGAGTCGGTAAGCTTCTGGATGGCCTTCTTCTCGCGGGTCTGCTCGTCCTCGGGGAGCTCCTCGTCGCGCTCGACCTTGCCGTTGGCGTCGCGGCGGACGTTGCGCACGGCGACGCGGGCGTCCTCGGCGAGCTTGGAGCACTCCTTGGCGAGCTCGCGGCGACGCTCCTCGGTCGGGCGCGGGAACGGCAGGCGGATCGCGACGCCGTCGTTGGAGGGGGTGATTCCGAGGTCAGAGGCCTCGATGGCCTTCTCGATGGCCTTGAGGGAGGTCTTGTCCCACGGCTCGATGACGAGCATCGAGGCCTCGGGGACCTTCACGCCGGCGAGCTGGGTGATCGGGGTGGGCTGGCCGTAGTAGTCGACCTTGATGGGGTCGAGGATGTGGGCGTTCGCGCGGCCGGAGCGCACGCGCGAGAAATTGCCCTTGAGCGCCTCGATGGCCTTGTCCATGTGGGAGGTCGCGTAGTCGGTGTACTGGCTCATGCTAGTTCTCCTTCTCGTAGACGACGGTGCCGACGTTCTCGCCCTCGACGGCTTTGCGGAAGCCGCCGTCGGCATTGATGTCGAAGACCATGATCGGCATCTTGTTGTCGCGGCACAGCGCGATGGCGGCCGCGTCCATGACCTTGAGGTTCTTGGTGAGGACCTCGTCGTAGGTGACCTTGTCGTACTTGACCGCGTCGGGGTTCTTCTTGGGGTCGGAGTCGTAGACGCCGTCGACGTTGGTGGCCTTCATGAGGACCTGGGCGTTGACCTCGCAGGCGCGAAGGGCGGCGCCGGTGTCGGTCGTGAAGTAGGGGTTGCCGGTGCCCGCGGCGAGGATCACGATGCGGCCCTTCTCCATGTGGCGGATGGCGCGGCGGCGGATGTAGGGCTCGGCGATCTGGCGCATGGAGATGGCGCTCATGACGCGGCTGTCCATGCCGGCGTGCTCGAAGGTGTCCTGAAGCGCGAGCGCGTTCATGATGGTCGCGAGCATGCCCATAGAGTCGCCCTGGGCGCGGTCCATGCCGCCGGCGGCCACCTGGACGCCGCGGAAGATGTTGCCGCCGCCGATGACGATGGCGACCTGGACGCCCGCGTCGTAGACAGGGCGGATCTCGTCGGCCAGGCGAGCAGGGACGGCGGGATCGATGCCGAACTCCTGGCTGCCCATGAGGG
>ERZ1673741.1780-NODE-1780-length-16923-cov-14.223085_pt1 | contig 16923 bp, 16 predicted proteins | sample MGYA00580209_ERZ1673741 | MGnify/ENA primary metagenome ERZ1673741 (study PRJEB41218, sample SAMN15661754) | gut metagenome | host: Homo sapiens | place: Canada: London | collected 2015-08-20/2019-03-30 | study: EMG produced TPA metagenomics assembly of... | reverse complement strand
TTCGCTGCGTTTCACGCTTTTGATGACAATACTTTGTTAATTGCGCGGTGTTGCCTTAAATAAACTTTCGTCAGTGGCTACCTTCTTATCCGCCAGATACTTACAAAGGAACTCCTGATAGGCCGCAAGCAACCAGGCATATGCATCTACTCGACGTTCGCATGTATATTCGTGCTGCAGTTCTATTTTGTAATGTTGAAATGCTGCAAACATATTATCACACAATTCGTCTTTGCCCTTGGACTGTATCCATCTTATTATGGAAAGATAATGCAGAGCATACTTTTCTTTCTGCTCGGAAATTGCATTAAGATAGCACCAGTTTTCGGTCTGTGAATGAACATGCCACTCCACCATTCTGTTCAGGCTCGAATCAGAGAGGTCAGGAAGACATTCAGCAGTTATTATGATAGAGCCATTCATTTCAAACGAACCGCGAGCAGTCCTTTTACTTGAGTTATTTTCTCCAACTCTTGTCAGAGTTTCGACTAGCTCGTTGACCTGCTTTTTATGGCTGGGGTTGACCTTAAAATCATCAGTGAGGTAAATACAGTCAGAAGTTTCGGTAACAGAATCAAAGAATCCGGCTTCAGTGGATCCTGTGCTGATGTCGATCGTCGGAGAATATGATCTGTATCCAAGAAGCCAGTTGCATATACCAGTTTTTCCGATTGAGGGTTCACCGGTGAGAATAACAATAAAGCGTGGAGCACGACTTTCGTAACGCTCTCTGAGCGGGGTAGCCATGAGAGCTAGCAGATGATACAAATATAAATAGTAGAAAAGAGTTTTATCATTCAGCTTTTCCATATTCGAAAAAAGCAGATCTGCAGACGCTCGTTCCTGATCGGGGGTTACTTCGGAATTAGGGGCAATGTACAGCTTGTATTTGGTTATTCTGCTATCTATACTAAAATTGGCAGAATTTGTTTGACAGATAACTCCATTACCAAAAGCATAGCTTCCGTTGTCCTGCCAACCCGTTTTTTTGATGACGTAGGTTGTTGTTTTTTCGGCTAACTGGATCATTGCATTAAGGAGATCAAAAAACAATTGTTTGCTTTTAATTTGAAATAAAACATCAATTTTCTTTAGGAAAACAGCATTTGATCTGATATCATTTGATGTCAGCTTATAATCAAGCGGGTCATCATATGACAATATGTCTTTATCCCAAAAGATGCGACGGATAGACACATTTATGTACTGAGTCTTATTGCCCGAAGCGTCTATTACATATTCAATAGATTTAACAACAAAAAAGAAATTTCAGATTCTTACACGCTTGTTATCATCATCGTCAGCATCGTCATTTCTTCTTGATGATTTTGTCTCCAGCCATCCGAAGAGACCACCTTTTTCTATCTCGTAGACATTTTCTGGTATATATTTTGATTTAAATACAATATTATTTATGTAATCCATGTACTCCTTACAAGAAAAATTATCCCAAAAAGAAAAATCTGTTTTTTCCATATGAACTCCTTATCGGCTGGCTGTTTACAATTCTACATTTATTATACTTCGCTTAAGGGAGTGAGTCAAGTGATAGTTTGATGGCTTTATTATTATTTTTACGAAAATGACAATTGAGGACAAGCATATGAAAAGAATTTTCATCAACATAGCGTTAGAATGGCTCTTCTTATAAACGGCACTAATTACAATAATTAGCACTATTTATTGAAATAACAAAATATAATATAGAATAAGACTGCCAAACATGACAACTTGTCATATTTGGCATAATGAAAATAAAGAAATAAGAAAATATTTAGTAAAACACCGCACAAAAATCAATATTTGGTTCTTGTGCGTGTATTGCCTTAAATTTATCGTATCATTGGAGAATTCAACTATAAATTATTATCTGGTGATCGACTATCACATAATACCGGGACGCAAGATCCCGAGAAGATGGAGGAAAACCAGATGAAACGCAACTACAAGATAAACTCAGTCGTATTCTTTCCCAGAAACGCTGAGGATACCGGCATAATGCCGGACGACATTATTACATTAATCGAGGCGGACTGCACAGATGTTCCGCCGGAACGAATGGTCGCTTCTCTGCTTATTGAGATAATGAACGCTGACAGCGAGGAGGCGGCAGTATGATAAGGGCAGCAGCCTACGCACGGTACTCCAGCGACAATCAGCGCGACGAGAGTATCGATGCTCAGCTCAGAGCAATACACAAATTTGCTAATGAAAATGGATATCAGATAGTCAGCGAATACATCGACCGTGCTAAAACGGGCACGAACGACCGCCGCGAGGAATTCCAGAGAATGATACGGGATTCCGATGACGGCGACTTTGAGGTGGTCATAGTCCACAAGCTGGACAGATTCGCACGCAAGCGCTACGACAGCGCAATATACAGAAAAGCCCTTGAGGAAAACGGCGTAAAACTGGTGTCCGTACTGGAACAGTTCACCGACAGCCCCGAGGGCATAATTTTTGTGGGAATGAGCGAGGCAATGAGTGAATACTATTCCGCTAATCTTTCCCGCGAGGTCAAGAAAGGGCAGTATGAAAATGCTATCGCCTGCAAGCATACAGGCGGTTTTGCTCCGCTGGGCTTCAGGGTCAATGCAGATCTCAAATACGAGATCAACGAGGAAGAAGCCGTTCATGTACGGTTCATTTTTCAGAGTATTCTGAGCGGCATGAATTACTCCCAGATAATTGAGGAACTTAATCGCCGTGGCGTCAGGACACGGCGCGGCAGGGAGTTCGGAAGGAATTCCCTGCATGAGATACTTCGCAACGAGAAGTACACGGGCGTGTACATTTACCGACGGAGCGCTCTGCCTGACAAATTCGGGAAACGCAATAACCATGCTGACCGCTCCCGTAACGATATTATCCGCATCGAGGGCGGAGTTCCGCAGATAATCAACCGGGAGGTATTCGACGCTGTTCAGACGATAATGGATAAGCGCAAGATGGAGCCTTATGTCCGCTCGGACGCCAAGGAGGTTTATCTGCTTTCCGGTAAGGTGTTCTGCGGATTATGCGGCAACAGTTACTGCGGAAACCGAATGCACGGCGGCAGGAATAAATCGCTGTACATAACCTACCGCTGCAATTCCCACTCCGGAAAAGGTTCCGGGAACTGCCGCAATAAGGACGTGAACCGTGATTATCTGGAGAACTACATACGGAAGCTACTTGCGGAAGTTCTGTTCGATGAGCGGCGCCTGGAGGGCGTTATCATTGAGTACAACAAGATGGTCAATTTAAACGGCTCTGAGTACGAAAGCGAGCTGAAATCCGTCAAGACCATGATAAAAAAGACCAAAGGCGAGATAGATAATCTCATCGGGATACTGGCTGCGACTGGTTCAGCCTCGCTTGCGGAGGCAGTCAGCGAACGTGAGGAACGGCTTGCCGTGCTCAAGGAAAAGCGCCGCGAGATAGAATCCAGGCGAGTGACCATCGAAACGAACCGTGAGGATATATCCGAGGCGTTCGGGCGTGGACGTGAAATGCTCCTGTCCGGGACTATCCCGCACCTCCGGCAGCTTATTCAGCTTTACATTTCGCGGATAGAGGTTTATCCGGATCATATCTCGGCAACGCTCAATTACCTGCCGGCACTGAGGGCGGTCGGGGCTGATGAGGCTGTCGGGAATTACGGTGCGGCTGCTCAGAATGCGCTGGAGGTTCGGGAGGATATCGGGCGGGAGGAGCTTAATAAAGAGTACAAATGAAATTAGTATACCGCATCCTTTTGAGGGATGCGGTATATTCACGTGGTAATTACAAAAATACAATTATTTTATTAATTCTTCAATGATTTTAGCTACTAGCTTGTATTGCTCTTCAGACATTTTTTTGTTTTTCTGATTTTTTCGGCGAAACTGATCTGATAAGCATTCTAAAATCAACTTTTGTTGATCATTTAACCCGGATATAGACAATGTGAACGGTTTGTCTATTCCATATAAATAATCTGTTGATACCCCCAATACACAAGCAATTTTACATAAGTTTTCCGGTTTTGGATTCACATCTCCATTGATATAGTGAGTGATTGTTGAGGCCTTAACTCCTATAAGCCGGGCAAGATCAACATTTTTCATATTATGTTTGATCATTTCCACTTTGATTTTTTCACCAATCATTGTAAGCACTCCAATCTTTCATAATACTTAAATTATCTCACAAAACAGTTGATCATTGCACAACTTTGTGGTATAATGAGTTTAGTAGTATGCAATAATATGTCATTTTTTATTGTGTGTTTTGCAAAATTGCATTTATGCGAAAAGTTAGGAAGAAGAATTATGAAGGTCGGAATAATTGATGCAGATCTCATAGGGCGAAGCAAACATCGATTCCCCAATTTGGTATGTGAAAAAATATCGGGATATTGGAAATCGCAAACTGCAGAAGTTCATTTGTTAATGGATTATTATTGGACTGAGGATTTTGACAGGATATACATATCTAAGGTTTTTACTGATACGCCTGTCCCACAATTTGTTGAGAATCTGAAAAACGGTGATCCTGATGGAAAAATATTTGTTGGGGGTACAGGTTTTTTCTTTGACAAAGCGCCAAATCTTCCGGGTGAAATAGAACATCACGCACCAGACTATCATCTTTATGACGAATGGATCTATGGCGAGGTTGAAAGAGCAAGGAAAGAAGCTGAAGCGAATGGCAAGGAATTTCACAAAAGCAGGTTTATGGTTCAATTCAAGGAATACACGGAATACTCAATCGGATTTGTTACACGAGGGTGTTTTCGTAAGTGCAAATTCTGCGTCAACCAGAAATTTGATCATGTGTTCTGCCATAGTCCGTTAGATGAATTTTTGGATAAGAGCCGCAAAAAAATATGTCTACTTGATGATAATTTCTTAGGTTGTAAAGAGTGGCGGGAAATACTTCAGCAGATTATCAATACTGGAAAACCATTCAAATTCAAGCAAGGACTTGATGAACGCCTGCTCACAGATGAAAAATGCGAGATTTTATTTAATGCCAATTACGATGGGGATTTTACATTTGCATTTGATAACATAGAGGATTATGAAATTATACATAAAAAGCTTCGGTTGATCAGAAAATATAATGCTAATAAAAGCGTCAAATTTTATGTTCTGGTCGGGTTTATAAGCACTGATGAACACGATATCGAGAATGCATTCAGACGAATTGAGCTGCTGCTCCACTATCGGTGTTTACCATATATCATGAGATATATGGATAAAAATAATACACCATGGAAAAAATCCAAATATCGTTCGTTGTATATAACGCTCGCAAGATGGTGTAATCAACCCAGCATTATAAAAAAGATGTCTTTTCGTGAATTCTGCGAGGCAAATCAGGCATTACATAAAACCAAAGGTTCTTACTGTTCGTCTATGAAAAGTATGATGGAATTCGAGAAGGAGTTTCCGAATATTGCAAAAAGGTATTTTGACATTCATTTTGGTGAAGATAATCCTAACATAGTTGATTGAGCATGAGGTGAAACAATGAGCTTCTACACAGATTGGAAAAACAATATGAGCAATCCTGTGGCTTGCAGCAATTTTATATATCAATTTCTTTGTTCAAACCCGGAATCAGTTAAACCATTGATTAATGGCAACAGTGAAGAAATTCATGAAATGCTCGCATTATTTGATACAATTCCAATAGATTGGTTCCTCGAATGCATTTTTATCAAAACCGGATCCTATGAACTTAATGCCAGCGATGTTCCATGTTTCAGTAACCTTGACAGCGGTATTAGCAGGGTAAATGAGTTACTTGCATTTTCTCATAATGGATTAACATTTGAGCAGTTAGGTTATCAGCTCATCAATTCCTCTACAAGTGGAGCGAGGATAAAATATGGAGAAAATCATGCTAAGCTTGCAAAACTTATGGATCTTGTTTATTTCAGCAGTGACCGCCCCGCTAAAGTGTATCCGACAGCACTGGGAAATTATCTGATTTCCGTTCCGATCAACAATAAAAGAGAAGCATTAAAAAAGTTAATGCTGAGAAATCCATGTATACAAAATCTTATCTCCGGTGCACATCATGGCAAAATACGTTTTAGTGATGTCGTACCTTTTTTGACCCGTTCAACCATGATACGTCGCAGGACAAGCGTCCGTGAGCTCATTACGTTTATTCTTGAAGATACTAATATGGATATCATACAGAATATTAACTGGGAGATAGAGGTGCAATAATATGTCTTTTCGTGATCTGAATATATCTACGTGCTACGAGAGTAACGAGCAGAAAACTCAGCTGCTTGATAATTTCTACATACCAGTATTGGAGCAATCTGTGAAGTATTATCGCATTGCAGGTTATTTCAGCTCTTCCGCCCTTTCAGTAGTTGCAGAAGGCATAGAAGGATTAATTAAGAACAACGGCAAAATGTATCTTCTTATTTCTCCGGAACTGTCGACTGAAGATTATCAGATCATATCAGAACATGGAATGCTTACTGAGAGTTCAAGTGTTTTCTGCAATTTTTCTCTTGAAGGAATTGAAAATGATAATCTGAGAATGCTTGCATGGCTTCTTGATAATCAAAAACTTGAAATAAAGGTGGTAGTAGGGAAAAAGAGTTCCAACAGTCTATTTCACCAAAAAGTCGGATTATTTTTTGATGATTGTGAAAATATTGTTTCTTTTTCTGGCTCAATAAACGAAACAGCGCAGGCCTGGATAAATAATATCGAAGAATTCAAGGTGTTCAAGTCATGGGAATACGGACAAGCCGAATATGTTGAAGCAGATCTCTCAAAGTTCCTTGCATATTGGAAGGACGAACGTAGGGAATATGCGTATGTATTTGATATACCAGAATCCATAAAGGATAAGATAATCCACATTAAGCCACGCGATGTTTGGGATCTGAATGCCATGTGGAGGTACAAAAAAGACAAACAGATAGCCAAGAATACGCTTAGCCTGTTTCCGCACCAGGAAAGGGCTGTATCCCTATGGCTGAGAACTGGCTGCTCATTATTGATGGAAATGGCGACTGGCACTGGCAAGACAAGAACAGCTATCGGGTGCCTGCTGGAAATTCTGAAACGCAAGGAGCCACTGCTTATAATTGTAGCGACGCCACAGAATACGCTCTCACGCCAGTGGCAGGCTGATTTTAATCACTTACATATATCTGTTGATAAGGAAGAAATAATTGATGGGAGCAATCACAGCTGGAGAAAAGATCTCGAACTGATCATGCTGGATCTTAACGACCGCATGATCAATTCCGCAGTGATTTTTACAACCCACGATACTGCTTCTTCCGACAAATTCACTGACATTATCAGCCGGAACAAGTTTGGGACAAAGATCATGTTTATCGGTGATGAGGTTCATGCAATTGGTTCGGAAAACCAGCGTAAGGCACTGCTTGATGAATATGAGTACAGAGTGGGACTCAGCGCTACTCCGGAACGTATGTTTGATGATAATGGCACTTCTGTTATCCGCGATTATTTTGGTTCGAAATCGTTTGAATTCACCATAGCCGATGCACTGAATACTATAAATCCGGTAACCGGACGTCCGTTCCTGAACAGGTTCCGGTATACTCCAGTGTTTGTTTCTCTTACTGATGAGGAAAAAAGAAAGTATAAGAGAATCAATCAGCAGATTGCAATGCTTAAATCACAGGAAGATTACGATGAAGATCAACTTCAGCGCTTGTATGACAGGCGTGCTGAGATAGGAAAGAATGCTCAGAACAAGTATGCTGCGCTTGAAAATCTGATAGACCACATGAATCCAGAACAGATATTTGATACCATACTTTTTGTTACTGATAAGCAAATTGAAACGTCATTTGACATTCTGACCTCCAGAAAAATAAAACGCGCCAAGATTACAGAGAATGAATCTGCTTCAAGACATGTGGGGCGTGATGGAAATACAGAACGTCAGGAGATCATATCTCAGTTTGTTGGCCGAAAGCTTCAGGTATTGGTCGGAATAAAATGCCTTGATGAAGGAATCGACATTCCTAATGCAAGAATAGCAATACTCATGGCAAGCAGCACTAATCCCAGAGAATTCGTACAGCGTGTAGGGAGAGTCATCAGGCAAGCCCCGGAGAAGCCGATATCTGAAATATATGACTTTGTCGTTGATTCAGATGATGCAGTTCTGCTCAGCAAGGAAGCACGCAGGGCAAAACTGATTGCACAGAATTCAGTTAATTATGATGAAGTAAGAAAAGCATTTGAATCGAAAGGAGCAGATTTCAATGCCTATCAGTGAGAAGATAATTGAACAGGTCAGTTCGTCGGATATTTCTGAAAACGAAAAGTCTCTCATTTTAGCATTACTTAAGGTTGAGGACGATGGAATATTCCGTTTTAATTCAGAATATGAAAAGCTGATTAATTCCTATCTGGAAAATCAGGAAGGCGAGGTTAGAATATGAGCGTATCTATTGACAAAATCGAGTTCAAGAATTATCGTCAATATGGAACAGGGACAATTCATTTTAGTACACCAGGAGAGTATAACTTGTCAGTTCTGATCGCCAAAAACGGCACAGGTAAAACTACGCTGCTCAATGCGATTACATGGTGCCTGTACGGAAAAGAGCCTCATCTTGCAGATGAAAGCAGGGCATTGCCGATTGTAAATAATGATGTTCTTCGGAAAGCTCAGGTCGATGATACAGTAACGGTCAGCGTAGCTGTTACTATTACCGACAAAACAGATACCATTGAATTTAGACGAAAAATGAATTATAAAATCGTTGGAAATGGTGAAGACAGAAACGTTATCTGCGGATATTCTGAAATAACTGCTACGACTACATCAGATAATTTTGTCAATACAACCGTTAAACAGGGAGCGGACGCGGAACTGGTCATCAAGCAGTACTTTGATGAATCAATATATAAGTTCTACTTCTTCGATGGCGAACAGTTGAGCGACTATTTTTCTGCGGCTCAGGCAAGCCTTATCAAGCAGTCTATTTTTAATATTTCTCAGGTCACGCTTCTGAACAGAGCTTGTGATCATCTTGAAAAGATAAAAAGAGAAAAGAAAAGGAAGGCGGGTGAAAATTCGCCTGATATTGAAGCGCTTAATTTAGAGCGAAATAAATTGGAAGAGAGCCTGCAAACTGCAAAGCGAACACTTGAGGATAATATTCAGCAGCTTGATGAGCACCAAAAAGCCAAATTGCAGTTAGATCGTCAATATCATACATATGAACCCGTCAGAAAGCTACAGAATGAACGTGCAGAAATTGAAAACGCCCTGATTTCCATTGAAGAAGAGAAAAAGCGTTTCCTTGCCCGTAAATCAGCTTTTATCCGTGAGTATACCATATTGCTTAATCTATATCCCCGTATTCAGCATACGTATAAGCTGATATGCGCAAAAGAGGAAAAAGGTGAGCTTCCTCCGGCAATTGACAAGAATCAGGTGAAAAGACTTCTGGAACACGTTGATGAGCCATGTCCGTTATGCAATGGGACTATTGGAGAAAATGGACGTCATCATCTCGAGTGGCTTCTTGACCGGATATCAGTTTCAAATGAAACTTCAAACTACCTGAAAGAGATAAAGGGTTCATTGGAGGTCTTTATTGAAAAAGCAAAAAGCTTCAAGCATAACTATGAAGAAATTCGTCAGAATGACATAGATATTTCTCGCCGTGAAAAAGAAAAAACTGAACGATTAAAAGAAATATCATCTATGCTTTCAAACTTTGACAGTGAAAATGATCAGGTAAACGTTGCAAAGCTTGAGCAAAAGCGTACTGATGTCAGCAATAAGATCCGTCATGCAACAGAGACAATTGGTTCTGTAAAGAAAAGCATAAGTGATTTGGAAAAAGATATCGCTGAAATCGACAAAAATATTTCAGAGGCATTGAAAAGAAACACTGAGCTTATTTCTTTGCGGCACCAAATAGAGGTAATTGACGAATTATACTATCAGATAAGCAGAATCTGTGGCAATATTATGTCCGAGATGAAAACAGAAATCGAAGAAACAACCTGGTCTATTTTCGATTCGATGATCTGGAAAAGAAACACGTTTGGGAGTGTTAAAATCAGTGATTCTTATAATATTGCAGTATATAATCAGAATGGCACAGAAATGACTGGTTCATTAAGTGCAACAGAACAGATGGCGCTTGCATATGCATTTACGCTGTCAATTCACAAAGCGTCAGGACAAAACTGCCCTCTTGTTATAGATTCTCCACTTGGAAGAGTATCCGATGAGAATCGTAGTAAGATGGCACAGGTATTGCTTGATATCAGCAAAAACAAGCAGATAATTATGCTGTTTACACCTGATGAATATTCTGAAGGAGTAAGCAGTTTGTACGACAATAATGCTAAGGTAATGACACTTACTCTTTCAGAGGACGAAAAATTTATAGAGGGGATTGATAAATAAATGGCGAGAGATCGAATTTACATTAGCGAAGGAAATAAGGCCCTGATTAGTGATCTAAAAAAAGAAGATGTCCTTGGTCTGAAGCTTTCCGAAGGAAAGGAAAGCTTTTTACTTGCGGTAGCGCTAGGATTGAATGAACCCTCTGAACTCGGTCACAAAGATGGCTTATTTTTGAATACTGCATTAAAGACTGCTGACAAGGCTTTGATAGCAAGTGTTCTTCTCGGAACAATTAACGATAGTGATGACATTGATGGTTATGCCAACTTCGATAAAAGTGCGGATTTGTGCGAACAGTGCGCTGAAACAGGATATAAAATCCTGCATAAAAAGTACAACAACGCAAGCTGCGATAATGTTCTTCTTGAACGAAGAATGCTTACCGATCTGAATATGCTATATGTAAAAAATGTGGAGAATGATATTTAACTTGTATGATTGATAGAAAACTTTACATATAATAACCCCCACCTGCCAACCAGCAGGTGGGGGTTGCTTTGCCCGTTTTCCGGGCTGTTGTGGTGGAGCCGAGGGGAATTGAATTCGGCAACGAATCGAACAGCTCAGCCGATAAAAATCCCCCATACCGCATAGCAATGCGGTACCAACGTACATAGTATTATTTTTTCAAACATCTTTTTCAGCCCGTTTTAGTTCTGAATAAAGGACAAATAATGGACAGAAAATGGACAACTTAATTTGACGACATGACGTGCATTTCACACTTTCTAACGCGCTTTCGTCAATATACAGTTCAAATAAGATGCTCAATTTGTGTACCATTATTATATATCGGCAGAAAATCCGATTTCTTTAGCGTTTTCACAAAAAGAGTTATTAATATTGACAACAAGAGCGCATAGAGAAAATCTGTGCGCTTTTTTATATAGGTTAACAGCCGAAAGGCTTTAACAGCATAGACGGAAAGGCCTTCTGAACGGGCGGTCCTATTCCTCACCGCCCTTCTATGCTTTATAAAACATAAAACGAGGAATAAAACAAACTGGAGGAATAACATGAATGCAATCTACCAGCTGTTGAACCCGGATAATACGATATCCCTGAACCGTCCGCTGGCTCATGCGGTCGGACTTATGGAAACCGTGGTTTACAGCGCACTCATAGCCAAATGGCAGTATTACAGCGACAGAGGGAAGCTCGACCCGGACGGGTGGTTCTACTCCACCATCGCGGATTTAGAGGAAAGCACTTCCCTGTCTGACAAACAGCAGAAACGCTGCATTACGGTTCTGGAGAAGCGCGGGCTTATCAAGTGCTCCCCGCGCGGAATGCCGGCAAAACGCAGCTTCTATATAATCGACGATATAGTCCACCTAGCTGAAATTCTTGCGGAGGGCGAGAAAAAAATGAGGTCTGTCAAACCATCAGTGGCAGAAAAGTACAAGCGTAATTCCACAGCTGACGAGGAAAACGGCACTCCCGAAAAGGAAGAAACACCTCCTCAGACCGCATTCCTCCATTGTTACGCCGAAACGGCGCAACAAGAAACGCCAAAAGGGCGAAACAAGGAACGCCCAAACGGCGAAGCAAGAAACGCCGAAAGGGCGGAACAAGAAACGCCGAAACGGCAGAACATGATACGCCCAAACGGCGGACCATGTTACGCCCAAACGGCGGACAAATCTAAAGATATTAATCTTAAAGATATTAATCCTAATATAATCAATCCTATCAATCAATCTGCCGAAAATGAGCAGACTGACGAGATGGATATGATTGCCAAACTCAAAGAGGAACGTTCAGCTTATTTGCAGATAGTCCGGGATAACATCGACTACGACTTTCTTGTGGAACAGAACAAGTACAAGGTTTCGGAAACGGACGAGCTGGTCAGCCTTATGGTTGATACGATCTGCTCAACCAAGCCGTTTATCAGGGTAAACGGCGAGAACATTCCTCATGAGGTCGTGAAAAGCACTTTCCTGAAGCTGAACAGCAGTCACATCGAGTACGTCTTTGAAGCTATGGACAAAAATTCCAGCGATGTCCGCAATATACGCAGTTACCTCATAACGGCGCTGTATAATTCCAGATTTACGCTCAACAGCTACTGGGGTGCAAGGGTAAATCACGATATGGGCTGAACCAAGCGTTAATTTCCACTATGTGGATTTTGACGGGCATAGCGGGGTCGCTCCCTCCGGCGGCTGGTCCTGCCGCCTGCTGTGCCTAATATAACAGGACGAAACCAAATGTGCCGATTACGGCAGGAGGACTACATTATGGCAAAGATAATAGCAATAGCAAACCAGAAAGGCGGCGTTGGCAAGACAACGACCGTTGTAAATATCGCCGCAGGGCTGGCAGAACAGGGAAAAAAGGTACTCTGCATAGACCTCGATCCGCAGGGAAACCTCAGCGATTACCTCGGTTTTGATTTTTCCGAGTGCCGCACGATAGTTGACGTTCTGAAAGGTCTGGCGGTTATTTCGGACTGCATCAGAACCGCCAAAAACGAACCTGTGGATTACGTTCCGGCTGATATATCGCTTGCAACAGCAGATATGTTCCTTGCCCAGACCATGTGCCGGGAGCAGATTCTTCGCAGGGCGATTTCAGATGACCCTAAACTTTCCGATTACGATTTTATCCTCATCGACTGCCTGCCATCGCTGGGAATTTTGGTAACAAATGCACTGTCGGCGGCAGACGGGGTGATAATTCCGGTGCAGGTTCAGAAGTTCGCTCTCAACGGCATTGTTCAGTTTGAGGATATCTTCAACCTCGTCCGCAAAAATATTAACAGTCAGTTGAAAATTTGTGGAATACTTGAAACAATGACCGACAACACTCAGATGGGACAGGCTGTTGATAAGGCTTTGAAGGAACGATACGGCAGTCTTGTGTTTTCAACTTCAATCAGCAAACGGATCGAAGCCGCCAATAGTACGGCGGAACAGCGTTCCCTGATAAGCCGGAAGAACAGCGTAGTCGGCGGTCAGTACAGACAGCTTGTGTCTGAAATTCTCGGAAAGGAGGCAGAGTAACATGGGATTCAATCTTGGAACGACAAACAATACCGGAAAGCTGAATATGAACGACTTCCTCGGTGCAGAAACGGCTCAGAATACCGAAAAGGAAATCCCGATCAGCCAGCTTGTTCCGTGGGAAAACCAGCCGTTCAAAATGTACAGCGACTTCAAAATGAACGAGCTTGTGGAATCCATCAGAGAAAACGGACTTCTGTCGCGGATAATCGTGTCACCCGCCACTGACGGAAAGTATCGCATAATCGCTGGACACAACCGCGTTGAAGCCTGCCGCAGAGCCGGATTTACGTCGGTTCCCAGCATTGTCAAGAATGTGGACGAAAACCGTGCGAAGCTCATCATGGCAGACACAAACCTCTGCCAGCGCACCGAGCTTCTGCCGTCCGAGCGCGCATTTGCGTACAAGGCACAGCAGGAGGCTCTGACAGCCCTCGGAAGCCGCCGTGCAACCAAGGACATAGCCGAGAAATACGGCGAAGCCAAGCGCACTATCCAGCGCTACATTGCCTGCACACGGCTGGTTCCGGAGCTCATGGAAATGCTCGACAGCGGCAGACTTACGCTTGCGACAGCCTGCCAGTTTTCGGCGCTCCCGAACAGCAGTCAGAAGGAAATCGCGGCGTATCTCAATCGTGATTCAGAAAGGAAATTCACAGTAGAACAGGCAAACACGCTCGCGGACTTGAAATTCTTTTCAGAGTCCGACATAGCGGAGCTTTGTGGCGAAAAAGTGACTTCTACGGAAGCTATGGAAGAACGCGCTGAACCGGCTGAAAACAGTGCTCCCGCAGAGCTAAAACATACCGCGAAAAAGCCATCCAAACAGATAACCCTCCAGCGCAAGGAAGTTACCCAGCTCATCGGCGACGAGCTTTCCAACGAGGAGATTTCGAAGTATTTCTATTTCTGCCTCCAGCGTCGGGATATCCTCGAGGAATGGCACAAAATGTACACGGAGGGCAAAACAGATGGCTCAAATGCTTGATTTTTCGCGGAAAATATGCTATAATTCAAGAAAGGGACGGTGATTCCTGTGGACGAGATAAAAACCAGCGATATCAACGCCGAAAACCGGGCTGAGATACTTAACATCATCGAGAACTTCCGGCTGATGGACGACACATTCATGAGCAAGGTTTTCGAGGACAAGGCCTGCGCAGAGCTTCTGCTCAGAGTGATTCTGAATCGGGACGACCTGACAGTTGTACGGGTGGTTTCTCAGTTTGAACTGAAAAACTTACAGGGACGTTCGGCAAGACTGGATATCTACGCAATTGACGAGCATGGCAAGCAGTACGACGTTGAAGTTCAGCGCAGCGATGACGGCGCGGCTCCCAGACGTGCGAGATATAACAGCAGTCTGCTGGACGCAAATCTGCTCAATCCAGGCGATAAATTTGATGAACTTCCGGAAAGCTACATCATTTTCATTACCGAGCATGACGTGCTTAAAGGCGGAAAGCCGCTTTACACGGTCAACCGCACGATTTCCGAGCTTGACCACGCAATATTTACGGACGGTTCGCACATAATATATGTGAACGGCGAGATTCGCAACGGCACTGCTCTGGGCGAGCTTATGCAGGATTTCTTCTGCAAGGATCCGCGCGAAATGCACTACAAGGTACTGTCCGACCGGGCAGGTTATTTCAAGAAAGACAAGGAGGGTGTTGATACTATGTGTAAATTAGTGGAAGATTACGGCGAAAAGAGAGCAAAGCAAGCGCAAAATGAACTTGCAACCAGCTTTGCAATTGAACTTTGGAACGATGGTATTCGTGATATGGAGAAAATCGCTAAAATGAGCAAGCTCCCTCTGGACGAAGTAAAGAAACTTTTCGAAGGCAAGACAGCCTGAGCACACAACAGAATAAAGCCAAGCGGAGACCGAAAGATCTCCGCTTTTTCTTTACAACCCTCCCAGCCACAGGGTTCACATATATTACCTCCGGGGCGCAGTAAAATGCGCCCCAATATGCGTAACAGCGGACTAAAGCCGCAATGCGCTCCAAACTTTTACAAACCGGAGGACAGCATGGACATTGAGAAGATGAAAGCATTTGCACAGGCACAGCGTGAAACCGAGGAAAGCGCAGAAATCCACCCTGCCCTGAAGCCTGCCGAGCCAGAATTTCAGCAGGAAGCTATCTACATTCCGGTCGAGGACGAAGAACCGTCGGAAATGCCTGATGACGGATTTGCTGAATCATCTGAGAAAGAGCCGGAATTTCCGGAAACAGAATCTATCGAGGATATCATCGCAAAGTGCTTTCCAGAGGATAAGTCATATAATATTGAGCTTGACAGGCTTCTTTCCCTGCGTTCTCCGATTTTCACGGACAGCGGCGACCTGTCGGAACTCAGTTCGTCAATTGCGCGAATGGGAATAACCGAGCCGCTTCTGGTGCGTTCCGCCGGGAACGGCGAGTATGAGATACTGTCAGGGAACCGCCGCCGGACTGTCGCAGAACAGCTCATGTGGGTGAAAGTCCCCTGCCGGATAGGCGACGGAAAACTCATAACGGACGAATACGCCAGGCGGATAATCGTAGAAACCAACCGCCAGCGCTTCCCTGAACTCACTCTCTCGGAGCAGATACGGGTATCGGCGGTGCTGGGCGAACGTGCTGAAAAGGAACTTGGAATTACATCGGAACAGTCGGAATTATTCAATCGCCTGAACGCTCTGGAACAGGAATTTCTGCTAATGCTGGACAGCGGTGCAGTCAGTATTGCTGACGCCGAAACGCTGTGCGGAATACAAGAGCGTTCTGTATTGCTTAATGTTCTGAAACAGCACCCAGAAATGAATCTCACCTCCGGAAATATCCGTTAGCTTTCCAACGCTGGTAGGCTAACCGTGGAGGTTGTCTTGGAAATACTCAAGCCGAAACCTCCAGTCATGGTGGCTGTTCCGGCTGAGATTATTTCGGAGTATCTTGGCGGTAAAACTGCGGAGGAGATTTCGGAGGTCGTTTCGGCGGCGGTAAGAATGTACTGCTCTTAGGGATTCTGAAATTGATGGTTGATTTTTCTTTTGGTGTGTGGTATATTGTTTATGGTAGGGTATTGGGGTCAGCTCTATAAATCGTGATTTAGTGGAGGAGTACAAAAAACTGAAATTATTAAAAAGGTTGCACCATGTCCTTTAATGTGCCACACTTGTTCGGCATATAATGATGGTTTAATTTGTGTGTCGGCTATAACATTATTAAAATTTTAGATGGCATAAAAGAAATTTTATGAGGTACATATGCCCGATGCCGTAGAAGCCTATAACAACTCTGAGGGAGTACTTAGCATATATGGGGGTGCTCCTTGTACAGGCTGCCGCAGCACAGAACATAATGGTTCTAAAGCGTCGAAAGATCCATGGCGTTGATTTTTGTGGAGAGTGCAATGAGTTCCCATGTAAAATGCTCATGTACGGTAGAGAAGCATAAGACAAGACATGGATAGCCAGCCCTGCCACTATTCCGAAGTCAGGGGAACGCAATAG
>ERZ1673741.1775-NODE-1775-length-16966-cov-8.564899_pt1 | contig 16966 bp, 20 predicted proteins | sample MGYA00580209_ERZ1673741 | MGnify/ENA primary metagenome ERZ1673741 (study PRJEB41218, sample SAMN15661754) | gut metagenome | host: Homo sapiens | place: Canada: London | collected 2015-08-20/2019-03-30 | study: EMG produced TPA metagenomics assembly of... | reverse complement strand
GACAACTTCCGCGCGAGCTCCATCCAGGGCGTCATGAAGCGCGTGAAGGCCAAGGGCGTGCCAGTTGTGGTCTACGAGCCCACGCTGGACGCGCCGGAGTTCTTCGGCTCCGAGGTGACCCACGACCTGGAGGCCTTCAAGGCCGGCTGCGACGTGATCGTCGCCAACCGCTGGAGCGACGAGCTCGCGGACGTGGCGGACAAGGTGTACACGAGGGATCTGTTTAAGCGGGATTAGGGAAGAGGGCGGAACCAGGCTGATCCGCTTCAATCATTCGCTATTTTAACCGCGTCGAGGGCGGGGGTGTTCGGCATTAGCCGATACACCCCCGCCCTTCATTGTTCTTTGCAGGTAAAATTCGCCTAATTCGAGCGATCGCTCAACGTGATTCGTGCCTTGAAACCGGCTCCATATTCTCCCGCCCGTGCCTGGTCATCCAACTTGAAGCCGATGTTATACAGCTTCCCCGACTTCGTCTTCCGAACCAGGCCATGCTCCAACATGAATGCGACAACGCGGCGATGTGCTTCGACGTCGTCCAAGTTCAGGTAGAAGCAGGCGACGCCTCTGCCGTTCTCGATAACGGACTCGAATGAGCTGTGCTTGCATTCCGCGACGACCATTCCGAGGGCCGCCTTGCGGCAGACTTCCTCCGCGAACTCGATATCGTTGAAGTAGAACATCCATTTCCCGCACCTGCTCTCGTCTAGCGCAGGTGCCAGCTCGGTGTCGATGTAGAACGAACACCATGGGTTGTCCACCCTGACGATTCGGCCGTCTTCGCTCAGCATCGTCTTCTCTTCCATCCATGCCTCATATGGTTTGAGGGTGCTTTCGTAGTACGCGATTGTTCTCGGAGAGCACCCCTCGACTTCCTTGTCGGTAAGGAAGAGACCGAGTAGACTCGAGTTGCTGGGCACGCTGCTTTCGGCATGGCTACACATAGTGCTTTCGAGCACTGCTTTTAAGATTGCTTTATCTGCAGATAGTCTAGAACCGGCTACATCTGTGTTAGAACCATATTGATCATCGCTTCCACCGGGGGCTCCTTTCCCCTTGGTTCGATGGAAACAATTCTGAAGTGCAGGCCTATGTTCCGGTAAATGATTATTTAGCTGAACTCGGAGAAGCCCTTTTTGCTCAAACAATTGAAGAGAACAAGCGAGAAAATCATTACCGTTCAGTCGAGTCATTCTGCGAAGTCAAGGGCGGTTAGAGGCTCCCTAAAGGTTCAGAGCTAATTGCAGAGGCAAACTCTCATCCATATATTCGAGTCCGCGACTTAAACAACGCTTCTGTTCTCTTACTCACTTCGGAAATGCTATATATCGACGATGAAACACGATCTAATATTTCGCGCTACGTTGTCAACACTGGCGATCTAATTGTTTCCGTTGTCGGAACGATTGGCCTTACGGCGTATATCGGAAAAACGCTCGATGAGGCAAACCTCACAGAGAATTGCAACAAACTTACTTCGTTTTAAGGCGACTTTGCGGCGTGGTCGTATTTCTTTCTTCGTAGCTCAATGGGCATGGAAGCTATTAGGCTTGGAACTGTTGGTGCCGTTCAGACCAAGCTTGCATTAAAAAACATTAAGTCGATGAACGTCCCGTTTGCTCCAGCTTGTGCAATAGAAAGAACGACTTCGACGCTCAATGGTATTCTTGAGCTCACATAGGCTAATATACTCAAGTCGTAGGCTCTTGGCGAACTGCGTGACGCATTGCTTCCCAAACTCATGTAGGGCGAAATCGACGTCTCTCAGTTTGGCGCTGTTCGGATGGATTAGGTATAGAGCGCTATGGCAGGGGGGCGAAGATGATGATTGTTGTAAATGAATCGGCTGCTGCTTCATATCTATACCTAATGGGATTAACCATAGACGAAGAGCTGCCGCTTACGCAACACCTCTCTCTATTGCCGGCCACGTGCAAGGCCTCGCCGGACGACATGATAAATTCTGTGATGAAATATGGCAGCGGAGATGAGACCGATTTAGGTGTCTTGATTGCCGTCCTTAGGAAAACTACAGCTCAGTTGCGCGTTGTTGGAGAGGGCAAAGAGCTTGCAGTTCGAGTTTGGAATGCCCAATCTGCAATAGTTCTATTGTCCGCGCTTTTGAATTGCGAATTGTATTGGCATGTTCAGAGCGATTCGCGGACAGAAGATTTTTCGCCATGCTCGGCAATCAATGTTGTTCTTTCTACAAGGTTGTTCATTCCAAGAAAATTGAAAGTGATCAACGATTCAGAGAAGCAGTGGATAAGACAGCATTATCGGGACGCATGGGAACTGTTTGATAAAAACACGCGATTTGAGACCGCGGTGAATTCCTTGTGGAGCTACAAGCAATCGCTTCGACCTTCAGTTCAAATGGCGATTATATGGGCTGGGATTGAGTCATTGTTTGGAGTCCGGAGCGAACTTGTTTTTCGTGTCAGTACTCTCGCAGCTTTGTTTCTTGGAGGAGGCAAGCAAAAACAGCAAGAAATAAAGAAACTATATAGAGCAAGGTCAGAAGCCGTTCATGAGGGAAAACAACCTTCTGAGTCTTGTGTTTCCGATTCTGCAAAATTATTGCAAGCGCTAATCTTGGAATGCGTCGAACGGGGCTGTTTACCAAATGAGGACGGTTTGCTTTTCGGATTCGAAGAAGGATCGGCTAAATAATCATTTATCGCCCTACGAGTATTTGCAGAGGAGACACCGATGCGTTTCAGTTGCATTGCATAGACAAGATAACGAAAAAGCAGCAAATCAAGAATGGCGATTCGCAAACATGGTTTATCCGGAGTTTTCACCAACCGCATCTTTGCGCGCCGCATCAAATGAAACCCATAATGGAGTTTGGGCCATTCCAGAGTCACTTGCGCAAAGGTATTGCGAGTTTTTGGATCCAGTGATTTTGAGACGTAGCGTCGCCACTCAGACCGCGAACGCTTCATCGATCTGCAACTTCGGCAAAGCAAAAGGCCGAACATATGACCATGTTTTGATTTATCCAGTTGCCGATATGGCCTCTTGGTTGCAAGATGCCTCGACGGATCTGAAGCCGCAGACACGCTCCAAGCTCTATGTTGCAATTACTAGGGCGAGGTTCAGCGCTGGCTTCGTGGTTGCTGACAATAAAATAAATGAGCTTCCAGACACGCTAAGCGTCTGGAAGCCATAAATCAATCACGTGTTTGTTTGTCAGCAAAAGCGGATCCCTACGTGAACCTAAAGACGGCCTTGATCAGCCATCCGTTGAACCTGGAGATGCACTTACCAGTCAACTTCATCCATATCACCCCAATCCTCTGAAACAACTCTCATGTCACCCTTCTCTGGCTGCGTCTCGGTTGCGCCCAGCGCCTATTTGGCTACTTCCGCTTGTATCCTGAGTAATAACCTCCGCTGCTGCAACCAAGGTGGCGAATTGCTGCCTTTGCCATATGGATCTGTATGTAAGTGCTTCGAGGTGATGATGCCGATCTCACTTCAATTCATGGACGCATCGAAATAATAGGGCGGAGTCGCTCTCTCGATCCCGCCTCGCAAACCCGAATAGTTCTGACTTTCCCGTTATCCGGAACATCTGGGGAAGTTCGCGTCCCAGTCCGGAAAACCCAATGCCTGAAACGACGATGCCAAGGGGTTACTCGGTCAGCTTCTTGCATCCGTGCCAGGTCAAGGGAAGGGGCAGTCTGTAGAACGAGGTTGGCTCCATAGGGATCTCCTCGAGCCTTCCGTTGCCCCGCCGAACCCATGAAGTTCCGCTTGCGTCGGTGAAAGCCGTTTCGGGTGCCGTGCGTACTCCCATTCCGTGCCCTTCCGTCGGGAGCCATATGCACCATGCTCCAGGAGGAAGCGTGCCGACGCAGACGCGGTTGGGATAAGCGGGGCGGTTATCCTCACCTTTGAAAGAGGGGCCGGCCCCGCTAATCCCGACGCAGGTGACGATTACGTCGTAGACGGGGGACTCGCTTTCGTTTCGAAGCACGACGAATTGCCAGGCGAACCGATTGTCCTCGGGCTGATCAGTTCGGTTTCGATCCCCTTCGTACCATGCCGATATGCGGGATGGCTGATGCCGCTTGATGTCGTCCTCCCTGTTCCTTTTGCTCTGGCTGCCTTGCCAGAATGCGACAATCAAGGCCACCAAGGTAATGAGTCCGATGAATGCTTGGACAATCAGATTGGCGATGTCTATATCGATGCCAAAAATCATTGGATGGTCACCGGCTCAGCGTCGTGGGGCGATAATTCTAACTCCGAATAATACGGCTTGATCGATGGTCGACGTTACGTAAACGTCAAAATGGGTTTGTCTTAACAGCCTTATTTTCTTAAGACAAACTTGCCGCAACGCCAATTCAAAGAGTTTACCGTGACGCAGACAGATGCAGTTGGTTGCTGAAAAGCGTGGTTATTTGGGCAGGATTCGCTTCAAAACGCCCGTCGATTATTACGATCTAATGCAGCCTGTAGGGTGGATGTACTTCGATAAGCAGTAGTCGACATGCTCTGGTTTTGAACGAAAAGTCCCAGAGACAATCGATAACGATTCTTCTTTGATGATGCGAGCGGCGCTACCATTAGCAGCGCCGCTTGTTTTCCGCTCGCAGATAGATCCCGCCATGTTGACCACCGAATGCATCTTGACCGACGTGCTCGTACTCCTATTCGGGCACAGAAATTGGAGGCGCGGCCCCCAGCGTCTACTCAGCGAAATTCGTTAAGAAAGCTGACATCGAACACTGTGAACTCCGTCATCGAATCGAATCTCATTGACTGGGATGCGTTCATTAATGATGACTTTGATGCCTATTTCAAAGCTCGCGTCATGGCTTTGCTGGACGCTATTGAGTTCGCACTGGGCAAGTCCATCTCCGATAGGGGCACCGAGGAAACAGTAAAGAGATTTGGCCGCTCATTGGAATAAGATGCTTCTTAGCTCCGTTATTGGTTATAGAAAGAAGGCTTAATGTCTGATTTTGAAATTTTGCAGCAGTTGTGCGAAACAGCAGACGAACTTTCAAAGAAATACATCAGCTCTAGTTCGCCTGACTTTAAAGCATGGAAGACAAGGGCGGACAGGCTTTTAATTAGGCGATTTGGAAAAGACAGCTACGAATTTAAAAGCTTTAACAAAATCAGCTACTCGTTGTCTTTCTTCACCTCCGGTACGCCCGACTCGGCTTTCGTTGAAGCCTGTGCGGACGGCCTGCGCAGTGCAAAAGCTGTGCTGGAGACATACCTTGATGAGTTTTCAGACGAAGGGGAAACCGGATCGACTGCAAATGTTGGAGATTATTCGAAGGTATTTATCGTTCATGGTCACAACGGAGAGCTTAGAGAAAGGGTCGCGAGAATCATCGAAAGGCAGGGCCTGACGGCGGTTGTCCTAAACGAGCAGTCAAATCAGGGCAAGACAATCATCGAAAAGCTGGAAATTGAAGGCGATGCAGCAGGAGCGGTATGCCTTTTTACGGCGGACGACGAAGGAAGAGCCCAGGCAGAACAGTCGGAAAAGCCCAGGGCTAGACAAAATGTTGTATTTGAAGCCGGATACTTTATTGGTCGGCTTGGCAGGGAAAACGTTGCAATTCTTGTTGACAAAGGTATCGAGATTCCCTCCGATCTACAGGGCGTCGTTTATACCGGAACAGACAGTTGGGAGTTCGGCCTCTTGAAAGAACTCAAGTCCATGGGATATTCCATCGACTTTAATAAGATGGATATCTAATCCGTTGATCCCTCCTTTCACCGACTGGCAAAACGATTTACACCTAATTGTGGACATTGCCCACACGATTTCTCTTTGCTCCCGCATTGATCTCGCTAAACTATAAATTGCTGCTACCAGGGCATTTTCTGGTGCACATTCTATTGGCTCCTGCGAAGATCGGAGCAGGTATGTTTGCTGCCAAGTCCCACACCAGCCGTCATTACATTCCGATTGTTGCCATGGCCTGCCTATGCGTTTTGCTGGGCGGGCCTTCTTATGCCGCTGGCGCGGAGAGCCTCATCATCGCGGGCGCGACGTACTACGAGCCGGGCGTGTCGGGCCCCGGCTGGGTCTGGACCGATGCCGACCACCTGGAGCTTAATGGCTACGCGGGCGAGGCCATCGGCGCCGAGGGCGACCTGGTGCTGGCGCTTGCCGGGCAGAACTCCGTGACGGAGTCGCATGCGCCCGATGCGGACATCACGCTGTGCGGCATGGAGGTGTGGGGCAACCTGACGCTTCGCGGCACCGGGACCCTGACGGCGACGGGCTCGCAGTGCGGGATCCACGTGTCGCAGGCGCTCGTGGTTGACGGCTGCACCGTCGATGCGCGGGCAGACGGGGCCGATATTACAAACGAGGCGGTCGCCGGCGTGATTGCCGGCGACATGGCCGTGCGCGGCGGCGGGCGCGTCGTTGCCGCGGGCGCCGGGTCCGGAGCGGGCGTGCGGGCTTATGGCGTGTTTCTGCAGGACGCGGGCCTTAGCGCTGGTGTGGACGGCTGCCGGCTTTCCGTCGACGCCTCGTGGCTTGATGCGGCCGGTGCCGACGGCGGTGTTGCGTGCACGGTCGGGTCGCTTGTGTCCGCACGGTTTGTGACGCCTGCTGGTGGGGTCTTTGGTGCTAGTGGCGTGGTGGATGCCTCCGGTGCAGTGGCACCGCATGTAGTGATTGAGCCCGATGTCGCCACACCTCCGGCGGGGGAGACCGGTGGGGGCGAGGTACCGGGTGGCGCGGGCGAGCCGGCTGGTGGCGCCGGTCCTGCCGGTGGGCAGCCCGGTGCCGGGTCCGCGACGGATCCCGCCCTGAAGCCCGCGACTGCGACGCCCAAGACGATCACGACAACCAAAACGACAGTAAACAGGACCACGGTGTCCACGCCATCCAAGGCCAAGGCTGCCGGCGCCGCCACCGCCACGCTCCCCAAGACCGCCGACAGCAACTGGATCGCCGCCTCATTAGCGCTATTCCTGCTAGGAGCAGCGCTTATAGCTGCCGCGCACCGCTGCTCGGTATCGCATGCATCGTCATGGCGGTTGTTCCCGCTTTGAGCTACGCAGGCAACCGATTAAAAGCGAGTTTTATGTTTCCCAAAGTAGGGGCGCACCGGCTAACGCCGGCGCGCCCCTACTACTGAACGGACAGTTTTAATTACTAAGGATACGGCAGCAATCCGTACATTCCGCAGCAGTCGGGAACCATTCTATTCCGCCTCTACGATTTCGTCTGCATTGCCTTCGGTTTCGTTGTTCGGCTCATTTATCTCAGTGTTCTTGGCCACCGTCTCTGTGTCACCGTCTTCTGCAGGGAGGTAATACATTAAGCCAAATAGCTCATTTATCGCTCTGCGAGTATTTGCAGCTGAGACACCGATGCGCTTCAGCTGCATTGCATAGACAAGATAGCGTAGAAGCAGCAAATCAAGAATGGCAGCACCTTTGAAATCCTTGTCAATGTTTCCATGGGCAAAGTCATTTCTTTGCTCAGCCAGCCTGCTTCCAATGACTTCGTAGGAAAATTCCTCATCATTCCTTTTGTATAGACCTTCCCCAAATACCCCAATCATTTCATGAAAATCTCGACCAGCCTGTACTATCTTCGATTCCAGATTGCTAAAGCCGATGCTCTTCTTTGCATATTTCAATATCTTTTTAGCTTTTCCGGAGCTTTGGTTAATGCATTCATCCATCTGAGCTGATGCTCGTTGCTCAGCAGCCACTCGAGCTTCTGATTTGACAACTCCGCTTGGATACGCTTGGTCAAATTCCCATTCAAATGCTGCGGAAGTCAGCACGAAGTCCGATGCATCGAGCGTATGTCCCTTTTCGTATGTTTCAGGAATATGCCTTAGGTAGATTTCTCCGTCTGCAATCGCTCCAAACATTTTAATCTCATACGGGTCCAGCAAAGACAGCTGAATATATCGACCTTTTTCAAGAGGCTTGGTATCAAATGGCTCTGAGAATCTCGCTAGCTTGAATTCAGCTGTGCTGGGGTAATGCGAGTCGTCGTACATAGCCTGCAGGCTGCAATCCTCAATTAGTGTGTTTTTGCTGAATGTCAGATATTTGAGGAAGTCTTCTGCTGCATGCCACAGGCGATAGAAAAACCAGTAATCGTCCGTTTCATCAAACTCGAAAATCATGCTGGAATTAAGGGTGATGGGTGGAGTACTAATTTTCATACTGCATGTCCACCCAACTGAGAAATACGCCGCGATATCTCTGCCCTCAAAGCGAAATGCTCTCTTCACGGTCGAAGTTCTGTCGAATCCATTTGTCCTGATAGAGATGATTCCCTTTTCTGTAAGGTCGTCAGAATCAAATACCTGCGAGAATGCCCTATTAACCGGATGAATGTAATTCAAGGCCCTGCCGGATAGAGTCATCCTGCAAAAACCATTGGTATTCGGGCTACATTCCAGATACCCAGCAACGTTGATATGCAGAGTCGAATTTCGACTTCCGACAGTCGATTCCTCCCTGGTCAAAAAGATCAATCGCTTGCTTGTCTCGTTGCAGAAGCCGTCAAGATAAGGCACATCAACAGTCAAAGGGTCGCCGGATGTATACACACCGGGGCAAATTTCTTTTTTTAGCCAACCCCACATAATGTCATTCTTGCGTTCTTTGGGCGGGATGAGAACAAGCTCAGAGCCATCGAACACAAAGACAAAATCAACATCTTTGAATTTTAGAGTTCCCGAATACGTGTTGTCTGTCATCTTATTTACCCCTCATAATGACCTTTCCAGTCCTTGTTCGCAACCTTGTCGCCGATCCTCTCGAGATCGACGCAGGCGAAATGCCAGTCTCCTAACAGCTTGTCCAAGCTGGGCTTAACGGGTTCCACATCACCTGCGTGAACCCGAAGTCGGAGTGGGGGAAGCTGATAGTGAGGTACTTTCCCGAGCTCGCGCCGCTGCAGGCGATTCGGAACAACTATCCGAAGACCCCGCTCACGCTCGACCGCGTTGACGTGGGAGGTCGCGGCGGCATCAGGCAAGAGAACATCATCGACTGGATGCTGTCCGGGGCATGGCCAACAACGTCTCTTATGCCGAGTTCACAATTTAGACAGGAGAACCTGTACCCGCGAGATTAATTGCGTCTCATCCATTTCCTCGGGGGCAATCATCGAACTTAAGGTGGCGCATCGGAGCCATGGAATTAAAGAACTTATCACCGAAATAGTCGAGCAGAAACTCTGGAAAAGCCGATAGCACAAACACCGAACCGTCCTCGATCCGCATCCTTTTCTCCTCGCGGAAGATCGCATCGGCCGTAACCAGCTCTCGATACGTCTCAAATGAAACCTCATTGAGACCGAGCAGGCACTTGCATCTCAATACGAAGGCAGCGATTGCATCTTTCCATTGGGGAAGCTCCATGTGCTTCCCCACGTTAACGTTTCCCTCTCCCGACTTATTTTTATATTGAGCGATTTCCGAGTTGTCAACAAAACAGCCTGAATGCGCCTGGCACTGCCCTGCGCGATAATCGTACAGTGCCTCGACCATCGGGTAGCTTATATAGAGCTTTCCGCTCTCGTGCTCGTTATCGAATGCGAGGAGCATCGCCTCCACAAGGGCATCGGACTCGCATCCAGGCGCATTGTTCTGATGAGAGTCGTAGTCAAAGAAGAGAAAGACCTCATCAACAGAATCCCTCTCCACGCCCTCTAGACATTTTGCAGCAGAAGGCACCGTTTCTCTCAGTACCTCCACAACATCCAGATCGAAGTCCTCCTCTGCAAGCCGCTCGTAAAGCATGTAGATGTTCTGCGCCGCTGGCAGACAGATCACCCTCAGGTCATCTCTCCCTTTCAGAAAAAGATCCTTCATCTTCTCCGCAAAGCGCAGGTCACGCGACTCTCCTTCAACGATGAAGAGCGTGACCGGGCTAGCCATCGAAAGCACCGGCCTTAAACATCTTCTGGAGGTTATGCGCCAATCTGAGCTCCTTGGGTGTTAGCTTTTCCAGCGAGCGAATCTCCCCCTCCTTGAGAATGAAATAGACATCGGGACGCATGAGGTCGTTCGTCAAAAGGTCCGTGTTGTGCGTCGTAATGAAAACCTGGACACCCTCAAGGTCCCGTAGCATCTCCACGATCGACCGGGACAATTCAAAGTGATAAAAGGCATCGAATTCATCGATAAAGACCAAGGAAGCCTTGCTCATCTTGATATACCAGTAGTAGTACAGAGCAAGTGACATGGTGCCTGTCGAGGCGACCGACGCAAACGGAACGGTACCGCCCTCGAACCTGCAATAAAGCTCGGGAACTCCATTCACGTCCACGGATACGAGGTTCAGGGAGATTCCCTGCTGGCGCAAGAATTCTTGGAAGTCCTCCATCTTTCCTTCGCGAATAATGCCCTGGGTAAAGATATCCGAGCCAACCGAAAGCCCCTGATATCCACGCTCATCGAGCGAGTAGAACATGAGCATGTTGTCGACAAAGGAGGTGAAGGCTCTAAACGCCCTGGCAGACGGCTCATCTCGCAGTATTGCATTGCTCTTGACATATTTGACACGCGACAGCCTGTCGGACTCAGTGGGGAGATCGGTAGAAAGCGAGAGGGACTCGGCGCCCGGCAGGTCAACATGGCCCGTTTGAGCGTCGAACCTGTAGCTCAAGACCTCCACGCCAGCAATGTACAGACTCTCGTATACAAGCGTCTGTGGGTCGGTTTTCCCGTAGCGGTATACGACCTCGATATTGTCGAAGACAAAATCGTATTGAAACTCTGTAATTGAACTCTTTGAATTAAGGCACCGGTATGGCGAGTATTTTTTGAGCAGCTTTTCCTTGTCGGTCAGATGCAGAACAATGTCGAATATCGCGAGGGCGAAATTGGACTTTCCACTGCCATTCGCACCATATATGATGCCCTTTGCCTTAATGCCATCCTGAATTACCTGTTGATTGAATGAATAGTTGGCGGGATCGGATAGATCAAATGTAATTCGCTTATTGAAGCACTTGAAATTTGAAACCGAAAACTTCTTGAGCATGGCACGGCTCCTCTGCTTTCTGAGTCTATTTGAAACACAGGATAAAGTAGCTTAGCAAATTGGTCAATTTGCCCGTATTTTTAATACGGATATTCCGAAGAAAAACTACGGAAGTACGCGATATACGCCGGGCCTGTCCAACCGATCATAGTCTTCGCAGGGCAAGACTTCTTCGCGCGCGAGGGTGAATGTGATCTCGATCGTTAGGCGCACGCTGATAAAACTAGGCGGTACCGTCTCAGCGACCCCGCCTTACAAATCCGAAGGTTTTTCATCTAAATCTATTATGAACCATCTTTTATGGACTATCGGAACCATTTATCAAACAACATCATCAGAAACGTGAAGGGCGAATTCGGAAGCTGATTCTCCCTTTCACCGGCTGGCAAAACGATTTACACCTAATTGTGGACATTGCCCACGCGATTTCTCTTTGCTCCCGCATCGATCTCGCTAAACTAATAGGTGCTGCTACCAGGGCATTTTTCTGGTGCATATTCTATTGGCTCCTGCGAAGATCGGAGCGGCTATGTTTGCCGCCGAGTCCCACACCGGCCGTCATCACATCGCGATCGCTGCCATGGCCTGCCTATGCGTTTTGCTGGGCGGGCCTTCTTGTGCCGCGGGCGCGGAGAGCCTGTTTATCGCGGGCGCGACGTACTGCGAGCCGGGCGTGTCGGGCCCCGGCTGGGCCTGGACCGATGCCGGCCATCTGGAGCTTGACGGCTACGCGGGCGACGCCACCGCCGCCGACGGCGACCTGGTCGTGACGCTCGCCGGGCAAAACTCGGTGACGGAGTCGAATGCGCCCGATGCGGACATCACGCAGTGCGGCATGGAGGTGTGGGGCTGCCTGACGCTTCGCGGCACCGGGTCCCTGGCGGCATCGGGCTCGCAGTGCGCGATCCACGTCTCGCGGGCGCTCGTGGTGGACGGCTGCGCCGTCGATGCCCGGGCGGACGGGGCCGACGTCACGGACGAGGCCGTGGCCGGCGTGATCGCCGGCGACATGGCCGTGCGCGGCCGCGGGCGCGTCGTCGCCGCGGGAGCCGGGTCCGGAGCGGGCGTGCGCGCCTACGGCGTGTATCTGCAGGATCTGGGCATTGGTGCTGGCGCGGCTGGCTGCCGGCTTTCCGTCGCTGCCTCGTGGCTCGATGCGGCCGGTGCCGACGGCGGCGTTGCGTGCACGGGCGGGTCGCTTGTTTCCGCGCGGTTTATGGCGCCTGCTGGTGGGGCATTTGGAGCTGGTGGCGTGGTGGATGCCACCGGTGCGGTGGCACCGCATGTGGTGATTGAGCCCGATGTAGCCACGTCTCCGGCGGGGGAGACGGACAGGGGCGAGGTACCGGGCGGTGGGGCGGAAAAGTCTCCCGCCGATTCAAGCCCCGCTGCTGGAGAGCCCACCACGGGGCCCACGGCAAATCCCTCGCTGAAACCCGCGGCCGCGACAACCAAGACCACGGTCGCCAAGACGGTCAAGCCCAAGCCTGCCACCGCAACAACTGTGGCACTCCCCAAGACCGGCGACAACAACTGGATAGCCGCTTCTTTGGCGCTTTCGCTGCTTGGGACAGTGCTCATGGCTGCCGCATGTCGGTGCTGAAGCACCCATTTCGATAGACTATGTAGAAGGCCATATTCTTAACGACGCATTAGTAGATTAATTTATTACAACAATTGCTCAGGATTTATCTAACATGTACCACGAATCGGATCATACAGTTGACGCTGCCAAGAAAGAATTAAACGCCGGCCTTCTTGAGCTGTTCAAGCGTTGCAGCTATCTATACAACGAGGCATTTTATGCCAACACGAAACTAGCAATCCTTCGCGAACTGTCTAAAGCATCTTCCGACTATGAGAATGAAGTTATTTGCGCTGGCTGCTTCTTTAACTTTACACAACTTGCATTAACCGAAACATGTTTCATGAATTGCGCACGGTTATTTGATGCCAAAAGCGACGTCAGTATTGGGAACTTGATAGAAGACGTCAAGTCTCATTCTGCTGAAATCGACGCGCTTGCAATCTCCTTATTTAATGATCGACCAAACTTTGACAGGCTTAATCCAATCGTTCATCCATTGGCAAAGGACGAGGAGCGTTTCTACCCCAAAGAAGTTGAGTCTCAACGCTCAGATGAAAAACTGTTCGGAAATCATTACGAAATAGTTACTGTGTGTATAACCACTCATGACCTTTCCAATTTATGGAAAAAACGACTCAACAGTCTCCGTAAACTAACCGACATGCTTCGCGATCAGCGAAATAAGGTTTTCGCCCATAGCGACATGGAAGCACTGAAATATGATGAGCTTGTTAGGCGACTTTCTTTAACTTACGGCGAAATTCAAAAACTAATCGACTTCGCACTCGATCTGACAATCGAATTATTTGCCAAAATTACTGGTATTGAAAAAGATCGCTTGCCCAAAAACTGCAACGATATACAAGGCCTCCTGAAATATGTGGAGGTTGGCATGGAGGCTGTTGAGCAGCATTTGCGTAATCTATAGGATTCAAGCGCCTGCAAGCTGTTGAGCATGCAGGCGCTTGAATCTGAATACGATCCTTGACATAAAGTCCGACCATCGCACAATGACGGTTTTCCACGCCAAAAAGACACTGAAGTGTGAGATAGCTCAAAACTCAACAAATCAAATAATCAGCAGTTCAGGTCATATGGGAATAATTTAATTCGCATCACGCTGCATCTAATCTGTTCTTTATACTCGGCTGTTAACACTAAGGAGGCAAACATGCTTTGGAGCTATGTTCAGCTTGATGACGGCACTCAGTTTGCCTACTCAGAGACAAGAGAAGACGGAACCGTTCGCGTAGCCGTCGAGCGCCCGGTTGACTTTGGCCTTGACCATGCGGATTGCTTCTTGCCTGCGGTCAAATGGTTAAACGTCGAAGGATTTACTGCTGATGACCTCAATTTCTTGACAGACTTTATTAGATCAAACGCCCCGTTTATCTTCGAGCTCGCCGAACGCCAAAAAGCCGGACCGGTGGTTTCGACGCTGGCCCCCTGACGTTCTACTGTTGAACGGCAAATAACCCATGATTTCGCTTACCGACATATCCACCTCCGCCTCTCGCGTGCTTGCTCAATACGACGTCAGCAAAGCATATTTATTTGGCTCGTTTGCCCGAGGCGAACAAACGCCCGATAGCGATATTGACTTGCGCCTAGTCTGCGGCAACACCATGACGTTCGGCACGCTTTACGAACTCTCCCATGAGCTCGAGAGGGAACTTGGGCGAAAGGTTGATATCGTCACCAACCCACCAGAGCACATGCGCCCGGCATTCCACAAAAGTATCGAGCAAGATGAGGTGCGCATCTATGAAGCTCTGTAAGCAGGACGAGGCGTTAGTGTGCTCCGGCGTGATCAGCAAGTCTGAATTTTGTCGCATACTTCCGGACTCGGCGAGCCTTAGAAGCCAGTATTGAACTCAAACTCGGTTCCAGACACCCTCTTGCTATTTGAATACAGGTATCGCTAGAGCGATACCTGTTAGGAGACTCACGTGGAACTGTGGCATGGTTCTCAGAAAATCATTGAGACTCCCCAGTTTGGCCTGGGGAAAATCCATAACGACTATGGACAGGGATTCTATTGCACAGAGAGCCTCGACATTGCAAGGGAATGGGCATGCTCGCGCGATGCCGATGGCTTTGCGAATCGCTATGAACTCGATATAGCCGATCTCAAAGTTCTCGACTTGCTATCGCCGCAATATTGCGTCCTGCATTGGATAGCGTTGCTCGTTGAGCATCGTTCTTTTCGCAAAGATACCGCCATTGCCGCGGGGGCGTGCGAATATCTCCATGATCACTTTCTACCTCAGACGAGCACTTGCGACGTAATAAGGGGGTGGCGTGCGGACGACTCGTGCTTTAGCTATGCCAGAGCTTTTGTAAACAATACGATCACCGTCGATCAGCTTGGACGATCTATGAGGCTCGGTAACCTGGGGGAGCAGATTGTGCTCAAAAGCGAGCGTGCGTTTAAGAGCATTCGTTTTGCTGGATTTGAACGTGCGCAGCAAGCTCTGTATGGTCCATTGGCCAAGGAACGAGATGAAGCGGCAAGGGCGCAGTATCGGGAGCTCCTTGCCGAAAACCCGTTTGAGGGAATACGTATCGTCGATATCATTCGAGAGGGGATGACGGGCGATGACCTACGCCTACAGTGAGATGTATCTCGAGGATGCAATGAGAACGCTGGGCGAGGCGGTCGATTTTGCTCTCTGTGACCAAGGGCTGACTCCTGCCGAGTTGACGGCGATCATGTCGAACGCTCTTGAGATGAAACAGTTTGAGCGCGGTATGCCTCGCGTCGTCTGCGGCATGGCGGGCGACGAGCTCGCGCGCGATATTATCGCCCATGCGGGACTGACACCCGTCAGATGTAGGGAGACCTATCCGTTCGACCGTTCGCCTCAGTATTGGGCGGGGTGGGTTATGGCCTATACGCAATGGATGAGCAGCTTGGGCTTTAATAAGCTACTCGAAGTCGCTCCGCTCGATTGGATCATCGGCTCGTACCATCCGCTCCACGAGGCCTCCGAAGATAAATTCGCCCAGATTGTCATCGAAAAATGGAACAACGCCCAGGCAGACAAAAAGGGCCTCAAGGCGGCACGAAAGGCTGCCGGACTAACGCAAAAACAGCTCGCCGCCCAATCGGGGGTTAAGCTTCGCGCCATACAACTCTACGAGCAGAACCCTACGAGCAGAACCAGCTCGACCTACGCCGCGCCTCGGTTTCCTCGGCATTGGCGCTTGCAGACACCCTAAACTGCACCATCGAAGACCTCGTCTGGCAACCGATTGCTCTGGAGTACGACTCCTAATGCCACCGTGTTGTGCTCCCCGATATTGCATCGCACGTATAGAATCTAAGCATCCGCACGCCTGCCATTATCTTGATTGGAAGCCATATGGAGATCCCCAGCACCCTGTGCAGCAATGTGTACGATTTCGCGTTTTGCCCCGAGCCCTGCTACGACCGCCTGGCCGACCTCGCCGATCCCGAAGACTGGGGTCCCAGCAACCGCATCCTCAAAAACTACCTGTCGTTTTCGTTTAGCCGCGCGGTGTTCCTGACCGAGCGCGACGTGGACCAGACCGCGCCGTCCAACCTGCCACTGGTGTTCGACGACGACCGCTGCCTGTTCAATACCGGCCTGTACACGCGCCGCTACGAGACCATCTACGGCCTGTTTGAGCCCAACACCAAGCCCGACGCGCGCCAGCGCTGGTTTTGAAGGGCTTCTTTAAGGAAAGCGACCCCATGTTGGTCTCGTTTGAGTACCTGCCGTGCCGCGTGCGCTTTGCCGAGGACCCCTCCGAGCTGGTCTTTGACTACCGCCTGCCCATCCGCTCCAACATCGACCACATTCTGGGCGACGAGGAAAACCTTACGCGTATTCCCGCCAGCCTGATGGGGGAGGGCAACTCGCTGCTGCTGCGCCGCGCCTTTGAGGGCGCCGTCGTCGAGGCCGCCCGCCGCGCCGCCGCCAACTACACGCTCGCGGTGCCGCAGTTCTACGGCGGCCGGATCCAACTGCTGCTGCCGCTGTGCCTGACCGGCGATAAGCCCGAGCTGGCGCTGACCATCCAGCGCGAGGACGGCTTTTACGCCGCGCGCACCTGCCTCACGCTCGACATGGCCTACAACAATGCGCGACTGATCTGCCGCCCCGAGACTTCGTGGATCAAGCGATAAAGGTAGGTTTATCTTCGGTTTTGCCGATTGCTTTGCTTGCTTTTGCCTGGCTTGCACCCACGAATTTAAAATCGAGGGCAAAAAGTTCTTGGTAAACCACGCGCGGCTATGATAGTATCTCTTTTGCCGAAAGGCGACGGGCGATTGGCTCAGGGGTAGAGCATATCCTTCACACGGATGGGGTCACAAGTTCGAATCTTGTATCGCCCACCATC
>ERZ1673741.1772-NODE-1772-length-16984-cov-15.138283_pt1 | contig 16984 bp, 9 predicted proteins | sample MGYA00580209_ERZ1673741 | MGnify/ENA primary metagenome ERZ1673741 (study PRJEB41218, sample SAMN15661754) | gut metagenome | host: Homo sapiens | place: Canada: London | collected 2015-08-20/2019-03-30 | study: EMG produced TPA metagenomics assembly of... | reverse complement strand
GGCTTCAGGAGTGGCCTTGCGGCCGTCGAGGGTTGTGGTGGTTTTATCTACATAACTCATTTATCAATTATAACATAACCGTAGCCGCCTGTCAACTATTTTGTGCCTATGTTAATAATATAACGTTCTGTAAATAGAGCCATTAAATTGGCGATTCTGGTATAATTGGAGGTCCTCATCTACAGGAGCCTCCTCATGCCTCGCGGCCGCCCCATCGTTACCCCTCTAACCCTCACTCCAGAACAAGTTGCCTCACTGACTCAGATCGCCAATTCACGCACGGCGGAGCATCGCCAAGTGCAACGCGCCCGAATTCTGCTAGGCGCGGCCAGCGGAAAGCCCCAAAAGGAGCTTGCAGAGGAAGCTTAGCTTTCAGTAAGCGCGGTCGCCCATTTTCTGCGGAAGGCATTACAGATCGGTCCAATGATGGCCCTGGAGGATCTCAAGCGCAGCGGACGCCCGGCAACGATCAGTGATGATGCGCGTACTTGGGTACGTTCTCTGGCCTGCACACCGCCGAAGGATTTGCCGGATGGACCGACGCAAGCGCTTTGGTCGATGGAGACTCTTGCGGTCTACGTACGCAAGCATGCGGAGGAACACCACTTTGGGGACTCTCTTGGAAAAGCCTCCAAGTCTACGATCTGGACAATTCTCGAAGAAGGAGAGATCAAGCCGCACCGTATCCGCTATTACCTGGAGAAAAAGGACCCTGATTTTGAAGCTAAAGCGCAGGAAGTCCTTCTTCTCTACAAGCGCGTAGAGATTGACCTTCGCTTCGTCGACACGCTTGAGGGGTCATCGCAACCGAACGGCACCGTCTATATTTCTTATGACGAGAAGCCGGGAATTCAATCTATTGGGAACATTCATCCTGATCGGTCGCCGCAACCCGGGAAGGGTTTCACGCGTCGTGACTACGAATATCGCCGCCACGGAACGCTTTCTCTGCTTGCCGGCATCGATCTGATCACGGGCAAAGTACACAGTCTGATCCGAGAACGTCACAAGAGCTCAGACTTTGTCGACTTCCTCAAAATGATTGATGAAACGTATGCCAAAGAATGCAAGATCTTCATTGTGTTGGATAATCATTCGATCCACACGTCGAAAGAGACACGCGCTTACCTTGACACGAGGAAAGGCCGCTTTCAGTTCATCTTCACACCGAAGCATGCATCGTGGCTCAATCTCATTGAGGCCTTCTTCAGTAAGATGGCACGCCAAAGCTTGCGCGGTCTTCGTGTCAATTCGAAGGAGGAGCTGAGAGATCACATTGCAAAGTGGATCGAAGAAACCAACGTAGACCCCGTACCTTTCCGTTGGCGATGGAAACCTGACGAGGTCCACGAGTTAATTAATAGCCTTATTTAGCAAACGTCATGCTACTGTTGTTCGCCCGCAGACAAAATTCGCCCGCACGTTCGATTACAACGAGGGGTGAAATCAGTTGGTTCGCCTACAACATGACGACGATCGAGTTCCACAACGAGCTTTTCAGTCAGCTTCAGGAGCTTTACGGACAAACGTCCATCTCAGCAGTGGACGGAGGCATCAAGAAGTCTTTCGGCGAAATGAATGAACAACCCAGGCTTTACATCTGGATCAAAAAGACCAAGCAGGGAGATGTTTCAGAGCCCAACCGGACGCTTGCCTACTGCGTCCGAAATGCCATTCATCACCCTGAGAATCACAGCATGGGGCAAGGCTTCGTGGAAGAGCACCTTGAGGAATCCATCAGCGACATACTTCGTTCGCGTGATCAAGCATCTTCGCGCAAAGTCAGCACCAACGATCTGATAGCGCTTCAGGACATGGAGCCGGGAGACTATGGTTGCTCTGAAAAGAGAGCAACTGCTGCCGGCTACATGCCGGACCCCGGATTTTCCAGTCGCCGCGCCAGGAAGTAGTATTTGAAGCCGCAGGACTTCGCCCGCGAGGGGATCTTCAGCCCATCAGCGAAGTCCGTCTCCAGAAGTCTTCAGGCATTCCTGCTGCAGCAGCGATGGAACTCTTCCTCACCAACTTTCTTGCGGCGCTCCCGCTTTTTGCGCTCATTGCTATCGGCTATCTCGCTGCAACCGTAAAGCTCGTCACGCCGGCGATCGGTCAGGCGCTTTCGAAATTCGCCTTCAATATTGCACTCCCGATTCTTCTCTTCCGACTCATGAGCGACATCACGCATCTGCCGCCTCCGGACTGGAACATCGCGCTCGCCTTCTTCGGCTCCTGCTTCCTCGTCTTTGCGATCGGGCGCTTCCTCGGGCACCGGTTTCTGAACCTCAATTCCGACGAACGAACGATCTTCGGCATGGCAACGGTCTTCTCGAACAACGTGCAGCTCGGAATCCCCGTCGCCGTCGCGCTCCTCGGACAGGAAGCAATGCCCTCAATTGCGATCATCTTTTCGCTCAACGGCTTCCTCATGTGGACGCTCGTCACGATCGCGATCGAACTCGGGCGTGCGAAGAGCCCGTCGATCGTCACGACGGTCACAAAGGGAACGCTTCAGACCATCCGGAATCCGATCGTGATCGGCATCATTCTCGGCTTCTTCTGGAGCATCTCTAACCTTTCCATGCCGGCGCCCATGGCGAAAACCATCGGCATGATGGCGGATGCCGCCGCCCCGGTCGCGCTCTTTGCTGTAGGCGTAGGCCTTACGCAGTACCGGATCACCGCGAACCTCTCCACGACGCTCCTCATTACGTTCCTCAAGCTCGGCCTCCAGCCGCTCGTCGTCTACGGCCTCTGCCGGATCTTCAATCTCGGTCACGAGGCGATGCAGGCCACCTGCCTTCTTGCGTGCCTTCCTGTCGGCGTCAACGTCTACATCATGGCGCAGGAGTTCAAGGTGATGCAGGGGGAAACTGCGAATTCGCTTCTCGTCACAACTGCGCTAGCGGCGGTTACGATGCCCTTGATCATGAGCTGCTTCGGGCTCCTCTGAGGACATCTTTCAGCTGCCAGTCGCCATACGGAAAAAGCTCCGGGACTGACAAGAGACCGGAGCTTTTCCTTTCTGGAGCGCTTCAGAGGAAGCAGCTCATGCATCACTTCGCGTGATGGAAGGCCTTTTCGACGCGGAAGGGCATCGCCTGATAGCCCATGGAGCCGTTGATGCGGATTTCAACCGCGGGTTCAGTCGACCCCCACTTGAATTCCATCAGGTACGGATTCGGCGCGCCCACGGCCTTGCCCTTGACGAGCTGCATCTCAGGCGTCGCAGAATAGACCATGATCGAATCCTTGTCGGCCTCGTACTGCGTGAGGGAGGTCACAGGGCTGTACCACGCATGGCCGCGTTCCTTGCCGAACTCCCAGAGCTGCTCGACCGTGCCTTTTTCCTGGTCAACCTTGTAGACCACAGCGCGCGAATACTTCATGTCGGGAAGGGGCGGCTGCTCGAGTCCGCGGCCGTCGCCGTTGTCGAATGCAGTGAGATAAACGAAGCGCTTGTCGGACTTCGAGTCGATGCGGAAAGCCGTGTGCTGCGTCCACGTCCAGTCGAAGGTCGTGTTCTCGCACTTGCCCTGTTCGCACTTGATGGGATTGCCGTCCTTGTCTACGGGCTTCAGGACCTTATCCGCCCAAGCCTTCTGCCAACCGTCGGGAGCGCCGAGAATCCACTTCACCTTCTTGTCGCGGCCGATCTTGATGATCGCGGACTGATGGCGCGAGGAAATGATGATCGAATCGTCGGTCGGGTCATAGTCGACGGAATTGACGTGCGCCCAGTTGCGGCCGATGCCGACGCCCGTGATGTCGCCGAAATGCTCTTCCTTATCCATAGCGGCAAGGTCAGCCGAAGAAAGCGTCTTGCCGGCGCTGTCGGCGTCGAGATTGAGGCACACCGCGCCCTGGTCGAGCGACTTGATCACGACATCGCGATAGGGATCGAGGATTTCCCAGAGACGCCAGTCATCAACCACACGGCCGGCTGGATTCACTTCGGCGATCACGTCGCGAACCGTGCGGACATTGCGGCCGTCGGGACGACGAACATCGTTGGCTGCGACGCGCAGAAGGAAGTTACCGTTCTGGGCCTGATCAAAGGAGTGCGAAAAGTCTTCGTAGCCGGCGGGGAGACGGCGGTTGAAGACTTCGCGGCCCATGATGTCGTACTTCACGTAGCGCTGACCATAGCCCCAGGTGAGCGCACCGTCGTCGCCCTGCTGGAAGCCCATCATGACGCCGCCGTTGTAGACCGATTCCATGTCATAGATTGAATCCACGTTCATGTACCAGCGGACTTCGCCCGTCGCATCGATGATGGCGTTCTGCGGATAGAAGCACCATTCAAGCGCGCCGCCTGAGGGGTTGTTCCAGACAACGCGCGAGCCCTTCGGAGGCGAAACGAGGAGATTGTTGACTAGGTAGAGACGATCCTTGAATTCGGGATCGGCCTTCACAACCGTCGTATCAAACATCGTGCTCTTTTGCGAAACGGTGCCGTTCCCTTCCGTATAGACGGGCGGCGCATAGATCTTGTAGGCCTCGTTCACAGCCTTCTTTTCGCCCGTGAGATCCGTACGGGTATAGGAGACCTCAACAGTATTGACGTAGTCCGGATAGAGTCCGAAGACCGGAATGCCGCCGTGCGTAAGCACCTCACTTCTGTCGACGTCATACTTGATCTCAGAGCCGTTCTCCTTCGGCACGATGCGGACCTTAACGTCGGAAAGCGTATAACCGCCTGAACGAATGATGGCGGTCAGAGGCGCAATGCGATAGGGATTCGTAATGACTTCGCCGATCTGTCCCTGCTTCGCGTACTTGACGGCTGCGCCCGAGGCGCCGCCCGCCGCCATTACCGTCGTCGGGGCCGCAGAGAGCATCAGGGCGCCTAGAACTGCAGCCGCAAGCGCGGACTTCGTGATGGTCTTCATGGAAACTCCTTTCCTTCTGAATGAAATTTGCAACGAAGAAATTATAGAAATCAACGCATTTGCAGTAAATAGTCATATACCTTCATTGAGATAAAATTTTGAAAAGAGGAATTTTCTGAAAATGAAAGTCGGTGCAAAAACACCCTCCATTGAGTCCATCAGGCTCCTTCATACGCTCTGTCAGACGGAAAATCTGGCAGATGCGGCCGAGCGCCTGGGACTTTCGCTTCCCACTGCAAGCCGCATGCTCTCGCAGCTGCGCGAAGTCTTTGAAGACCGCCTCTTCACGCGCTTTCCCGGAGGACTCGTTCCCACGAGAAAAGCAAAGCTCCTCATGACGCGCACGGAAGCGGTGCTCGAAACCTACGATGCGCTTCTCGCGCCGCAGACATTCGATCCCGCCCGGATCGTCCGGGACATCCGCATCGGATGCGCCGACAATGCGCCTTTCTCAGTCTTTCCCAACTTTGCCAGGGAGCTTCTCGCTCAGGCGCCGGGCGTCATGATTTCCTACCTGCCGCTCTCGGATGATCGCTTTTCGCTTCTCTCCTCCGGAGAAATCGACTTCGCGGTCTCCCCCGTCATGACGCTCCCCCCCGGATTTCATGCGATCGAGCTCGCAGATACGGATTACGTCCTCACCGGAAGAAAAGATCATCCGCTGGCGCGCAAAGCTCAGAAGAACGCCGTTTCCACTGCCGATGTCCTCAGGCACGCCTTTGCCGATGTTTGCTATCACCCTCGTCCGGGGGCATCCTGGACGTCGCTCCGCGAAAGCGTTTTCCCGGCATGGACTGAGGGACGTTCCTCCATGAGAACCACGCAGTTTCTCTCGCTCATTCCTACCGTGGCGGAAAGCGACCTGCTGATGGTGCTCCCGCGGCGTACGGCCGAATACATGGAAAAAGGCGGCGACATCGTCATCATCCGGACTGAGGAGAAAAGCATTCGCCACAAGCCTCAGCTCATCTGGCACCACCGCGCAAACGACGACCTTGAGCTCCAGTGGGTGCGCTCGATCCTGCTTTCCTGCGCAAAGCGTGCGAACCCCTAGCTGACGCTCCCCCTGTTGTCGGGGTGAGACGCTCCCGTGAAGGAAGGCTCTCCAATCGACAATTTCCACATCATTGGGAAAGCGCGAAAAATCAGAGAGGCGCGGGCTTTTTCCCGTCGCCTGCAGTCCCCAAACCGTCTATGCTCATACTCATGATTAATTTGGGAGTTTCCTGCCATGGTTCTGTCCACGCGCGCCATTTCGCTTCAGCTTAAACCGCTTTCCCTGGTAACGCTCCTCGCACTCTCAGCTCTCGCTGCAGGAGCCCATGCCGCTCCGGGAAGCGACGACCGTACGGTCTGGCTTAAGCCCGCAGTCTCCGCCCCGACATCCGCAAAGGCTCCCATCTACATCTCTCTGGCTCCCAGCGAAAACGCCTGCCGCAAGGCCTACGAAGACGACTGGTACAGCCGCTGCATGATCACGCTCGGCCGCTCGGGCGCGACGGTCGAAGGCATTACGTTGAAGCCCTCCGTTCCGGGCACCTGGCGCTGGGCGGGCCCTGATTCTCTTTCCTTCACGCCGAAGGACGCCTGGCAGCCGAAGCGCTCGATGAGAGCGTCGCTTCTCGGCATCCCGATTCCCCTTCGCGCCAATATTGAAGAGAGCTTCATCACGATCGAGACGCCGCCTCTTGCGGCAATAAATACTCAGAGCCGCATCTGGATTGATCCGGCGGTGAAGGGCGAACGGTGGCTCTCCTTTGAATTCTTCTTCACGACCGTCCCTGAAAAGGGAATGGTTGAAAAGGCCTTCAGCCTCAATTTCAAAAAAGAATCAGGTCTTGAAACGGCAAAGCCCCTGTTCATCTGGAGCGACGACAACACAAGCGTCTACGTGAAGGTGAAGCTCACGAAGCTCCCTGAAGAGGAGACGATCGTCACGGCGAAGCTCGCCGGCATCGCGGGCCGGATCAGCCAGAACAACGGCCGCTTCACGGTACCGAAGGGCTTTGAGACCGTTCAGGTCAATCAGACGGTGCCGGGCGAATCCACGCTCTTCCAGATTTCCCGCGCCGAGGTTCATGCCGTTCGCGACGAAGCTATGAACGGCGAGTATGAGCTCACGCTCACGGGGACGCTCCAGATGGATCCGCAGGCCGTGATGAGCAATATCCGCGTCCTGGCGCTTCCCGCCAAGATGTCGGAGGAAGCTCAGACCAATGCCGTCTGGACGGCCGCCCCCGTCATCGACGAAGAAATTCTCTCGCGCGCCGAACCCGTGGAAGTGGTGCCGGCCTCAGAAAAGGGCCTCACGACCACGGCCAAATTCCGCCTTCACGCGCCTCAGGGAACGTTCCTTTTTGTGGAATTACCTGAATCCTTCGGGCCGGAAGGCACGTCGGGGCTCAATGAAAAATGGCACTCGGTGCTGCTTCTTCCGAAGCTCTCGAGCTCGATCGAGTTCCTCCAGCCCGGCAACATGCTCACGCTCTCGGGGAACTGGACGCTCTCCCTCTTTTCGACCGGCGTCGAGAAGCTCCGCTGGCGCATCGCGCGCGTGAAGAACGCCTACCTCGCGCTCGCGGCCGACGGCTGGAACGTGATGAAGAGCACCTCGCCCGACGCCTATACGAGCGCCGTCACGGGTGAAATCGAACTAGGAGAATCAACTCCGAGCAAGGCCCGCTTCTCAACGCTTGATCTTGCCGACGCCGTGATCGGCGCGGGCCCCGGACTCTTTCAGGTTGAGCTCACGGGCGTGAGGACGAAGGACGGGAAGGAAGAAGTGGTTGCGACCGCCAGCAAACGCCTTCTTCTCACGAACCTCGCCGTCATTGCGAAAACCTCAGCCGACACCTCGATCGACGTCTTTGCCGCGGGCTTCATGGACGGCAAACCCGCCGCCAATGTGGCGGCAAGCCTTCTCGCCGAAAACGGCACCGTGATCGAGTCCGTGCAGACGGATCAGGACGGGCGCGCCCACTTCAAGCCCACGAAGGGCCTTGAGCGCGAAAAACGTCCCGCTGCAATCACCGTGCAGTCGAAGGGCACCGACCTCGCCTGGATTTCGCTCAGAGACCCCACCAACCTTTCGGACACCTTCCGCTGGAATACGGGCGGGCGCGAAACGAAGGGCGGCAACATGGCGGCGTTTTCCTTTGCGGACCGCGGCATCTACCGCGCGGGCGAAACCGCGCACTTCGGACTGGGACTGCGCGAACTCAGCATGGCGGCGCTCCCCGAGGGGCTTCCCGTTGAAGTGAAGCTCACAAATGATGCGGGGAAAGTGGTTGAGAAGCGGCAGCTGAAGCTCTCGCCCGAGGGCCTCGCCGACTTCGACTGGACGATTCCTGAGGGCACGCTTCCGGGCCGCATCAAGATGGACGTCTTCGCGGCCGGAGGCGACTCGGCGCTCTCGACGACGACCCTCTTCATTGCCGACTTTGCTCCCGAAACGCTTTCGCTCACGGCCGAGCTCCCTCAGGCTGAATCCAGGGCCGGGTGGCTTGAGCCCGGCGGCATTCAGATCCCTGCGAAGCTCACGAGCCTCTTCGGGGCCGGCGCTGAAGGCCGCCGGATTGAGGGCGAGGTCGCTGTCAATCCGGTTTCGAGCACGACGCTCCCAGGGTTCGAAGGCTGGACCTTCGACTCTCCTGCTGCCGGCATCAGGACCAACCGGAATGCCGGAAAGCGCCTCTCCATTCCTCCCGTCCGGACGACCGGAGCGGGCGACGCTCATCTCACGCTTCCGCTCGGGAGCCTCACGATTCCGGGCTTCGCGCGCGCAGACGTGTCGCTCACGGGCTATGAGTCCGAAGGGGGCGAAGCCGTTTCCGAACGCTTCCATTTCCTCCTCTCGCGGGGAGAACTCGCGCTAGGCTGGAAGCTCGAAAAAACGCCCCAGCCCATGAACTTCCTTCTGGCCGGGGACCCCGCGGAAGTGCGCTTCATTGCCGTTGACCGGCACCTCGAAAAGAAGGCGGGCGAAAAACTTCGCGCCGAAATCAGCCGCACGCATTATGTGACGGAACTCACAGCCGACGGCTCGGGACGTCTCACCTACAGCGACGCGCCCGTGACGGAAACGACGGCAACCATTGACCTCACGACGGACGCCTCGGGCGAAGCCGTGCTCCCGCTCAATACCCGCGAACCCGGCGAATGGCTCGTGAGCGTCACGAGAGAAGACGGAACGCTTCTTCTCACGCTTCCCTACAACACGGCCGGGAACACGCTCGCGAAGGCGGCGTCCGATGAACTCCCCGCCGCGGAAATGCGCGCGCGCCTCGAGAAGACAACTCTCGAAGCGGGCGAGAAGGCGAGGCTCTCGCTCCTTTCTCCCTTCTCGGGCTTCGCGCTCGTCACGTTTGAGTCCGCAAACGTCATCTCGTCCCAATGGGCTGCCGTCGATTCGGGCGACAACCTGATTGAGGTCGATGCTCCGGAAGGATTCTCCGGGCGCGCCTGGCTTCGCGTGTCGCTCGTCCGCGGGCAGGATTCGGCGAAGAAGTTCCTCAGGGGCTTCACCGAAACGGCGATTCCGGTTCTCCTCAACACGAAGGAAAAGCGACTCCAGATTGAAGTTTCCGTACCGGAAAAGCTCGAAAGCGCGAAGACCATTCCGATAACGCTCAAGGCCGACAAGCCCTCCCGCGTCTTCCTCTGGGCGGCAGACGCCGGGATTCTTTCACTCACCAACTATCCGGCCCCTAATCCTCTCAAGGCGCTCATCGAAGACCGGGCGCTTGAAGTCGAAACCCGCGAAACACTGTCGCTCCTGATGCCGGACGCCAGTGCGGCCGCTGACCTCACCGCGCCCTTCGGCGGCGACTTCATGGAATCGGCCGCAAAGATGGCGGCCGGGTTCGGGAATCCCTTCGCGAGAACGCTTGGAAAATCCGCCGTCTGGTGGGGCGGTCTGGTTGAAGCGGGTCCCGAAGCCAGAACCATTGAGGCGACGCTCCCCGAAGGCTTCAACGGCCGCATCCGCATCTTTGCCGTCGGCGCTTCCGAGAACGAAGCCGGCGCCGGCGAAGCATCGGCCGCCATTGCCGAACCCCTCGTGATTCAGCCGATTCTCCCGGCTGCCGTATCGCCGGGCGACATTTTTGCCGTCGGCGCAACGGTGACGCCTGAGAAACCGGCAGCCTCCGGCGCGCTTGAGATCAGCTCCGACGCGCTCACGCCTCCCTCTGCGACGGTTCCCATCACGTTCCCCGAAAAGGGCGGCAAGGTCGCAACCTCGGTCGCCCAGGCGCCCGCGAATCCCGGGACCGTACAGGTGACCTTCCGTGCACAGACCGAAAACGCAAAAGCCGAACGCACTCTGGAAATCGGCGTTCGTCCGGCCTCCGTCCGGTCCACCCGAATTTACGGCGGGAAAATCGAAGGGAATTCAGAAGACAAGACCCCGCTTCTCACACTTCCCAACGAGCTTTATCCCAACGATTCGCAGACGCGCTTCATGATATCGGCGGTTCCGGCCACTCTCGTCCTTCAGCTCGGGCACCCATTTGCAAACCGCGACTGGAACCAGCCCGCGGACGCGATCGCCGCGGCGCTTCCCCTCGTGCTTCTCGCAGCCAACCCCGATGCCGCACGATTTGTGCCCATTGGCGAAACGCCTGAAAAGGCTGCCCTGAAGCTCGCGGAGCTCACGAAAGCACGCGCCGAAAAAGCGCTTTCCGCGATTGAGGGAGCTCTTTCCTGGGAAGGCCTCCGGAGCTTCCCCTGGATGCCGGCAAACCCATATCTCACGGCCTGGGCTCTCGACTACCTGCTCGCAGCCGCCCGCACGACGGGCGTGCCCCCGGAGCTCATCCGCAGCGTGAAGGAGCGCCTGATGCGCAACGTCGTCGAAGACCCCCAGACCATCGACGACGCGCGCACGAAGGCCTATGCCCTCTGGGTGCTCACACGCGAAGGCACGATGACGACGGAGTACCTCGAAACGCTTCGCGCCGCCATGGAAGAACGCTTCCCCGACTGGAAGCGGGATGCCGCTGCCGCGTTCCTTGCGGCCTCCTACCAGCACCTCAGAATGCGCTCTGAAGCCGAGGAGCTGCTTTCCGGCACCATTTCCACCGCACGCGCAGCCGGGGCGTGGACGCCCGAGACCGCAACAGCGCTTGCCGCCCAGGCGCTTGCGGCAAGCGGCCTTACGCAGAAGAGTTCAGCCAGATTCCTCTCTTCCCTTGCCGTCGACGACTTTGCCGGGGCATTGAAGCGCGGCACCTATGACGCCCTCTACGCGGGCGCTGCCGCCATGACCATGATGGAGCCTTCGATCGGAGGCGCGACGGATTCAGAGAAAAACGAGGACGACTCCGGCCTCACCCTCGTCTGCGTGAAGCGCGCGGCAGGCTTCCCCGACGACAAGGATGTCCTCACCACCGCCCCAGCGGGCGCAGCGCTCGAGGCTCCGGGCTGCACTGCAGCGGAGGTTTCCGGCGCCGCCCGGTCCTCCTTCCTCTGGTGGCAGGGCGAACAGACCGGATGGGTGCGGCTCCCTGACGATAAGGCCTTGCCCGCAGAAAAGTCGGGCCTTGAAGTCGAGTGCACGTATCTGGGCGAGGACGGCAAGCCCGCGACCCGGTTCCGCGCGGGCGAGCGCATCACGGTGCGCGTGAAGCTTCGCGCCTATGCGGGCGAAGAAGAGCTCATGGACATTGCGCTCACGGATCTGCTCCCTGGCGGCCTCGCCTATGCGATGAGCCCCGGATCGGGTCCCGACGGAGCGCCCAAGTTCCTGCGGTCTGAGGAACGCATGACCTGGCTCTCGCCCGAGCTTTCGAGCTGGAGTCCCGTCACCTTCACCTACACGGTCCGCGCGGCAACACCCGGCGAATTTACGGTGCCGCCTGTTGAGGCGCAGTCGCTTTCGCGCCCGCTCCTTCGCGCCAGAGGCGCTTCCGGAAAGCTCACGATTCTCGATTCAGAAGGGAATCCCGTGAAGCTCCCTGACGCAGCTCCGGCCGCGGCTTCCGCGCCGAGAGAGTTGAGCTCTGCGCCCCTCCCGGCTGAAAGCGCTCCGAAGCCCGAAAATACTGAACCTCAGAGTGCCGCCGCGGCGGCGCCCGAGGGGGCGCCCCCCGCGGCCCGAAATACTGCTTCCGCTCCCGATGGAGATGACTGATGGCTGAAGCCCCGAGAAACGATTCCCCAGAAGAACCACAGGCACCCGCACAAGCGCCGAAGCCCCAGGCAAAGCCGAAGGGCGAGAGCGAACCCGTGCGGTTCCTGCGCCGAACGACGGCCTTCATTCTCTCCGCGGCCATCGTCGGCGTTATGGTGGTCGGCGGCGCAAACGTCGTCTGGCAGATGGCGGAGCGCTCGCCCGCGCCGCCGCTCCTTGACGGGATCGATTTCTCTCCGGCCGTCTACTCCGCTGAAGGCGAGCTCCTGAGGCTTACGCCCGCGAAGGACGGGATCTATCGCGTGAAGACTCCGCTCGCGCAGATTGACCCGAAGCTCATCGACGCCACGCTCTTCTACGAGGACCGTCTCTTTAGAAACCACAAGGGCGTCAATCCCGGCTCCATCGTGCGCGCCGGCATGGAAACGCTGATGGGCTCGCGCCGCATGGGCGCGAGCACGATCACGATGCAGCTCGCCCGCATGAGGCTCAAGCTCAGAACCAACACCTTCGAAGGAAAAATCCGTCAGATCTGGCACGCGCTTCGCTATGAAACGCACTATTCGAAGGACGAGATCCTTGAGGCCTACCTCAATCTCGCGCCCTACGGCGGAAACGTCGAGGGCGCGGGCGCTGCCTCCCGCGTGTGGTTCCATAAGCCGCCCTCCATGCTCTCGGCCGCTGAAGCCGCAAGCCTTGCCGTCATCCCGCAGAACCCCGTGAAGCGCCGCCCCATGGCGGCAGGGAATACGGAGCTTGACGACGCGAGGATCCGTCTCGGACTTGCCATGATCCGCGCGGGAGCCTTGAGCGAACGACTCTCCGAACCCGTCCGCGCCTCGATCGAGGTGTTTGAGCCCGAGAACCTTCCGATGCTCGCTCCGCACTATTCGCGGATGGTGCTCAAGAAATCAAAGGGCGGACCGGTCCGGGGAACGCTTCGCATTGCACTCCAGTCCTCCATGGAGTCGCTGGTGCGTGAAACGATTGCCAGGCTCAAGCCCTGGGGCGTCCGGAATGCGGCGCTCGCCGTGGTGGATTCCCGCGACCGCTCCCTCATCGCGCTCGTGGGGTCGGCAGACTGGTCGGATGCTTCTATTGCGGGCGAAGTGAACGCCTGGACCGCGAGACGAAGCCCCGGCTCTACATTGAAGCCCTTTGTCTACGGCCTCGCGCTCGATCAGGGACTCATTCACGAAAAGACCGTCCTCATCGACCGGCCGCAGAGCTTCGGCGGGTGGGCTCCGGAAAATGCAGACGGAAGCTTCCGCGGACCTTTGTCGGCCGAAGATGCGCTCGTCCTCTCGAGAAACCTCCCGGCGGCTGATCTCGAGCGTCAGCTCAACCCCGGGCTCTACGAACTCCTTCAGAAGTCTGGCGTGAAGCTCCCCCATGAGAAGAGCTGGTACGGGCTTTCGATCGTGTTGGGAGGCGCTGAAGTCACGATGGGCGACCTCGCAAAGCTCTACGCGATGCTCGCCGACGATGCGCTTCTGCGCCCCATCCGGATTCTTCAGAACGAACGCGCCGAAGCCGAGGGCTCGGTCCTCTCGCCCGAGGCGGCATTTGTGCTCAAACGCATGCTTGCCTCCCGAAATGAATTCATTACTGCCGGGGGCGCAAAGCGCGAACTTCTTTATAAGACGGGAACGAGCAACGGCTGGCGGGACGCCTGGACCGCAGGCTCCGTCGGTCCCTACGTGATCGTGGTCTGGCTCGGAAACTTCTCGGGCGCGCCAAATCCGCAGCTCCAGGGGGCGTCGCTTGCCGCGCCGCTCTTCAAGGCCGCTGCCGCGCGCATCGCATCGGCCCCGTCCTTCGACTGGCCGGCCGCAAAGATCCCGCAGGACGAGATTGACGAAAAGAAGCTTCGGGTCGCAAGAGAAACCGTCTGCACGGCCACCGGGGAGCTCGACACTTCTCTCTGCCCTGAGAAAACGCTCTCCTGGATTCTTCCCGGGAAAACCTCCGTCAAAAGCACGGGCGTCTTCCGGGGGATTCTCGTTCGGGAGTCGACGGGACTCCGCGCCTGCGCTGCCGGTCCCGGCGTCAAAAAGGTCGTCTGGGAATTCTGGCCCACGCACTTCCAGAAAGTCTTTCTCGAGGCCGGCATTGTGAAGCGCCCGCCCCCGCCCTACGAGGCGGGCTGCGAAGCCGTCTCCAGGGTCCCCGGCGGAAGACCTCCCGCCATCGTGTCGCCCCGCGAGGGGGCCGTGCTCTATGCCGTCGGGAACGTTGAAGCGGCAAGAACGCTTCTGCGTGCCGGAACCGACCCGGATGCCAATTTCGTCTACTGGTATTCGGGGAACACCTTCATCGGCGTCTCGCCGACGGGAAAGCCCCTCGAATGGCGCGCGACTCCCGGCACGCACCGCCTCACGGCAACGGACGACCTCGGGCGGAGCACCACGCGAACCCTCGTCGTCAGGCGTCAGTAGAGGCGAACCCGCGGGAGTGGCGGGTAGAACGGGATCCACAAGTATTCACAAAGAGGCTCCGCAGGGAAAAACTCTTTCAAATTTGCGGTCTATCTGAGTGATAGCCTTGAATGAAAGGAAGAGCTTTAACCTTCTTCCGATATTTTTGGAGGAGGCACGCCGATGACACCCGTTTCGAGAGAGAAAAGACGTTCGATCGTCCGTCTGCTCGTTGCCGCAGCGCTTGCGGTGACGGCGAGTACTTCGCTCACCGCCTGCGTCGTCGCGCCGACGCACCATCGGCCGGCCCCCGCACCGCACCGTCCCGAGCCTCCGCACTTTGAGCAGCGGCCGGATCCGTCGCATCGTCCGGGTTCGAATTATCGTCCTGATCCCGGCTATCGCCCCGGTCCTGCGTACCGGCCCGGGCCCGCGTACGGTCCTGGTTCCGATTACCGCCCGGCACCGCCTCCCGGATCTTCCGGACCGCATCATTGGTAGCGGTGAAGCCATACGTTCCGTATTTTCAGGATTACGCTGAGATTTTTTTGAAGGAGGTTGAGCCATGTCGATCTCGCAAATGCTCATCTCGCTTTCCGCAGCGGCGATGCTTCTCGGCGCATCGCTTGCGGCATCCGCCGCGCCGCCGCCTCCGCCGGGCGGTCCTGGCGGAGGCCCCGGCTTTCATCATCCGGGCGGCCCCGGCTTCCGTCCGGGTCCCGGTCCGGGCTTTCGTCCTGCTCCGCCGCCGCCCCGTCCCTTCCATCATCGCCCCCGCTGGTATCAGAGCTGGGGCTTCTGGGGGCCGGCGCTCACAACGGGCATCGTAGTGGGCGCAATGACATACCCGAGAGAGCCCCGCGTCGTGGAGCGCATTGTTGAGGTTTCTGCGGGTTCGGGAGGAACGACAAGCGCTCTTCCTCCGGCAAGCTACCCCTGGTACTGGTGCAATTCCGAACAGGGCTACTACCCGTCAGTGCGCTCCTGCCCGCTCGGCTGGGAGACCATCATGGGATCAAGCCCGACGACGCCTCCTGCGCCGCCTCAGCATTAAAGAGCGCCTCTTGGAAAAGCCGGCAGCGTAAAGCCTGCCGGCTTTTCTTCATTCATAGGCAGGGTGCTCCTCGAGGAGATTCTCAAGCGACAACCCCAGAAGTGCCGGACGCTCGTATTTCTTCAGATTCCTCCCCCCGGCTTTTTCAAAAGCAGCCGCCTTGCCCGCAAGCGCTCTCATATCGATCTTGTCGGCATTTCTCCTGATCTCCGCAATGATCGCCTTTCCCGTGAGATCGTTGAGCGCAATCAGGTCGATTTCATGCTCGCCCCGCCTGTCCCACCAGCGACCCGTCCGCGTCCGCTTCGGACTCGCTCCGAAAAGATCGTGATACCAGTCTTTCAGCGTGCGGCCGGTGTATTGATTGAGTGCATCGAGACAAATGGCCCGTAAGGCCTCCCAGTTCCCGCGCGCAGCAAGCGATTGGTATTGAGCCGGCTCAATGAACCGGAACCAGAAACGGAAATAGGGATCCGAAATTCCGTAGCGTACGCCGCGGGTACTCTCAGAGAACATCGGATTGTATTTTCTAAGCAGTCCGTACCGCTTCTCGAGGCGATCCATATAGCCGGCGATATTCTTTCCGCCGAGTTGATCCTCAATCTCATTCCATTTGGTCGCTCCGTTTGCGACTGCCCGCAGAATTCTTTCGTAGATGGCGGACTCCACCCGAAATTCATTTGCGAGAAGCGTTGCACCGTCTGTTCGGAGAAAATTGCCGCTTTCGGAAAAAATCAGATTCACCATATCATTCTGCGTCAGCGGAACCGTATCAGCCAGATAAGCGACATAGCGTGCAACGCCGCCCGTAACGGCGTAGAAGGCGAGTAGATCTTCCGGCGTTCCCTGAGGCCGGAGATCGAGAAAGATTTCCTTGAGAAGCTTCGGGCCAAAAGGCCTCAGTGTGAGCGCAATATCCTGTCGTCCGAAAAGCGGTTCGCTTGCATCGTCAAAGATATGCCGGATAGCAGCAGCGATGGAGCCGCTCATCATAAGAAGGAGCCGGGAATTGTCCTTCTCCCGATCCCAGACGCCCTGGAGGTCCGCCCAGAAAGCCGGAGCCACGTAGTCAAGCTCCTGGCATTCGTCGAGAGTCATCACACAGGGCTTCTCCCGGGAAAGCTTCATCACAAACCTGACAACCTCGGCGAGCTTAAGTCGACGCGGACCATCCGCTTCGCTAAGACCAAACGTCTCTCTCACCTCGTCGAGCCAGATCTGTGCCAGCTCTGCTTCTGCATAGCGCCTCCGGCAAAGGAAATAAAGCATGGGCCGGCCGCTCTCTTCGGCAACCTTAAGAATCAGTTTGGTTTTGCCAACACGCCGTCTTCCAGTGATGACAGCCAGTCGGGAAGAGGTTTCTGCCAACCGGAGCTCATTCGTGAGCGCCGCTATTTCCTGGTCTCTGCCGTAGAACTTCATAGCACACCATTAAATACCCTAAAAGTCGTCGAAAGAGCTCACGAAACCCTGTTGGAAGTAGGTCTTTCAG
>ERZ1673741.1761-NODE-1761-length-17051-cov-4.713815_pt1 | contig 17051 bp, 15 predicted proteins | sample MGYA00580209_ERZ1673741 | MGnify/ENA primary metagenome ERZ1673741 (study PRJEB41218, sample SAMN15661754) | gut metagenome | host: Homo sapiens | place: Canada: London | collected 2015-08-20/2019-03-30 | study: EMG produced TPA metagenomics assembly of... | reverse complement strand
AGACTAAACGCAACTTTGCCCCGCCTAAAGTGGAATTTAACTTTTCACTTTAGGCGCTGCTGGAACAGGTAAAACCACATTGATCAATTATATTTCTAGGTATTATAATGAAAAGAAGAAGTTGTACTTAACAAATACAAACTCTGCACTAGAGAACTTAAAAAGCAGAATTGATGCCATTAATTGTGAATTTTCTACAATTGCAAATGTAAAAAGAAAAGAAGATGAAACATATGATATTATTTTTATAGATGAATGCAGCACTGTGAGTAACAGAGATATGTATTCTATTCTTAAAAATATTAAGTATAACTCTTTGGTATTGGTTGGAGATAATTTTCAAATTGAAGCTATTTCATTTGGAAATTGGTTTGATTTAGCACGAGGTTTTGTGAAAAAAAGTTGTTTTGATGAATTAACCAAACCATTTAGAACAAATGATGAGTATTTACTGGACTTTTGGAATTCCTTGCGTGAATTGGACGAAGACTGTATAGAGAAAATGATTGCATATAAATATACTAGTGAAATCAATGATTCCCTTCTTGAAAAATCGTATGAAGATGAAATAATTCTATGTTTATCTTATGATGGTTTATATGGAGTGAATAATATTAATAGATTTTTGCAAGAAAAGAACCCAAATCCATCAGTATCATTAGGAATTAATGAATATAAAGTTGGAGATCCTATATTGTTTAATGATTCTCAAAGATTTGTACCTTATATTTATAATAATATGAAAGGCATTATAAGAAATATACGGCAAAATGATAAAAGATATATTTTTCAAGTTGAATTGGACCGTTTAATAGATAGGGACCAAATTTTTTCAAATATGGGACTTGTATATGTTAAAGATACTGCTGATAAACATACTGTTGTAGAGTTCAGTGTTGATAAAAATACTAATTATGATGATGATAATGATTCTTTAGATTCAGTAATTCCTTTTCAAGTTGCTTATGCTGTATCTATACATAAAGCTCAAGGACTCGAGTATGAATCGGTAAAGATTGTTATACCGAGTGATTTAGGAAATAGATTTTTGCATAATATTTTTTATACAGCTGTTACTAGATCAAAGAAATATCTAAAGGTTTATAGTAGTCCTGAAACATTAAATAATATTTTTTCGAATCTTAAAATCGAAAAGCCAAATGATGTTTTTATATTAGCTGGTAAATATAAATTGAAATATAAAAGAAGAAAATAAAACTATGTCAACTTAGAGTTAAACTGAATATTACGGAGTGGCAAGGCCGCTTTATACGGCAAAGTAAGTCCACTTGTTACGCTAGAAAAGTTTATTGAATCCTTTAAACAAGTCCACCATATTTAACATAAAAATTTTCATCATGAAAGTACAAAAAGACTATCACTGAGGTGGTGTAGTTGGCGATATGGACGGTGCATATTATGCAATTGATGATGCTGTTCTTTGCGGATAATCATTATCTGAGAATAAAAAAACGTTCTGTTCTACAATTTATAAATGATATGGATTTAATAGGAAGTTATTGATTATTTTTTAAGAGACTAATTATAATTATTCGTTTTTACTATTCTTCTTTTTTGATTTATAAGAAGAGGAATGAAAGGCTGTTATGTTTATTGTACTAATAAAGAACTAGCAGACTATTTAAGAGAACGTATAAAGTAGAGGATAACTAATATGAGAGAAGAAACAGTAAATAGAATTAGAAAATTCACAGAAGATAGAGACTGGGATCAATTCCATTCACCACCTAATCTAACTAAGTCTATAGTAATAGAAGCAGCAGAACTATTAGAATGTTTCCAATGGTCTGATGACAACTATGATTTGCAGCATGTTAAAGAAGAATTAGCTGATGTGATTGTATATAGTCAGAATCTATTAGATAAGCTAGGATTAGATGCTGATGAGATAGTGAATATGAAGATGAGTCAGAATGAAGCAAAGTACCCTGTAGAAAAGGCTAAGGGTAAGAGCGATAAGTATACTGAGTTGTAATAAGTGATGTTGTTGTAAGTGCAATTAAGTGAATATATAAAAGGGAACAATCAGATTTGGTTGTTCCCTTTTATATGTATAGAGAAAGACTGTCTTTAAAACGACAGTCTGCTTAAATAGTATTTTTTAATTATTTTCGTTAAGTTTAAGAAATATGTTGTTACTAGATTATTAAATTTAGCTTAACATATGATTTTCTACTTCTTAAGAAGCAGGTTAAGCACACATTCATGAGAAAGGAAATGTCATTGAGATTCTTAGAATGATTATGGATACTGAGGCTTTTAGTAATGAAATGGTGAGAGTTACGTCTATGCCCATTTCACTTAAGGAAGCATATAACGAGTATCGTAACGGAATTCTTGCTGAATAAGATAACCTAAAATAACATTTACTTAAAAAGAACAATTATTTTAACTTATCATATAAGCGTGAAAAATCGATATCTGTAAAGATTATCAACTGTCCTTTGAAATTAAAAAATAATCTAGGGTTGGTTTTATTTTGCATTTTATGTAGTATTAATTATATGACAATTTTTATAAATCAGTGCATTACTGAGCAAACTCCTCAAAAGTTTAAATATGCATATTTACAATACTACTATTTATGTCAATTTATTGATGAATTAAATCAGTGCAATAACACTAAATTTTATATTAACGATTCTTTATGTGATAGAGCATTACGCAATTGTTTTGCACATTATGGCTTGGGTCAATTATTAAAAGAGGGTGATATAATAGAAGAAGATATTCTTAAAGGATTAACACATAAAGTATTTAACATGGATTATTTTTTTGTGAAGAAATGTTATATGAGTATTTAGGAGATTTAAAAAATTCGAGAAAATGATTTTTTGAGTGTACAATTCTATGTTAAACTTGTTTTATAATAGATAAATCTATTTAATAGAATTATATGTTTAGATAAAAGTAGGTGGAAAAATGTTATTTGATGAGAGAGATTTGAGGGTATTTGATAATCCTGATTCAGCAAATTATTTTAAAGAAATAGTTCAATCGTATTATAGCCAGAATTACCGAGCTACAATTGTATTACTGTATTCTTTTGTTATTTATGATTTATTTATAAAGTTACAAGATATGGCTAATGAGGGAGATAGTAAAGCAAAGTCTGAACTATCTGATATAAATAAACGGATTAAAAATGATGAAAGATATTCAAAAATTGAAAATGATATAATAGAATTCTTTAAAGATAATTGTAATCTTTATTTTGGAAAGTTTATCGAAGATATAGAATATTTGAAAAATTGTAGAAATAAGTGTGCTCATTTAAAGGTTAATGATAACACTTTGTATGTTCCTAATGATTATCATGCGAGAATGTTGATTTGCTCAATGTATGATAATGTATTTTCAGTAAAAGCACCATTTATAATGGATTTGTTTAAAATTGCTGAAAAAGATGTTGAAATATATAATAAAAAAATCAATTGTATTTCGTATAGTGATCTTGATGAGTCTATTAAAACTGAAATCACTAATAAGTATCTGATTAGGATGACATACGAGTCTATGAAAAAATCTTATAGAACATTTATTAAATTATTATTAGTTTCAGATGAGCAACAGTGCATTGAAAACCTTTGTGGTTTGTATGCATTCACTTATGCAATGACAGATTATATTTTAAGAAGTGGTAATAGTACATTGTTTAATGAAGAGAATATCACCAATATGTTTTTGAAAATTAAAGTTCAATCATTAGAGGATAATTCAGAAAGAAAAAAAGCTTTATTTATGTTAATACAGAAGTTTCCTTGTATATTGGATTCTGTTAGATATAATAAAGATGTGTTTGAATATATGAGACATTCGGTTCTATCTGAAACTCAAGGATTGAGGTTTTATAGGTTATTCTATCCGAATGAAAAAGAAACAGTATATGGATATTTTAAAAATAAAAACAGTTCCTATTCGCCTATGTATATAGAAGAAATATATGATGTTGTTAAGGAATGTAATGATTTTGAGCTTTCGGAATATATAAAATTGATGATAGGCAATATTCCAGGTTATAATGCGTTTAATGTTGCTGATTCTTTTATGGATTTTTTTAAAGGTAAATTACCTGAATTATCTATAGAAGATATAAATTATGTTATGAAGGAATATTCAAAGAATTCTCAATGCACAAATAGATATAGACACTCTGAAGATATAACTGTAGTAAAAGATTATATTTCAAAACATGCTGAAAAATAAGCTATATAACAAAATGAAAATATAATTGATATATAGAATGGTTTAACATTCGTTTGATTATTCTACTTTAGTGGATTACTAATTCTGATTAGGTTGACCAAGAGTTTCGATATTCTTGACCAATTAGTCATTTTTAAAAATCTCTGATATAGTTGAACAATTATTCCGATGAAACTGACTATCTGAATTTTGACTGCATCGTAGTACAGCTAGGATTTTTTCCTGTATCTCATTGACTTATTAACAAGTATTTTTTATTGTCTGCGATTTTGATACAATTCTATTTATTATTGCATCAGCTGAATATTACGGAGTGGCAAGGTCACTCTATACGGAAAAATAAGTCCACTCATTACACTAAAAGGTTCCAGTGAATCCGTTACAAGTCCACCAATACTTAATGTATACTTCAATAGGAGGATAATCAGTTTTTATTTGACTACTTTTTCTGATTTTGGAAGGTAGTTGGTATATAAAAAGAAAGTATTAGATAAGGGATGGTGAATGTAATTGTTAATTTATCCAAAATTAATTAAATTTGATGATATGTATTATTTACATATAAAAATTGAGAGTGAAGATAATGATAAAGAAATGTGTTTTAGACTAATAAAAGACAAAAAACTGTTACAAGAATTTACAATAGCAATTCAAAAAAGAAGGAAATCATATTTTTATAAATTACATAGAAATATATTTGATTCAGGAGACAGTATAAAATTATTCTATGAGAAAAATGGTAGAAATTATTTAATTGATACATTATATTCTTATGATTGTTTAATCCTTAATGAAAATGAGTTGTCATATAGCTTGATAAATGCGATGAAAAAAGAATTTTTAAATGAAATAAGAGGAATAAAAGAATATGGTTAAAGATTATTTATCTTTTGATGATTTTGATGAAAGAGATTTAGAAAAATTTTTAAAAAAACTACCGAAGGATTTCTTGGTTATACCGTTTACAAAAACTAAAAGATATAGGAATGAAGTGGGAATAAAAGGATTTAGACCTGACTCCTATCAATTGTCAGCAATTATTAAAATATATAAGAAAGAAATTACATTAGAAAAAATGAATAGTTTTTTAGGACGTCATATTTTATTGATGGTGGATAGGAATATAAAGGAATGTTTAAGTGATGAGGATTATAGTTTATTGTCTGAAAAAAAGTATACCCCAGAGGATTTAGATAGAATAGTTGGGAGTTTATTAGATAAAAGCATCATAATTTCCAAGTATCTGTTATTAATGTTAGGATTAGATGGAAAACAGAATGAAAAATACATCATTACTTCTTATGAGAAAAAATATCAAAGTATAAAAAGCTGCTGAAAGAACAAGATGATAAATTCAAAGAAATAAAAAATGAATTCGATGCACTCGTGAAGGAAAATAGTACTGAAAATAAATCACAAAATAAGTTAAAAAAAGATAACGAAAAACTAACTCAAAATTACAATAAAATCAAAGAGGAAAATACTAAATTAAAAGAAAAAATTGCAGAACTCAAAGATGATAATAATAGATTGAAAGAAGAAAATAATTCTAATAGTGAACATTTATCTTCTCTTAGTAAAAATGATATAGTTGATCAGATATTTGGAGAGTCAAAGGGGATGAACGCTGAAACTATTAATGCTTTGTATAAAGAGTTAAGTTTCAAAAATTTTGACGACTATTTGTCAGTGATTTACGAAAAAAAGAAAGAACTATTTAATAATGAAGATTTCGAAACTATTAATAATGTTATTCTGATTGAGTATATATTAACAAAATTAAAGGAGATTGAGAAAAATGGATAATTACAGAAATGATGCATATGAATTATTAAAAACAGTTGAAAAAAATACTATCATGATAGGAAAATTTGATGCAAGCAAGGGAATATTTCCTCTTAAAGGTGCAGAACATGTGTTAATGTTTGATATTAGTCCACTGTGTGATGAGCCTAGTATTATAAAAAAAGAAAAAGACTTATTTAAACCTATTTATATAAATGAAAATAAATATAGTGGATTCGTAAGAGATCAAAACTCTGATGTTGGATTACCACCATTTTTTAACAAAAAAGACCCTAATTATGAAGATCAAAAAGAACAATTAATAGATTTTTACAGTGATCAATTTATATTTTTTAGTCCATCATATCAATATGAAAGAAATGAAGGTGATTACCACAAAAATCTTAAGATATTAGATGTTGTAAATATTCCGGTGGCACTCTCGCTCGATACACAATTCAAAATCATTCCAAAAGTGAATCTTGAAAAAAGAATTTTTGAGAAAAAAATTGCGAACGGTGATTTTTTTGTACTGGATTATGCTGGGGACATTTATAATGATCTAGATTATATTATGTGTGATTCTTATTTATATTACTGTGATAGTTGGAAGTATAATCAAAAAGATCCATTAAGTTGGCAGTGTTCTAATCCACAAGATGCATGTGTTGAGAGAATTAAGGTTGAGAAAAAAGACAAACTTATAACATGTTCTCGAACTGGATTGAGTTTGGTTTTTATTGATGAAAGTTATATGCAAGAAGTAAGAGAAACAGGAGAACAATTATCATTTGGCATTAACGAGAATATTAATGCTGACTTATTGGAACAAGAAGATTCAGAGGAAGTAATTGATGTTAAGAATAATGATGAATTTGAAATGTTGGAAAGCTTTAAACAGAATGTAATCAATAGTAGTTTATGTTATGATTTTGAAGATTTAATAAATTTACATATTTGTGCCAAAAGTTCTCCGTTAACTATATTGGCTGGAATGTCTGGAACAGGAAAAACACAGTTAGCATTGCAGTATGCTAAAATGATAGATACTCAGGAAATCAATAATACACTGTTATTTTTACCAATTACTCCATCATATACTGAACCAGATGATATATTAGGATATTTAAATCCAAACAATGGACTATATATTCCTGCAGAAACAGGATTAGTTGATTTTTTAATTAATGCACAAGCTAATCCGGATAAAATGCATATGGTATTATTTGATGAAATGAATCTGTCTCAGATTGAATATTGGTTTTCTCCGTTCATCTCAGTATTAGAAAAGGATTTAAATTCACGATATTTGACTTTATATAATGAAAAATCTCATTGTATAAATAGAAGTACATACCCTCATCAAATTAAAATTAATAACAATGTAATTTTCATTGGCACAATCAACTTAGATGAAACTACTAAAGATATTTCAGATAGATTGTTAGACAGAGCATTTGTGATCAACTTGAAAAAGAAAAAATTTACAGATTTCTATAGTCAAAACTTGTCAAAAAATAATGGATCATTAGAAATTTGTGATTCAGCTGTTTTGTTTAATCAATGGCGTTCGGATAATGAGCCTATAACTGCGTTTGTTTCAAGAGAGTTGGATTTTTTAGATGAACTACATGAAATAATCTCTAAATATGATGAACAAAAAGGTGTATCTTTCAGAGTGTTAAAAAATATTGGTACTTATATTAATAATATTCCTACTAATGATTCGTCTGAAAGAATGATTGAAAAAAAGAAAGCATTTGACCTTGTACTTAAACAAACTGTTATGAAAAAATTATCGGGTCCTGATAATAGACTAAATGATTTGGTTGGTGTAATTGATAAAATTGGTGATGAACCACAAAATAGCAAAATAATCGACTTGTTTGAGAAATATTCTGATATTAGTGATTTTAAGGATTGCAGAGAATCATTAAAAAGAAAAGCAGAGGATTTGCTAACATATGGATACACAAGATAGAATTATTTTGAATAAATCAGGAAGATATGAAACGTATTTATTTAAAGATATATTAGAAGAAGAAATTATTTTTTCATTTAAAGAATTTGAAAAAGTAATAATAGAACTGAAATGTAATAAGGATAGTTATATAGAGTTTGAGTATTCAAATGATGATGAGTTAAAGAGATTATATACTGATCAAACTTTTATTTTGAATGATTATGAATATGATAGAGATTCTACAGATAATAAAACGTTTTATCCCTCAAAGTATTATATTAGTATCAATTCTGGCAAAACCAAGAAAGAGTGTTACTTTAATGTTGAATCTAATGCATTAGGAGATAAAATAGATGACATCAGAAAAATCGTAAGTGATTTTTCAAAAGGATTAGAATTAGACTTATTTAATAATAATAGAGGAAAAGAATTTGCTGACACAAATGAAAGTTACTATATTCCTTTATACGATAAAATAGTATCTTCAGAGAAAATGTTACAATTTGAAATTAATTATATATTAAAGCATCCTATTGAACATTTAGAAAAAACTATCCAGTTCACACAAAAACCTACCAAAGAAACAAGAAAGAAAATAAAGTATGAGATAAAAAAAGGATTTACAGTTTATAGTGGTAAAAAAACAATTCAAGAAAAAAAGAGTGTAAGTATAAAAAACAAGGAAAACTATTTGTTAAAAAAATCCTTAAAGAAAGTTATTGAAACTTGTACACTGATTGATAAACATTTTGGAATTACAATTGCAAAATTGCAAGAAGCATTCAATGAAGATAACAGACAAATGGAAGAAATTAGCAAGAAAAAAGCTAAGTTAGATTCTGATAAACATGATCAAAAGTATCAAAGGAGAATTTATGCTGAATATAAACAATTAGAGGAAAATATTGATAAACATTCTTTTGAACAATCTAATTTAGAAGCTAAGAGAAATATTATTAATAAAATAAGAAATAATTTTTTATCACTAATTACAGAGAGTTGGATTGGTGAATTAGATGAATCATCTCATATGTATGATTGTGCTAAATTTGTTAGAAATGTTCATTACAAGAAAATTATAGATTTTGCGAAAACTATTAATACTAATTTTGATAGTCGTACAAAAAAGAATAGAACATATGCTTATAAAGAAACAGCAAAGCTCTATGAAATATATGTGCTAATACTTATTTTTAAAATATTTCAAAAAAACGGATTTACATTTGAGTGTGAAGCTGACTATGATTTTAATTTGTTGTTTGAAAATCAAGAATACATTTTTCATAATGGAAATAAAAGCATAAGAATGATTTATGATCAGATGGTTAAAGGAACTGATGAAAGTCCTAGAGATGAATTAGCTAATCAAAACAGTACTAGTAACAAACCAGATATTATAATAATGTTCTATGAAGATGGTTTGATAAAAAACTGCATAATTGTAGAGATTAAATGTAGAAGAAAACATAATATTTATGTTAAAACGGGAGATACGCCTGTGTTTTCACAGTTAAAAGATTATACTAATTTCTGGTATTTTGATTCAGAAGGTAATTTAGATAGAAATGTTTTAAAGAAAGTATATGCTATTTTTCCTCAGGAAAATACATGTAAAGATGATTTGAATGCAAACCAAATATGTTTATTATCCCTGAATCCTGTATATGACTATGAGAACGATAGCAGCTATTTGAATTTATTTAACGAAATCACATCTTATATTTAATATTTATTAAGGGGAAATCAAAAAGTAGTAGTAATTAAAAAAGACTACTATTTTTTTCTTATATAAATATTCTGCTTTAGGTGATTAGTCATATAAAACAATTTGTATGATGTTGCTTATCATTGATTATTTGTACAGAACTGTATTATTAATTACAGAAAGCGCGCCACATATATAATTAACTGCACTACAGTTGCAATCACCAGTTAATCTAGTTAAATCTATAGTAATAGAAGCAGCAGAACTATTAGAATGTTTTCAATGGTCTGATGGCAACTATGATTTATAGCATGTTAAAAAAGAACTTGCTGATGTGATTGTATATAGTCAGAATCTATTAGATAAGCTAGGATTAGATGCTGATGAGATAGTGAATATGAAGATGAGTCAGAATGAAGCAAAGTACCCTGTAGAAAAGGCTAAGGGTAAGAGTGATAAGTATACTGAGTTGTAATAAGTGATGTTGTAAGTACAATTAAGTGAATATGCAAAAGGGAATTCTACTTTAAAATAGAGTTCCCTTTTTTTAATATATTATTTAATCGATTACATAGATTATTTGTTATGATTACTTATAGACTAGCAATTTTTTGTAGATTTTAGTGAGTAATACTCTTTTTTTTCTAGTTTTTTCAGTTCAAAAGTTTGCATCATTTTATTGCCATCTACATCATCGTAGTAGATATTAAAGTATTTAGGAAATCCGCTACTTGAAAACTCGTATTTGGATTCAGAAAGATATGCTACATTGTTTTTATTTGATTTGTTGTGTGAATTTCCTTTTATGATATTAATTGATAGTGATTGGTTTGGTTCTTGTAATTGACAAAAGTATTTATCAAAGATAATTAAATTTCTTATTGGATAGTCATTTACATTTTTTATTTTTATGTATTTGTATTTATGCGGGTTAGGAGGAAAACTCGAATCGTCATAATATACATGTTGTTGATTTTTTATGAGTAAATCAATTGAAAATATAGGTTGTATATTTCTTTTTCTAAACTTGTCTTCTCTGATTATTTGTTGCTTAGTAAAAAAATCAGATTGTAGTATTGCAATTAAACTGATGAATAATGTTCCAGAAAAAGATATATATGAACCGAAAAAAGATATCCAATCTTTTTTATCTAATCCCTGACCAAAACTATTGAAGTAATTTCCACTGAAGTATTGATAGATTAAGTAGTAAATTACAGTGAAAACAATAATAGAAAAGATGAAAATCCATTTGTACTCATTCAGAAAAGACTTTTTAGTTCTTTGTTTTTTGTTCTTCATATGATTGCTCAACTCCTTTTTAAAATTTGTTATGATTATATAATTCAATTGAGGATACTTAATAGTAACCATTAAACAGGTTACATTATACATTGCTATTTTTAATTATGCATTTAGTTATGTATTTTTTATTTTACCACCTAGAATTAGGTATTCTCACTCACATTCACAATACATCTCTTTTATTATTAGTGTATTATTATAAATAGATATGATTGTTATGAAACAAGTATTCTAAAACATAATAGTAACGTTGCTAAAAATGAAGTGTAAGCGTATACTAATAAGTAATAGGAAAGATAACAGCATTGCTTTGTTAATATAAGAGTTTAAATAAGCTTTAGAATAAATGTTACGCTGAAAATCATTATAATTTTCAGCATTTTTTGTGAGGTGATTAATTTGGCTTTAAATCATGTATGTACGTGGAAAAAGAATGGATGGAAAAGAATAACTGCATCTGAAGCTGCTAAAACAGCAAGATACGGTGTTTCTGCTAGTAGTGGCTTATTTATGTGTGAACTTTGTGGGCAGTATGTTGTTTTAACTAAAGCAGGTCTTAGAAATCCATATTTTAAACATAGTAAGAGTGAAGAGGATAAGAACTGTGAAGAAAGATCATTATCGTATAATCAAGCATACTATGGCGGAAGATTAAGCACTGAAAAGAGAGGACTTCCTGTGAGGATTGTTTTAGAAGGAACTAATCAACATTTTGAAATAGGTTTTCCTCGATTAGGAGATTTGTTTAATGAATTACCAAAGAAATCAAAAATACAAATTACAAATGATAATGGTCAAGAATTCAACTATTCCTTTGAAAGATTAAATCGTGATTCAATGACATATTTTAGTGTTGGAAACAACATATCTAAAGAGTATACAATTCGAACAACAGTCAATAATAAGGAACTTTCATTTTTTTGGCCACAAAGAGTAAGGGGTGTAAGTAAAGGGACAGTATTTAGTGCTGAAACAGGGGTTGTAATACCAAAGGGGTCAGATGTATATGTTAATAAAGAATATTATTTATTATTAGACTTTGCGTATTTAGAGAGACGTTCTAATTCTCATATATATGTAAAAAAAATAAACACAAAACTACGTGTGCCGAGTTACTATCATTTATACATAGTAAAGGCATTAGATTTTAGTAAAGAATCCGCAAAGTTTTTCATGGAGTTTTATTGTAGACTAGAAGAAAAGCCTATTAATTTTATTCCAATATGGCCTATCACAGTGAAATCACCTTTCCACATATACCATAATAGCGACTTTTTATATGGTGTGATGACTGGCAATGCGACTTTCCAAACATATCCTAGGGGATATGTATTTCCTAATGATTTAGGGGATTCACAGTTATTAAGGATTAGATGTGACGGCAGAAAACAAATAATTGCATTAGGACGATTCTCTAATGTTTTGAATTATTCTTACTTATGGCGAGAAAAATTAGAATTTAAGGATAGTAACTTAACATCTATTGTTTTAGATGCCCAAGAAAACAATATAGATAATTTATCTGAGGAAAAAGTAAAGGAAATAAACTATACACCAGAATATGATGGTAAATTCATTGTTGAAAAAGATGGATTTATAATAGAAAACTATGCTTTATCGAGTGGTGATAAATTTATTTATAATGATTTCCGAAGAGGTAGAGTATATAAAATTTATCAAGGATTAGATCTGATGTGGACTTATAAAGTACCAGATGTAAAACAACAGTTAGAATATGCGTTAAATGATGATTTGGTATTTAATAAAGTAAAGAAGTGCAAATCGCCATATATAGAAATCGCACATTCGTATGGAGTGATTGCAAATGATATCAAGTCTAATTACCCTAAAACAACAATCTGGTTAAGAAAACAGATAATCAAGGGATATATAAGTAAAGAAGCAATGACTATTCTAAATGAGTTAAAGAATGCAGGAGGAACAATTCATGAATAACGAAGCAATAGATATTTTATCTTTCTTTCAGGTGAGAAGAAGCTCAGATGATAGATTATGGTTGTATAGAGAAGCGGATATTATGAATAATGATATTTATTTTCCGTTTTATGCTAATCAAAGTAATTCTTTTGATAATAGAAAGTCTTTTTATCTAGAAAATCAGTATGACTATCCTGAAGATTTTATAGGTGTATGGAAATGGTCTGCAACTAGAAACAGGAATAATCCTTCAAATGATTACATAACTCTTAACTACGTAAATGAAATTTCTGGTATAGAAGTCTCTTATTATAAAGAGTTTAAAACAATGGATGAACTTATTAATACAATAAATGAAGGTATCGAATTAACATTTGAATCTGATCAAGCATTGTTAGCTGTACGAAAAGGAAAAGAGTATGAGGGTTTATTAGTTAATTATGATGATTTTGACAAATTATCTAATGGACTTTACATGATTAAGAAAAATATAACTAAGCGTCCGGTTTATATTTTCAACGATAATTCCACAAGAACAATAGGTGGTGTTCCATTCTATAAATCTATTAATATGGATATAGATGTAGCAAGATATGAATTAATGAAACAGCCTTATGATATAGTTAAAAATTTATTTCTTGATAGAATCAGTTGGAGTGCTCTAAAGAATGAAGGTTACACAAGAGATAACTATAGGAAAATAAAAGACTTCATTTCTAATATGAATTCTAAATCATTAATTGATGATGTTCAAAATACTATTAAAGATATTTCTTACGATGATGCTGAAAGATATGTGAATTATTTTATCAAGAATATTGAAAGATATATTGATTGTGATTCTATTGAGGATAATGTTTTATCTGACTTCATAGTAAGAAACAAAAAAATGTTTGAAGTATGTATGAGTAAGGTTGAGGAAGAGTGGAAAAAGGAAAATCAGAAAAGAATTAATAATTTAGAGGAATACTCAAAACAAAGAACCTTAGAAATAGAAGAAGAGCTTAAAGACGAAAAGAAGAAAGTAGAATCATCTTTAGAGGAAACTAGACAACAAACTAAAAAGTTAGAAAAACGTAATAACAAGCTACAAGAAGAGTATCAAGAACTTCAAAATGAGTATAAGCAGGTTAATATATTGCTAGAAAACACTAGAAGTGAAATTAAAGATCTTGAACTGGCAAAAGAAGAAATGAATCATATTGATGAGGATATTGATAATAAGATTAAGAATAGGATATTGGAATCTAAAAAAGATTTAGCATCTTTTGTAAGTGAGTATACTTTCTTAAATGCATTGATTCCTACTTCCCAAACAGTTCAAGTTGAATCCCAAACTAAAAGTAATGATGTATCTTCGTTTATTCCTTATATAAAACTTGATGAAGATGAAACTTTTGATAATGAAAATTGGCAGGATACATTTGAACTTATTCAAGATGTTTTAAAAGGTAATGGAATTACTAAACAGAGTCAAAGTTTTGCAGCTATTATATACGCATGTTATTGGAAAAAGTTTCCTGTTCTTTTCGCAGGCCCATATGGCGAGTTGTTAGCTAATATCATTTCCATGGCAATTACTGGTCAAGGTGCTTCTGTTCTAGATTGCAGCGGTGATGTCACAATTCAGGATATTCAACATGCTAAAGAAGTAGAAATTCTATTAGTTAAGAATTGTTTTTGTAGTTCTAAGAAAGATTATATTATTGACTCATTATCAAATCAGAAGAATTTCGTCATCTTTACGCTTCCATTTAGTGATGAATTAAAGATAGAATCTAAAGAGTTAATGAATTATATGTTACCAATCTTTACAGAAAATCTATTTGAAGAGTTGCCAGTTAATTCTTATATGAAAGGTAATCGAATAGATGGTTATGAAGAATTTACTCCAAGAAATAGTACTTTTAGACTATCTAAAGTCATTTATAAAGATACTCAATTAAGCAAATTAAGACGATCACTTTATTCAGAAATATTAGATAAAGCCAATCAAATTTCTCAGCACCCATCACCAGATATGGAATACTTCTTTATTTTATATCCTATGATTTTTATGAATGATGCTGAAGAAAAATATATAGAGGTGATTTCCACAAATAATAATATAAGTAAAGATATGAAAAATTTATTACTAAGTAAATTAGGTGATGAACAATGATTATTGCCGAACAGCTAGAAAAAGAAATAGCGCAATCATTCAATATTAAAAAGGAACCTTCCGAAAACAAAGGTTATTGGATTAAAAGAATTATATACAGTCTGATTGCAAGAAATGCTTATGCTTCATTATGGGATATACAAGAGATAGATCCTAGTATTACTCATTTTAAGAATAGGGCAAAAGATTCATTTCAAGCTTTAAAAGCTATATATCCGGAGTATTTAAATATATTGAATGAGGACGATATCAAAGCTTTGTCTGAATATACATATCAGCTTTATTTGGAATCAGGGCAACTATATCATTCACCTAACAGAATAAAGTATTCAAAAAAGCTAGTGTCTCAATTTAATGAGATATCTTTGGTAAGAAGTCCACAGCCTTATGATGTGGTATATATGTCAGGTGCTGGATTTTATATTGGATGGAGAGAAGAATCAAATGCTTCTTTTTACGATTTATTTGATATTTCTTCTAAAAAATTGAGTGAATTCTATAACTTTTTAACAGATATGAAGCTTGAAGAAAATAACTTATTTGAAGGAAGAATCCAATATTTACAAGTAACTGGAACTATTTCAAAAGGTTATTGGAAATATGAACCAGATACTGATAGTCGTATTTCACTCTTAAAAATTGGTTATCCAGGCAGTGAATTATATTATCTTTATAAGTATAAAGATAATAAGCTGATGACCTGTCAATTACCTGAATGGAGAGTTAAAAATCAAGGTTATCTTGATGTGGCCTGTGCTATATTACATCATAATCAAACACTATTACCAGTTTTATATGAAGTAGATGGTGAATTGGTGCATATCAAACTACAGTATTTATTACCACCTAAGTTGCAGTTGTTCTTTGAATTGTATAGCTGGCCATACTCTTTTGTAGGTAAAAGTAGATTTAAAAGAATGATGAACATAAGGGTATTTAATATATTCAAGTCCCTACTTGAAGAACTAGAATTTGAATTTAAGGAAGGTAAGTAGAAATATGGTAAATGGTGCAAACGCAGTACATAACAAATTAAGAAAAGAACTTGCCAAATATATCAAATCTCAATATTTAGGTAAATCTGAAATTCTAATGGATGCTCTTGGTGATAGACTTGAAGAAGAAGGTGTATTGTATAAGAAACCTTATATAGAATCTTCTCCAGCTTATGTAACTGTTCCTAATGGTATAGAGAAATCTAAATTAGATAACTGGGAAAAAGTGTTCTTTAAACAATTATCTGATGCTAATTTAGGGGTATTCCCTTCACCCTTTAAACATCAGATTCAGGCACTAGAAGCCATTAAAGAAGGGAAAGACCTATTTGTATCTACAGGTACAGGTTCAGGTAAAACAGAATGTTTTATGTGGCCTTTAATGTTGAAGCTTGCTAAGGAAGCAAAGATGTCTCCTGATACATGGAAACAAAGATCAGTGAGAGCTATAATTATGTATCCTATGAACGCTCTAGTTTCAGATCAGGTATCTAGATTACGTCGTTTAATGGGAGATTCTGAAGATCAGTTCCTTTCTATCTTTAGAGATACTTGTGGATATGATTCGAGACGTCCACAGTTTGGCATGTATACAGGAAGAACACCTTACCCTGGCGTGGAGCCTAATAAAACACAAGATAGACAGCTAGAGAAAACACTGCGTTCTATGACTAAGAATGGTGTTAAAGAATCTGAATATAAGTTCTTAGAAGAACTTCAAAAGAGTGGTAAGATACCAGCTAAAAAGAATTTAGAAGCATTTTTAGAAAAGCTTCATAATAGTCAGCATTATCCAGATGATGACGATGCTGAATTAATCACACGATTTGAAATGCAGAAGGTGACTCCTGACATTCTCATTACAAACTACTCAATGCTTGAATATATGCTTCTCAGACCCAGAGAGAAGAATATTTGGGATGATACAAAGAAATGGCTTGCTGAAGATAAGAATAATAAATTGATGTTTAT
>ERZ1673741.1757-NODE-1757-length-17104-cov-3.910141_pt1 | contig 17104 bp, 9 predicted proteins | sample MGYA00580209_ERZ1673741 | MGnify/ENA primary metagenome ERZ1673741 (study PRJEB41218, sample SAMN15661754) | gut metagenome | host: Homo sapiens | place: Canada: London | collected 2015-08-20/2019-03-30 | study: EMG produced TPA metagenomics assembly of... | reverse complement strand
CAAAAAAATATTCCTCCTTGCGTTTGTTTATATACTTTGATAGGATTGTACCACTTTTTGATTGTATACTGCAAGAATAAAATCCTTTTTGATATTAGAATACAAATGTACTAAACAAAACCGTGAATAATACAAACTATAGAAAGGCGTGTGTTATGAGTAAAGAACTTGACAGAGGTGCCGGAATACTTCTTCCGGTAAGCAGCTTACCTTCACCTTACGGAATCGGAACTCTTGGAAAGAAAGCATATGAATTTGTTGATATGTTAAAGAGTTCAGGCCAGATGTACTGGCAGGTGCTTCCGGTAGGACCTACAAGTTTCGGGGACAGCCCGTATCAGTCGTTTTCCGCATTTGCGGGTAATCCGTATTTTATCGATCTGGATACTCTTATTGAAGATGGACTTCTTGAAAAGGCGGATGTCGAGAATGTATTCTGGGGAGGTAATCCGGAATATGTTGAATATGATGTAATATATAATGCAAGATTTAATGTACTTAAGAAAGCATTTGAAGCATCAGCTCATAAAGAGAGTGATGCATATAAGACATTCCTTGAAGATAATAAGGATTGGCTTCATGATTATGCCGTATTTATGGCAATCAAGGGCGCACATGATAACAGGGAATGGTTAAGCTGGGAGGAAGATATCCGTTTCAGAAAGCCTGAAGCTGTCGCAGAATACGAGAGCAGACTTGCATATGAAATTGATTTCTATAAGTTCCTCCAGTTTAAATTCTATGAGCAGTGGGACAGACTGAAAGCTTATGCCAACAACAAGGGCATTAAGATAATCGGCGATATTCCGATTTACGTTGCACTTGACAGTGCGGATGTGTGGACTAATCCTACATTGTTCCAGCTTGATGAGAATCTTAAGCCTGTTAATGTGGCAGGGTGCCCGCCGGATGCTTTTTCTGACTGGGGTCAGAAATGGGGCAACCCGATTTATGACTGGGATGAGATGGAAAGATGTGATTTTGCATGGTGGAAGAAGCGTATGATTGCATCAGCCAGACTGTATGATGTTACCAGAATAGATCACTTCATAGGAATTGTGAGATATTACAATATACCTGTGGACGGTGTGCCTAAGGATGGTTTTTTTGCCAAAGGACCGGGAATAAAGCTTATAAATGCAATTGACAGCGTTATGGGTGATGCCAAGGTTATAGCGGAAGACCTCGGAGTAGTTGTTCCTGAGGTAACAGAACTTATCAAGAAATCCGGATATCCGGGAATGAAGGTTCTTCAGTTTGCGTTTGATGGTAATACGAACAACGAACATGCACCTCATAATTATGAAAAGAATTACGTTGTATATATCGGAACCCATGATAACGAGACCATGAAGGGATACATCGGCAACGCACCGGAACAGAACATCGAGTATATGATGAAATATCTCGATGTCGATGATAAGGATAAAATTGTTGATGAGATTATAAGGTGTGCATATGCAAGCGTTGCAGACACAACGATAATCCAGATGCAGGATCTTCTGGGCAAGGATAATTCAGCCAGAATGAATCTGCCTTCAACAATAGGCACGAACTGGAAATGGCGTCTTAAGGATGGCGAATTTACAAAGGAAATCCGTAACAGACTGCGTGAACTCACGAAAGTTTACGGACGTAACAAGAATAAGTGGTATTTTAGCAAGGAGGACTATATGTTAGCAGATATCTGTGAAAAGAAATACAATAAATCAATTAAGGACTGTACCAACGAGGAACTTTATTTTGCACTTCTTTCAATGACCAAAGAACTTGCAGAGGATAAAGAGAGAAATGACGGAAAGAAGAAAGTTTATTACATTTCAGCTGAATTCCTTATCGGAAAGCTTCTTTCAAACAATCTTATCAATCTCGGTGTGTTTGACAGCGTTAAGAAGGAACTTGAGGAGAATGGAAAGAGCATTTATGATATAGAGGAGATTGAGCCGGAACCATCACTGGGAAACGGCGGTCTCGGAAGACTCGCTGCATGTTTCCTTGACTCGATGGCATCAATCGGACTTAACGGTGACGGCATCGGACTTAATTATCACATGGGACTTTTTAAGCAGGTATTTAAGAATAACTTCCAGAAGGAAGAGCCAAATCCATGGATTGAAGACCAGAGCTGGCTTACAAAGACAGATGTGGCTTATGATGTATCATTCGGAAATCTTACGGTTAAGTCAAGACTTTATGACATAGATGTTACAGGATACAATAACAGAACCAACAAACTCCATCTTTTTGATATTGAATCCGTTAATGAGAATATCATTCAGGGAGATACGATTAATTTCGATAAGACTGATATTGCAGAGAACCTTACACTTTTCCTTTATCCGGATGACAGTGATGAGGCAGGTAACCTTTTAAGAATATACCAGCAGTATTTCATGGTATGCAACGGCGCACATTATATTATTGATGAGTGCAAGAAAAAAGGAAGCAACCTTCACGATCTTGCTGACTATGCTGCAATCCAGATTAACGATACACATCCGTCAATGGTAATTCCTGAACTTATCAGACTTCTCGGAGAGGAAGGAATCGGATTTGATGAGGCTGTTGAAATCGTAACAAATACATGTGCATATACCAACCACACAATCCTTGCCGAAGCACTTGAGAAATGGCCGATTTCTTACCTTGAGAGGGTTGTTCCGCAGCTTGTGCCGATTATCAGAAAACTCGATGAGAAAGTAAGAGCCAGATTCTCGGATAAATCTGTTTATATCATAGATGACTCCAACAGAGTTCATATGGCTCACATGGATATACACTATGGACACAGCGTTAACGGTGTTGCATACCTTCATACGGAAATTCTTAAGAATTCTGAGCTTAATAACTTCTACAGGATCTATCCGGAGAAGTTTAACAATAAGACAAACGGTATTACTTTCAGAAGATGGCTTCTTCACTGCAACGAAGAGCTTGCAGCTTATATAGAAGAACTTATCGGACCTGATTTCAAGAAAGATGCCGACAAGCTTGAAGAACTCGGTAAATTCATAAACGATGATGCGGTTCTTGAGAGACTTCTTGAGATTAAGAAGGATAAGAAAATAACACTTAAAAATTATCTTAAAGCAACACAGGATATTGACATTGATGAAAATTCAATCTATGATATTCAGGTAAAGAGACTTCATGAATATAAGCGTCAGCAGATGAACGTGCTCTGGGTAATTTACAAGTATTACGAGATTAAAGCAGGCAGACTTCCTAAGACACCTATTACAGCTATTTTTGGTGCCAAGGCAGCTCCGGCATATGTAATTGCCAAGGATATTATTCATCTTATCCTCTGCTTGCAGCAGGTTATCAACAATGATCCGGAAGTAAGTCCGTACCTTAGGGTAGTTATGGTTGAGAATTATAACGTATCCAAGGCTGCCAAGATCATTCCGGCATGTGATATTTCGGAACAGATTTCACTTGCGTCCAAGGAAGCATCAGGAACAGGTAATATGAAGTTCATGCTTAACGGTGCTGTTACACTCGGAACCAAGGACGGAGCTAATGTTGAGATTGGTGAACTTGTAGGAGATGACAATATTTACTTCTTCGGAGAAAGCAGTGAACAGGTAATTGAACACTATGCCAAGGCAGATTATTCAGCTAAGAGTTATTATGTAAATGACCCTGAGATCAAGAAACTTGTTGATTTTATAATAAGTGCGCCTGTTATGAAAGTAGGAGATGCGGAGACACTTCTCAGACTTCATGCGGAACTTATTAAGAAAGACTGGTTCATGACTCTTCTTGATATCAAAGATTATATCAGAGTCAAAGAAACGGCACTTGCTGATTATGAAGACAGAAAGACATGGGCAAAGAAGATGCTTACGAATATTTCCAAGGCAGGTTTCTTCTCATCTGACAGAACAATTGCTCAGTATGATAAGGACATCTGGAGACTTTAAGATTTATTCATAGAATTGTGCCGGATTCATTAATTCCGGTATGACGGTAGCCGAAGCGCATATGCGCTCCGGCTATCCATGTTATCAATGAAGCCTTATAAACCGGGAGGGCGACGAATTGTACCGAATTTTAATAGTAGATGATGAGAAAATAGAACGTAACGGTATCAAGTTCCTGCTTAAAAGGGCAGGTATCGAATGTGAAATAGCGGAAGCGGCTAACGGCAAAGATGCGCTTGAATACATCAAGAATAATGAGATTGATATCCTTCTTACGGACGTGAAAATGCCGTTTATGGACGGCATAGAGCTGATTGAGAATGTGGTAGGATTAAAGCGGAATATTAAATACGTTATTTTCAGTGGCTGCAGTGAGTTTGATTATGCCAGACAGGCTGTACGCCTTGGGGTATCAGATTACATACTAAAGCCAGTGGATCCCAACGAGTTTGAGAATACCATGAATAAAGTAATCAATGAGTTGGAGGAATCCAAAATTGAATACGATATTAAGACCAAGAGTCTGGAGTATATGGCGGAACACATGCTTTATATGGCCACCAATAAAGTCGATATTTCAGAGATAGAGAAATACGGAGACGGAATCGTGTCAGCGGATTTCATTGGCAAATATGTCAGAATCATGCTTATGGAATTCGATGAAGATTTCTTCGGGAAAAAAGGCACGGATGTTAAGGAAAAGCTCTATAAGTTTGAACCGCAGATAAGTAAGTATCTTAATCTTAACCAGAACCAGTCATTGCTTTTCTTTGATGATGCGGACCTTGATTATGTGGCTACAGCAGAGAGAATCAGCGGATTTGTGGAAAGAGAGTATGGCGTTGCGTGCTATATCGCAATATCGTCACCGGTAAACGGAATGAATGATATCGGTAATAAGGTTGACGAGCTCGATGAGATAATGGAAAATAAGTTCTACCATAAGAACAGCCGTGTTTTCTATGAGGGCGCATCGGCCGGCGATAATTCAATGATTCAGGTTGACGACGATACATTGATGAAGCAGATGCATCAGGATATCAAAATGAAAGATACATTGAATCTCCGTGCGCATTTTGACAGATTTTGTGATAAATACAGTAATAAAACCAAATTTTCACAAGTATATATTAAATTTCTTTTCTCTAATCTGCTTAAGGACTTCTATGAGAATATACCTAATGCAGATGAGAATCTTCTGAATGAAGAGATTGATGTACTGTACAGAGCTACGAATTTCGATACGGTTAAAGAAATTGTGCTGAATAATGTCAAAAGGCTGGAGGATGCATTTGGAGCCAATCCTCAGATGGTGCATCGTGAAATAGAAATTGTAAAACAATACATATATGAACACTATAATGAGGATATTACAGTGGACAGCCTGGCAGAGAAAGTATACATGGCTCCGAGTTATCTAAGCTCTGTATTCAAGAAGGAAACGGGACAGAATCTCAGTAAATTTATTAAGTCGTACAGAATGGAACAGGCGAAGGAACTGCTTGAGAACACGATGCTTAAGATTGTTGATATTGCCAATAAATGCGGATATCAGAATGTATCCTATTTCTGTTCAAGTTTCAGGGATTGCTATGGCGTCAGCCCACAGAAATTCAGGGAAAACGGAGAAGAAACCGAATGATTTCCAAAATACGCAGGAAAACTTCAGATTTGAAACTGAAATATAAGCTTGTATTGATATATTGTTTTACAGGCTTTATTCCTGTGTTTATTATATTTCTCGTATCACTTTATCTGATGCGTGGAGTATTGCGTGAAAATTCAACAGAAAATATCAATTCTTATCTGTATCAGGCGACTGCATCTCTTGATGGAGAAATCAAGATATATGACAATCTGTCAAGCTACATCTCGTTTAACCAGTCAATCTCACAGGTGCTTAATTACGATTACGAATCTGTATATAATATGTATGACCAGTTTGTTACGGTAATGGATCCGTTATTGTCATCGCTTATGTATTTCCATGATGAAGTTAACCGTGTTACGATATATATTGATAAGAATGTCGTAAAACATGGAACGACACTGGCTCCAATGTCGGAAATTTCCGATAAAGAATGGTGCAAAGAGGCACTTTCAGATAATGACAACCACTGGTATGTTGATATGGACAAGAAACAGGTTTTTTCGGTGAGCAGACTTGCACTTCTCAACAGGTTGGGAATTGACGGTGTGTTATTTATAAATGTAGACTATGACAAAGCATTCGAAGCTTTTTCGCAGACCATACTGAACGATTATGGATTATTTATAACGGATAAGAACGGTTATCTTATATATGAATTGTCACAATATGATGAGTCCAATAAGGATTATGCTCTTACTTTTGATGAATTTAAAGAAGTCGTAGCCGATCATTCCGATAAATACAAGATAATAACGCAGGATTCAGCTGCTACAGGATGGAAAATCTGGTTCTATAAGCCGGACAGCTTTATGATATCATCAACTACACCAATCATATGGATCGGAACAATATCGATAATTGTATGCGTGGCGGCTGCTGTTGTATGCACGGTTGCAACAAGCAGATTCGTTACCAGACGAATTGTCAAAATCCAGAAGTGCATGAAAGAAGTCGAAAACGGCAATCTTAATGTTAATATTCCGGTTGACGGAAATGACGAGATTTCAGACCTTACACGCGGGTTTGATGCAATGGTGCTCCGGCTTGACATGCTTATCAATGAGGTGTATGACAGCAGGCTTAAAGAGAAAGAATATGAGATGAAAGCACTTCAGGCACAGATAAACCCTCATTTCTTATATAATACACTTTCGCTTATCAACTGGAAAGCCATTGAAGCAGATGCGGTCGATATAAGCAAGATAACAATGGCTTTGTCATCCTTTTACAGAACCTCACTTAACAAGGGTAAGAATGTTATGAGCATCTAAGATGAAATCGACAATATGCGTTCATATCTCACTATACAGCAGATGATGCATGACGGTGATTTTGACGCGGTCGTTGATATTGAAGATGGTATCCTACAATACAATACTCTGAATCTTATTTTGCAGCCACTGATTGAAAATGCCATTGACCACGGAATTGACCTCAATACAGGAGTCAGAGGTGTAATAACGATAACGGGACGCGGTACGGAAGATGAGATTATTCTTACGGTTGAGGATAACGGTGTAGGAATGACCAAAGAACAGGCAGATAAAATCATCACCAAAGATTCCAAAGGATACGGAGTCCGGAATGTCAATGAAAGAATCAAACTTTATTACGGCGAGCAATACGAACTGAAGATAGAAAGCGAAATAGGAAAGGGAACGAAAGTCATAGTCCATTTTCCTAAAATGCTGTAAGAATTATATAGGAATTCCACATAACGGAGTTCCTATTTTTGTGCATATTTACAAATGTCTAAGAAATCTGATATGTTTCTAAGAATATTAATATTTACGATTTTTCTATATCATTTTACAATAAGAGAGTATTAAGGAAATACAATTAATACCGCAGAAAATCACATTTTTGTAAGTCGGTTTTAATTAAAAAAAAGGAGGACATCTAAATGAAATTTAGAAAAGTATCGGCTTTACTTTTAGCCGGAGCAATGTGTGCAGCAACAGTAGTTGGCTGCGGAAAAACATCTTCTACAAGCGGAACAAGCTCTAACGATGCTACAAAGGCAGCAGAAGATGAAGAAATCACAGCTACTATTACTGTATGGGGCCCGGCAGAGGACCAGTCAATAGACAACGGTGAGTGGTTACAGAATATGTGTAAGAAGTTCAATGATGAGCATCCAAAGTGGAACCTTACTTTCAAGTATGGTACATGCTCAGAGAAAGATGCAGGTTCTACTGTATCAGCTGACCCTTCAGCTTCAGCAGATGTTTATATGTATGCTAACGACCAGCTCCAGACACTTATTGATGCTGGTGCAATCTCTAAGTTAGGTGGTTCTGCACTTGAGACAGTCAAGGAGAACAATTCAGAAGCAATGCTTAAGACAGTTTCTATCGGAGATGATGTTTACGGCGTTCCTTTCACAGGTAACACATGGTTCTTATTCTACAACAAAGACATCTTCACAGCAGATGATGTTAAGAACCTTGACACAATGCTTTCTAAGGGTAAAGTTTCATTCAAACTTACAGATTCATGGTATATCGGCGGATTCTATATCGGCAACGGATGTACAGTATTCGGTGCTGACGGAACAGATGAATCAGCAGGTATTGATCTTACAGGCGATAAGGCTACAGACGTTACAAAGTATCTTGTAGACCTTGCAGCTAACCCTAACTTCGTAAATGATGCAGATTCAGCCGGAATCACAGGATTCAATGATGGAACAGTAGGCGCTTTCTTCTCAGGTACATGGGATATGTCAAACATCAAGCTTGACAAGTCAAAAGTTGGTGTTGTAGCAGCTCCTACATATACACTTAACGGCAAAGAGAACCAGATGACAGCATTCGCAGGTTCAAAGGCAATCGGTGTTAACCCTAACTGCAAATACCCTCAGGTAGCAGTTGCACTTGCTCTTTATCTTGGAAGCGATGATGCTCAGGTTAGCCGCTATGAAGCAAGAGGAATCATCCCTTGTAACATCGGTGCAGCATCCAACGATAAAGTAGCAGCAGATGAGATGGCAGTTGCACAGAACGATACAATGAACAACAAGTCAGTTATGCAGCCTACATTCAAGGGAATGAGCAACTGGTGGACACCTGCAGAGAACATGGGTAAATCCATTATAGCAGGCGAGACCACAAAGGACAATGCAGCAGATAAGACAGCAGAGTTCAACGAAGGTGCTAACAACGGCATTGTTAAATAATTATCAAAATTAACGGGGTAAGGCACTGCTGCAATGGAGGCAATTACCACTGTACGGTGCTCCCGTGTAAATGCTCCGGAGTAATCCGGAGCATTTATTGTAAGCACAAGGAGGTCCATGATGCCTAAATTAAAAGCCGAGAAGAAAAGAAAAACCAAAGAGTTTTACGATCCGTATTGTTTTACCAATGCGGTGAAAAAAGGAGACATTTTCACAAGACTTTCCATGTTGGTTATGGGTCTTGGAAATTTAGTCAGAGGCCAGATTGTTAAAGGATTATCATTTCTGATAATTGAGGCAGCCTACATAGTATTTATGATTATGACAGGCGGTAAATGCCTGGTAGACCTGTTCCACCTCGGGGGACAGCAGCAGATTGAAGTCTGGAATGAAGCAAAACAGGTATATGAATATGCCAAGGGTGATAACTCATTGCTTATGCTTCTGTTTGGTGTTGCGACGTTGTTTGTTACTATTTCATTCATAATGTTATGGCGCGCATCAGTTAAAAGTTCATACAAGGCACAATGTATGAAAGCATCCGGTAGAAAGCCGGACTCATTTATTCAGGACATTAAAAGCTTGTTTGACAAGAATTTACATAGAACATTGCTTACACTGCCTACACTCGGTGTTCTTGCATTCACCATACTTCCGCTTGTATTTATGATAAGTATGGCGTTCACTAATTACAGTAAGATAGATTCACATCTTACGATTTTTAACTGGGTAGGACTTGAAAATTTCCCTAAAGTATTCAGTTTCAACAGTTCGATCGGTAAATCGTTCTGGGGCGCTTTGGGATGGACACTTATCTGGGCAGTATTTGCAACTTTCTCAAACTATATTCTCGGAATGATTCTTGCAATTATTATTAATCGTAAGAACACCAGAGGTAAGGGATTCTGGAGAACGATTTTCATGCTTTCCGCGGCTGTACCGCAGTTCGTATCCCTTCTTCTTATGAGAACAATGTTTAACAGAGAAGGTATTATCAATACAATTTTACAGAGATATACATCCATGTCGGAACCGATTCCTTTCTGGGATAATGCGATGCTTGCGAGAATTGTAATTATCGTTGTTAATATCTGGATCGGTATTCCGTTTACAATGTTACAGGTTACCGGTGTACTTCAGAATATTCCGGCAGACCTCTATGAAGCAGCTAAGGTTGACGGTGCAGGACCGGTAAAAACATTCTTCAAGATTACCCTTCCGTATATGCTTTTTGTAACCGGACCTTACTTAATTACAACATTTACAGGAAATATTAATAACTTTAATGTTATTTATCTCTTAAGTGGAGGCGGACCTATTACGGATCTTTCGTCCACATCAGGTAAGACGGACTTGCTTGTTACATGGCTATATAAACTGTCGGTTGACCAGCAGTATTACAATATTGCGGCAGTTATAGGTATCATGACATTCGTTGTCATGGCTGTTGTTTCACTCATTACCTATCGTCGAACAGGATCATACAGGAACGAGGAGGGATTCCAATAATGAAGAAAATATCAACAGGAGCCAGGATTGGCAAAAAAACCACAAATGTTTTTATCCACATTTTACTTACAGTGCTGGCATTTATATGGGTGCTCCCTATTTTGTTCGTAGTAATGGTCAGCTTCAAGTCTGATCAGGGACTTCAGATAAGGACACTCCTTCCGGACGCATTGCTGCAGAGTGCTAAAGCTGCCCATCCGGATATGTTTGCGAATGTTACAAGAGGATTTATTCCGACCCTTGATAATTACAAAAAGCTTTTTACCGATACGACCAATGTGTTCAACTTCCCACAGATGTTCGTCAACACATTGATTATTTCGATTTTTTCATGTATCATCTCAGCATTCTTCGTATTATCAGTATCATATGTTATGTCGAGAATGCGTTTTAAGATGAGAAAGCCTTTCATGAATGTAGCGCTTATTTTAGGCATGTTTCCCGGCTTTATGTCAATGATTGCAGTGTACTACATTCTGAAATCAATTGGACTCACGGAGGGCGCCATGATCAGAGTAGCTCTTATCATGGTTTACTCCGGAGGTTCAGGCTTAGGTTTCTACATTGCGAAGGGATTCTTTGATACAATACCAAAGTCAATTGATGAAGCTGCTTACATAGACGGCGCAACCAGATGGCAGGTATTTACCAAGGTTACAATTCCTCTCAGTAAACCGATTATCGTATATACTGTTTTACAGTCATTTATGGGACCGTGGCTTGACTTTATCTTTGCAAAGGTAATATGCAGGGCCAATAAGGATTATTACACGGTTTCCGTCGGATTATGGAGCATGCTTGATAGGGAATATATTTATTCCTGGTTCAACTGTTTCGCTGCCGGAGCGGTAGTGATCTCAATTCCGATTATTATTCTGTTCATGGTAATGCAGAAGTTTTACCGTGAAGGCGTATCGGGAGCGGTTAAAGGTTAATATCTTTAAAATTTATCAGCCCCGGTCGGGTATCCGGCCGGGGCTGTAACTAAAGATTGCCATTTAACCGGTATAGGTGGTATTATTATTGCATAGCAAATATCTGCAAGGAGAAATAACAATGAAGAAGTCCACCAGAATAATAACGTCGGTAATAATGTTTTTAATGATATTTATACAGGCAGGATGCGGTTCGAAATCAACTACCAGTGAACCTTCTGATACAGATTTCGCGGAACAGATGCAGGAAGCATCTACTACGCCATATGGTAAATATCCTGAATTAGTCACATATACGTTGGGCAAGCTTACCGGAAGCAATAATTCCAATATGCCGGAAAGCGATACATATGAAGACAATGCATATACAAGATTTCTCAGAGATTTTCTGAATATCCAGAATAAGGATGTTTTTGAGGAAGCTGACGAACAGTATGATTCAAGCGTGACGATGGCTATTCAGTCCGGGAATATGCCGGATATTATGATTGTGAGTGATATTGACGATGTCAACATGCTCGTCGAATATGATATGATAGAAGACCTTACCCAGGCATATGATAACTGTATGTCGGAACGAATTAAAGAAATCTATGCGGGATATGGTGACAGTATAAAAGATTTGATTACATTTGACGGTAAGATTATGGCCATTCCGGAAACAAATATTGATGACGGACCGAATCTTATCTGGCTGCGCAAGGACTGGATGGATAAGTTGGGACTGGCAGCACCAAAGAACCTGTCCGATGTGGAATATATTATCAAACAATTCATTGAAAAAGATCCGGGAGAGAACGGACCGGGCAATACAGTCGGTCTTGTGTGTGATCCGAGTCTTTGCGGTGGATGCGGATACAGCAGTGAGTACCTTCTTGATATCGTTTTTGCTGCATATGGAGCGTTTCCGAAGCAGTGGATTGAAGGCAAAGATGGTAAAGCAGTCTATGGTTCAATTCAGCCGGAGGCCAAAAACGCACTGGCACACATAAATGAAATGTATGAGACGGGTATTCTTGATAATAATTTTCTGCTTCGAACAAGCAGCAATATAATTGAGCTTGTTGTAAACGGCCAGTGTGGTTCTTTCTTCGGACCATGGTGGGCACCTAACAATCCGCTTATGGAGGCTGTAGGCACCGACCCGGAAGCCGACTGGCAGCCATACCTTATAGAAACGGATGATGATGGCAGCACGAGTTATCATTCACAGCAGCCGTCATATAAATATGTTGTTGTCCGTAAGGGATATGAGCATCCTGAGGTGGCATGCAAGATTGTGAGTGTACTTTTTGATTATGTGAGATATGAAGAAAATGATAACGATGATTTCAAAAAATATTATCAGGATAATGTAGACCCTACGGCGAGACCTCTGGCGATTAATGTGGATTACAGTGATGCGCTGTCAATCTGCTATTCGGAAATCATTGAGGTGCTTAACGGTACCAAGGATGAGTCCGAACTGCCGATTCTGGAAAAATCATATTATGAGTCATGTAAGGCATATCTGGATGACCCGGACAATGCAACTACAGAACAATGGTCAGCTTATATGTCAAGAATAAAGGCGTGTGAGATTATTTCGAACGCCTCCCTGAGAGAAGTTCCATCGCTTTTTTTCAGTGAAACCGGTATGATGCAGAGTGACTGGTGGAAGTTGGAGGAACTGGAGAACAAAACATATTTACGAATAGTAACCGGAGAACTGCCGGTCGATGAATTTGATATTTTTGTATCAAAGTGGAATGAAAACGGCGGTTCTTTAATAACGAGAGAAGTCAGGGATGCCCTGGCGGAATAGGAGCGAATTATGATTCAGAATAAGAGAATCAGCAGAATTATTGCACTTGTTTTAGCATGTATAATGACAGTGATGATGCTTGCTGGATGTACGTCATCATCTTCGAAAGACAAAGACAAGAATGCAATAAATACGGAATTTGTTGATGAAGATAACAGAATAGACGACAAATACGGAACATGTTATCAGGTGCTTTTGTATTCATTCTGTGACAGTGACGGTGATGGAATAGGAGATATACAGGGACTTATTTCCAAACTTGATTATATTCAGAATATGGGATTTTCAAGTATATGGCTGCTTCCGTTTAATAAATCCACATCATATCATAAGTATGATGTCGTTGATTATTACACAGTAGACCCACAGTACGGAACAATGGAAGATTTTGAGGCATTGGTCAAGGCCTGCGACGAGCGCGGACTGGATATATATATGGACTTTGTAATAAATCACACCTCATCCAAGTGCGAATGGTTTAAAGAAGCATGCGAATATCTTAGCACGATAGGCGATGGAGAGCCGGATGCATCCGTATGTCCGTATGTTGATTATTATAATTTCAAGAAGACGGACAAGGTCGCATCAGGCTGGAAGAAAGTCAGCGGAAATCCTGACTGGACTTATGAATGTGTATTCTCGGCTCAGATGCCGGACCTCAATTTGTCAAGCAAGGCAGTGCGGGCCGAAATAGAGAAAATCGCAAAGTTCTGGATTGACAAGGGAGTATCGGGTTTCAGACTTGATGCCGCACTTCATTATTTTGAAGCAGATAATCCTGACAGTATAGAAGCACTCACCTGGTTCTGTGATTATGTGCATGGTGTTAATCCTGATATCTACTGCGTGGCTGAAGTATGGGATAATTTAAATACAATAAAGCAGTTCTATCAGAGCAGCTGTGACAGTATGTTTGATTTTGCTATCGGTAATCAGAACGGCATAATCGTAAAGGGCGTCAATAATAACAGTGATGATAAATCCGGTGCCAAAATGGCGGAGAACATTGTCAATGTATATAATGAAATCAAGAGCGTTAATGAGAATGCGATAGACGGTATATTTTTATCAAATCATGATGTCGGACGTGCGGCAGGATTCCTCCTTCGTAAAGATGAGAGAGTCAAACTTGCAGCCGGAATACAGATTCTTACAACGGGTAATGTTTTCGTATATTATGGAGACGAACTTGGTATGGGAGGAAGCGGCAAGGATGAGAATAAGCGTGCCCCTATGTACTGGTCGGATGATGCAAGTGCACAGGGAATGACAGCAGGTCCTCCTTCATATGAGCCGCAGACACATACTTTTGGCTCTTATGAAACTCAGAAGGATGATGAGTATTCGGTATATAATTATTACAAAAAAGCAATCCATATCCGTAATAAGTATCCTGAAATAGGAAGAGGTGTTCCAACAGTCATGAGTGATGTGGCTGAGCAGAACGGTAATATATGTGCAATACATAAGACATATAACGATTCGGAAATCAGCCTCATATATAATGACAGTGACGCGGCTGTTACAGTCACAGTATCCAAGGATACATACAAATATGAGAATGTTGCGGATTATCTCGTAGTAAATGAGGAACTTCCTGAGATAGATGGAGAGAAAATTACTATTCCGGCTTACGGATGCGTTATTTTAAAATAGAAGCAGGTATTATAAAATAGTCTAAAAAATGCCGGGCAGGTAAATCTGCCCGGCATAAATTATATACAGAATTATTCGCTTCTAAGAGCTATTACCGGATCTTTTCTGGAAGCTACCTTAGCGGGTATAAGGCCTGCCACAAGCGTCAGAAGGATGCTTATAGCTATCAGTATGACGGCACCCTGCCATGGGAGTGAAGCCACGCCTGAAATTCCGGTCAGGTGCTTGATGACTATATTGATAGGAATGTCAAGGAGCAATGTTATGAGGATTCCGAGTGATCCTGAAACAAGACCTACAATCATGGTTTCTGCATTAAATACGTTGGAAACGTCACGCTTGGAGGCACCTATACTTCTTAATATACCGATTTCTTTGGTTCTTTCAAGAACCGATATATAAGTGATTATACCAATCATTATCGAAGATACCACAAGTGATATCGATACGAATGCAATAAGAACATACGATATCGTATTAACAATTGTGCTTACGGATGACATCATAAGTCCCACATAATCAGTGTAAGAGATTGTGAGATTGTCTTTTCCGGCGGCAGTTGCTTTATCATTGTACTCATCTATGATATCAGCTATAGCATCTTTGGCTTCAAAATCCCTGGCATATATATTGATGGACGTCGGCTTTGATTCGTCTGCGTATCCGAGTTTTACCATGTTATCTTTATATGTGCTGCCGGATTTGGTCTGTAGCTGGTTCTTGAACACGTCGACAAGCTGTTCGTCAGTCATCATGCCGAGATACATCTGGGCAGCCTTCTGTTCAGCCTCAGGAAGCGTTGCGATATAAGCTTTGACATCATCAACCGTAATATTATCAAGTTCATCTTCACTTACAGCGAACGGGAGCCCTGTGAATACATCAGTTTTATCATCGGCAAGCTGTTCTTTTACGATGCCCGACTTAGATGTCTCATTAATTACATATTCGGTGAGAGCCTTTGTGTAACCTATGCTTCCCGTTATGGATGTTGCTACGGCGTCTTCATCGGGCTGTATTATACCGACTATTTTAATTTCCGTACCGTTGTTTACGAGCGTTTTGACATATTCATCATCGGAACTTTTATCTTCCCATCGTTTATTGGTTTCATCATATCTGTAATAGTCACTTGAAAGTACAAGTTTATATGTAAGGCCCAAGAGATCGTCATATGTATAACTGGTCGGCTCGGAATCAATCTGTTTACCGCTTCCGAGATCGGTCATAATGTTCTTAAGTTCGGATGAATTTTTAAGACCAAGTGCATACTGGGTAACATCTGTAATCGTGGAATCTTTGCTTACCACGAGAACGACTTCGTTATAATTCTCAGGCCATCTTCCGGCTATAACATTGTACTGTGAATCGAGAAGATCCTTATTATCAATCATCTGTGTCCAGAGATTTGAACTGCTGTAAGCATTCATCATGGAAGATGTGCCGGCATTTTCCTGGGATACTCCCATAATATCTTCCATCATGGTACTTGGATTAACCTTGTTAAGACCGTTTGAAGTGTCAGCAAGGTAAATATTAAGATCGGTATCGTAACCGTACTGGATATCGGTTACGTAATCTTTAATATTGCATTCATCGCTTTCAAAATATGCCTTGAGTTCACCGAGACTGTTTGTCTTGACCTCGGCCATCATTGTATTGATCATATCACCGAGTATAGGACTGGTATATATACGGCCATCCTCATGTTTCACATCATCGGTTGATTTGCCGAGCATTGTCTCCATAAGGCTTGTCATGTCTATATTCTCATCTTCAATGGTAATAGGATATGTTGATATGGTATCTTCCTGGACTTTATTGATGTAAGCCTGAAAACCATTGGACAGTGAAAGAATAAGAGCAATTCCTATTATGCCTATGCTTCCGGCAAAAGAAGTAAGAAAGGTGCGGCCTTTTTTGGTAAGCAGGTTCTTAAAACTGAGCGACAGGGCAGTTCCAAAAGACATTGAGACTTTGGATTTGGACCGGCTCTTATGGGAATTTGTGGGAGTTTGGGATGGCTTTTTGTCAGTGGAGTCATCTCCTTCGTAAGGGGCACTGTCATCGATAACCCGGCCGTCAAGAAGACGTATAATTCTCGACGAATACTGCTCTGCGAGTTCTGCATTGTGAGTAACCATTATAATTAGTTTCTCGTCTGATATTTCACGCAGAATATTCATTATGGCAATGCTTGTTTCCGAATCGAGCGCACCGGTAGGTTCGTCTGCAAGAATTATGTCAGGGTCATTGACAAGTGCACGTGCTATGGCAACACGCTGCATCTGTCCTCCGGACATCTGATTCGGCTTCTTATGGAGCTGATCCTTAAGGCCTACCTTTGCGAGAGCCTCAGCCGCGCGTTTGCGGCGTTCTGATTTGGACACACCCGAAAGTGTGAGGGCAAGTTCTACGTTTGCCAATACGGTCTGATGAGGTATA
>ERZ1673741.1745-NODE-1745-length-17174-cov-4.893919_pt1 | contig 17174 bp, 21 predicted proteins | sample MGYA00580209_ERZ1673741 | MGnify/ENA primary metagenome ERZ1673741 (study PRJEB41218, sample SAMN15661754) | gut metagenome | host: Homo sapiens | place: Canada: London | collected 2015-08-20/2019-03-30 | study: EMG produced TPA metagenomics assembly of... | reverse complement strand
TCTGGATATGTGCAGTACAAATATGGCACACAACATTCAATATTATCAAAAGATTCCTCGTCTTCAAAAAGTACAATATATTTGTCTGCTTCTTGAAAATACGGAGGATTAATATTAAGTAATTTTAAGACACCTTTTTCGTTATCTTTATCTGTAACAATTATGTTGTATAAAGTATCATTTTTCGTTAAAAAAGTAATATAAACTGGGTCGTAACCTTTTTTGAAATGTATTAGTCGTTTTTTATATTTGCATAACACATCTAATGCTGCAATCATTTTTTTATCTATCTTTTTAGTGTTGTGAACAAAAATGTTTCCTTTTAAGCTAACTGCATTACTAGATAAAATTTCCTTAAAACTATAATTAGGTTTCTCGCATAAAATTTGTAATTGTTCGATTGTGGCACAGCCAAAATCTTGTAAAAAATTAATAATTTTTATTTTTTCCTCTTCTACTATCATACTATCCCTCCTATTTAAAGTAAAAAATAAAGCCCCAATGGGCTTAATAATAATTTCTATATAATTCTTACTAAGTAAGCATAAACAAATTTCTTTTCTTCATTAATTTCAGATATTTTTATTAACACTTTTTGCATATAGTGTGGATAACTATTAAATCGAGCTGGTACTCTTGTTAAACAAGTTACCATAGAGTTATCTAGTTGCACTAATATACCACTATTGTTTTTTGTAAAGGCTATTACATTTCCTGTATATTCTCCATTTATCTCTATATACTTTCTTATATTTTTGAATGGATTAGTTTCAAAATCTTTGGCAGATAATCTAAAAATCTTCTTTTCTGCATCAAGTTCTTTTATTCGTACTTTTAAATAGTCTCCAGCATTATAAATATCTTTGCAATTTACAATAAATGTGTGTTTTAAATCTTCTGCTTTAATAACAACTTCTATTCCATATAAATCTACCAGTACGCTCTTTATTCCTACTGCAATTATTCTAACTTTTACAACATCATTTATCTTTAATTTTGGAATCTCTATTTTTGCCCTTATCTTCATTGCATCTAATCTACTGCCTATTGCAATTTCAGCAGTAGAATCAAAATCTAATACAATAAAGTCAATTTCACTCCCTAGCATTCCTCGTATAATAGATTTGTTTTGTTTTTTATTTGTTAGCAATGTATTTGGAATTAATACTTTAACATCTCCATACCACACAATAGCACAAGCAACATTTTGCTTATTAGGGCTATAAAACTCATCTTCAATTCCTGAAATTCTTCCAGTTAGTATTCTTTTTTCTTCTTTACTTCGCAATATTTCTTTTTTGTATAATTCTTCCATTATATCACCCCCAAAAAATCCCCATTATATAATAAGCGTTTTTAAGATTTTAATTTTTAGAAATCTTCGAATGAAGTTTCTCCTTCTTTTTTTATATTTAATTTCTTTTTATCAGTTGGTACTGTTTCATTAACATTTTCTCTTTTATTCCATTTAGGACAGTATTCATTAATTGGTGTCTTTTTTAATCTTTGGGAAAGTGAGTGCTCTGTATAAATCATTTTGTCCAATAAGAGTGGTTTATTTCCTCTTAGATTTACTATTAATTTATTACTTTGAAGTCGCAATATTTCGTCTGGATTTATTAAATTTCTTTTTAATGTAGTTATATTTTTCTGTCCATATTCCAATTCCCCATCTATTCCGTTTGCTTTTCTTGTTGAAACATTTTCTATGGTCGATACACCTATTAAATCAGAAAAATATTGTGCTGTTAATGTATCTGTTGCCCCTAGGCATAATCTTGTGTCACAATTTCCGAACAATTTCTTGCCATACGTCATTAGGATACCTATTTTTTATTTGCCCAACATTTTGAACAATAGGAATCAATGCAATATCTCTACTACGAACTGTTGATATCTTTCTATTAAAATCTGGAATAGTACCAATATTAGCAAACTCATCAAGTAAGAAAAACACCTTGTTCTCACATTTTCCATTTGGCATTGAGTCTGCATATCTTACTAATTTTATAAAGAGAAATGTAAAAAATAAAGAAATTAAAAAGTTCATATCTGAGTTCATATCGCTAGTTATGCAATAATATGCACATGCTCTCTTCCCTGGCAAAGCTAAATCAATGTCGCTATACGAAGTTAAATCTTGTACATGTTTATTTTGAAATGCTTGCAGTCTAGTTCCTAATCCTGTTAAAACCGATGCTTTTATGGTATCAGAACCACTTGCAAAAATATTATAGCTCATTCTTGCGGGACTATCTTGTGGCAATCTTCTAAACAGCTCATCAATAGTTGAAATATCTCCACCTGCAATTTTTAAGTATATATCTTTTAAAGTGTTCTGTTCTAACTTGTTCTCTAAAAGATAAAACTCAAAAGCTTTTAATAAATTTTCTTCTGCTCTTGGCCAGAAATCGTCACTTCCCTTTGTATGTAATTGAGTGTTTGATATAATGACATCTGCACTTGTTTGTACATCTGCTATGGATTCATTCTCTGCAAGAGGATTCCATCTGTCTGAATGTATCATATCTTTTAAATTAAAAACTTTTATTACATAACCTTCTTTTCTTAAAAAGTCTGCTGTTTCTCTATAGATTTCTGCTTTAGGGTCTGTAAATATCATTGAACTTTTCGTTTTAGATAATTCTAAAACATTCGTTAGTAAAAATCCCGTTGTTTTCATACTGCCACTTGTACCAAATACAGCAATATTCTTATTAAAGAAGCTATCAAATGGCAATTTAATAATTTTATCATTTTTCTTTCCAAGTATTATTCCCTGCACATTTTTAGTACTCAATATATTTTTCATTTCACTTTCATTCATCCAATTTGCAGTTCCAAAAGTTGCATCTTCTGATTTTAGTTTAAATCCCTTTATTTCGTTTTGTTTGTTCTCCAAGATTAATTTTATGCATATTAGTATTAAAATTGAAATAACAGCATTTATGGAGCAAATAAGGGCATATATTTTATTGTTAAGGTTAATATTACGATTGAAACACTTATTTATTATTTCTATATAATTGCTAATGTTAATATCTACTATAATATTTTCCATCACGCAAAAAAATAAAGACAGATAAAAAATTGTCTTCTTAATCATAATATCTAATCTCCTTATCTATATAATTAGAGAAATCTATAATATTGTAGGTTGCTCTTATAATTTTCTTCTTTAATTGTTTTTCACATTCTTCATTACATATAACTTCTATATTCTTTTTTTCATTATTTATTAAAAAATTATTAATTCTATTTATCTTCTCTATATCAATTAAGTAGAATGTGCTTATATATTTATTTTGTTTGTCTGCATAATCACAGAACTTATATTCCGATAGAAACGCATTGCCAGATTTTTCTTTTATTATTTGAGGCCAGTTAACATTGTTCATGTACTTTAATTGTTCTAACCCAATGTCAGTATCTCTCACGACTATTAAGCTATTTATTCCAAAAACAAAGTCCTCAAAATTTATTTTTTCAATTTCATCTACCAATATTATTATGTTTTTATATTTTATTTCTTTTTGTATGTCATATATCACTGAATTAATATAACTACGCTTGTTTTCTTTAGATATATGATATACTAAATATTTAATACCATTAATTGATAATTCTCCTATATACCTTCTTGATGTTATTGTGAATATCTCCTTGTCTTTCATTAGAAAAGACGGTGTGAATTTTACAAATTGGCACTTATGGAAATATGCTGCTATGTGAGAAATATATTTTAGTCTATCTACATATTTTTTATCATAATTTAATCTGCCAATGTCCTTTCCTAAAATTCTCATTACCTTTACTCCATATTCTCCCAGTACTAAATTTGATTTATATCGTCTTAGTATTTTAGAATTGACTAAATTTGTTATTCTTTTTTTATAATAACTTTTAGAATCAAAAAAGTATTGCACATCGTTTACATTTAAGTATTGATATTTATAAATAAAATTTACTAGTTCCTGTTCCTCAAAATTCTTCGGAAAAATATTCTTCATTTCTACCACCTTAATCAAAAAACTATCTTGGCTGGAGATGCGATAGCTTTCGCTCTCACATTTCCAACCTCAATAGCTTATTTTAAAATTTTTACTTTAAAAATTTATTTATATATTGCTTTTCTGCAATTTTATAATATGTCGTTTTTATTTTTAAAAAAAGCATTAAATAAAAGACATTTTATGCTATTACATTTTCTAAAAAATTTATAACTTCATTTGCTCCTAGTACAAACACCTCAGTGTGTTGTACTTCAGAAAACTCACCTTTAACACAGTAAAAGCATTTATCTATATTGTCGTCTTTAATTACTCCAGATAATATTAATGCGTCTGGTATAACTTTTATAAATTTATTATCAATGTCCCAGTTCTTTATATTGTCAAACACTTTTATGTATATAAATATTTCTTTTTTAAACATTTCTTCAAATTGTTTCGTTTTATCTATGATATTTAATAGAATATTTTTATATGCATGCGTTTTTAAATTTTTGTACGTAGGCATTGTCTCTGGAATATATATTCTTAATATATTATTATAGATGTCTGCTTTATAACTGTCGTTAATCGTCTTTACTTTCTCATTTTCATTCTCAACTATTGAATTATACACTTTTATTTTATTTAATATGTTATATCTTCTTCTTTCTAGACATTTTAAATATTCTTCTAATTGAGATTCTGTAACATATCTATTCTGTGTTATTTTATATGTTTCTTCTTCTAATTTAGTTAGTTCTTCTATAAGTTTATCTTCTAATATCATAAAAATAGTCCTCTTTTTTATTTATTAAGGGCAATTTAAGGAGTATTTTTATTCCATATTATCGTAAGCTTCAAATATTGTTTCTTCAAGTAATTCTCTTGTTTCTTTATTTATTGGGTGGCACCAATCAAGATGAATCTTACTTTCACTTTTTACTTTTCTTGAAGGCATTGCAATAAATCTTTTTTCATTTTTCTCTAATATCTTTATTCCATGTACTGCAAAACAATTATCAATTGTTATATTAGCATAACCTATCAATGCTCCTCTCTGTTTAATTTTAAAAATTTTTACATTCGTAACTTTAATTTCCATACGAACTTCCTCCTTTAATTTATTTTTTGAAGGGCAATTAAAGGAATATTAATAACTTAATTATTTACCTGTTCTAGGTAATTTTTCTTCGTGCTTTTCTTCAGGAACATGTGTAATTGTAGTCCATTTGCTATTTGCTTCAGCTGTTACTCCAAAGTAAACACCTACAGTTTTTGTATGATTTGTAAATGTATCATTTTCTTTTAAAGTATCCAATGACTTACATTCCATAGTTGGTTTTACATCTTCTTTAAAGCCTACATCAACTGTTCCAAAATCGAAACATGTTTCAATTATATACTCATCTTCAGCAAGTTCTATTGTTGTAAAATCTAAATAGTAATTGTCAGTAGTTTTTAAATCTTCTTTGAACAATACATATTTATCAGATTTGTTTGTTTTATAATATACATCATAAACTAAGTCTTGATTCCATGTACCTGTTGTCATTTTTTCTAATCGAATGTAGTCAGTAGGAATATAATCAAACCATTTAAAGTTTTCTAAGTAAACATTAGATGCGTTTTCTACATTAGAAAATTCATAATTTACTTTTTCTCCAGTTTTTATTTCTGTTGTTCCTTTTTTGTCTACAGTAACCTCGATATCTACACTGTCGTTATCTATTGTTAGAGGTACTGTTTCATGATTTTTTGTAATTTCAAATTTATTAGTGTTCTCATTTAATAAATAATAAACTGAGCCTGTATCAAGCTCCTTTGCATAATATTTTCCATAAGGTAAAAGTTCAGACTTTGCCTTTCCTGTTTTGTCAGTTGTAATTTGTGCAATTTCATTATCATTTTCATCATAGATACCAAATGTTGCGCCTTCTAAAGTTTCCTCTGTTTTACTATCTACTTTTGTTATTTCTAAATATCCTTTAATCTTTTCGTTTTCAAAAGTAATAGAAGTTATTTCATCTTCTGTAAGTATTACTGTTTTGGTTTCTTTAGCTAATACATATTCTTTCTTTGTTTCTTTTTCAACTGCTGTATATTGTTGGTCAATAGGTAATCTTTTTGTTGTAGCTTCGCCATTTTTATCTGTAACAAGTGAGTCAACAATATTTCCTTGTTCATCTAAAATATCAAATTTAACTCCTTCTAGTAATACTTCATTATTATCTAAATCAACCTTTATAACTTTTAATTGTCCTTTTCTTTTTTCGTTTTTAATTATTTTCTCTGTAGTTTGATTTTTTTGAACTATAACTTGTATATCTTCTTTAAGTGGATAATAAATTGCATTATCTTTTTTCTCTCTTAAATAATATGAGCCTGTTCTTAATCCTTCAATATATATTTCTCCATTTGAATTTGTTTTATAAGTTCCTATTACTTTTTTGTTGTCATTTAATAATTCAAACTCAATATTTGGTATTCTAATTTCATTGTTATCTTCATCAATTTTTATAACTTTTAAATTTCCTTTTTCATGTGCATTTGTTACTACTATTGATGTAACTTCATTATATTTTAATGTTGCCTCTACTGGTACAGTATTAAGTATATAATCCTGTTTTGTAGATGTTTCTGTTGCAATTATTTTTCCTTGTCTTAATCCATTAATAGTAATTACTCCACTATTGTTTGTAGTATATGTTCCTATTTTTTCGTTTGTATCTGCATATTTTATATCAAAAGTAACTTCAGAAAGTGGAGTGTTTGTTTCATCATCAACTTTTGTAATTTTTAATGATGACTTAAATGCATTAATCTCTAGCATTGTATTTGTTTGTGTAGATTCTACTGGATCTGCATAAATTATATAATCTTGTACTTCTTCATCATATGCTTTTGCATAGAATATTGGATATGTTTTTACTTTTGCATTTAATATATTTATAAAGCCAGTGAAATTTTCGATAATATTTTTAGTTGGTATTGCTATCTTAAATGTATTATTTGTCATAGTGCTTGCTTCTACATTTGAACTATTAAATATCAAAGTACCCTTAGGAAATCTACTAATTTCTACATTATAAGTTGTTATATCTCTATTACCAGTTAGAGTGTAGTTTTGAACAAGATACTTCGTATTGTTTATTGTCTGTATTGTTTGAGATTTTGCTTTTGTTATATAAAGTTCTGGACTTATATAATTTTCTGTACCATACACACCATAGTCATATAATTGTTGTGCTACTTCTAAAACTTTTCCACCTCTCCTTTGCACATCTTCAAGAGAAGCATCTTCGTCTCTACCAACTCTGTGTGGTATTTCATATTTATCTTTTGGAGTGCTTCCATCGCAAAGACAATGTACTGCTGTTTTTGTAGCATAATACAAATCATCATCACATTCTAGTCCCCAATCTGAATAACTGCTTCCCATATAGCCTTTATATAATACTCTCCATAATTTCTGGTCTTTCATTAAGCTTAAAGTTACATCGTAGCTATCACCTGCTCCAGTTCCAACTCCTACTTGTGATGGCTCTACACAAAAAGCTGGTTGAGTTTTACCAGTTGATGGCTCTCTATAAACAACATAAGTTATTCCTTTTAGCATATCTTTTCCTTTAAATTTTAATACTGAAATACAATCGTGGTCTTTCTCTAGTGTGATTTTTTGTCCTTCATTAAAACTTCCTGCAAATACAGGCGATATATTTGTTAATAGAATTATTGCTAAAAGTATAAATGATACTAATTTTCTTATTTTCTTAATCATAATTTTTTCCTCCTTAAAAAATAAAAGCCCTTAGGCTTTATTGGATTTTACTATAGATGTAGCATAAAGTCTGGCTCCAGTAGGCTTTTGTACCTTTTGAATTATAAACAAATTCATCTTCAGCATAAACATAATAAGTACCAAATACTTTTACTTGATTTTGTACACGTTCTTTAAATGTAGTATAATTTCCTTTGGCTTTTCCTTTAGTAATGTCTTTTACAAACATATACGTAAATGAAGATGTGTTTTGCTCTGCTTTGCTTTTAGTTGTTGAAATTGCTTTTGTTTCAATTCCATACTTACTTAAAGAGTTTGATAACTCACTATTTTTTGCTATTTCATTGTTTAATATGTTTATAACTTCATTTATAACTTCATTATTAATTTTAGTATATGAAGTATTTGCTAGTGTGCTATTTCCTTTTTCATTATCATCTTCACTAGGCTTTATATCTGTTTTGTTTTCTACATTTTCGTTCTTTTCAGTTTCAGATGAATCTGATTTAATCGGATTTTCCTTAACTTCTGCTATTTCTTCTTTGTTTGAATTATTTATAATATTTTCAATTTTTTCCTTTGGGTTTTCTTCACTTTTTAATGGCAAAGAATTTTTGCTATTTGCCACTTTGCTATCTACATTATTTTTAATATTAGTTGAATTATTATCTATATTATTTTCAATTATATTGTCTGTAATTTGATTAATTGTATCACTTTTGCTTATTGTGAAATTAACGTTGCTAATATTGTTTTCTAAAGTATTTTCTGTGTTATCGTAAATTACTTTAGAAACCTCTATATTTTCTTTTTTATCTGGTAACATTATTTTTATGATTATTAAAACAGACATTAATAAAAATAATATTCCAAATATGATACTAATTTTCTTCTTGTTATTCATAAAACATCACTCCTTTAATATATAGAGTAACATTTTTTTATTAACTTTGACAATACTCAAAAAAAATCTTTTTAATTAACTTCTAGTGCTTGCACGCAAAGTCTTAGAGCTGATTTTCCTTTAACACAAGTTATAAGTGTTAACATGTTTTCATTAGTATTTGATAGTTTTGACCAATCGGTCTCAGATATCTCTGTCATATCTGTTACTTCATATTCTTTAGTACCTAAAAAGCTTGTATATATTATTTTATCTCCAATTTCTAGTGTATGTAACTTAGCCCAAAATTTATTTGTATTATGTGCTGCTAAACACACATTACCATTTAAGTATGGTGAGCTTTCAAAATGTCCTACACCTTTACTAAGTGTATCTAAAGAAGTGCCTTTATATACAAGACCTTGAAATTCAATTTTATCGATTTTGATAGCACCAATTACATACTCACCATCAATTTGTTCAATAAAATCATCTGCACTTGCTATATCTTCATCATCTAATCTATTCTGGATATTTTCATCAGAATAACTTTCCATTATATTATCTATTTCTTTTTCATCTTTAAATTTTTTTATAATAAAGAATGCAGATATAAGAACAATAATAATTACAATTACAGATACTGCAATAGTTATAGCTTTCTTTAATTTCTTACTCATGTTTTTCCTCCTTTCCACGCAATAAAATAGAGCTATGAATTTGCTTCTTGCTCTAAAATATCTTTTATATATTTTGAAACTTCAGAAAACGTACTTGGATTTGTAATTTTTTTGCTTACATCTTCCAAAGAAAAAGGATCAAGAATAATATCATAAATACCTAATATTAAGGCATCTTTTAATTCTTGAACCTTATCGTTTTCCAAAATTAAAATAACTTGTATATTTTTTTCACGAACTTTAAACATAAAGTCTTTGAAATTATATTTGTTTGGTTGAAGTGTTGCAATTAGTGTTGTTGCCTCTTTTTCTTCTAAAACATAATCTGGGTAGTAAACAATTCTACTATCTTCAATTTGTTTATTTAAGTCTCTGTCTAATTGCTCATTATCTGTAAAAATTAATACCATTTTTTAATTACCTCCTTCGAAATAGTCCATTGGGTTTGCAAAGCCACCATTTATTCTAACTTCAAAATGTGCATGTGGACCTGTTGAATTTCCAGTAGAGCCAACTTTTAATACTGCTTGTCCTTGCACTACTGTATCATTCGTTTTAACTAATAGTTCAGAACCATGAGCATATAATGTAACAATACCATTGCCATGGTCTATCATAACCATATTTCCATAGGAGTTTGAATATGTTGCAGTAGTTATTTTTCCATCTGCCATGGCGACAAAATTTGCTCCAACAGGAGCACCTACATCTGTACCACTATGTAATTTATAGGCACCGAGTTATTGGATGTACTCTCATACCAAAGGGAGATGTTATTGTAGTATAACCAGGTATAGGCCAAATAAACATTCCCTTAGGAACTAAACCTTTGCCATTAGTAATTATAGTACTAGATGATGAATTTTCTTGTAGCCATGCTGTATTTTCTTTACCTTCATAATAACCTGTAGATGCTTGAATGACTACTTGCACATCTGTATCTATATCTTCATCTCTTATATGTAAATTGTTCTTTAAATAATTCTTTAATCTTTCGTATTTTTCGCTAGTTAATTCTTCTCCAGCAAAAACCCTTCTAGTAGTTTTTGTATTCCCTTCTGTTGTAGTTTTTTCTTCATAGTTATATTTATAATGTCCCATTATGGTATCGCTTTCTACTAAAAAATATACCGTTTGCTCATTAGTAGTAGTTTTAGTTGTTTCAGCTCCATTTTCATCTTTCTCAGTAGTTGTAGTTTCAGTTTTGATTTTATATGTTTCATATTTAAAAGTACTTTCAAAATGTTTAGCTACTTTTTCAAGTAAATTATTATCTAATTTACTCCCATCTGACATATTGTGAAATGCCATTAATGCATACAAATGAGACCACTGTACTTCTTTATCATTTTCTCTGCTATCAATATCAAGTAATTTAGTAGTAGAATTTTTATCTAAAAAATTATGACACATATTTAAATGGCTTGCTTTACTAATGCATTCTGTTCTAATATCTTTTTCTTCTTTTGACATAGAGCTTTCATCATGTTGTACATTATCTATGAAAATTGCATTTACAACAGTACAAAATGCAAATAGTAGCACAAGAAATATAATAATAAATGGAAGAAACGGTTTTATTACTGCTAAAGCTGCTTTCTTAAATTTGTTCTTCATTTTATCTTTAACTTTATTCTTTATGCTCATCTTTATCACCTATTTTCTTGCTGTTATCTTCTTTTGCAATTCTTTGCATATATTCAACATTTTGATAATTAGATTTTCTATTTACGTGATTACTATTATTTTTATATGTAGAACTATTAAAATTACCTTCAGCCATTTTAGCTCCTACCCCTAGATATGCTTTTGTTGCTTTAAATCCTGTTTTTGCTACCTTTCCAACCATTGACTTTGGAGTATTTGAGTTAGTTTCTTCATTTTTCCAATTTGCTGTAGGAATAGAAATATTATTATTTATATTGTTCGAGCCATTTTCTTTTGGTAAAACGTCTCTAATAGGATTTATATTGCCGTTGTAATCTTTTTCTGGGCTTAAATTCATTGATGGATTTACAACTGATTTTGCTCTATCTATAAAACCTTTAAATCCTCCGCTATTGTTATTTCTATTATTACTTGATGTAGGCGAATTAAATTGTTCTTTTATTGCACCTAGGCTAAAGCCAAGTGCTGCTCCCATACCAATTACTCTATTTGTCATTTGTTCATTATCTACACCTGCTATTCTACTTGTTAAATTCTGCAAACAGTTTTGCAAACTATCAGCTAGTGGCAAAATCATCATAGCCCATATTAAGCTAATAGCCCAGCCACCACCAGAAGGTAAAAATGCAAGATAAATAAGAAATAGAAAGCAATATATAAATTGCATAAATATATTCATTATAATCTGTCCTGCCCAAATACTTACTGCAGTTACATTTTTATTAATAATCCAAAGACCTGCTGCAACTGGTGTAAATATAGTAAATATAATAATTGTAAATTGTCTAACTATAAATTTTATATTTAGCTTTACAAATAAATATATAAACATTGCTATAACTAATGCTGTTGTAATTGCATTCCCAGTTCTAATACTTGTTAGCATACTATCTCCAAGTGTTCCATCTAAAGTACCAGTATGGTTTGCAAGCACTAATAGATGAACCATAGTGTTATTCAAATATAGTAAAAATCTTATAAATAATGGTGCTACTGCTATTGCAACACCACCAAAACATAATCTCATAAGACTTTCTTTTGCTTCATTTTTCTTTGCTGTATTCATTCCAGCACATATTATTTTATATGATAATATAAAAACAGCAATTAGAATTAGGCTACTAGAAATAATTGCAAATACTTTGTACCATTTCATTGTTTTAGCCCATAATTCTTCCGTAAAAGGAGATAGACTATCATTTTCAGAATTGCTATTGAATATCAATGCATCATAATCTTTGAAGCCTACATTTGCATCTTTTCCAGTTGTAAAGTCAAAAACAGTTTGTGCAATTCCACCGAATACACTCTGCAATAATTTTTTCAAATAGTGAGCCGTTTTCTTTTTTTATTTGATCTTTGAATTTCACATTATCATTTGCAAAACTCATAGGAGAAATTAGTGCTAAAATTGTAATAACTGCAAAAATACTTTTTAATATTTTTTTCATTCTCTATCGCCTCCTTAAGTAAATACAAATTCTTTTTCATAATCTGTAATTACAAATTTTATTGCCGTAACACTGTTATTTAAGCTAATTACACATTCACCTGGATTAGCTGTTGTTAAGAAATTTTTAGTTCCTTCAGATAAATTAAAAAAATCTACAACTTCATCAACTGACCCAGGACTTTGCTTAAATAAATATCTTGTAGAACATATATTTATAATTGTTTTTCCGTTCTTCTGAATTTAAAAATTCATCTATAAATTGGCTACCAATAAATAGCGGTACATTATATTTACGACCACGCCTTGCTACATTTACTAAGAACTCTGCTGATTCTTGAAATCTTAAAAATAGCCATGCTTCATCACAAACAATTATCTTTTTCTTTTCTTTATTTTTTAGTACAAACTTTTGCCATACCCAAGTCAATATTACATAAGACGCATATAACTTAGTAAAGTCATCTTTTATTTCACTCATATCAAACGAAATAATTTCTGCATCTGAAGTAATCTTACTTTCACAATCAAATATTCCAAGAGAATTACCTTTTAAGAAAGGCACTAAAAGTTCTGCAAGTTCATTACATTTGCCACGGCTTTTAAGTTTCTTTTGAAAGTCAGAAAGTGTAGGCATTTTCTTTGGTATTCTTCCAACTGCATATTTCCCATTATCTAGTCTTCCGCCCTTTTTCTCAAAAAGTGAATTAACATCTGATGTTATGCCCTTTTCTTCGTATAATTGATTAACAACTATCTCAATTTCAGTTATTTCTGTACCGTTAAGAGTTCTACCTTGATAATTTCTGCATATCGTTCCAAGTAGTCCTCTAATTTCTGCTACTTTATCAAGTATATTTAAAAATTGTTTATTTCCTTTTGTGTCTGGTTCTAATTCAAACGGATTAATTCCAGCAGATTCACCTTGCCTAATTTTTATAACTTTTCCACCAAGCATTTTAGTTAAATTTGTATATTCTCCGTTCTACATCTATAAAAAATGCACCACAACCGAGTTGTTGCAATGTTTCTTGCTGCTAAAGTTTTAAGTGCTACACTTTTTCCACCGACCAGAAATACCACAAATAAATACATGTGGATTTGGCAGTGATGGTGGTCCAATAAAAGTATCTACATATACAGGAGCATTTGTGAACATATTTCTTCCAATAAATATGCCTTTATCATGTGATAAATTAGGATTTGATATGGGAATTAGCGTTGCAATACCTCCTGCTACCATATTACGCTCATAGTTTGGAATAGATATTTCGCCAATAGGAAGCATTGCCTTTAGTCCTTCTATCTGTCTAAATGTTAAAGTTCTTATCATTGATGTTTTTTTGTTTAATTCACTTTCCAGTATTTTAGTTTTTTCATTTAATTCCTGCAGATTTTCTGCATTTAGAGTAATAAATATTGTTGCAAAAAATAGCTTGTCTTGATTAGTTTGTATAAGCATTCTCAAATCTTCTAAATCTCCAATTTGCTTTTCTAACTCTGGAAGATGTAAAATATTGCCTTGTCTAGAGTAAGTAACATATTCAGATTGACTTTGCACAAGTTTTTTAGTTAATTGATTTATAACATTTCCATTTGAAGAAGGCTCTACTTTCACAGAAATATTTATATTTCCAATGCTAAATAAGTCGTCTAGCCAAGAAATCCAAGTTTGTTCAGGATAAACCGTCATAACAAATATTCTCGAATACTTGTTAAATCCAAGTGTTAGATAATCTTTACGTTCTTGTAGTTCGTCAGGCAGAAGTAAATCTGCCATTGATGGAATGTTACTAAAAATATCAATTTCTTTTTTCTTTTCTTTTTTGTGTTTTCCCAACATATAAGTTCTTTCCTCCTTCTTTTAGTGTACTAATGCTAATAGCAGAGTTTTTATTTAATTCTCGATATATTAAATTGTAAAGCTCGTCCTCAGAAAGAGTATTACAAACAATTTTGGCACGAAGTAAATTTCCCTTAAATGAGGTTGCTTTTCTTTCTAACTCTTGTACTGCATTTTCATACAAACCGTCATAAGAAATAATTGCATAATTTTTTACTACTGAAATTGAACGATTTTCCATTAAATTTTCTAAATAATCCACTAAATAGCTTTTGTAATCTTCTACTTTAGGATTTTGAGTTTTATTTTGTTTAATTAAATTTACTATTTTGCTTGTATCAATAAACTCTGTAGTAGAAAAGAATTGTACTGGATAATCTATTACAAGTGCTGTTTGTGTTAATATACTTTCAATAGAATCCTGTTCTTGATTTGAAAGCATATTGTAGTCAATATTTCCAAGTTTAATAATATAGGAATATCTATTTCCAAGACAAATCATATTGTCCTTTATTTTAAATTCAAGTAGGTTTGCTAATTGTTTATTAGCTTTCCTTTTTCCATATTCTTGTGATGCAATAGGCGAATTTTGTTTTATCTCTAAATTTATATTTTTCTTTTTATAGTTTAAATAAATTGCAGTCCCAATTATAAAAAGTATTGTAAGTATTAAAAATAATATCATTATTGACATGTGCCACACCTCCTGTAGGCAAATTTTCTTTTACGAAAAATATACTTAATCGCATAAAAAAAGAACTTATCAAAGTTCTGTTCACCAATCTTTAGAAAGCTAAATAGCAAAAATAATGTGACTATAGCAATTACAATAAAAATTGTTAATATTTTAGGCATCGGCGTTGCAAACAATGCTAAACTTGATGCAGCAAGCATTAAATAAGTTACTTGCCTTAAACTTAAATAACCACCGAAAAATTTTTTCTTCATGCTTTAAATCAAATGGTACTTTAAAAACTCTCATAAACTCTCGCCTCCTAACCACCAAGTAAACTACCTGTGTTATTTGTAGCAACATTTATAATTATTCCAGCAATAATTAAACTTGCACCAAGTATTACGCCACCACCACAAATCCAGGCTAAGCTTCCTATGCTTTCAGCTCTTTTCTGTGGATTATTTGCGTTTATAATCATTTTAAGTGCCGCAATGACAACACTTGCAAATATTAAAACTCCACCAAGAGGCATAGCAATACTTGTAATAACTCTTTTAATATTATCTGTTGCTGTTTGAACTTCCTCTGTGCCAATAGATTCAGCAAAAACTTGATTTGCTTGAATTGCAATTAATGTAAGTGTAATACAAGCTGTAGATAATTTAGTAATTATCTTTTGTTTCCTTTCTGTTAATTTCATAACATTATCACTCCTTTACGATTTTTTAAGGGCTAAGCTTTAAGGAACTACCATTATATGGTTTTAAATCAAATTTCTAAGAAGTACAAATAAATATGGTAGTGATAAAAAAAATACACTGCCAGTCAATAAACTAGGTACAACTATTAGAAATTTAGACTTTATCTTTTGTGATTTTATTAAACAACCTATTGCAAGCATTATTAAAGAAAAAATCAGCAGTATCGTAAGTATTATTACTGTTACTTTAAAGCTACAAAATAAAACTGAAGATATAATGCTTTCAAAGTTATCTATGTAATCAGTAGGCATATAATCAACTCCTTCTATGTACTATTATTAGTAAACTTGTTTATAATTGCTCTTTTATAATAATTTAGTAAGTCGTTAGGGTTATGTTCTTTTGAAAGTATATATAAATTTAATAAAGACTCTCTACTTATCTTTGCAAGTAAAAAGTCAAATTTACTATTGTATAAATCAAATAAAACATAAATGATGTCTTTTATTATTTTAATTTTATCTTCCTTCATAACTGCAAGTATTTCTTTAGTATAAAGTAATTCTAATTGTTCTAATATTTTATAAAAGCCATTTGGTATTTCATTGCTATTATTTATTATAAAATTAAATAAGTCATCTATATTAATATTTATATTATTATTCTGTACATTTTTGTATATAGGGTACGTACTTTTAAATACATAGGGGTATGTATTTTTTTTTACATAGGGTGTGTCATTTATATAAATTCGCCTTTCTTTGATCTCTTTATTAGAGTCTCTGATTAACTCTATATATACATATCCTAATTTTTCTAAGTGAGAAATCCATTGTGATACCGTATGAATCGTTACATCATATAAACCTGCAAAGTATTTGTTATTAGCAAAACAGTAACCCATCATATTAGTTAAAGACGTAATCTCACTATATATTAGTTTTTCTGCTGGTTTTAATCTTTTATCATACCTAACTGTAGCTGGTATGACCGAATAATAACTAGTTTGGTTTTCATTATTCAATTATTTTTCTCCTCTGCTATATTTTTACTCATCAGATTTTCTTCCTACAATAATGCAGGCATATAAAAAGAGGCTAACATTAGCCCCTAAAAATAACCCTATAAAAAATTGAACCATTTCATCATCTCCTAAAAAAATATAATATATTACCAAATTAGATAGAAAATCTAGTTCTAAAACAGTTCTAAAAGTTGTTTTCCTTCTTTTTAACAGTTCTAAAAGAATTCTAAAACAGTTCTAAAACAGTTCTAAAAATTATTTCTCAATTTTAATTTTTATGAATCCTCTTTTTTCAAGGAATTTATTGACTTTTTATTAAAAATATAGTATTATAATATGCATAGAAATTAATATTTTAATAAGTTGTAAAAATTAATTATTAAATTTATGGAGTACCATAAAAACAATTGAGCGTATCTTTGCCAAGGTTAAGTTACGGGTCCGATTCCCGTTACCTGCTCCATAAAATTTGTAATATG
>ERZ1673741.1732-NODE-1732-length-17275-cov-5.509524_pt1 | contig 17275 bp, 25 predicted proteins | sample MGYA00580209_ERZ1673741 | MGnify/ENA primary metagenome ERZ1673741 (study PRJEB41218, sample SAMN15661754) | gut metagenome | host: Homo sapiens | place: Canada: London | collected 2015-08-20/2019-03-30 | study: EMG produced TPA metagenomics assembly of... | reverse complement strand
TGTAAATGACATGTTACGGGTATTGACAAAGTGAAAAGTCTGTGCTATGATATGGCCACAAAGCAAAACAACAAACATAAACTAAAGGAGATCAACCATGAAAAAAGAAAATATTTTGACTTACAACGATGTCGAAACAATCTTGATTGCTTTGATGGGTCGGGCAATGGATGAGCGGAAACGCGCGAACACTGCCGAAAATGAAAAGGATGGTGAAACAGCTGAATACCACCGGGAACAGGCTGACGAATGTAGCAGGGTAATAACAAAATTGCGTGATTTTGTTTTCTGATTGCCGAAACGCCCGGAATCGGGCGTCGTTGCAGGGCTAGCCGCCTGCGGCCTGATGATGGTAGGCTATAGAGGGGAGCATACAATAATGTATTTCGAGCACTGCACCACGTTAGACGAACTCCGCGCGGAGTATCGCCGACTTATAAAAATTAACCACCCGGATGTCGGTGGGGACGCCGAAACGATGAAAGCAATCAACAACGCATATGACTCCCGTTTTTACGAACTCAAAAACGGAACGTCGCACGCGGGCGAAACCCCGGACGCATACCGCGCAGCCGTGGAGAGCCTGCTGCACTTGCAGGGCATTATCATAGAGCTATGCGGGTGTTGGTTGTGGGTAACGGGCAACACGTACCCGCATCGCGCAACACTCCGTGCCGCCGGATTCCGTTTTGCCACGCGGAAAAAGGCGTGGTATTGGCACCCGGCAGACGCTGCGCCCATTGGCAACGGGAAAACTCTTGATCAAATCCGCAGCAAGTACGGGGCGGAAGTCCTTACGGGCGCAGGCCGCGCCGTACTGACAGCATGAGCCGCCCGCAGGAATACCGGGTGACGTGGTACGCCACGCACCCGGACGAACTCCACGATCTCGACGCGCTGCAATATGCGGAGCGGTCTGCGCGGTACGCTATCGCGCAGGCCGAAAGCCTAGCAGCAGCCGCGCGGGGCTATCTAGCGCAATTGTATACACGTGCGCAACAGATACTTGTATCGGATTATCAAGAGGAACTATATTTTACACGGGAGCCGCGTTACAACGGCATCTATTACGTTATGGAGTTGCGCCGGGTGTACTCTGATAAGAGCATCAAGCCGCTTGTATTATCCCGTCAGCAGTGGGACGGGAAAGGACGATGGGAAGCTATAGCAGCCTTAAAGGCATTTCGGGCAGAGCGCCCGCTAACGCCCTGCCATATCGATATAGACCGCAAACCGTGGGAAAAAAGATGATAAATTTTCGTAAATGACGCGTTACGCGTCTTGACAATTAGACGAGTCTATGATAGAATAAAGACACAAAGATAAAACAAACGAAAGGAATAATAGAAATGACAAACAATAATGCATTGACTTATGAAGATGTGGAAATGCTCTTGTATGCTCTTGAGCAAACGGAAGAGCACGAAGGGATGTATGCCGACCATCTGTGGCATACCGGTGAACAAGAAATTGCGGCACCGCATTATGAATATGCGAACGAATGCCGCCGTCTTATCAAGAAGCTCAGGGCACTTGAATTCTGAAGCCGAAACGCCCGGTTTTCGGGCGTCCGCGTCGAATGGCCGCGACGCGCTGACGATGGCAGGCCAGCAAAAACAAAAACGAAAGGATAATAAAAACGATGAGAACTTATATCGTTGGGGTTTTTAATGGTTTTGGAGTGGAGCGCGTACTATATCAAACAGCCAGTCTAAAGGCTGCGAAAAAGTGGGCAACACGTAACCGTTACTATGATGGGCGCCTGACAGTCCCGGATATCTGTACCCGCTTGCCTGATGGTCGGGTAGTGATTGCCGCATTTGGTGCGTATAACCGACGCACCCGCCGCACGAAGTGGACGAACGTGGATTAACAAGCGAAACTAAAACAAAAAGGAGAATTGAGAATGAAATATGTTCTGCATATCGAGCGAGGAATCGGTGAATTCCCGCATGAGGAAATCTTTCCATTAAAGGCGACAACGCTCTTTAATGCCCTGTTAGAAGCTGACAGGCATTATAATAAGGACACTGTTTTCCAAATGAATATATATGAACGTGTAGATTCATATACCGAGAACGGGCTACAAACTGAGTTGTATATGCCCCGCCTTGGAAAAAGCTGGGATCAGTGGCACAGCTACAGTGAGGATTACGGCAAACAGAACGTAATTTGTTGTCGAAGAAAGGTGGAAGAAGCGTGAACGTGATTATGTGGTCCACAGTGGTTTTAGCAGGCGTTGCGCTGTTGATTGTGATATTCAAAGCTTGTTGTGCATTTTCGTCGACGTTTGAGGCGTGGTTATTTTTTGATAATCTAGCCGGAATATTACTACAAATTCTTTTCATTGGAGGTGCCGCGACATTTTTTGCCGCCCTGCTGATTCGTATGCTAGAAAGGGGCGGGGCATGATGGTTTTCTATTGGATCGTGTTAGCTGAGGAAATCTTGGGGCTTTTGATGGCGGCATTTACGCTTTTAGGAATCTTCTTGCCGAGGGCAACCGTTTCTGATTTTTGTTTGGAAATGTCTTACAGGTTAATTTGGCCCGTTTTGATAGGGTTAGGGGTAATGTGTGTGTGGTTTACCCTAGTATGTTTGCGAGGGGGTGGGGCATAATGGCCCGCAAGCCATCCATCACGCGCACGATCGTCACGGAAGACGTGACGATCAGTGCGGCGAACGAACAAAGCGGCAGGGTACAAGCCCTGACTGTTACAATTCCGGTCGGCAGTAAAACCGACCTCGAGCGCCTGCGCGTGATCCGTCCGCAGCTCCCGCCGCACATTCAGCCGCTGCGTGTGGTAAAAGTTAGTGCGCCGGAAACGCACATTTACCGCATGAGCATTCCGGATTTTGTCGCGCACGCTGCGATATACGATTGCCGTGACGGCAACAACAAGTTGTAAATAAGTTGCAAATACGTTGTAAATGGGAATCGACCCTTTACATAAATAACAGAGCAGCCAACTCATAAAACATAGGCAGAAAGGAAAAAACAAAATGGCTAATAAGTATTATGAATGCAAGATTATCGAAAGCAATGGCGAATTTGACGCCTACGAGCGCGTCATGTGCAAGGATCTGGGGGACGCGATCCCCCTTGACGAGGCAACGCAGCAGTGCCCTGTCGTGATCGAGTACGAAAAGCACTTGATCCTCGGAATCCACAACGAGAAGTCCGAAGATAAGGACTATGAAAAGTGCGTTGTGATCGATCCGGAGGGCCGCAAGTTCGTGTGTGGTGGGGCGACGTTCCGCCGCGAGCTGGAAAACATCGTCGCCGAGCTGAGCGATGCCGGGATCACCAGCGGCTTCAACATTAAGGTCTACAGAAAGGCAAGCAACAATTACAAGGGCAAGGATTTCATTACTTGCTCTCTGACCCGCGAAAAGCCCACTTTCTCGACCGCCCCGGATGATTGCACCCCGCTGTCATCTGTTGACGCGCAGTAAATCCACAAGGCCCGGTGTAACAGCCGGGCCTAATCCTAAATAAGGGGGTGACGATATGGCAACTCCGAAACCGCCGAAAAATTTGGCACCATACAACAAAGAGTTGCGCCGCATTGAACGCTTTATGCGCGCAGCCGAAAAGCGCGGGTTCACGTTTTTAACCGATATTCCGGAGAAAAAACCAACGCCAACAAAAAGAGACGTTGAGCGCCTGAAGAAGCTGACTCCGGAAAAACTGTATAGCCGCGCATACTACACGGATGATAGCGGCAAACAAGTCCCGGCGTCTCCGCAGCGTGGCGGAAAGTGGATGCCGACAAAATCCGGAGAGATTACAGTTGGCGGCAAAAAGCAGAATTATCAAGCTGCTATGCGTGCAGCGTATAAACGCATGTCACGTGAGGAAGCCCGACGTAAGGCGCAATCCGAGCGCGCAGCCGAACGCCGAGCATCCAAAGCAGAGCAGAAGGCAGTAGCGAAGCGGGAAGCAGAACAAGCGCGTCAGGAAGCACGCGCAGCCGGTTATCAAAATATCATTGACAATCTAAAAGACCCACTAATTGCATTTACTCCGTCCTATCGTTGGGACGATGTTGCAAAACAAACTGCAATTCAATACCATAATTTTTTCGAACGCGTTTTGAACGCGGCGGAATCAGAATTAGGTGCAGCGGAGTTAGCTAGAAGAATCCAAAACAATGGTGTAGAGCTTCAAGAAATCATCGACGAGATGCTCTACAAATACTATCATACGGCTGAAGAAGCCCGGTTTAATCTGAATCGTTTTGTGCGGCTCATTATGGGCAAAGACGCAAATCTTGCGGATTACTCGCCGGGCAAAGGCGAAACACTTGCTGAAGAAGCCGAGTATTATACGGCTGCTGACGGCTCAAGTTTTAGCAATGAGTACGCCGTGCGAGGTATGTCTAGTGGATACTATGACGCGGAGCGCGGGGCACCTGTTGACACAACGCTTGAGATCACGACAGGCGCCAGCGATATGATAAGGGTGCAGGGCGGCGTCATTAGCATGGATGACTTTTTAAGGGGCGGTGGTGTGATGCCGTTTGAGAAGCCGGGCTAAGACCTTTTTGGTCGGGGATTTTGAGACAACCGTCTATGAGGGGCAAAAAGATACCGCCGTTTGGGCGGCTGCCATTGTCCCGTTGTTTACAGAGTCGGTTGAAATCTATCACAGCATTGCGGACTGCTGGGCAGGTTTGCGTAAGATAGCAGGGGATATCGTCTGCTATTTTCATAACTTAAAGTTTGATGGTGCTTTTTGGCTAGACTTCCTATTGATTCAAGCCGGGTACAAGCAAGCAGTTGATGATGTAGACGATGTGAAGCAAGTACGTTTTCAGAGACAAAAAGACATGGAAAACGGCACAATTCGATATAGCATTTCTGACATGGGTGCATGGTATACGATTTGTGTCAAAATCGACGGCAGATATATAGAATTTCGGGACAGTCTAAAGCTCCTCCCCTTCTCTGTCAAAGAGATCGGCAAGAGTTTCGGCACGGCCCACCAAAAATTAGACATGGAGTATGAGGGCTTCCGATACCCCGGTTGCGAGATCACACCGGAAGAACGTGAATATATCGCAAATGACGTGTTAGTCGTAAAGGAAGCACTTGAAATCATGGTTGCTGATGGGCACTTGAAACTCACGATTGGAAGCTGCTGCCTGTCTGAGTATCAAAAAATAGTCGGCTATCCCTTTTATAAAAAGTGGTTCCCGGACTTGACGGTAGAGATGCTTCCAGAATTATATGGCGCTAAGACGATGGACGCCTATATCCGCAAAGCATACCGTGGCGGCTGGTGCTACGTCGTACCGGAAAAGCGTAATATCGTTTATCATAACGGCACGACGGCAGATGTCAACTCACTGTATCCTAGCATGATGCACAGCATGTCAGGAAACAAATACCCTATAGGCATGCCAACCTTTTGGCGGGGGAATCTCATACCACCAGAAGCAAAAGCAAGCTACAGTTTCTTTTATGTGAGAATCCGAACGCGATTTCGGATAAAGCCTGATAAGCTGCCGTTTGTGCAGATTAAAGGCAATTTCTGGTATCGTGGAACAGAATCCCTAAAAACATCAGACGTGTACGACCGCAGAACAGGGGAAATGTGTGAATGGATAACAACTCCCGACGGGGAACGACGGAAAGCTATTGTAGAGTTGACGCTTACAGAGATGGATTTCCGCCTGCTGCAAGAGCATTACGAGTTAACGGATTTTGAGATTCTCGACGGCTGCTATTTTACCGCGGCAAAGGGCTTGTTTGATGATTACATTGACAAGTACGCCAAAATCAAAAAAGAATCAAAAGGCGCGAAACGTACCCTAGCTAAATTGTACCTTAATAACCTGTACGGCAAGTTAGCTGCTGGAGATGATAGCAGTTTCAAGGTCGCATACCAGAAACCGGATCGCAGTATCGGGTATACCATCGTAGAGGCTCACGACAAAAAGCCGGGGTATATTCCCGTAGGAGCAGCTATCACAAGTTATGCACGCTGTTTTACGATTCGGGCAGCGCAGGCCAACTATTACGGACCAGACGAGCCGGGTTTTATCTATGCTGATACCGACAGTTGTCACATGGATATCCCGCGCGACGCCGTTCGCGGCATGAAAATCCACGACCGTGATTTTTGTTGCTGGAAGCTGGAAAGCGGATGGGATATGGGGCTTTTTGTCCGGCAGAAAACGTACATTGAACACGTCACTTCCGAGGATGGAGAACTCATAACCGAGCCATTTTATGACGTGAAATGTGCTGGCATGCCAAAACATTGCAAAGAGCTGTTTTTGAAATCCGTTGAGGGATGGAAGCCAACGGAAGACGATCCCGAAAGTGAGTACCGGCCTGAAGAGCTTGTCTTCTTACGTGAGAAACGAAAGATCACGGATTTTAAGCTAGGCTTAACCGTCCCCGGCAAGTTGCTTCCACGAACGATCCCCGGCGGCGTGCTGTTGTGTGCGACAACATATGAAATGAGGTGATTGCGATATGCGCGAATATTCCGATTTTATAGATGACTATAACAATTTTATAGCAAGCTATATGTTTGAGGTAGCTAAGACGATTTCAAAAGCAGCAGATAAGTATAGAATCGACAGGCACTATGCGCTCCGGCGTTTTGCTGAATTTTTATTAGAGCTGGAGCGGTTTGGGAAAAAATGAGGTGATAACAATGACCGACATGGAGGCTAAGCGTCTAGCCGTTGCGATTATTCAGGTTGGCGTCCAAGACTATGTGCGCTGCAGCAAAGAACTGAAACCCCGAAGTAAAGAACGCGGAAACAAGTCTATGTACGCCCGTTTGCAGAATCGCACGGAGGTAGCACAGTTTTTCAAGTCCGAATGGTATTACTTTTTGTGTGAATGCCTAGGGCTTGACGATGAAACTGTGAAAAAATGCATTTTGCGGGAACAGATGGAGGTGAAACGCCGTGCGAATGCAGTTTAAGCTAACCGTCGTATGCAAAGACGGAAGTGAAGTGGAGCATCAGTTTCCATTTTGGTATGACTTGCTGAACTACGTAACAAGTATGACCACTTTGGAAATGAAAAGCTATAAAGAAATTCGAGCTGAATATATTAAGGGGTGTTAATCATGGCAAAGAGAAAACTGAATAATCAGGAAGAGGACGTATTAGCGTCTCTGATCGCGGATGCTGTTACGGACGCATTAGTCAGGACGAGTGCAATCGCCGACGTGATGACGGTAGATTGCCAAACGGTCCGGGCATTGTTCGCTGAAGCGTTTTTAATAATGTGGAGAAGTTCGTTCCAAGGAGGTATTAACAATGAAGGTGAAAATTATAATGGGCAACGGTGTGAAAACCGTGGAGGAAATCAGGACGGAGAAAATGGAAATGCTGAAGCGGAACGTAATTGAAAGCTGTACTCGATCGATTGCGGAAGCAGATGCAATTGCCTATGCTGTCAGCTGTGATGACAACTTCGTTCTGGAACTGATTGCCCGTACTCTGCTCAACTATGCGAAAAGGAGCAAGCACGATGAATAAAACGGAGTTACTCGAGAGGCTGAAAGCACTACGAAAACAAATCTATGGAGCTAACATGCTGGTATTCAGTGGAGACATGTTTCAAGCGGCCACGTGGACGACTACGAGCCTGCAGTTAATCACTGAAATCCTGCGGGATTTATCCAAGGAATAAAATAAGGCCCCCTCTAATGAGGGGGCCGTATCAAAATCGGAGAGTTACACAAAGGGATTCACGATATCCGTAACTGTCCCGGCGGCGTAATTTCAGCCGTGTGATCCGGGCAGAGCAGAGCGTATAGTCTCCGGTGATACCTATTTAATAAGCAAGCGCCTTGAGGACGGCTTCCTTGCAAGACAAATTTTTGAAACGGAAGGCGCCTAGCTCAAAGAAATATCGGAACTGGCTAAGCATTGCGTCGGAACGTCTGAGCATCACGTAATTAACTTCATGGTCCTCCGTTGTTACCGTGATACGGACAGGGTAATAGTCGTCGGCTTTATCATCGCAGTACATAAAGCCTAGATGCGGATACTCCCGAATCGCGTAGTTCTTCCCGCAATACCTGAGCGTAGCGATATATCGGTTAACGCCCTCCGGTCTGCCGATAAATGCGACGTTGTCATTCAGATACACGCCCTGCCCTGCATAGGCGACATAGTCGTTCTTTGCAAAAGCTCGGTTGAATGCGCTCCCCTTTTGGGCTTCCGCAGCAGAATCGACATATCCCTGCTCCAAAACAAAGCCGTCGCCCTTCAGGAAACGCGTTTCCTTTCGGAGGCGTTCGGAGATGCCCATTTCAATATAATACGGATTAAGCAAGGTGACCGGGTTCCCGCACATGTAAACCGGGACATAACGGACTTGTTCGCCCTGTCCGCGTGCGACAGAAGCGTGAATGGAAATAAACTTTTTCACTTCATTCGGAACATACGTGTTTGTTTCGCTTTGAAACTCATCCATGAACATAGAACCGGTATCCGAAAACAGGTGTGCATATTTCTTGACAGCTTCAGCCTGATTGACGGATACCGCATATCCGCATTCCACGTCATTCAAAAAAAGTTTTTTAAAAACCGCCATAGGCTTTGACGTCATATTGTCGGTCGGAAACCAAATGCCTCTGATATCTTTAAAAAATTTATCTGCACAATCTTCCAGCTCATACTTGTACCGGTAGACGAGCATAAATTTTTCACGCGTCTTTTTGAAGCGACGCACAAGCATGCCGGAAAAATAGCAGGTTTTACCGCCGGTTCGGTTCGTCGTGCACAGATAAATTTCGGGCCGCTTTCCATTGATATCCTGCATAGATAGCAGCTTTGTCCCGTCGTAGTACATCATACAAATACACCACCTATAATTATTATAACACATTCGTGCCTTTTGTCAATTGACAAATTGCACGCGTGTGATATAATGATAATAGGATTCCATTAAAGGAGGTGAAAGGCTATTAACGTTCAGACCGTTCTTAACATTATCACGCAGATCGGATTTCCTATTTGTGTATCCCTTATGTGCTTTTGGTATATTAAGGTTATTCAGGAAAAGCACAAGGATGAAATTTCCGAACTTGCCAAAGCAATCCAGAACAACACTCTGGTGATGCAGCAGCTCGTTGATAAGCTGAACCATGGGTAAAAAGATTTTTCTTAGCCCATCGGATCAGTTTGAAAACACCTATGCTGGCGGCACCACGAACGAAGGTGAACAAATGGGTATGCTTGCGGAAAAGTTGGCTCCTATCCTTCGGCGATGCGGCTTTGAAGTAAAGATTGTGCACCGGAGTACCTTGGCAAACAAATGTAAGCAATCTGACGCATGGGGGGCAGACCTGCACCTGCCGTTGCACAGCAATGCTTTTAACGGCACTGTCTCCGGCACTCGGGTCATGTGCATGCGAACCGTTGAAGGGCAGCTCGGCTATGAGTATAGCAAGAAGATTTTCAAGCAGCTCGACGCCGTTACTCCCGGAACTAGCTCCAACATTTCCGCGCAGCCGCAGCTCTACGAAATCCACGCGCCGCAGGCGCCTACGGTGTATGTCGAGGTTGATTTCCATGATGTGCCTATGGTAGCAAATTGGATCATCCACAATCTTGATGTAATTGCAGACGCCATTGCAAGAGGTGTGTGTGATTGCTTTGGTGTGCAGTACAAAGCGGAAGATACCCACGCGGAGCCTCAAATTTACCGCGTGCAGGTCGGGGCATTCAAAAATCGCGATTATGCGGAGGCTATGAAAGAAAAGCTAATCGCGGCAGGCTACCCGGCCTTTGTTGTGAAAACAACTCAGTAAAGAAAGGTGGTGAAAAGACTTGGCATGGCATGCGAAAGCCACGGGGGCTTATTCCCGCACAAGCACTGAAGGGCTGGAAAACGCCACAGAGATGGCGAACGTTATGGCGGCGGCTGGTTGGTCGATCGGGGCTATCGCTGCTATGCTCGGAAACGGCGCCGGTGAATCGGGGTTGAATCCTTGGCGTTGGGAGGGTGATAATATCCCGACGGTAGCACAGTTCTCTGAATGGGCAACGTCGGATAAACACGGCTACGGCATTCCGGGCTTTACCCCGCCAAATACCTACATTAACAGCACCAACTCAACCAAATACGCTGCGGACGGATATAAACCTAATTTCGCAGACCGTCCCGGCAGTCCGCTGGACGGCGCCGCTCAGACGGCCTATATGCGGGACACGATTCCGCAGAATTGGTCACATGGGAATTTCGACTATTACAATGACAATTTCACCGAAATAGGGATTGATATCCGTAATTTCTACTTTATCACATTCGAACAGTTCAAACTGGGCTATGTGGGTGGTAGCCAAATTACGCTCGATAATCTTACAGGCGCATTTGAGTTGTGCTACGAAAAACCAGCTGACTGGGCCGCAGCGAGTTCATATCAGTACCGCTGCGAAAACGCTGCCTACTGGTACGAATATTTCACGGGGCATCCTCCCACGCCTACACCGTCAACCCGAAAACTGAAAATTTGGATGCCCATGAATGCATGGACGTAATGGAGGTAACACTGTGGCAATCAAAACAAAGCAGGAAGTTCTTGACGGTTTGAAAAAATTCATTCCGAATGATGATACTTCCGACGACACGCTTGCATTTATTCAAGACGTCTCCGACACTCTCGATGCAGGCGCTGAGAATGTTGACTACAAGCAGCAGCTTGCAGACAACGATAAGAAATGGAGACAGAAATACAGAGACACCTTTTACAATCCGCCTGATAAGCCTGACCCGGAGCCGGACTCTGATCCGGAGCCGAAGCGCAGAACTTACGCGGACTTGTTCAAGACCGAATAATTTTATGAAAGGAATGATTTAATGCCTAGAAAAATTGCAGTGTCCACCCTGAACGCATCCACGATTGATATCCTGAATACCATTCGTGATAATGCGTCCGCTCAGTATCAGGATTTGGTCCCCGAAGTCGCAACCAACTATGATGTCCGTCAGGTCGGTGACGTCTTCTACGGTTACCCGAATCTTGCCAATGAGTTCCTGAACGCCCTTATGAATCAGATCGCATTTGTCCGAATTCGGTCCGCCACGTTCAACAACCCGTACCGAATGTTCAAAAAGGGCTTCCTTGAAACCGGTGAGGTGGTCGAGGAGGTATTCGTTCAGATTGCGAAAGCGCGTGAATTCTCCCCGGAAAAGGCCGCGTCCCGTGAACTCAAGCGCACGATCCCTGACGTTCGTTCCGCGTTCCATGTTATCAACTGGAAGGTGCAGTACCCCGTTACCGTCCAGAGAGAAGACCTCCGGCAGGCGTTCACCTCGATTTCCGGCGTCGAGGACCTGATTTCCAAAATCATTGACAGCGTTATCCGTGGCGCTGAATACGACGATTTCCTGCTTGTCAAGTACCTGCTGATCAAGGCCGTTTCGCACGGCAAGATGAAGCCCGTCGCGTTTGACGCGGCTGATTCTAAGAACGCGGCAACCGCGTTCCGTGGCACGTCCAATATGCTGACGTTTATGAAAAACGACTACAACGCGGCTGGTGTGACCACTGTCACTCCGCGTGAAGATCAGTACATTTTCATGGATGCAGCGTATAATGCGAAGTTCGACGTCGAGGTCCTTGCGGCTGCGTTCCACATGGAAAAGGCTGATTTCCTCGGGCGCCTCGTTCTCATCGACGATTTTACCACGTTCGACAATGCCCGCTTTGATGAAATCCGGGAGGCCGGAACCGTCATCGAGGAAGTTACCGCCGCCGAACTCGGCCTGATGGCTGACGTAAAGGCAATTCTCGTCGATTCGGAATGGTTCCAGATTTACGATACGCTGAATGAAATGTCTGAGGCCTACGTTGGCAGCGGCCTGTACAACAACTATTTCTATAATCGTTGGGAAATTGTCTCCAGCTCCCCGTTCAGCAACGCCGTCGCATTCGTTGCCGACAGCGCGACGATTTCCGCCCCGGCGAATGTTGCGCTGACGGTTACCGGCTACTCCGAAGATAAGGCCGGAAACAAGGTGTACACGCTGACTGGCGCCGAACCGGCAAGCCTGCAGGCTTCCAACTTCCAGCTGGTGCAGACGGAGGCAATGACTAAGGCGCTGGTGGCCGTGCATCCTTACGGCGCGATTATCTTGCCGAAGTCCGCGCAGACAGCAAGCTATAAGTATGACGTCGTTGCTACGATGGCAGGCGCAACTTACAAGCTGGTCAACGGCCTTGACAACAATGTTGTGCTCGGCAGCACGCTGACGCTCGTCAAGCAGTAAACGGAGGGGCATTGCCCCTCCACCATTTTAAAAGGTGGTGATACAATGGCTGAATATGTTGTGCCGAATACCACGATTTACATTATCAAGGATTGCCCCTGTGAGCCGGACTACAAGAATACGATGTATTTCGGGAGCAAGGCGGATCAGTTCACAACGTTCAGCAAGTGGATCAAGTACACGCTAAACGATTACAGTTACCAAAGATACGGGGCTGGAAGGATTCAGGTTGACTTGGCTGTCGAGAATCTATACGATTGCAATTACCTGATTTTCCAGAATACGAACTTCAAGGATTCCGCCGGTAACGTAAAGAAATTCTATGCGTTCATTACGGATGTCGAATACGTGACAAACGACGCTTCCGTGATTACCTATGAAATCGATGTCATTCAGACGTGGTTGGGTGATTACGAAATCCGGGACGTTTTTGTGGAACGTGAGCATCCGCTGACTGATAACATCGGAGAGAACCTAGTGCCGGAACCTGTTAGCTTTGACGAATACACGATAAGTTATTATGACGAAGTCAGCTACACCTTCAGTGGCGCAACAGTCCCTACAAAGTTATCCAGTTTGTGGATGATGGCTTGGTGGGCAGATGGTACAAGCCCGCACGTCGTCAGCGGACTCCCGACGATGCTATGGGCATACGCTCAACCATTCACGGAACAAGGCCTTAATGCCTTCCGTTCGTTTTTATCCGGCGCTGGTGTGGATGCCAATTCAATTGTAGCATTTGGGCTTGTGCCCGAACTATTCGCACAAATTGGCGCAGTTGTACCCGACACATTATCTACAGTTAAAAACTACCGCTTGCAATTCTTACGCCACTACAACGAAGCATTTGAATCCGCAACGGCTGGAGTTCGGAAAAGTTATACACCGCAGTGCAAGAAGTTGTACACAAGCCCCTATTGGGGATTGTGGGTAACGAACAACTCTGGAAATACAAAGGTTTATCCGATGGAACTTTTCACACCGGGCGTTTCCTCGAATGATTTGTATTTCCAGCTGATCGGTGACTACTCACCGAATCCTACGGTTATGCTTGTTCCCGAGAATTTCAAAACTGTACAGGGTAGAAATTACGCGGAAAGCATGACGTTATCTGGGTTCCCGCAATGCGGCACTACATCAGACACATACAAAGCATGGTTGGCACAACAGGGCGGCGCTAATGCTGTTCAGTTCATTGGCGGGGCACTCATGGCGTTAATGTCTGCTGTTAGTCAAAATTATGCTGGCGCTGTCGTTGGTGCAACACAGGCCGTCGGGGCCGCCGCTCGTCGGTGGGATGCCTCGACGATGGCTGATTCCGGGACGCCGGGCGGGAATAACAACTTGTTAGCAGCTGCGCATTTGATGACTTTCCATTATGGAATCCGTCATCTAACGGCAGAGGCTGCAGAACGGGTTGATATGTATTTCCGTAAATATGGCTATGCTACGAATACCGTGAAAAAGCCGAATATCGGGACAAGGCCCTTCTACAACTACGTTAAAACAAACGGCTGTTCTATTGACGGTTCTATCCCGGCAAGCGCAGAAAAGCGGATTTGTGAAGTGTATGACCGGGGAATTACATTCTGGAAGTCTACCGTACATTTCGGAGATTATTCCGTCGACAACTCCCCCGGTGCAACGAATCCGGAACATAGTGAGGTGGTGAGTTAATGGGTGATAGCTTCAAAGCGTGGTTGGCGGCTGATTCATTTAATCGGCTGACCTACAATTTTTATTATGACCGGCTGCTAGAGATGTCCTTATCCCGGTACGAATGGCTCAATCTTCCGGAAAGCGTGGATGCGCGGTTCCTTGAGTTGACCTTGTTCAAAAATGGCCTTGCACTTTTCTTTGACGATGATGTACTTGGAATGCTGGCTCTCCCGGTTATCATTAGCGGCCCGTTCAACGTATACAAAATTCCGATACGGCGCAGGGCGTTCACGCCCGGTGTTAGCTCCGTAAACGAAACAGATAAATCTACCGTGTCAACGTATCACGCAGAGCGCACGAACAAAGACTCGGTTATCTGCTATAATAACATGCTGCACAGCCCTTCCCTTAATATGTGCAGAATGTTCGCTAGGCGGCTTGCGGATATCGACAGGACGATTGACGTCAACATTTCAGCACAGAAAACGCCGGTTCTGATCGAATCAGATTCCAACACCTTGCTTTCCCTGAAGAACGCCTATAAGCAGTATGAAGGAAACTTCCCTGTAATATTTGGCAAAAAGGGAATCGCTGATAATGTTAAAGTGCTGATGACTGGTGCACCGCTAGTGGCACCCGCTCTGCAGCAACTGAAACAAACTATATGGAACGATGCTCTTGAATCGCTTGGCATTGCGAATCACGGCGCTGACAAGAAAGAACGCGTTAACACGCTGGAGATTCAGGCAAATCAGGGCGGAACGATTGCAAGCAGATACTCCGGCTTGATCGCTAGAGAGCAGGCTTGTGATGCCGTCAACAAAATGTTCGGTACGGATATCGGCGTTAGATACCGCGAGGAAGTGACGCCGGAATCCTTTATGGATGTCCCGGACGGAGGTGGGGAAGATGAGTAAATACACAACGCAGCTGCGCTATATCTGCGAGGTCGAAGCTGGCTATAAGGAATCGCAGCCGTATAGCAAGGTTAACGAAATCGTGAAGGCGGCTGCACCGAAAATCTTCAACGCCGAGGACTGGCCTATCTTTGACGAAAATTACCGGCTTGCTCTTGAAATCAAGATTCTCAAGGCGTACTACACAGAAGAAATCAGCATGGAAACCGTGGGGCTTTGGAAACTCCGGCTCAATCAGAAGTTATCGGAGATCATGCCGTACTACAATCAAATGTACAAGTCGGAGCTGCTGGAGTTCAATCCGTTGTATGACGTCGATCTAACCCGCACGAAGATCGGCAAGGGTACAAAGCAGACACAGACTGACAGTCAGGGTGTGACGTCCTCTGAATCTGATTCCTCCACCACGTCCGAATCCTCGAACACGAACACGGAGAGCGAAGTCAACAAGTACAGCGATACCCCGCAAGGCGGTTTGACCGGCCTGCAGAATGACCACTATCTGACGGACGCTAGAATGGTGTCCAACAATGGGTCAGGGAAGGCAACCGGCAGCGGCACTAGCAAGGCAACAGGAAACAGTCAGAATGTTAACACGTCCAACGAAAACGCAGAAAGTACGGACGAATATCTGGAACATGTTTCCGGCGTGAATGGCGGCGCGTCCATTGCGGCACGACTGAAGGAATACCGCAGCACGTTCGTGAACATCGACCTGCAGATCATCGAAGAACTCGAAGACCTGTTTATGAAAGTGTGGTGATACATTGAACAGTACGTTTAGAGTTGTGCTTGTCAAAAAGAGCGGGTTTGAAGTCATTAGCTTTGACGATTGCATCAGCGTTACCGCGATTCCTATCGTGCCGACTGGTGGCAAGGCGTGGCAAATCAAGCTTGCATCCGACACGGAAAGCACTGTCATTCGCAGCTATAATATGTCGCAGTGGTGTATTGCAATTATGTAAGGAGGTATTTTATGAGCGATATTCCTAATAAAATTAGATTCTGCTGCCTGCCGGTTCTGCCGACGATCTTCTCGGACGAGCTTAGTTACCTTGATGTGCTAAGCAAGATGCGGGATTATATCAATCAGATGATCGATGCACTCAAGCAGCAGGACGAGGACATTGCCAACATTCAGAAGCAGGTCGACAAGGTTGACCCTAGCAAATATATCCAGACAAGCGGCGGTACGCTCACGGGGCCACTGTTCTTCATCGACAACGCGCATGTGCTGAAGAACGAATCCGGCACAATTACACTGTCCGGAACCGGGCTGATGAATATTCACGGCGGCGGGAACGTGACGATTGATACCCCGGAGAGTATCGCGATAAGAGCGGACAAGGCGGTTGATATCACGGGTTCGACTGGCGTGGAAATACTCACGGGAGAAAATGAAACTGTGGATATTCAGGGTGGCGCCGTTGCTATTACCGGAGATATCAATATCTACGGCTCAATGAAATTCGATCAGGGCGGTACTCTGGACGCGCGGGGTGCGGGCGTTCTGGTGGACGAACCAATGATTGACGGCGCCCCAGTTAACCTGAAGTATTTCAATGAAAACAAAGGCTCCGGCGGTGTGACGTGCGGCTATATCACGGTTGCCGTTGATGATTCGAAAACAACGGTGGATGTGCGTAGCGAGAACCTGATCCCAAAGGGTGTGCTTGGCGGTTACTACGTCGACAACGCTGGTACTCTTTGGCATGCGACGCAGGTCGTTACTGGTGGGTTTACGCTGGAGAATCAGAACATCAATGTTCTTGCAAATGCGGAGTTCGTTAGGAGCACCGGAAACACAAGCGTGAAGAACATCAATGTGAACGATACCGGAAGTTCGACATATCAGGCAACTACGAATGTCCTTGTGCACGGCGGGACGGACGTCGACGTCACTGCAGGACAGGGAACGGTCGACATTGAGGGACCGATTGTTGATATCCATGCGGCGCAGCATGTGAATATCGATACGGGGGACGGCGGCTCGGTTGTAATCGGCGGCGTGAAGTCTGCCGTGGATATGGGCAACGCGGTTAGCGTGCTAGTGCCAACCCCGGTAAAAGATGACGAAGCCGCGACAAAACGGTATGTCGATCATCATGCCGGTGGCGGTAGTGGTACGGTGATGAATCAGTTCGATACTACAAACGGTGTTCCTATGATTCCTATTGCAAATATCCCGTCTTCCGGAGGCGCAATCTTCTACATGACTATCACAACGGGAGACAACGATAGTCAAAATAATTCGCAATTGTATACCGGCTCTATCACTACATACAACGGAGAGGTCGCAGATATAAGAATTCTTAACATCGGCTGGCTGTCTTCGGCAGATGTCATGGAATGTTATTGGTTGGATAGCGGACATGTGACGAAAACGGCTGACGGAATCCAGCTGGTGCTGCCCGCTACTGGAGCAAGCTTTACAGGCTGGTATGCAAA
>ERZ1673741.1728-NODE-1728-length-17284-cov-5.331650_pt1 | contig 17284 bp, 12 predicted proteins | sample MGYA00580209_ERZ1673741 | MGnify/ENA primary metagenome ERZ1673741 (study PRJEB41218, sample SAMN15661754) | gut metagenome | host: Homo sapiens | place: Canada: London | collected 2015-08-20/2019-03-30 | study: EMG produced TPA metagenomics assembly of... | reverse complement strand
GATGTAACTTTTACTAGTGGTCCAGATATTAATATATCTAATTTAGCTCCAGTATATAATTATACTGATGGAGTAAGTACTACTTTTACTGTAAGAAATGCTAATAGTACTGATTCATTATTATATAAAGTAAAATTAGAAATAACTAGTATTGCTAATGAATTAAAAGATGAATCATTTAAATATACTTTATTAAAAGATAATAAAGTAGTAAAAACAGGTAATCTTAAAGATGCCGTAAGTGGTAATACTTTAATATTAAATACTAGTTCATTAGATAAAGGTAGTACTTCTAGTCCTAAAATATCTACTTTTAAGTTATATTTTTGGATAGATGGTAATATTGAAAATAATTTTAATATGATGAATAAATCTTTAGTAGGTAAAATAGATGTAGGAGTAGAAACTAATGTAATAACTAATACTGAATCAAATATAAGTTCTACATCTAAATTCTTAAATACCGAAGTACCAAGACAAAATATAACTACCCTAAAAGTAGTAGATAATCTAGATATACCAGAAGGAGCAACAGTAGTAGATGTATCTAAGAATAGTGATAATACAATAAAGATGTGGTATAATGAAGCAGATGCAAATGGTAACTATGATATAACTATAGGTAGTAATAATACTATATATGCTAATCCATCGTCATTTGAATTATTTAGTAATCTAACTAATGTTACATCAATAGATCTATCTAATATGGATACATCAGGAGTGATTAATATGTCTAATATGTTCTCAGATAATACATCTTTAACTAATATTACTTTTGGTGATAATTTTAATACAGCTAATGTAATTAATATGAGCGATATGTTTAAAAATTGTACCATTTTAAAAACAATAGATTTGAGCAGTTTTGACACAAGTAATGCAACAATAATGACTAGTATGTTTATGAATTGTCAAGGCTTGCAGAACTTAGACTTAAAAAGTTTTAACACAGGTAATGTAACAAGTATGTTGAATATGTTTTATAATTGCAGCTCACTTACTAGTTTAGATTTATCGAGTTTTAATACAAGTAATGTGGAAAGAATGGAAGCAATGTTTTATAATTGCAGCTCACTTACTAGTTTAGATTTATCTAACTTTGATACCAGTAAAATAACAGACATGACTTATATGTTTAACAGATGTAAATCTCTTACAAGTATTAATTTATCAAGTTTTGATACTAGCAACGTTTCTTCTTTATACGATACATTTGCCGGGTTAACTTCTCTTAAAGTATTAGATTTATCAAGCTTTGATACTTCGAAAGTTACTAATATGGGAAGAATGTTTTTAAATTCTAATAATTTAGTTACGATATATGTATCTGATTTATGGAATATAAGTAATGTAACATCCGCTTCACTTATGTTTGAAGGTTGTACTTCTTTAAAGGGAGCAGTACCATATGATAGTAGTAAGACTGGTGCTAGCATGGCTAATTATACTAATGGTTATTTGACTAAGAAGTTATAAAAAAACACATGGGTATGTGTTTTAACCTAAGGCTATATCTAATATCATCATGATTGTGAAGCCTATTATTGTGAAGAGAGACATTAAGTCTTTCTTTTTGTTTGTTTGGGATTCTGGTATTAGTTCTTCTACTACGACATAGATCATTGCGCCTGCGGCGAATGATAGTAGAAATGGTAATAGGATTCTTATTTTTAATACTAAGAGTGCTCCTAATACTCCTGATATTGGTTCTACTAAACCACTTAATTGTCCATAAAAGAAGGCTTTTTTTCTACTCATTCCTTCTCGTCTTAATGGGACTGATACTGCTGTTCCTTCTGGGAAGTTTTGGATTCCTATGCCTAATGCTATTAGCATGGCTGATGTTAATGTTGCGCCTTCTAAGGAATATGCGGTGGAACCAAAGGCTACGCCTACGGCTAAGCCTTCTGGGATATTATGTAATGTTATGGAAAATATTAGCATTAGACATCTTTTGAAACTATTTCTTTCTTTTTCTTCTTTTTTGTATATCCTTTTATCGAAGTGATTAAATAGTTTATCTCCTATAAATAATAGTAATCCTCCTGCTATGAATCCTATAAAGGTTATTAACCATGGTATCATTTTTAGATTTATGGCCATTTCTGTAGCGGGATTTAAGAGAGAGAAGAATGATGCTGCTATCATTACTCCGGCAGCTATGGCCAACATGGCATCCATTATGTTTTTTTTGACGTTTTTGAAGAAGAAGACTAAAGAGGCTCCTAATAGGGTTACACTATAAGTAAATATTGTAGCAAATAGAGCTAATAATATGGGACTTAAGTCTTTTAAGTTATTTATCATGTTATCTACCTCATTATTAGGTTATGTTATTATTTATATGGTGTATAGGCTAATGACTAAAAGATATTTTTATAAGGTTATATTGATTAATATAGTTTTTATGATATAATGTATTATGTAGGGTGATAAAATATGGAAGATGAAATGGTTATGATTACTAAGAAACCAGGAATAAAGAATTGTATTAGAATTAGTGATGTAAAGGATATTCCTGATTTTTTAAAAGATGTTGTTAGTGTTCAAGGAGAAGAATTGGTACTTGATTGTCTTGTGGGAAAAGAAAAATGTCCTCTTGGTTCAGTTATTGCTTTTGAAAAATTAGATAATGGTAAAATGAATGTATGGAATAAAGCTAATTGGAAGGAAACAACAAAGGAGGTCAATGGTGTTTTTTATGAATTACCTAAACCTAATATGGCAATAAGAGTTGGTGATACGATTCCTTTTGAGGTTACTAATGGTCTTGGAAATAGATTTAGTGTTTTACCTAATGGGGAATTTCAAATTGATGCTGGATGGGGCCTTGTCAAATGTGCTCCTAATAATGGATATATTGTTGTTTATGGTAAAAATGAGGATGGAAGTTTAGATGCTAATTTTTTGACAAAGGGTACTCCTTCTTTTGATCAGTATTATGTTTTGGATAAGAATGGTAATATTATTCAGTCTTTAGAAGAATATGATAATCAATTTAATCAGAGTAAACATTCTGGTAAAAGAATGTAAAAATAATAACCTCTAATAGTCTAGAGGTTATTATTATTTCAGAGATTATTTAGGTAATCTCTTTATGTAAACAGTAGTTTTATTGCTACTGTATTATTATTATATTTGTTTTTTTGTTTTTTATACTTTTTTTGATAAATATTGTTATGGATATTATGATATATATTATTAATTGTATTATTAGTATATATGGATATATGCTATCTAGATAGTGGTTGAAATTGGTATTGTTTTTAAATATTTTGGTTGATATTAATATTATGGTTATTATTAGTATTAGATTTAAAAGGGGATTGTTTTTTTTATTTATGTTTTCTTTTATGTTATAGATGTATATGGTTAATGATATGAATGAACTTAGTATCCATTGTAATGATAAGAAGTTTTCTATTCTATCTATGAAACTGAATATTGATATTTTTTTTAGGGTTATATATACTGGGTATTGATATATTTTTATTAGATATCTTCCTAGACATGAACTTGATATTATGCATATAAGGAATATTGTTATGCTTGTTATTATATATGTTATTAGGATGTATTTTGTTGTTTTTTTGTTGTTTTCTATTATGCTTTTGGGAATTATTAGGAAGCTATATGCTGGAGAGGTTAATAATAGGGTATATACTAAGGCTGCTAAAAAGGGGGGCTTGATGCCATTTTCTAATATTGGTTTTAGGTTATCGGGTTTTATTTCTGGGATTATTCCTATTATTCCTAGAATTAGTAAGGATAGTATTATTATTGTATATATTATACTTATTTTGGATATGGTTGTTATTCCTTTGCTTACTGTGTGATAGATTGTTATTCCTAATATTAGTGTTACTAAGGTTATTGATGTATTTGTTAGGTATTGGGATATGATGAAATTACTGGTATTGAATAGCATTGTTAGTGTTAATATTATATATATTATGGTTAGGATAATATTTATTATTGTTCCTAATGTTTTTCCGTATATTATTTTTGTTTTTATATGTATTGGTTTATCTATTTCGTAATTGAATATATATATTAGTATTAGTATAGGTATTATACCTATAATTGTACCTATTATTATACTTATATAGGCATCTATGCCTGTTATTTTTATGGTTATATATGGAGCTATTCCTAAACTACAGGAGAATAATTGGAGGAATAGAATACTTGATATGTCTAGATTATTTATTTTTTCTTTCATATTCTATTCCTCCTAGGGTATTGCCTTTTTCATATAATTTTATATTTGATTTTACTTCTAGTTTTATATTTGGGTATATATCTTCATACCAGTTATTACATTTTTCTTTAAAATATTTATGGTCTGTATGATAGTATAATTGTCTGAAACCAAAGATATCGGTATTATAGTTTTCTTTGATGTTATTAAAGGTATTTATTATTTCTTTCTCTAATTCTTTATTGAAGTGTTGGTTTAGTTTTTCTACTTCTTTTTTATTTTTTATGTCTATATTTGTTTGTACTTCTTTTGTTTTGGAATATCCTGATAGTTCTAATTTTATTTTATTGTTTTTTATGTCTACTTCTTTTTTTGTTTTTATTTGATTTGGTTCGAATACGACATAGCCGTTTTTATATGGATATTTTAGGATTGTTTCTTTTATATTTCCATTTATTATATTTTGTATTTTTGATTCTTCTATGGATAGGTATCCTAGTATTTTATTATCTTTTGTAATAGCGGTTGTTCCTATTTTTACAGTGGCTTTGGGGGATGATGTGGTTATGTTTTCTTTTTCGTCTCCTATTTCTTCATTGCCATATAATGTCATTGATGGTAGTGTTACTTCTAAATAGGGATCTATATACATATTTAGTAATTCGTTTATTGTTACTTCGTATGTTAATCCTAGTACTTGGCTTTGTAATTCTAATGATTCTAGGATATTTGATGATGAGAAGTTTGTTAAGAGGGTTTGTAAGGATATTCCTTCGATACTTTTATCTGTTTTGGCTATTATTATTTTTATTTCGGTTCTTGTTTCGGGATCTCTTGTGAAGTATTCTAAGAATTCTTTTAGATGGTTATTTACTATTTCTTCACTTAATACGATTATTTCTAAATGTGCTGCGTATAGCTGTCTTGGTGATTCTAATACGATATTACGAAAGGCTTCTTGAAGAGATGGGGCGCTATTTTTGAAGGTGATGAATGGGGAGTTATTAGCGCTTGAGGCGTCTTGTTGTTTGATTGGATTTACTACTTCTGCTATTATGTTATAGTTGTTATTTTGATAGTCGATACTAACAGCGGTTGTTATTCCTAATTTGTTTAGTTCCCTATAGTTACAGCCGGTTAGTAGGGGGAGTAATATTATTAAATATTTAATTTTTTTCATTTTTGACCTCTCTTATGATATTTTTTGTTAGATATTTATCTCTTTTGTTTCTTTTTGATAATGGGAATTTTATGATACTGTTTTTTATTTCTTCGGATAATGGGGTGAATGGTAACATATATGATTTACCAAATGTATTTATGCTACATATATTTGTTGTAAATATTATGAATACCATAAATATTCCAAATATTCCTATGGTTGTACCTCCTATCATGAATAGTAATCGATACCATTTTATGGCGTTTGTTAATTCTGGTTCAGTTATGATTAATGCACTTATGGCGGTTATGGCTACTACTATTATCATAATTGGGGAGACTATTCCGGCATTTACGGCAGCTTCTCCTAATATTAATGCTCCTACTATGGACAGGGCTGAATTGGATATGTTTGGGATTCGGTAGTCACTTTCTCTTAGTATTTCAAATGATATGAACATTAATAGAGCTTCAAAAAAGGCGGGAAATGGTACGGTACTTCTTTGGGAGGCGAAACTTGTTAGTAGTTCTAATGGTATCATTTCTTGATTGAAGGTTGTTAGGGCTATATATATTCCTGGGGTTAGTATTGTTATAAAGAATGCTAGGTATCTTAGTATTCTTGTTAGGGTGTTATTTATGTATTTGGAATCTTTATCATCTTGTGATAGAAAGAAATCGTTTAGAAAAGCGGGCATTATTATGGCAAATGGGTTATTGTCTACTAGTAATACTGTTTTGCCTTTTAATAGGGAATTTACTACTTTGTCTGGTCTTTCTGTTGTTATGGTGGTTGGGAATATTGTTTTTGTTTCGTCTTCTATTAGATATTTTAGTGTTCCTGAATCTATTACACTATCTATTTCGATGTTATTTAATTTTTTTATTATGTTGTTTTTTATGGTTGTATCTGTTATACCATCTATGGTAAGGATACTTATTTTGTTTTTGGAATATTTTCCTAATTCTATATCATGATTCCATAATTTATTTGATTTTATTCTTCTTTTTATTAATCCCATATTGGTTTCTATGTTTTCGGTAAATGAATCCATTGATCCACGGATTGTTGTTTCGGTCATTGGTTTTTCTATACTTCTGGTTAGATTTTTTTTAACTTCTAGGGCTAATGAATAATCATTTTCTATTAGTAATATGGCAAAGCCATTATTTAGATATTTATTTATATCTTTATAGTTTTTTATTTCTTTTATTTTGATGTTTGTTATGTTATTTTTTATTACATCATATAGTAAGTCTTGATTATTATATATTCTTTCTATATAGTCTAAACTTTTATAGAGAAAATTAGACATTTTGTTTTGATCGGTTAGGGATTCGTTATAGATTATATTTATTTTGGTGTTATTTATATATTTTTCTCTATATATTATATATGAACTATTATTAGTTTCTTCTTTTAATTTATTAATTATTTTGTTATTCATATTAGCACCTCGTTATTATTATGATATTTATGATTGGTTTTAATACTATTTTTGGTAATAAAAATGGTAATCTAGTGTTAAATTACTTTATATTAATTGACAAAAAATATAAAAAAAATTATAATTATAATAGAGGTGGTTTGTGTGAACTATACAAATAGAGAAGTAGTTAAAAGATTAAAACAATATGATATGTTTTTGAGTAGTTTGAATTTGACTACTGATAGTCTACAGAAAGAAAGAATATGTGATCAATTAGATAAGATAGAGAAACAGATATTACTTGATACAAATACTGAGTATGAAGAGGAATATATTGCTTTATCTAGTAAGGAATCTAAATTATTGGATGAAGAGAAGGATAGGTTAAGAGATCTTATTTCTTTAATAGAGGGTAGACGTGAATATTTGAATCAAAGAAAAGAAAGACATAGGGATATAACTGGTTCTCTTGTTGAACTTACTACTTTTCTTGGTGAAGATAAACTTACCTTTTATAAAAGAAAATTAAAGATTATTGAAAAATATGAGGATAATAAGGCTTTAAAGGAGTCTCTTATTAGTGATATGAAGAGTCTTGATATTAAGATTAGTGAGGCTTCTCGTAATGTTAAGGCTAATATGCGTTTAAATGATATGCTTGAGAGTAAGATGATTGCATTGGTTAGTAAATCTCTTGATAAGCTTAATCTTTATAATTTGATGGATAAGAAGGATGATATTTTTAATAAATATAGTTCGCTTTCTTATGCTAAGGATATGGCTAAAGATAATCTAGATAGTTCTATAGAACTAAAAGATGATGATATGAAGCTTGAATGTGAAAAGATGCTATCAGATATTACTAAAGAATATGATGTATATGATAAAGAAGTTAATATTATTAAATTGATTGAGATATATGATAAGCCTACTAGTGGATATGAAGAGTTACTTAAGAAGAGAGAAGAAATTAATGATATACTTAGAAATATTTCTGGTACTGAGCTTTATAGTCTTATTAATGATGAATTATCTAAGGGATATAATACTATTAAACTAGAAAAACAAGATATTAAGAATTATGATGATCTTAGAAGTGAGAGAGAAAAGAAGAATAAACGTCTTTATGAAATAGATGAAGAAAATAACTCTAAAGAATTTAAAGAATTACTTGAGGATTTGATTAAGAGCGAGAATAAGTTTAGAGAAGAAAGAATCAGACTTGCTAGAAATCAAGAGAGTAAGGAAAGAGAAAAGAAATTACAAGAGGAACAAAAGATAGAAGCTTCTAGGGTTAGAAGACAAAAGCTTATTGAAGAGGCTAGACTTAAAGAACAATTAGAGAGAACGGAAAAATTAAAAGAATTACAAAAGAAGACGGTTATTAATCCTAAGAAAGAGGAACTATTTGAAAAGGTACAAGAAGAACTTGAGGAGAAAGTAAAGAAAGAGCAGGCTAATTTTATTAAGGATGAAAAGATAAAGAATCCTTTAGAGAATAAATCTTTGGATGATATGCTTAAATATGAAGATACTTTTGATACTAATGAGTTATTTGAAAATACTAAGATTGTTCCTAATAAGGTTAATAATGATATGGAATCTTCTTTATTTAAAGTGGCTTCAGAAGCTCCTATGAATGAGAAAGAAGATAAGAAAGAGGATACTCCTATATGGGAACCTATTGATATTCCTACTGATAATAGTAAAGCAGATGATTTGTTTAAAGATGTTAATGAGAATGTTTCTTTAGAGGTTCCTGCTGAAAAAGAAGAAGTAAAAAAAGAGATTCCAAAAGAAGAAATAGAAAAGAAAGATAATAGTACTTCTATATTTCCTGAATCTCCTATGAAAGATAAAACTAAAGATAATTCTATTTATGATATTTTAGAAAATAATCAAAATATTATTTGGAAGACTACAGAAAGTAAAAAGTCTTTGAATGAAATACCTGTTATTGAAAATAAGAATAAAAATAGTTCTGGATTTCCAGAATTAGGTAGTAAGGAAGGTGAGGTATTATGGAAGGAAACTCTTTAAATTCTTTTGAAAATCTTTGTAAGATTTTTGAAACTAGAATAAAACTTGATAAAGAGAAGAATATTGAAACACCACCTGATGTACTTATTAATTATGAAAAGTATTCTAAGAAGATAGATTCTATCTATAATAGTAAGTTTGAAAAAGAAATTAAACCTTTGATTGTTCCTGCTGTTACTATCGAGAAAGAAGAGGAAAGACTTGGTAAGCTTATTAGTTTACTTAAGAGTAGATTAGAGAAGAGAGAAGAGTTAGAAAATAGGTTTTATTTAACTACTGGTAGATATATTAAGGGATTACAACTTGTTGTATCTGAAAGTGAGTTTGAAGATAAGAAAAATAGATTGGAAACTATTACTAAATATTTAGATACTCGTAATGAGATTAATACGGTTAATGAATCTATTTCTGAACTTAAGGATAAACTTAGTGATGAAGTAGCTAATCAAGATGAGTATATTAAAAAGAATAAGATCATGGAGGATGAACTATATAATACTTTTAAAGATGTTATTAGTAATGATGATTATTTGAGTAAGTTAAATGAAGATGATATTGATACTGAGATTGCTATGGTTATTGATAAAGTAAAAGATAATAAGGAAACTTTAGATGTAACTAAAGATAGTGTTAATAGTTTGATGATAAGTGGAGATAAAGATGATTATGCTTCTTATATTGAAGATGCTGAAAGAAGTTATTTTACTTGGAAGAATAGGGAACTTTTGTTAAAGATATATTCTCTTGTTGTTAAATTTGAAGATAATTATAATGATTTATTTGAAAAAAGAGATAAAATAAATAAGATAGTAAGAAATAGAAGAAGTATTAAAGATAATTTGACTATTGAAGTTACTGATAATTTTAGTTCTTTTGAAGATGTTTTAAAAGAACAATTAGATGTACTTAAGAATGAGAAAGAAGTTTTAGAGAATGTATCTAATTATACTAATAGAATTAGTTTTAAAGAGGAAAGATTAAGTGAATTAGAAGAAGCTAATAATTCTGTAGAAATTCTTTCGATATTAAGAGAATATGGATTAATTGATACTTATGATAATAAAGAGGAATTAGAAGAAGTTCCATTGGAAACTCCTGAATTAGAAAAAGGAGATAATGGTGATGAAGAAGAAGAAATCTTTGTTAAAGAAATTAATCCTTATCGTATAGTTGATGTTATTGATTATCCTAAATCTTTAAATATTGGTTTAGCTAGACTTAAGGGTGAGAGTGTTAGAGAGAAGGTTAATAAGAAGTTAAATCCTACTATTAAGGCTCCTACTTTTGATGATATTACTAATGAAATAGATAATAGTAAAGAAGAAGATAAGGTTATTGATACTTCTAATAATGATTTAGTGGATGATAAGAAATTAGATAATGAAGGTGTTAAGGAAGATATTGTTACTCCTACTTGGGAGGCTCCTAAGAAGGAGGATATTATTAAAAAGGATGATACTGATATTAAGGTAATTAATGATGATAATATTCCTGTATGGGGTAGTAATATTAATACAAATATTAATACAGTAGAAGAAGTTAATACTTCTAATGGTAGTGTTCCTATATGGAATAATACTTTAGATAATAATAGTAATTCTACTGATACAAAGATTCTTGATAATAAGGAAGATAATGCTTTCTGGGTACCTGTATCTGATTCTAAATTGGATGCTAATGTTTTTCCTAGTATTGATATTCCTGTAAATAATGGCTTTAATGGTACAAAGGATAATTTTGGGTTCCCGGATATTAATAATTAGAGGTGATATGATGAAGATTGATATTAACAAGGTAATTATACTTGAAAATAAGGAAGAGTATGTAGTACTTGATAAGGTTAATTGTGAAGATATAGATTATTATTATATAGCTAAAATTAATGATACTAAAACTGATATTGAAAATAATTATAAGCTTATTAGGGTTATTAAAGATGATAATGGTGATAGTATTATTAAGGAAGTTACTGGGGAAGATAGTTTAAGAAAGATATTGCCTTTATTTGAGAAAACTTATTAAATATTAAAGATGACTTTGGTCATCTTTTTCTATTTCCTTTGTTTATAATATATTGTCTTTAAAAAGGCGAACACTTAGTCGTTAACAAGCTGTTAAAAAAGTTAAAAAATTCAATTTAAGAAACATTGTAATTCTTTAAAATACTGAAAAAAGCAAAAATAATTTACATTTGTAATATACTTAAAATTTCTATAATCTCTTTAAATATAAAGAAATATTGGCTATAATATACAAAAGAATAAAATATAAAAAAACTATTTTTTTTAAAAAAGTATATTTTTACTTTACTTAAAAATTGAAAAAATGTAAAAAAATAAAAAAGCAAACAGAAACTATTGACATGGGTGTAGTGATGCTATATAATTAGATTGTAAAATAAATGTTGGAGGAAGTAAAATGATTGAAACAGAAGAAAAATTAGAGAACCTTGAAGTGGTTAAAAGAAATGGTAGGAAGGTAGAATTTGATGGTACTAAAGTTGCTTTGGCCATTAAGAAAGGGTTTGATAGTGTAACAGCAGAAGATGCTGAAGAAAAGAAGTATACTTCTAAAGATATTCAAAAGGTATATCAGGCTGTTATTAAGAAAATAGCTAAGGAATATTTACCTAATGGTAAGATTAAGATTGAAGAAGTTCAAGATTTGATCGAAGATATGCTTAAGAAATATAATTATGATGATGTATATGAGAATTTTTCTGAATATAGAAAGAGAAGAGCTGCTGCTAGAGAAGCTTTTAGAGATGATAAGAATATGGCTAAGCTTCAAAAGAAAATTGAAGGCTTAGGGCTTAAATCTGCTAATGAAGAGGATTCTAAGAGGGAGAATGCTAATATTGATGGTAATTCTGCTATGGGTACTATGCTTCAGTTTGGTAGTACTATATCAAGAGCTTTTACTGAAACTTATTTGATGAAGAAGAAGTTTGCTGAGGCTCATGATAATGGTGATATTCATATTCATGATATGGATTTTGAGGCTATGGGTACTACTACTTGTATGCAGATTGATTTAAATAAATTATTTAAAAATGGTTTTTCAACAGGACATGGTCATCTTAGGGAACCTAAAGATATTATGAGTTATAGTGCACTTGCTGCTATTGCTATTCAATCTGATCAGAATGATCAGCATGGTGGTCAATCTATACCGGCTTTTGATTTTTATATGGCTCCTGGTGTACTTAAGACTTTTAAAAGACAATATAAACAAGCTGTATATGAATTATTAGACTTTACTGATTTTATTAGCTTTGTTAATATGGATAAGGTTGAAAAAGAAATTGATAAATTGAATAGTATTAATGTTGATGTTAGTTGTTTTGAACCTATATATAAAGATAGTCATGAAGTTAAGAGAATTTTTGAGAAGGCTTATGAGACTGCTTATAAGAAGACTAATAGAATGACTTATCAGGCTATGGAAGCTTTTATTCATAATTTGAATACTATGCATTCTAGAGCGGGAGCTCAGGTACCGTTTTCTTCTATTAACTTTGGTACTGATACTTCTCCTGAAGGTAGAATGGTTATTAAGAATTTCTTATTATCGGTAGATGCTGGTCTTGGTAAAAATGAAACTCCAATATTTCCAATATCTATATTTAAGTTAAGAAAAGGTGTTAATTATGAAACTGATGATCCTAACTATGATTTATTTAAATTAGCATGTAAGGTATCTTCAAAAAGATTGTTCCCTAACTTCTCATTTATGGATTCTTCGTTTAATAAACCTTATTTTAAGGGAGATTATAATACTGAAGTTGGTTATATGGGATGTAGAACTAGGGTAATTGGTAATGTTGTAGATGAAGATAAGGCTGTCACTCCTGGCAGAGGTAATTTATCTTTTACTTCGATTAATTTACCTAGACTTGGTATTAAGCATGGTATTGTTAGAAATGATGAAACTGATTTGGATGGCTTTTATAAGGAACTTGGAGAACTTATGGATTTGGTTAAAGATCAGTTACTTGAGAGATTTGAAATTCAATGTAATAAGAGACTTTATAATTTCCCATTTTTACTTGGTCAGGGTGTTTGGATTGATTCGGATAAACTTAAACCTAATGATAGGTTAAGAAAGGTATTGAAACATGGTACTTTATCTATTGGCTTTATTGGTCTTGCTGAGTGTCTTAAGGCTTTGATTGGTAAACATCATGGTGAGAGTGATGATGCTCAAAAACTTGGACTTGAAATTATTGAGTTTATGAGAAAGAGATGTGATGAGTATTCTGCTGAATATCATTTAAACTTTACTTTACTTGCTACTCCTGCGGAAGGTTTATCTGGTAGATTTGTTAATATTGATAAGGCTATATATGGTAAGATTAAGGGTGTTACTGATAGAGAGTATTATACTAATTCTTTCCATGTTCCAGTATATTATAATATTTCAATAGTTAATAAGATTAAGAAGGAAGGCCCTTATCATAAATATACTAATGCTGGTCATATTAGTTATATTGAGTTAGATGGTGATACTACTAATAACTTAGAGGCATTTGAAAAGATTATTAGATTAATGTATGAAAATGATATGGGTTATGCCGCTATTAATCATCCAGTAGATAGAGATCCTGTATGTGGTTATATTGGTGTTATTGGTGATGTTTGTCCTGGATGTGGCAGGAAGGCTTATGAAGGTGTTCCTATTGAAAAAGTAAATGAATTTAAAAATAGTTGTAATTGTTAGAAAGGAAGTAATTAAAATGAAAGAAGAAAAACAAGAAAAATTAGTTGGTGAGGGTGTAGGTTTTGATAGAATCAGAAGGATTACTGGTTATTTGGTTGGTACTGTAGATAGATTTAATAATGGCAAGAGAGCTGAAGAAAGAGATAGAGTAAAACATAGTACTGAAGGATTATTAGATAAAAAGGCTGCTTAGTGGAAATTAGACTTGCTTCGCCAGTATTACAATCTGATAGTATTGTAGATGGTGAAGGTATAAGAGCGGTATTGTGGACCCAGGGTTGCTTACATAAGTGCCCTGGGTGTCATAATCCTCAAACGCATTCTTTTGATGATGGCTTTTTGGTAGATATCCGTGAAATAGAGGATCAAATTGATGAACTTGAAGGGCAAGATGGTATTACTTTTTCTGGTGGAGATCCTTTATATCAGGTTGATGCCTGTTTAGAACTTGCTAAATATATTAAAGCTAAAAAAATGAATATTTGGTGCTATACTGGTTTTACTTTTGAGGGTCTTATGGCTTTGGCTAAGGATAATCCTAAAATAATTGAATTTTTAAAAACTATTGATGTATTAATAGATGGTCCTTTTGTTCTTGAAAAGAAGAGTTATGATTGTATTTTTAGGGGATCTACTAATCAGAGAATTATTGATAGTAAGAATAGTGTTAAGAATAAAAAGGTTGTTTTAGTAGATAAGTATTATAATACTAATAATAAAAAGAAAAATACTAGGGATCGTATATATGTATGATTCTTTTTATTTTTATATTTTATAGTAGATTTTATTTGAGAAATCTGATAAAATAGATAAGTAGGATGTGAATGTATGTATTTAAAGGAGTTAAGAGCATATGGTTTTAAATCATTTGCTGATAAAACAAGAGTTGAGTTTTGTAAAAATGTTAATGGTATTGTTGGACCTAATGGTTCTGGTAAATCTAATATTGTAGATGCTGTTAGATGGGTATTAGGAGAACAATCTATGAAGTCTTTAAGGGGTGATTCTTCACTTGATGTTATTTTTTCTGGTAGTGAGAGTAGAAAACCTCTTAATAGTGCTTCGGTATCTTTGATATTTGATAATACAGATAAGACATTGCCTATTGATTTTGATGAGGTTGCTATTAAGAGAATGGCTTTTCGTACAGGTGAAAATGAGTATTATATTAATAATGAAAGGGTAAGACTTAAGGATATTATTGAGTTATTATCTGATTCTGGTACTGCTAAAGAGAGTTTTAATATTATTAGTCAGGGTAAGATTGATGAAATACTTTCTAATAAACCTGAAGATAGAAGGATAATATTTGAAGAAGCTGCTGGGGTACTTAAGTATAAAAGAAGAAAAGAAGAAGCTTTAAGAAAACTTGATAGAACTAATCAGAATTTGAATCGTGTTAATGATATTATTTTAGAACTTGAAGGTAATGTAATTCCTTTAGAAGAGGCTTCAAAGAGAGCTATTAGATATAAAGATATTAAAGATAAGTTATCTAATATAGAGGTTGCTTCTATTGCTAAAATGATTAGTGATTTGAATTTTGAATATAAAGAAGATAAAGAAAAGATTGAGTTATTAGAAGATGAAATTGCTAAGGTTAGTACTAATAATAGTAATTATGATATTGATATTCTTAAATATAAAGATAAACTTAGAAATATAAGGGAAGATATTTCTTCTAAACAGAGTACTTTAATTGATCTTACTAAGAATGAAGAGAAGATTACTTCTTCTATTAAATTATTACAAGAGAGAAATAAGTATAAGGAAGAGTCTTCTAAAATTGCTAATAATATTATTTCTTTGAAAGAGGAGATTATTGATATTAATAATAATTTGAATAATTTTAATAGTGATATTTTGGTTATTAATAAGAAGATAGAGTTATTAAAAGGGGATATTGATAATATTAGTAGTAAGAGTAGTGATTTATTATTTAGGAAGAATAATTATAATAATATGATTATTAAGAATAATAGGGATATTGATAGTTTGAAATATAGAATTCAATATTTGGAAGATAGTATTAATAATAATTCATTGGTTCCGAAACAGATTAAAATGATATTAGATAATCCTAAGTTTAATGGTATTCATAATGTTATTGCTTCACTTATTGATACTGATAATAGATATAATACTGCTATTAGTACTGCTTTAGGGGGACAGGCTTCATATTTAGTAGTTGATACTCCTAATATTGCTAAAGAACTTATTAATTATCTTAAGAGTAATAATCTTGGTAGGGCGACTTTTTATCCGTTATCTGTTATTAATGGTCGTTATATTGATAATGGTATTTTAGATAATATTAGATATGAGGATGGATATATTGGCATTGCTAGTGAACTTGTTAAGTATGATAATAGATATAGTAATATTATTTCTAATGTACTTGGTAATACTATTATAGTGGATAATATTGATACTGCTAATAGATTTAGTGCTCTTATTAATAAAAAATATAAAATTGTTACTTTAGATGGTCAAGTCGTTAATGTTGGTGGTTCTTTAACTGGTGGTAGTAAGGATAAGTTTAATAATTCTTTATCTATTAGATATGAACTTGAAGAGAATAGGAAGAAATGTAATGTTCTTGAAGATAAGAATAAAGATATTGTTAAGGAACTTAGTGATATTGATAAAGAACTTAATGATATTAATAATAAGTTATATGAATATCAAAATAATAAGATTCAATATGAAACTAAGAAAGAAAATATTTATATAACTATTAATAAACTTAATAAGGATAAAGAAGAAAAAGAAAATGAACTTAGGGATTTGACTAATATTACTTCTAATAATAGTGAAGAAGATAATCTTATTAATGAACTTGCTAAAATTAGGGAGAATATTAGTAGTGTTAATAGTAGTCTTTCTTTATTAAAAGTGGATGAGGATAAGATTAATAATACTATTAATGAGCTTGAGGAAACTTCTAGAAGTAGTAATAGTTATATTGGTAAGAAGCAAAAGGAGCTTAATAATTTGAATATTATTGTTAATAGAATTGATGTTAAGTTAGATAATTTGCTTAATGATTTGACTAATGATTATAATATGACTTATGAGTTTGCTATTAATAATTATAAATTAGATATGGATATAGATAGTGCTAATAAGGAGATTAGTAGGCTTAAGAATGATTTGCTTGCTATTGGAGATGTTAATTTGAATGCTCCTAGTGAATATGAAAGGGTTAAAGAGAGATATGATTTTTTGAAATCACAGAAAGAGGATTTAATTACTGCTGAAAATACTTTATATAATATTATTAAAGAGATGGATAGTATTATGAAGAATAAGCTTAGTACTACTTTTGAAGAAGTAAGACGTGAATTTAAGATTGTATATCGTGAGTTATTTAAGGGAGGAAGAGCGGAACTTTCTTTAACTGATCCGAACAATATATTGGAAACTGGGATTGATATTAAGGCGGAGCCTCCTGGTAAGAAACTTCAGAGTATTAGTTTGTTATCTGGTGGAGAGAAGACTTTTACGGCTATATCGTTATTATTTGCTATACTTAATGTTAGACCTGTACCTTTTTGTTTATTTGATGAGGTTGAGGCTGCTTTAGATGATGCTAATGTTGAGGCTTTTGGTAAGTATTTAGATAAGTATAGGGATAATACTCAGTTTATTATTATTACTCATAAAAAGAAGACTATGGAATATGCAGATGTTTTATATGGTATTACAATGCAAGAGTCTGGTGTTAGTA
>ERZ1673741.1720-NODE-1720-length-17368-cov-6.503957_pt1 | contig 17368 bp, 9 predicted proteins | sample MGYA00580209_ERZ1673741 | MGnify/ENA primary metagenome ERZ1673741 (study PRJEB41218, sample SAMN15661754) | gut metagenome | host: Homo sapiens | place: Canada: London | collected 2015-08-20/2019-03-30 | study: EMG produced TPA metagenomics assembly of... | reverse complement strand
TTCGTGCAATAGCCTCTTCATATTTTTGATAAACGCTAACTTACTGACATTGGCCACGTGGGCGACCCGTTAGGAAATTGGAGAATTTTTCTAGCAAACGGGTTGGGAAATCGTACATATTCCAGAGCGGGCGCCCCACGTGGTCGCCCCTACTGAAAAAAAGGCTGTCGCACGAAGGCTTCTACCATTATGCGAGGTTCCTTAAACTTTATAGTTTGTAGTACGGAGTTTGTAGTTTGTAGAAGATGGCTTTAAATTTTTTACCATTTGCTAACCATTAACAACTAGCCACAACGGGCCGCCCTTTGGGACGGCCCCTACGATAAAAGGGCTTGTCGCATATGCGACAAGCCCTTTTTTTACACTCCCATGAATTCCAGCATCTGGATCATGCCGGGAGCAAAGGTATCGACGTCCAGCGATTCCTGAAGGGTATGTTCACCGTGGCTGCGGCAGAAGCCGAAGGAAATGGCCGGGATACCCTGGCTCATGGGAATGTTGGCATCGGTGCTGCCGGCAATGCACGGCGTCGGCAGGCCGTGGCGCCGGCGGATGGCCGTGATGCGGTCTGCCAGGGGATTGGTGTCCAGACGGCTGCAGGGCCGTTCGCCGAGCAGCTGGGTTTTGATGTGGACCGTTTCCCCTTCAGTATGGGCCAGGAGGCTTTGAAAAGTTTGGTACAGCTTGTCCAGTTCATCAGCATTTTCTGAGCGCAAGTCGACAGTGAACACGGCCTTTGCCGCAATGGAATTGACCGTTGTGCCGCCCGTGATGGTGCCGACATTGTACGTCGTCTTTGGCTGGGATGGCACGGACAGCGCATAGAGCTGGCCGATGATGCGGGCCGCTTCGGCAATGGCATTGGACTGGCCGAAATGCATCCAGCTGTGGCCGCCGGCGGCTTCGACGGTGACGGCATAGCGACGGGAGCCGACAGCTGTCGTCACAAAAGTATCGAAAGTACAATCGACGGCGACCACTTCGGCAATGCGGCCGTGCCAATCGGCCATGACCTGCCGCATCCCCTTGAGATTGCCCAAGCCTTCTTCGCCGACGTCGAAGGCAAAGAGCAGACCCTGCGGCGGCGTGAGCTGTAAATCGTGGAACATTTTGATGATAAATAATAGACCGGCGATACTGGCGCTGTTGTCGCTGCACGACGGCGCTGACAAAATGTGACCTGTCTGGCGGATGTGGATTTCCTGCAAATCCTGGAATACCGTATCTATATGAGCGGTGTAAAGGGCGACCTTTTCACCGCTTTTTACATGGCAGGGATAGACCACATTTCCCGCGGCATCACGATACGCCCCGGCGGCGCCCCATTGATGCAAAAGATTCAATATCCATTCGCCCTTGGCCTGTTCATCTCCGGTCGGTGAAGGAATAGAAATAATATCACAAAGCCATTCCATAAAATTACGGCCGTGATTCCGTACGTATTGCTCAATCTTTTCATTCATGATGATGACTCCTCTCTCAGCATGGTAACCTTATTATAGCATGAAGGAAAAAGCAGGTCGCAGTTCGCAGGCCGCAGGCCGCCTCGGATTCAGATGCGGCTTCGCCGCGACAGACTCAAACTGACAACGACGCTTCGGGAAGCCCTCAGCGCGTAGCGGTACGCCTTGACAGGACGTCCCCTACGGAATCGCAACCAGGCGATGAAAAATTACGCGGCTATATGCCGCGGTCGTAGGGGCCGTCCTGGAAGGCGGCCCGCTGTGAGATTTGGATTCAAACCCCATTCTGGTATAATGGCAGGCTTTTACGAACGACGGCCTTTTCTCGGACGTAGCTGCCGGCTCGAAAGTAGAAGCCATCAAAGCGACGGAAAGTACAACGGATATTACCGGCCTTAAAATTAATGGTGAAACCTACAACATCAAGACTGGTCAGACCTACACGGCTGGGGATAATATTACCATTGATGGAAATAAAATCTCTGCAACTGATACCGCACTGGTTGACGGAAAAGCAGAAAAGAAGGGTGACAGCTATATCGTTAAAGATACGGCTGGGAATGAAGTTACTCTGGAAGACGTAGCCAGTGCCAATAAGCTGACGGAAGTCAATAATCAGGTCACTGAGAATACCAAGAATATTACGAAGAATACGACAAACATTACTGAACTTGGTGAAAAGTTAAAAGGCGCTGTTATGTATGACAGCACGGCTACTGGTTTTAACAAAAACAACGTTACCTTGGGCGGTACTACTTATGATAGTGCAAAGAAGACCGGTGGTACGAAGATTACCAACCTGGCTAGAGGCACGAATGATTCTGACGCTGTTAACTTCTCGCAGTTGAGTGAAGTGAAAGATGCTGAAAATTACGTTATTAGCGGTAGCCTTTCCAAAACGGATGGGACTATTACTTTGAATCGTTTGAAAGATGGTCCGGTAACGATTACGGGTTTAAAGGATTATGTTAAAGGAATTGACAGTTATGTAACTAGTGCAACCCTTAATGGTAATACGCTGACTTTGACTCGCAATCAGGGATTAGATTCCTTAACGGTAGATTTGAGTAGCTTGACTGAAGGATTGAATAAATCGGACTACCGCGTCGTTGCCAATCCGGCAGAAGGCTCCGATGGCATCTATACACCGGATGATAAGGGAAATATCGAATTAACGGTACAAGATGCTAATTCTGATAAAAAGACGACAATTAAATTATCGGATATTGCTAGTGTTACAACGGTAGACTCTAAGATTACCGAGACGACACAAACTATTACCAATGAGTACAAGACGGCTATTGATAATGCTAAGACAGAAATTCAGAATGATTATAATACTAAGATTGACGCCGCTAAGACTCATTACTTCAGCGTCAATCCGGACAATATTTCCGGAGCAGGCAACTATGACAATGACGGCGCCGTAGGACTGGATTCCATCGCAGTGGGGGCTGGTGCCTATGCTAATGGTCGTTTGGGGGCAGCAGCTTTTGGCAATCGTTCCCATGCTGATGGTGAAAGGTCTCTGGCCGTAGGCTACAATGCCAAAGCGGAAGGTATGGATACCATTGCTATCGGTAATTCCAATAATGATAAAGGTGCTAAAGGGACCAACTCTATTGCCATCGGTGCACAGGCTGATGCAGATGGGACACAAACTATTTACAGAGGTAAGGAATACACCGATGGTACCTGGGGCAATGCCACTGCCCTGGGCGCGTATACCGAAGCCGGGGCCGGGGCCACTGCTCTTGGTGCAAGCTCCAAGGCAAGAGGCTGGAACTCTACTGCTGTAGGTATGAGAGCTGAAGCATCCGTTGCCAATGGTGTTGCACTGGGCAATGCTTCCAGCGCGACGAGGGAAGCAGATGCAAAAGGCGTCTATGATTATGTAGGATACAGTGCAGGAGTGGTGCTCTCCGATGGAGAAAAAAATTCCACCGTGTGGCATGCAAATCTGGGGGCCGTATCCATCGGCAACGAAGCATTCGCTACTGGGGAAACGGATGAAGATGGAAATCTTCTTCACTTCCAGTATACCCGCCAGCTGACAGGTCTGGCTGCCGGCACAGCAGATACGGATGCTGTCAACGTGGCACAGCTCAAGAAATCTCGCGTTGAATTGACGGATGGAACCAATACTACTGTTAAGTCGACGAATGACCAGACAGATGGGCACGTCATTTACAGTGTAGACGTTAAGACGAATGGTACGATTAACGAAGGCGATACCAACATTGTCACAGGCGATACGGTTTACAACGCTTTACAGAATGTCAGCTGGAAAGCTAAGGTCAATGGAAATGATGCCAAGACTGTTGCGAAAGACGGAACGCTGAACTTCGTCAATGGTGACAACATCAATATCATTAATGACAATGGAGATATCAAGATTTCCACGACGGGACTGGCAAGCTCCGGCGATCTCTGGACGGCTCAGGCTGGCGGCAAGGATGTCAGTGCTGTCAAGCAGAAAGTCAACTTCAACAGCACAGACAAACACTTAGTCGTTGAAAGCACCAAAGACGGGGAAATTGCCTTTGCGACTAAAGACTTGGCAGATACGAGCTTCACGAATATTACTAAAGAAGGCAACACTTACATTAAGAAACTTGCCAAAGGCGAAGACCGCCATATCGAAGCCCAAGAGTATGCTGTTGGTAATGATGGTTCCGTCACCATGACCTACGTCGACGGTAATGGAAATACCGTTGATGGCACAGCTAAGATTACGGGCATCGCTAAATCGGATTTGTCCAACATCACGACTGAAGGCAATAACGTTATTAACAACATTGCCAAAGAAGCTGTGAAAGTTGTCGGTGGGATGAACATGACCGTTGAATCTTCGACAACGACTGATGGACCTCTGGAATACAAAGTCAATCTCAATGAAGATGTCAACTTGGGCGATACGATTTATCTGAACGGTTCCGATGGCTCCATCAGCGCTAAATCGGGCGGAGCCCAGCTGGCTTTCAACAACAGCGGCTTGACGGTCTCGCAGGCTAAGAATGGCTTGACCAATGAAACGAGAATCGATGGAGCTACGATTACGGTCGATGGTGGTGCTGGTAACCAGACGATCATCAACGGTTCGACGGCTCGTATCGGTAGTGTCCTGGTCAACGGTGGCAGCGGAACGGCTACGATTAGCGGTCTGACTAACCAAACGACGAAGTACGACGGTTTTGCAAACGGCAGTGGCCGAGCAGCTACGGAAGAACAGCTGAAGGAAGTCGACAGCAAAGCGGCAGCCGCAAAGACGACGGTCACTAATGGCAAGAATATTACTGTCGACGAAGCGAAAGCGGCCGATGGCAGCAGCACGTATACCGTCGGTTTGGAAACGGATGTCGTTCTCGGCGACAATGCCATTAAGCTCAACGGGTCCGATGGCTCCATCAGTGCTAAATCGGGCGGAGCCCAGCTGGCTTTCAACAACAGCGGCTTGACGGTCTCGCAGGCTAAGAATGGCTTGACCAATGAAACGAGAATCGATGGAGCTACGATTACGGTCGATGGTGGTGCTGGTAACCAGACGATCATCAACGGTTCGACGGCCCACATCGGCAGCGTCCTGGTCAACGGTGGCGGCGGAACGGCTACGATTACTGGCTTGACCAATAAAACAACGGATTACACCGGCTTTGCAAACGGCAGTGGCCGGGCAGCTACGGAAGAACAGCTGAAGGAAGTGGCCGGTCAGGCTGGTGAAGCTATCGAAACGGCTGGCAAAGGCTGGAACCTGACGACTAATGGTAAAGAAGCTAGCAAGACTAACATCAAACCGGGCGGTACGGTAGATTTCTCCAGCAGCAATGACAACTTGCTCATCAGCAATGCTGGCGCAGACCTCTCGTTCTCCCTCAGCGACAATCTCGACCTGACTAAGAATGATTCTAAGAAGGGCAGCGTCAAAGTCGGTGAAAATACGGCATTGAGCAATGAACTTCTCCAGGTCGGCAACTCGTCCTTGACGACAAGTGCCCTCATGGTCGGCGGCTTGACCTACATCAACTCCAGCGGTCTCAATGCCAATAACCGGGTTATCTCCAACGTAGCAGACGGTATCCTTGATACGGATGCGGTCAACGTCGGGCAGCTCAAGTCGGCTATCAGTGGTTCGCAAGTTTCCATCAAGGCTGGTGATGGCATCAGTATCGCCAAAACGGGCAACCAATACACAATCAATGTTAATATTGAAGGCGTTACCAATAACCAAGGCAAAGTAACGGTTTCGACAGGTGACAGCACTTCGACAGAAAGTGGTTCCGAATCCGGTTCGTCGGGCGCTAAAAAGTCACAAGTCATGGACCTCATGTATCGGACAGAGTCTAATGAAGTTGCTCCAGAAACGACGACAGATACCGGTAAAGCTATACAAATTGAAAGTATTCCGGAAGATATCAAGCTTGAAGCTGATGATAACCAGGTTGCCAGTGTCGTAAACGGTGAAACTATTAAGATTGCTGGCGATGGTACGAATATCTCGACGGCAGCTACCGTTACTGAATCAGGCAGCATGGATACCATTTCCGTTTCCCTGAAACCGGATATCCAAGTCGATAGTGTTACCATCAACAATGGTGGACCGACCATCAATAGCAGCGGTATCGACATGAACAGCCAGAAGATTACCAACCTAGCTGATGGCGAAATTGCTGAAGGCTCGACGGACGCTGTCAATGGCGGGCAGCTCTACAACACGAATCAGGCCGTCATTGCCAACGCGGAAAACATCAACAGCCTGAGCCATTCGCTCAACAAGCTGGATAGCCGCATCAATCGCGTCGGTGCTGGCGCAGCCGCTCTGGCAGCCCTCCACCCGCTCGATTTTGACCCGGACAACAAGTGGGACTTCGCAGCTGGTTACGGCAACTATGCCGGCGCCAATGCAGTCGCTATCGGTACCTACTATCGCCCGAACGAAAATACCATGTTCAGCATCGGTGGCAGCTTCGGCGGCGGGGAAAACATGATTAACGCCGGCGTCAGCTTCAAACTCGGCAGCGGCGGCAGCGGTATCACGACGTCCAAGACGGTCATGGCTAAGAAGATTAAAGAACAAGATGAACTCCTGAAAGCACAGGATGCTAAGATGAAAGAACAAGACGAAAAGATTGCTAAACTGGAAGCTCTTGTAGCTCAGCAAGGCGAAATGATTCAGCAGGCACTGGGCAAGAAATAGTGCCATAGCGATGAGGTTGTCGCACCAAGTCAAGATTACTTGAGGCGACAACCTCATTTTTTTTCTCAGGTCGCAGGTGGCAGTTCGCAGGTCGCCTCGGATTCAGGTGCGGCGTTCCGCCGCGACAGATTCATGAAATGAACGCAGTTCGCAGACGGCAGTTCGCAGGTCGCAAAAAATACGGCCTGGGTGGCCGTATTGTAGGGGCTTCCTGTAGGAAGCCCGCCAGAGAGATTCGACCACAGCTGATTCGAGTATAATGGCAAGCTTTTACGAGCCACGAATCACGAGCCACTATTTTTTCATGAGCCGAGGGTTACTCGAGGCGATGTCGTCATTCTGAGGCTGTCGCCGCGCAGCGGCATCTGCGTCCGCGGGGGACGGCGGGTCGCCCGCCGTGAGTTGAGAATTGACAGGATTGGTTGATTTCATTATAATAAATGTAGAAGTTTTGAGTTTGTTCAATTGTAACACGAAAACCCCCAGAGGCGGAATCTCTGGGGGTTTTCTTTTTGTGGTGTTCGACAGGAACACGCTGGGGCTAGTTGCTCATAAGGGTAATAATGGTGTCTAACCACTTGCATAGGTAGTAAGAGACTACGCTAGCCATGACAGCCATCAAAAAGTTTTTGAGTTTGTTCAAGAGTAATACCCCCTTACCCGCTCAGTATAGGGGTGAGCAACGTTGATATTATACCATAAATTGGATTCAGATGCGGCTTCGCCGCGACAAATTCAAACTGACAACGACGCTTCGGGAAACCCTCAGCGCGTAGCGGGCCGCCCGCCGCTGCCATCTGTCCGGGTAACTGTCCTGCATCTGACGGGTCAGAAAGCTCTGGGTCGGCCCCTACGGAATCGCATACAGGCGATGGAAGTAAACGCAGTTTGCAGATTGCAAAAAAATGCACGGCCAACGGCCTTGTGCGTAGGGGCTGTCCTTTAACCTCTCAGACCGCCTTTGGCGGCCAGCTCCCCTATAAAGGGAGCCTTGTGCAGCCCGTTGTGAGATTTGGCATACCTATTCTTGTATGATGGTAGGTTTTTACGAGCTACGAACAATGAACCACGGCCTTTCTCTCGGATTCAGATGCGGCGTTCCGCCGCGACAGATTCATGATGGTATTACGACCGTGTGCCGTCCGTTATACATTCCGGCTATGCCTAGGATTCACGGCGGGACGCCCGCCACTGCTGTCCGTTCTGGCAGTCGCCCTGCACCTCCCGATAGTCGGTACCTGGCGGACCAGAAAGGCTCTGGGCGTCCCCTACGATGGCCCCAGATGGGGCGATTTTTACGAGCCGAGGGTTACTCGAGGCGATGTCGTCATTCTGAGGCTGTTGCCGCGCAGCGGCATTTGAGTCCAAGGCGACCTGCGACCTGTGGCCTGCGACCGGCAGGACGCCCTTTGGGCGTCCCCTACAAAATTTCCCTTTTGGTTGTAAATGCAACAGAAATGTTTCTTTCTTTTTGTTATACTTTAGGTGTACTCGATGAGAGCAGAGAATTACGAATCACCCATTCAATTTATTATATGTATGAAATACAGGAGGTTTTCCCTATGACAAAAGAAAAACAGATGTTTTGTTTCCAGTGTGAACAGACCGCTATGGGTACTGGCTGTACCGGTTGTGCCGGTGTTTGTGGCAAATCGGCTGTTGAAGCCGGCTTGCAGGATGTTTTGACCGGCGCCCTCGTTGGCTTGGCCCGCACCTGTCAGACTGCCGCTCCGACGGCTAAGACCTATCGCACTATCCTCGAAGGCATGTTCACGACCATTACCAACGTCAACTTCAACACGACGACGACCCAGGCTATGATCGATAAAGTTCACGCTGAAGCCGCTGCCCTTTCGTCCACTCCCGCAGCTGACTACGATATGAACCAGATGTGGAATGCTGACGAAGATATCCGTTCCCTCAAATCGCTCATCCTCTTTGGTATGCGCGGCATGGCTGCTTATGCTTATCATGCTCTCATGCTCGGCAAATCGAGCGAAGAAGTCGATGCTTTCTTCGTCAAAGGCTTGTCGGCCATCGGCGAAGACTGGGGCATGGATGAACTCCTCCCGATTGTCATGGAAACAGGCAAAGTCAACTTGACCTGCATGGCTCTCCTCGATGAAGCTAATACGTCTACTTATGGTACTCCGGTTCCGACGACGGTTCCTTTGACGGTTGAAAAAGGCCCGTTCATCGTTGTCACCGGCCACGACCTGAAAGACTTGGAACTCCTTCTCAAACAGACTGAAGGCAAAGGCATCAATATCTATACACACGGCGAAATGCTCCCGGCTCACGCTTATCCGGAATTGAAGAAATACAAACACCTCAAAGGCAACTTCGGCACGGCTTGGCAGAACCAGCAGAAAGAATTCGACGGCGTTCCCGGTGCATTCCTGTTCACGACGAACTGCCTCATGCCGCCTCGTAAATCCTACATCGACCGCGTCTTCACGACGGAAGTCGTTTCCTTTGACGGCGTAACTCATATCGGCGAAGACAAAGACTTCACGCCGGTCATCGAAAAAGCCCTGGAACTCGGCGGCTATGCAGAAGACCAGCATTTCACCGGCATCAACGGCGGCAGCACCGTTACGACTGGCTTTGGTCATGGCACGGTCCTCTCCGTTGCTGACAAAGTCATCGACGCTGTCAAAGCCGGCGCTATCAAACACTTCTTCCTCGTCGGCGGTTGCGACGGCGCTCGTCCGGGCCGTAACTACTACACGGAATTCGTTAAACAGACCCCGGCTGATACGGTCATCCTCACCCTGGCTTGTGGCAAATACCGCTTCAACGACCTCGACCTCGGCACTATCGGCGGCTTGCCGCGCATCATGGATATGGGCCAGTGCAACGACGCATACAGCGCTATCCAGGTAGCTGTCGCTTTGGCAAAAGCCTTCGACTGCGGCGTCAACGATCTGCCCTTGACCCTCGTCCTCTCGTGGTACGAACAGAAAGCTGTCTGCATCCTCTTGACCCTCCTCTCCTTGGGCATCAAGAATATTTACCTCGGCCCGACACTGCCGGCCTTCGTCTCCAAGAATGTCCTCAACTACTTGGTAGAAAACTTCAACATCACTCCGACCAGCACGCCGGAAGCTGACCTCAAAAAAATTTTGGGATAAGAGGCCGTAGTTTATAGTTTGCAGAAGAAAGATTAAACTCAAAAGAGGCTGTCCAATGCGACAGCCTCTTTTTTATCGCCTGTATGCGATTGTGTAAGGGACGTCCTGGTCAAGGCGTCCCGCTACGCGCTGAGGGTTTCCCGAAGCCGCATCTGAGTCCGAGGCGGCCTGTGAATGGCGGCCTGCGGGCGCTTTAGCGCCCTAACTACTTGCGGAATTGCCTATTCTACGGTAATATAAACGTATACAATACCTTATTATATATAAACAGGAGGCTGTTACTATGGCAGACAATAAAACATACGCTGTGTTCCAGACGAACCGCGGCGATTTTACGGTAGAACTTTTTGCAGACAAGGCACCGATTACGGTCGAAAATTTTGTAAATTTGGCAAAATCCGGTTTTTATGATGGCACGATTTTCCATCGCATCATTGCCGATTTCATGATCCAAGGCGGCGACCCGACGGGTACGGGCTGCGGCGGCTCGAAACAGACGATTCCTGATGAATTCGGTCCGGGCCTCGATTTCAGCGAACCCGGTGTCCTGGCTATGGCCAATGCCGGCCCCAATACGGGCAGTTCCCAGTTCTTCGTGACGGTCGTCCCGACGCCGTGGCTCCAGAACCATCATTCTATTTTCGGCAAGGTCGTCAAGGATTATGACGTCGTCGAAGGCATCAGCAGAGTCAAGACCGATTTTGCCGATAAACCGCTGGAAGATGTTGTCCTGAATACGGTGAAAATCGTTACGGAAGAAGCCTAAGGGCTTCATGTTATATTATACGTATATGGTGCGCTGCGCCGACCAGTCTTTATATACAGGCTGGACGCTGGATGTGCTCCGGCGGGTCGCAGCGCATAATGACGGCAGAGGGGCTAAGTATACCCGTTCCCGTCGCCCTGTAACCCTGGCCTGGTGCCAGGGTTTTCCTACAAAACACGAGGCCATGCATTGGGAATGGCAAATCAAGCAGTGGACGAAAAAGAAGAAGGAGAAGCTCTGCCGGGAACAGCTTTCGCTAACGGATGAGGGAGGATGATAGGGATGAAATTATGGAAAAAATGGCTGACGACTCTCGTTGCCAGCCTGTCTCTCTGCGTGGCGCCTGTCGCCATCGCTTCGGCTGCGTCGACGGCGCAGATCCTGCTCTATGGGGCAGCGACTATGGCTCTGGCCAAACAGCAGCTGCTCCAGATGGACAACAACAATCAGAAGCAGATGTTGGCCAATACGCAGGCCAAGACTGGTGTCGTCGATAATGAAGCCTACAGCGACCGTCTGGAAAATATCCAGCGCAACCTCGTAGCGACGGGCCTCATCAAGCGCAATTACGATGTCTATGCCAACCCGTCAAAAGAGTTGAACGCCTTTGAAACGATTGGCGGCGTCATTTCCGTCAATAAGGGGATGCTCGATGCCCTCAACGACGATGAACTGGCCTTTACCATGTGCCATGAAATGCAGCACGGCGAAAAACGCCATGCCATCAACGGCGTCCTCAAGAGTATCGGTATTTCGACGCTCATCGACGTGTCCCTTGGCGGTAATGCCGACGTCCTCGACATTCTCCTGGGCAGTGTGGCCGTCAATTACATCGACAATGAATTCGTCACTATGGACCAGGAAAAACAGGCCGATGCGACGGGCTTCAATGTCTTCAAGAACACGGCCTACAATGTCGGCGGCGCGGCTTCGTCCATGCAGTACGTTTACGAACAGTACGGCGAACTGTGGCAGGAAGGCTTCAAGCGCGTCATCAGTCCGAATAATCATCCTCAGATGTCGAGCCGTATCGAAAAGCTGGCCGGCCGCATGACCTTGTGGTCGGGCAACCGCGTCCAGGTCGGCGGCAACACGGTCTATGTCAATGCCAAACCCGTCGTCACACCGGCTGCAGCCGGGACGTATTCGTCGCGGCGCCGGGCTTTCCTGGTAGCGGGCAATCTGGCCCGGGCTACGCATGACGTCTACGGCGAAGCGACGAAAGACGACAAGGTCGTTACGGAAGCGATGAACAAGAAGCAGCCGTCGTGGAACGTAGCGTCCCGCGGTAACGATGTCTATGTCAACGACTTGCGCATCATGACCTGTGCTGACGGTGATGATCAGCCGGCTATCGTCAAGAATATCCAGTCGGCCCTGGATGCCAAGCCGGCCATGTTGAGCAAGAAGGAAATCCAGAAGCAGAATAAAGCCTGGACCCAGAAGTACGGTTATAAGAAAGATAAGAAGGAGAAGAATGCGTAAACAATTAGCTTTTATCACGGCTCTCATGGCCCTGACCCTGGGGGTCGGCATCTTTGCCGGCGCTCGTCAGTCGACGGACTCCCACGGTGTCGATGCGGCCCTGGAAGAAGCGCGGCAGCATGTAAAGGCCGATAGTGATGACATGCCGGCTTTGCGGGAAAAACCGCATGTCACCCTCCATTATCCGGCGACGGATCCGGCTGATGGCCATCCCATCCTGCGCTGGAGCCGTGTCGACGGGGCTGTCATGTATGACGTGCAGATCTTGAAGAAAGAGGAAGAAAAAGGCGATGACGGAAAGGTCAGTACGTCTTACGAGCCTTTCATGGATGACCAGAAGGCTTATACGACGGGACTGGAACTGGATTTGCCCGATACCTTCCTGGGACAGGTCTTTTACTGGCGCGTCCGCGGCCTCGATTTGAAGGGCCGTCCGGTCAGTGAATTTTCGGATATCGAAGAAGCGCATGTCGATATTTTCCAGCCTTTTACGGAAAAGCCGACGCCCTTGTCCTTTTTCAACCAGGGACCGGGACAGACCCTGCTCTATCCGGTCTACGACTGGATAGCCGTACCGGGGGCAGCCAAGTATGAAGTAGAAATCCTCAACGATTTGCCGGAAGATCCGAATGGTACGGCGCCGTCGATTCATCGCATCGACAGTTACACACCGCAATATGCCCAGCAGTACGACCAGAAGGCCCGCATGGGCGATAAGCCCTTTTACTGGCGCGTCCTGGCTCTGGATGGGGCAGGCAATCCTATCGGCGGTTATTCCGATGCCCTGCCCTTTGAGCTGGACCCGGCAGCGGAACAGGGCGTCGTCGCTATCTTTGGCGACAGTATCAGCCACGGTGGTGGCAGTATTTCCTATTCGCCGACGGATTGGGACTTCAGTTACGCTTCGTATCTCATGTTCCCGACGATCAACCTGGCCCAGAGCGGCGATACGAGTGCCATGGGCGTCGAACGCTTCGACCGCGACGTCCTGCCCTTCAAGCCGTCGTATGTCATCATCCTCATCGGCTCCAACAGCCTCCGCGCCGGCGTACCGGCCGGTGAAGTCATCAGTGACTTACAGACGTTGAAGGAAAAATGCCTGAGCCATGGCATCAAGCCCGTTTTCCTGACCATTCCGCCGCTTAATCCGGAGAATATCAAGGCTGCCTTCGACCAGGATACGGCCGATGACTGGCTCGGCGCCATTGCCGAAGTCAACGACTACATCGACACGCAGGTCCATATCGACATCACGCCGGGCATGGCCGACAGCCGCGGCGAACTCAAGACCGAACTGGCCCTGGACGGACTCCATCTCGACCCGCCGGGCAAAAAAATGATGGCTGCCGCCATCAATAACGCCTGGGCCAGCATCACCGCCCTGCCCGATAGCGCCTGGGAGTAAGGGAAAGGGCTGACGCCCTTTCCAATGGTTAGTGGTTCGTTGTTCGTTGTTAATAAGCGGGCCGATATTCCCGTGGTTGTAGGGGGCGCCGCGTGGACGCTCCTGCTAGGATTTGGAGTATTTTTTAGCAGACTGATTGGAAAATCGTACATATCCCGGAGCGGGCGCCCCACGTGGCGCCCCTACAGAAAAAGGTCCTGTCACTATGTGACAGGACCTTTTTTTACACCTTCTCCAGTAATCGTTTGGCTGTGAACTGGTCGGTGATGAGGACGTTGGCGTAGCCTCCTTTTAGGGCCGCCCGGATACTGGCGATTTTGCCTTCGCCGCCGGACAGGAGGATGCTGTATTCTTTGTTGCGCAGGTCATCGAGGGCGATACCGACGGTGCGGTCGTTCAGCTCCTGGCTGGAGATATTTCCGTCTTTATCGAAGAAGCGGGAGCAGATATCGCCGACGGCGTGGCTCTTGAGGTAGGCCTTTTCCTGGGCATCGGCATAGCCCAGACGGAAGAACAAGGCGTTGTCGCGGACGGTGCCGACGCTGAAGATGGCGATGTTGGCGTTGCGGCCCAGTTCCAGGACGCGCTTGATGTGGCGGTCGCGGTAGACCATTTCCTTGACCTCTTTCGAGTCGAAGAGGACCGGCAGCGGCAGGTACTGGGCGATAGTTTCATAGTTCTTGGCGAATTTTTCCAATATTTCATTGGCAAAGGTTTCGCTCGTCGACAAGGTGATACCCCCTTCGAGCTGGACAATCTGGGCGCCCTTCAGGGGATGGGGGATGAGCTGGTGGGACAGGCTGTGCAGGGTCGTGCCCCAGCCGACGCCGATGATGTCCCCGTCCTGGATGATTTCATTGATATAGGCAGCGCCGCGCTGGCCTATGTATTTCTTGACCTCTTCTTCGTCTTCGATAGGGGCGTTGGCGATGCAGACATCGCGCAGGCCGTAAGCGGCGGCGACTTTTTGGGCCAGCTGGCCCTGGTCTTCGATGGGGTCGAAGATTTCGATGCGCACGAAGCCCATGTCCTTGGCGTACTGTAAAAGCCGCGATACCGACGGACGGGACAGCTGCAGCTCTTTGGCAATCTCGGCCTGGCTGAAGCCCGACTGGTAATACAATTTGGCAGCGCTGATGGCTAGTTTATTCTTATCATGTTGCATAGGAATCCGTCCTTAATATGGAGATATGAAATAGTGCAATCCTCTGACAAAAAAATAGTAGCGAATACAAGAATTTTCTCTTTTATTATCTCATTTTTGTTCACGTAAATGCAAGGTAAAAAGACAAAACAATCGACAAATATGACCTTTTATGTATACTATATTTTGCATAAAAATTATAACCAGCTATTGGACTATACTCAAAGTGAAAATATGTAAATATTTTATTGAAATAATGTGCCAAGTGATGTATCATGAACTTACAGAAAATCCTCTATGCAGGTAGCGAAAGAAAATACCAGTGTAATTGATGAAAGGAGCAATGTTATTATGCAAGACAAGCAATACGTCATGGCTTTGGACGCTGGCACCACGAGTAATCGCGCTATTATTTTTGACAATGAATCACATATCGTCAGCGTCAGCCAGAAGGAATTCACCCAGTATTTCCCGAAACCGGGCTGGGTAGAACATGACGCCAATGAAATCTTCCACAGTATGGTCGAAGTCATGCGCGAAGCTTTGGCACAGGCCAACATGACGGCCAGCGAAATTTCGGCTATCGGTATCACCAACCAGCGTGAAACGACGGTTGTCTGGGACAAGAATACGGGGGATCCCGTGTACAACGCCATCGTTTGGCAGTCCCGCCAGACCGCACCGATTTGCGAAGACCTCAAAGCCCGCGGCTTAGTCGATGAATTCCGTGACAAGACGGGGTTGGTCATCGATGCCTACTTCTCGGGCACGAAGGTCAAATGGATTTTGGACAACGTCGAAGGCGCCCGGGAAAAAGCCGAAAAAGGCGATCTCCTCTTCGGGACCATCGATTGCTGGCTGGTCTGGAAACTGACTGGCGGTCAAGTCCATATCACCGACTATTCCAACGCATCCCGTACACTTATGTTCAACATTAAAGAACTGAAATGGGATGATCAACTCCTTGAATATTTAACCGTACCGAAATGCATGCTCCCGGAAGTCCGCCCGTCCAGTGAAGTCTATGGCTGCACGGATCCGGCTATCCTCGGCGGTCCGGTCAATATCGCCGGTATCGCCGGTGACCAGCAGGCGGCTCTCTTCGGCCAGACCTGTTATGAACCGGGCATGGCCAAGAATACCTATGGTACAGGCTGCTTCATGCTGATGAACACGGGGACGACTCCGATTCCTTCCAAGAACGGCCTGGTTACGACCATTGCCTGGGGCCTTGACGGCAAAGTCGAATACGCCCTGGAAGGTTCTATCTTCGTCGCCGGCTCGGCTATCCAGTGGCTCCGCGACGGCCTGCGCCTCATCGATACGGCACCGGATTCGGAATGGGTCGCCAAACGCGTTCCCGATTCGGATGGCGTCTATGTCGTACCGGCTTTCGTCGGCCTCGGTGCTCCCTACTGGGATATGGATGCCCGCGGTTTGATTATCGGCATCACGCGCGGCACTAAGAAATCTCACATCGTCCGGGCAACTCTCGATTCCATGGCTTATCAGACGAAAGATGTCCTCGGTGCTATGGAAGCAGACTCTGGCATCAAACTGGCTGCCCTCAAAGTCGACGGCGGAGCTGTTGCCAACAACATGCTCATGCAGTTCCAGGCCGATATCCTCGGCGTCCCTGTCGATCGTCCGCAAGTCATCGAAACGACGGCTCTCGGCGCCGCTTATCTGGCTGGTTTGGCTGTCGGCGTCTGGGATTCTAAAGAAGAGCTCGTATCGAGCTGGAAACTCCAGAGCCGTTTTGAACCGACCATGGATCCTGAAAAAGCAGCAGGATATTACAAAGGCTGGCGCAAAGCTGTTAAACATGCTATGCACTGGCTCAGTGATGAAGACTAGGAGAGAGGTGCTGGAATCATGATGTTTGACAACTTATTAGGAGAATTTATCGGGACGATGGTCCTCATCGTCTTCGGGGCCGGCGTCTGCGCCTGCAACACGCTGACCAAATCGAAAGGCCAGAACGGCGGCTGGATTTGTATAACCGCAGGATGGGGTTTCGCCGTAACCCTCGGCGTTTACACGGCAACGACCCTCGGTGCTCCACAGGGCGACCTGAACCCGGCCGTTACCTTGGGTAAGACCATGATTGGTATTTACAGCGTTCCTCAGTTCTTCGCCACGTCCATCGCTCAGATCCTGGGCGGTATCTTAGGCGGCGTTATCGTATGGCTGGCTTACTTGCCCCATTGGGCTGAAACGGAAGATAAACCGTCAAAACTCGGCATCTTCTGCACGGCTCCGGCTATCCGCAACTATCCGGCTAACTTCCTTTGTGAATTCATTGCCACTTTCTTCCTGATGTTCATCATCTGGATGATTTTCTCCAATAAAGTCGGTGCCATTCCTCCTGGAGTCGGCCCGTATATCGTCGGCATCCTCATCTGGGCTTTGGGTATGAGCCTTGGCGGTCCTACGGGGTACGCCATGAACCCGGCTCGAGATTTGGGTCCTCGTATTGCTCATGCTATCCTGCCGATTGCCGGTAAAGGCGATTCGGACTGGGCTTATGCCTGGGTTCCTGTTTTCGGCCCGCTGGCTGGTGCCTTTGCTGCCTACGTCGTAGCCATGGCTTTACATGTCTTCTAATTTATTTAATATATGGTTTTGGGAAAGGGCTTGTCATTCATCGGCAAGCCCTCTCCTTTACTTAAATTTATAAATTTGTTTATAAATTTTGAACATAATTTCATAGTTAATTGAAGGTAATATTTCTACATTTTTACATGAAAAAATGTATAAGTCAAGAAAGTGAAAAT
>ERZ1673741.1715-NODE-1715-length-17395-cov-5.117186_pt1 | contig 17395 bp, 10 predicted proteins | sample MGYA00580209_ERZ1673741 | MGnify/ENA primary metagenome ERZ1673741 (study PRJEB41218, sample SAMN15661754) | gut metagenome | host: Homo sapiens | place: Canada: London | collected 2015-08-20/2019-03-30 | study: EMG produced TPA metagenomics assembly of... | reverse complement strand
GAGGAGGAGATGGGTTCTCCGAGCTTCATTCCGTTCATCGAAGAGCACCGGGACGAGTTCGCTTCCGATGTGATCATTGTGGCCGATTCGGGCAACTGGTCCGCTGAGATTCCGTCGCTGACCACGTCGCTGCGTGGCAACACCGATATTGATGTGCATATCAAGGCGTTGGAACATCCGGTGCATTCCGGCCAGTATGGCGGCCCGATTCTTGACGCGAACACGCTGGCTGCGATGTTGATTTCCTCCATGTACGACGCCAATGGCGATTTGGCCGTGCCGGGCGTTGCGTCCGAGGAACCGGTTGGCGGCCTGCAGCGTGATATGGACGAGGCGACTGTGCGCGCCGACGCGGGCATCGTCGAATCGTATCGTCTTGCCGGCACCGGTTCGCTCGCCGCGCGTCTGTGGACGAAGCCCAGCGTCACCGTCATCGGGTTCGACGCGCATCCGGTGGAAGGATCCTTCAACGTCATCTCTCCTGAAACCACGTTCCGTCTGAGCTTGCGCACCGCGCCGAACCAGCGCCCGGAAGAGGCCCAGGAGGCGTTGGCCAAGTTCATGGTGGAGCATGCGCCGTTCGGTGCCGAAGTGTGGGTCGACAAGCTCGACAACGGCATGGGCTGGGCCATGGATCCGAACGCTGAGGCCACCAAGGACGCCATGGACGCCATGGAGGAAGCGTTCGGTGTGGCTCCGGTCAACAAGGGCGAGGGTGGTTCCATCCCGTTCATTCCGGAATTGCAGCGCATCTTCCCGAAGGCGCAGGTGCTGGTCACCGGTCCGGAGGATCCGAAGGCCAACGCGCATAGCCCGAACGAGTCCATCAGCCTGCCGGCGTTGAAGAACAACGTCATCACCGAAGCGTTGCTGCTGGATAAGCTCGCCAAGTAAGAAGCCGTGTAAGGCTTGCCGAAATAGAATAAAGCTCTCTGTCATACAATTCCGATTGGAACGTATGACAGAGAGCTTTATCATTTAGCTGCCGATTGGGGAATCATCATCCATTAGTTGGACACGTTACTGAACGCCCAATGCCAGTAGCCGGTGTAGTATGCGGTGGCCAACGCGATTGCCGGCACCGCGATGCAGATGGCGTAGAACAGCCAGTCGACCGCATGCAGTTTCGATTCGCGCGCTTGGCTTCGTGGCGCGTCGGATCCGAATCCGCGCGCTTCCATGGCGGTGGCGAGTTTCGTTCCACGTCGGATGGATACGACGAGCAGGCTGAATGCTTGCGAGAAGACGCGTTTGATGGTGCTGCCGTCGCCGAGGCCACGCGAGCGGCGTGACTGGCCGAGTGCACGCCAATCGTCCTGCAGCAGCGTGAACATACGCATGCCGGCAAGGCCGCCGTATACGAAACGTTGCGGCAGGCGCAGAATCTGCACGAGTCCGTCGGCCAGATCGGTCGGGTCGAGTCCCAAAGCCAGAATCACACCCGGCACGGCGATTGCGGCGACACGTAGGAATGTGGCCAACGCCAGATAGAGCGATCCTTGGGAGATGACGATGATGCCGCCCAGATTGGCCAGCACCGTGCCGGATGTCTTGCCGTACAACGCCACGGAAACGAAGCTGCCTGTGGCCGCTATCCATACCGGCCATGTCTTGCGCAAGACCGTCCAGGGAGCCACTCCGCCGATCCATAACAATAGCATTTCCAAACCAAACGCCACGGATGCCGAAACGACATCGAGGGTGAAGAACATCGGAATGCACAGGATCAACGCACCGATGAAACGGCTTACCGGGTTGATTTTCGCCACGAACCATGACGGTGACGCCGGCTTCGTTTCGTTACGACGTTCCTTGTGTGGCACCACGGTAATGGTTTCGAGCTTTTCATTGCCGTCGCGCCCACTGTTTTTGTTGGTTTCGAGCATGTCACTCCCCCTCTCTGACCAAAATACGGCGTGCGCCCAGCGCTTCGATGAGCGGCTCATCGTGCGTAATCATGATGACCGCGCAACCTTGGTCGCGCGCACCGGCGATCAATTGGACCATGCTGGTCCACGTGGTGAAATCCTGTCCGAATGTCGGCTCGTCCATGACCAGCACTTTTGGCGCGGCAGCCAGCATGGACGCCACGGACAGTCTTCTTTTCTCACCGCCCGATAGGGTGAATGGATTCGCTTTGGCGAAGCGGGAAAGATTCAGGCGTTCCAACAGCCTGTCGGCGATGGAATACGCCTCCTCGTCGGTTTTGCCCATGGATTTGGGGCCGATGGCCACCTCGTCTCGCACGGTGGATGCGGCGAACTGGTGTTCCGGCTCTTGGAACACCATGCCGATACGTCCCAGCAAGTCGCGGCTTTTCCATGTGATCACATTGTTTTCGCGATGGGGAGGTACCAGATCGTCCGCCATGCATACACGTCCTGCCATCGGTTTGAGCAGTCCTGCGAGAGTGAGTCCAAGTGTGGATTTGCCCACGCCGTTTCTGCCGGTCAACGCGGTCACCTCACCGGAATGGAATTCGAGGTCGATATGCTCGCCGAGCGGGAAATCATAGCCGAAGCTCAGATCCCGCGTGTAAAGCACGACATCCTGCGGTTGCCGGATTTGTTCCGGTTTGGGCGCGTGGCTTTCGATGGTGCGGCCCGGCACCCACGCACCGCCGTCGGCAAGCACCTGACCCATGTGGCCGAACACTTCGTCTGGAGTGCCGTCGGCGATTACGCCGCCGACGTTCGAATCGGCTTCGGGTTTGCCCAGCACGATGACGCGGTCGACCAGGTCGAGCCACACGTCGATATGATGTTCCACCACAACCAGCGTCTCATGGGTTTGTTCGAGGACGTGGCGGACAGCGTCGTGCACTTCCTTGACACCGTCCGGGTCAAGGTTGGCGGTCGGTTCGTCAAGCAGCAGCAGGCCAGGGTGCATGGCCAGCACGCCCGCCAAGGCGAGGCGCTGACGTTGCCCGCCGGAAAGTCCTCGTGTGGAGCGGTCGAACGCCATGTAGTCGAGCCCGACGATGTCAAGGGCGGCTCGTGCCCGGTTCCAGATTTCATCTTTCGGCAGGTTCAGGTTCTCGCAGCCGAATGCGGTGTCGTCTCCGGCACGTTCGAGAATCGTCTGCGAGTCCGGGTCCTGAAGCACCAGCCCTCAACGTCCGCGCGCTTGTCTGGCGTCGACGCCGTCGATGAGCAGCTCGCCTTCCTGCTCGCCTTCGTCATCTCCACCGAGCACGCCAGCCAAACCGGACATCAGGGTTGATTTGCCTGCGCCGGAAGCGCCAAGCAACAGTACCCGCTCCCCCGGTTTGATGTCGAAGTCGACGTGTCGTAGCGCGAAATCCTTACGTGAGGCGTGTCTCCATCCCCAATCATGTGCGGTCACGCCGGCCGCTGTTGTGTTCTGAACGTCAGTGGTCATTCGTCGTTCTTTCTTCTGATTGTCATGCTGTTGTTTCGTATGCCGTTGTCATGCGATGCGCCATCACAAGAAAATCCCGCACCACCTTGATGTGATGCGGGATTTGCTTGCATCGGACAATCAGACCAGTTCCTGCGTACGACCGGATTCGAAGCGGTCGAGCACGCCGGTCTTGGCGATGGCCACCTGCAGGAGGTACATCACCGCGCCGGCGAGCACCGCGCCGGAAATGGCGGAGGCGATCAGGTAGATGCTGACGCGTAGCGCGCTCCAAGCCGGATTGGTAAGCCAGTAGTACAGGCCGCAGCCGACGCCTGCAAGTGCGCCGGAGATCGTGGTGGACAGCAGGTCCCACTTCTTATAGGCGAAGATGGCAAGACCGATTTCGGCGCCGAGGCCCTGCACGATGCCGACGATCAGCGAGCCGCCGACGCCCCACTGGTTGCCCATGGTGAGTTCGAGCGCGGCCGCGAGGGTTTCCGCGAACAGTGCGGCTCCAGGCTTGCGCACGATGATGGCGGCCAGAGGGCCTGCGAACAGCCAGAAAGCGTTAAGCAGGCCTTCGAAGCCTGGAGTCACCGCCTCGAAGAGGGCCAGCGGCGCGGTGCAGACGATGTCCCAGCCCCAGAAGATCACGCCGGATGCGACGGCGATGATGGCTGCGACGACGATATCGACCACGCGCCACTTGTTGTTGTGTTTGCGAACTGCGGAAGACTGGTTTTCTTCAGTCATGGGATATGTGCCTTTCTCTTTTCGTCAAGGCACGGGAAATAGAGAGACGTCCGTGCGCCGGCATTACCCGGTATACGTTCATACGGTTGAAGCGGTTGCTTCCTCTCAGCCATTCGGCCCCCGTGTCTGCGCCTGATATTACACAGGACCCACGATTTACGTCGGTTTTGTCTCATAACGGATTCCGTATTCCGTGGCTGAGTCGCATTCCGATGTGTTGTTTTGGAGGAACGCTCCAACCGTATGGTGATTTTATTGAGGCAGTCTCATCAGCGATTCGGCAAGATTCTTGAATGTTTCTCCGATACCGTCCGACCGCAACGCGCCCTCTTTGGTCAGGACTGCGGGCCGGCCTGCTTCGCCGGTTTCGCGCAGTTCAGGCTCCAATGGGAGTTGTGCGAGCAGTGGCACTTCATAGCCGAGGCTGTGGGTCAGCTGTTCGGATACGCGTGCGCCGCCACCTTCGCCGAAGATACGTAGCTTCTCGCCTTTGTGCTCGTAGTAGCTCATGTTCTCCACGACGCCGCGAACTTTCATCGGCACCTGCAATGCCACCAGGCCGGATCGTACCGCGATGTCGGAGGCGGATGGCTGCGGTGTGGTGACCACCACCAGTTCGGCGTTCGGCAGTGCCTGTGCCACGGAAATCGCCATGTCGCCGGTGCCGGGCGCCAGGTCGAGCAGCAATACGTCCGGCTCGCCCCACCATACGTCGGATAGGAATTGTTCCAAGGAGCGTTGCAGTCTTGGACCACGCCATAGGATGGCTCTGTCCGCGCCGGCGAACATGCCGATGGAGATCAGTTTCACACCCCATGCGGTGACGGGCATGAGCATGCCGTTGAGGTTCGTGGGCTGTGATTGCACGCCGAATAGCCTAGGCAGCGAGAAACCGTAGATGTCGGCGTCGATGGCGGCGGTATCGTAGCCGAGCGCCGCGAATGTGGCTGCCAGATTGGCGGTGACAGACGATTTGCCCACGCCGCCTTTGCCGGAGGCGATGGCGAAGATGCGGGTTTTGATGCCGGGTTTGTTGAACGGGTTCTGTTTACGTTCCGCTTTGAGGCCGGCCACCAGCTGGGTGAGTTTGTCTTGGCTCATGGAGCCGACTTCGATGCTGGGAATCAACGTGGCATCAGGATAGGAGGCGACCGCGCCGTTGATCTGGTTGGTGATGGTCTGCGACAGCGGACAGCCTTCCACGGTCAGTTCGACCCGCACCCGTACGTCGTACGTGTTGGTTTCGCCTGCCACTGGCGTGGCGTCAATGGCTGCGATCATGCCCAAGTCGGTGACGGACCTGCCCAGTTCGGGGTCAATCACTTTGCTTAGCCGTTCGTAGATGCGCGCTTCGATGGTGTGCTCGTCGCTCATGCTTCCTCCTTATGCCGCGTACCACAGTAGCGGTTCGCGGCACGGCTTGCCAGATGGTGTGGCGATTATTCAACTGTTCCTGTGTCGAGCAGCTGTTTGAATTGGTCTTCGTTGAGCATGGGGATGCCCAGTTCCTCGGCTTTTGCGGCTTTTGAGCCGGCATTCTCGCCTACGACGACCCAATCGGTTTTCTTGCTGACGGATCCTGCGGCTTTGCCTCCGCGCAGAACGATGGCCTCTTTGGCGGAATCGCGGGAGAATCCTTCCAACGAGCCGGTGACCACGACCGTTTTGCCTGCCAATGTCTGTGGTAGTCCGCTGGCTTGGGCTTGTCCGACTCCTACGCCGGCGGCCTTCCATGCGTCAAGCACGGCACCGCGCCAATTGCCCGGCTCACGGGCCGCGGTGAACCATGTGACTACGGATTCCGCAATTTCCGGACCAATACCGTCGATTTGGGACAATTCGTCCACGCTGGCATGTTCGATGGCATCCAACGTACCGAACGCGCTGGCGATGGTGCGTGCGGTGGGCGGTCCGAGCCTGCGGATGGACAGGGCCACCAGAACGCGCCACAGGTCGGCATGGCGGGCTTTGTCCATTTCGTCGAGCATCTTGCGGGTGTTTTCCGCCGGACGAATGTACACCGGCTGCACGCTGGACGTGCCTCCACGGGATACCTTGATTTCCTCGCGGATCACCACGGCGTCATCCGGCACCACGTATTGCGGATATTCCGCGGTCTCGTCGATGTCGGCTTCCTTGCGTTTGCGGGCGGCGGTAGGCGCGGTCCAGAATGCGGGCACCTGATGCCATAATCCGGATCCGCCCACACGTTTGCGCACTTTCTTGATCTTGCCGTTTGACCCGACGGTCTCGTGGATTTCGATGATTGGGGCCTCGCGCCAGACGCGCACATCCTTGAGGTCTGCGGACGTCAACGAGAACAGCCCGGCCTCGCTGGACAGCACAGGTGTCTGCATGGGCGGCAGTTCCAGTCCTGCCACCGGCTCGTACGGTTCAGGCTCCTCACCGGGTTTCACCACGATTTCGGTGATGTTCGGCGCATACGTGTCGATGGAATCGGGCCTGTCCTCTTCGGGATTCGTCAGCGCAATGGCTGATTGGTCGCCCAGATGTTCGATATCGAACGCCTTACGGGACGCCAGATTGATGATCCGCTCGGTCAGCTGCGCCGGGCAGGATTCCACGTTCGGGCAGCGTATATCTTTGTCTCCCTCTTTGGCGGGAGCGAGTTCCGCGCCGCAGCTCGGGCAACGCGTGGGCATCACGAACCGGCGGATCTGGCCCTCACGTCCCTTGCGTCGCTCCAGCACCGGACCGACGAGCTCGGGAATCACGTCTCCCGCCTTGCGCACCACCACGGTGTCGCCGATGAGCACGCCTTTGCGTTCCACTTCAAAGGGGTTGTGCAGCGTGGTACGGGATACTGTGGAACCGGCCACGTACACGGGTTTCAACACCGCCACCGGAGTCACACGTCCGGTGCGCCCCACCTGCACAGTGATGTCAAGCAGCTCGGTATTGACTTCTTCCGGTGGATATTTGTAGGCGATGGCCCAGCGCGGCGCACGCGATGTGGCACCAAGGGAACGCTGCAATCCCAAATCGTCGACCTTCACGACGATGCCGTCAAGCGCGTGTTCGATGTCGCCTCGGTGTTCGCCGTAATAGTCGATCATGTCGAGGATTTCCTTGAACGACGTGACCTCACGGTTGTGCGGAGAGACGGGCACACCCCATTTCTTATACAATTCGTAGGCTTCGGATTGGTCGTTGACCACATCATGGCCGTTGCCGGCGTGCCCCGCACCCCAACGCAGCGATCCGATGCCGTGCGCGTAGAAGCTCAGGCGACGGGTTGCGGTGATACGCGGATCCTTCTGTCTCAGGCTACCTGCGGCCGCGTTGCGGGGATTGGCGAATGGCGCGCGACCGGCGTCCTCGTTCTCGGCGTTCAGCTTGTTGAAATCGTCCCATCGCATGAACACTTCGCCGCGGATCTCCACGAATTCGGGAATGTCTTCCTCCGGTCCGGCAAGGTTCTGCGGAATGGTGGAGATGGTGCGCACGTTGAGAGTGATGTCCTCGCCGGTCACGCCATCGCCTCTGGTCAGACCCTGTTCAAGCACGCCGTTGCGGTAGATGAGGTTCAGCGCAAGACCGTCGATTTTCACCTCGCAGGTCATGGGCAGTGGCTTCGATTCGGGCCAATCCAATCCCCTGAGCACGCCGTCGTACCATTCGCGCAGCTCCTCGATGGAGAACACGTCATCGAGGCTCATCATGCGCGATGGATGACGTACGGAAGCGAAGTCGTTGGAGAACGTGCCGCCCACACGATGGGTCGGTGACTGCGGTGAGTCAAGTGATGGGAACTGCGCCTCAAGCGATTGCAGGCAGCGCAATCTTGCGTCATATGCCGCGTCGGATGAGACGGGGGCATCGTCGATATAGTATGCGATCTGGTCTGATTCCACCCATGCGGCCACGCGCGCCCACAGCCTGGCCGCGGCTTCGGCGCTCATCGAAGCCACATCAACCTTGTCGAGGCGCATGGCGTCGGCATCGGTCGGCTGCAACGCGGCAATCCAACGTTCGCTGCCCGGAGTCAGCGAAGCCAGCCCCTCATCGGCCACGACGGCCGCGGAACTACCGTCGCTCTCCGGCGCGTCGAAATCCCATGCCAACTGTTCGGAATCATCACGATTCGTCATTGTCACCGCTTTCCCATCATTTCCGCCATGCCGCGCGGATGTCCACGCCAGCACCGATTATCGCACAAATGTTCGACCGTTTTGTTAGTTGTTCAGAGAGCGCAGGAACTGCACCTGCACCACGTCGGCACCGTCATGGTCTTCGTAATCCATGCGCATCGCGGCCACCGACAGGGTGCGTGCGGGCACGAACATGCCTTTGTCCACGCAGACGCGGGCCGCTTGGTGCATCAGGGGCGCGACCGGCGTGTTCGGCCATACCGGCAGTCCGGCGTCGGCGAGCACGTGGATGGCTTCCTGCACGTTGGTCGGCACCGGAATGCACTGCGATTGCGCTCTTCCGATCAGTTCCTGCAGTTCGCTTTCGAGCATGGCGATACGTCCGGGGGCGATCTCCTCGCTCATGATGTATGAGGCGGCGGCAAGGTCGAAGTGGTCGCACATCCATTCCGCATAGGCGAGGCGATAGTAGGCGAATGAGGCGTCTTCCCGGTCAAGCGCGACGTTCAGCGCGTTGAGGCATGCCGCACGTGCCGGATCCCAGTCCTCGGCACGCCCCAGCTGCACGGCGAGCTTGAGGTGCGACAGCGGGTATGCGGGGGCGTAACGCACCATGGCGTTCAGATGCGGCAGCGCGGCATCGACGCCTTTGACTTGGGCGAGCAGGTCGGCAAGCTCCATATGCATGTAGAACAGGTTGTCGGGAATGAGCACCGTTCTTTCGCCTTCGGTGGCGAACATGCGGTTGTAGATGACGCGTTCCGCATATGAATTGAAGTACCGCGGCACGCCCGGATTTTCAGCGAAGATCCGGTCCATGCGTTCGAGTGTGGACTGGGCGGATTCGATGGCCCGCTCGACGTCTCCGGAGAACAGCATGTCTCGTGCCTTCAGACGTTCGTCATCGAGGGATTGTGCCAGTTCGAATGAGAAGTCGGGCGTGTCTTCGCCGTCGATCAGCGCGCTGGTGACCTGCGGCGCCAATTCGGTCAATTCCGGATCGGATATGGAATTGATGATGTCCATGGCCTGTTTGGCTTTGGCCACCGATTCGAGTCCGTCGCTTTGCGCAAGACGATGGAACTCCCCCACGGCGCGCTGCAACAGGTCGACACGCTGGATGGACAGGCCCATCATGTTCTCACAGCCGAACAACTGCGCCGTGCCGTCATCAAAACAAATGTCGGACAGTTCGGGTTCTTCTTGGCTTCCCGCCGGTGAGAATCGGCTGTCACGAAGGTCGAAGGCCGCATCGATGGGTTTGAGCGCGCCTTTGCCGTCCACGTCCATTTCGGCGTCGAACATGCGGTATGTGGCGGTTGGATGGGCCAATCCGTCAGTGTCGAGCCGCTTCAGGAACTCGTCGCGGGCGAAGGTGACGGTCACCAAGTTGCGTACGGTCGGGTTTTTGCGCAGCTGCGCCATCGGATCGTCGTCATCATCATCGAGGTAGGTGTCGTACTCCGTTTTGTCGCTGGCGTCGTCCCGCATGGAGGCGTCGTCATCATCGGCGCGTCCGTCCGGTACCGCGAACGCCATTTCGTCGAAGTCGATGTCTTTCATCAGGTCTTCGAACTGGCCGTCCACCGTATCGTCTCCAGTGCCAACGCTATCCGAGCCAGCCGAATCGTCGGAATCGATTGATTCGGATGAGATATCGGTGGTTCTCGGAGTGACGGGCCGAGCCGGATCGCCATGGTAGTCGCCGTCCTTTGGAGCGGCTTTGGATCCGGATGGCCTCATGTCTCCGGTACGGATGCGTTCGAAGGCGCTTAACGCCTCGCTCATCAACTCGCTGATGGCGGAATCCTGTTCGGCTACGGCCTCTTCCAGACCAATCGAATCGATGTGCATCGACACGCGTTTGACATTCGGATCGGCTCCGAAGCTCAGCGCGGCCATCATGAGTCCGACGCGCAGATTGTAATCGACGCTCATACGCGTGCGTTCGACGTCGGTCAGGTCGATCCACGCGCGGCGCGATACGTCGTATCGGGTGAACGGCATCATGGACACTCCAGCAGAAGTGAAGCCGATTGCGACTTCGCCGTCGCTGAGGTCGCACCGGAAGTCAACGTCGAAACGGTATGGCAGGCGCAGGCTGCGCAGCAGACGGGACATGGTCTGCCGGTACACCCATTCGGAACCTCCGTCGGCGCCGGAATCGCCTTCCAACACGTTGTCCTTGGTTGATTCGGCGACTTCACGCCGGAAGTCGGCCGCGATATCCGCCAGTCGGCTGGCGGCCTGGATGCCGTCTTCCCGGTTCGGGTCGAGGATCGCGCCGAACCGGTCGTCCGGTTTCAACGCGATCAGCGTCGGATTCTCCAGCAGGGCGAAGTCGATCTGCGCGGCTTCGGCACGCGTCACCGTGTCCTCCGTGGGGAGAGCGCCGATGCGTGCGTTACGTTCCAGCCATGAGCTGACGGCGGCGAAGCGGTTGAGGTTGCCCTCGATGTTGAGGGCGCACAGCACTGCCGAGAACGGCAGGGAGGAATCCCATGCGAAGAAGTAGCATCCGGAATAGCTGGATGTGTACAGGTGCAGCGGTTCCGCTCCGTGCACAGCTTCGAGCCCTTGATCGGTATCGAGCGCGTGGGCTTCGCGCATCAGATCGGCGAAGTAGTCTTCCAGGCCGGAGGCGCGCATGCCATGCGACCGGGCGCTCATGGTGTCTCTGATGGACCGTCGGATGGCGCCTATGGGCGCTTCGCGGTTGAGCCTGCGGAAAATGTTGCCGGAACCGAAGCCGACGAGCAGGCCGTTCATCTGTGGCAGCATGTAGGCGGCGAAGAACGCGATGGTGATGGCGTCCCGGTATTCGAGGTCGAACCGCATATTCGCTGGCAGGTTGGCGCGCATTTGCTCAAGCGTGTAACGGCTGCCGGTTTTGAGCCATGAGGCGAGCCACATCATGCGACCGCCCGGCATGCGTCCCACGACGCCGCCTTGCGTGGCGCGCACCGTTTTCGGATTGCGGCTGGCCGCATGGCCGAGTCTTGGACCGTCCGCCAACGTAAGGGTTTCCTCTTTGACGAAGACGAACCGCGGTTCGAGTTCCTGCGTGTCCATGTCCGGATCGGTGCCGGCGAAGACACGCGCTTTGCCGTCCGCGAGCGCGATTTGGGCGAAGTGGTCGCTGTCGGTGAACAATCCGATGGAGAAGGCATGGCCGTGGGTCTGCGGCAGTTGGGCCCATCCGAGGCGGAATCCTCCGGGCACGCCTTCGAATCCGTCGATGATGTGTCGTTTGATGAGCGGATTAAGCCGGATGGCGTTGCGGGTCAGTTCGTCGACGATGTCGTCGGGCTTGTCAAGCGCCTTGCCGAAGGGGTTGGCGTGGATGTGGCGCGGCGTGGCCTGGTTGACGAGTCGCCGCACATTTTGCCTGACGCGTTCGAGCATGGTCCGGTTATGTTCCGGTTGGCTGGCCGGGTCTGATGGTGTGCGGTGAGACATGTGTGCCATTCTTTCAATCCAACGCGACATGAAGCTATTAGAATAATGACGTGACTTTTTCGAAGCAGCGTTTTCAGGCACGTCGTCGTATGTGCGCAGCCATTGTAGTCGCTTTCGCGGTGATGGTGGCGGTCGAGTGCGTGTTGTGCAATATGCCGTTTTGGCGTTCCTTGGCCGCATCGGGTGATTCCGCCGCCGCGTACAACGTGCTGGGCCCTGGGCTCGAACGTACTGACGAGGGGTTGTTGAAGGTCACCGATCCGACGCAGGCATATATGCAGGTCGATGCGGATGGCTCGTCGGAATATGTTCGTATGGATCCGGTGTCTTCGAAGGCGTTGGATAAGGCAGCCAGACAATCGGAGCAGGTGTTGCGCACGGTTCGCGTCCGTCCTGATGTCAATCGCAGGGCCGGTACGGTCAGTTCGGTGTCGGTGTCTTCGCCACGTTCGCTGTATGTGCATGCGGCGGCTGCAGGTGGTTCGGTGTGCGTGCGGATTGTCGAGCCGAAGGGTTCGCTGATTCCGTTTGATGCGGTGCGTGCGAATGTGCGTGTACCGTTCGCGTTGAATCCGTTGCGTATCGGCGTGATGGTGGCCGTGTTGGCGATGGTACTGGTGTGGAGGCCTGGTTCGCGGTTGTGGCGGATGCCGTTGGATACGACGAGTGTGAGGCAGCGTGCGTGGCTGGGGGCGCTGCTGGCGGTGCCTGTTGTGGTCACTTGTGCCGTTGTGGTGTGGCAGCTGGTGGAGGCGGCTCCGTTGAGCTTCCATACGAAAGGCACGTACACGTATGATTTCGACCAGTACGATTACGTGGCAAGGGCGCTGCTTGATGGTCACGCGTGGTTGGATTTGGATGTGCCGGATGCGTTGCGTGACGCGGCGGATCCGTATGATGTGGCCACCCGGCAGCGGATGCTTGCCGATGGCGTAAGCCCAGTGTATTGGGATTACGCGTTCTATCAGGGGCACTGGTATTCGTATTTCGGTGTGGTTCCCGCGTTGTTGTTGTTCCTGCCGTATCGGGCGGTCACATCGTTGTTCGTCGATGGCGGGCTGATGATGCCCTGCGGTGCGGCCGTGCCGCTGCTGATGCTTGGTTTTCTGGTATTCGGATGTCTGCTGGTGATTCGTGTGATATCCCGAATTCGTCCGAATGCGCCGTTGGCTGCGGTCAGTATGCTGTGCGTGTTCATGCTGTTGGCTTCCAATGGTTTGTATCTGTGGTATCGGACGAATTTCTATTCGGTGCCGATCGCCGCCTCCCTGTTTCTGAGCGTGTTGGGATTGTGGCTGTGGTTGGGCGCCGCCAAGCGGGTGCCGGTGTCAGGCGATCGGATTCGTGAGGTTGATGGCACGCAGTCGTTGTCGTTGCCCCATCTGGCTGCAGGCTCGATGTGCATTGCGGCCAATCTGGGGTGCCGTCCGCAGTTCATTCTCGTGGCGTTGCTGGCTTTCGTAATATTCTGGCCGCAGATTCAGTCGATTTTCCGTCACGCCTCCAATGATTCCTCCATTCCCCATATGTCGGTCTGGCGTCTGATGCGCGCGCCGTTGGCCGCATTGCTTCCCGCGTTGATTGTGATCGTTCCTCTGCTGGCGTACAACGTGGTCCGGTTCGGATCACCGCTCGACTTCGGCACCTCATATCAGATGACGGTCACGGATATGACCAGTTATCGGCAGCCATTGTCGAATCTTGCGCTGACCGTCGCATATTACCTGTTCCTGCCGTTGCGGTTCACGGATGCGTTTCCGTTCCTCGCCGTCAGTCCGGCGCCTCTTCCCACTTGGGGATTTACCGAGGCAATGCCTGGCGGCTTATTCACGATAGCTCCGTTGACGTTGGCCGCGCTGGCCTGCCCGTTCCTCTACCGGCGTATGCGCAAGGCCGGGCGCACGAACACATGGCTGTTGTTGACATCCAGCCTGGCATTGGGATTGCTGCTTGTGGTGATTGACTCCCGCATGGCTGGTTTGGGATGGCGGTACATCGCCGATTTCGGATGGCTGTTTGCCTTGGCCGCGTTGCCTTCGTTGCTGATCGTACTTGATTGCGTCAAGCCGCGTCTGCGTTGGGTATGTCGTGCCGGATTCCTCGCGCTGCTGCTGTTCACGCTGGTTGTCGCGCTGATGTCGTTGTTCCTGCCCGGGCGTGACGATGAGATGTTGCGCAACAATCCCGCCCTCTATCTCGACGTGCAGTCCTGGTTCATGTTGGGTTGACGTCCGACATAAGCTACATCCAGTAAAAATTCAGGTTTTTTTCCTGATTCATATAGCAGTTTTTCCGGTTTGCTCTGAGTTTCATCGGCAATCATAGTGATTGTCATCATTGTTGCTTTGAGTTATGTTCCGGGGGTCGCCGACCATGAAACCGCTTTCGCCGCCACGCAACCATCCTCGGGCCGCACGTTGGATGCCAAAGGCGACATCGTGCTGCTCACCACCGAACTGGGCCGCGACGACAACGCCGTGCAGGACCAGGTCGTCAAACTCGATGCCGAAACCAGCAGTGTGACGCGACTGTTGGATTTCGGCAGCCTGTTCGCCGATTACAAGGCGTCCGCCACGCATGCGGGCACGGACGATTCGGATGAACTGCCGGTGAACCTGCGCGCGGTTGCGCCTGCGGTTCGTTACAATCGGCGGTATGGGTTTCTTCGATTCGCTGTTCGCCGGTAAACGTTCCACACCGGCTTCGTCCGTCACGTTCCATCTCGACCAGGCCGCCCACATGTACGAGGACGGCAATATCGGCTTGGAGGCCACCACGCTTGATATCACACCTGACAGCAAGCGTGTGGCGGTGATAGGTTTGAACGGTGCCGGCAAGACCACGCTGCTCAAATTGTTGGATGGCGCGTTGGCCGCCACGTCCGGAACGGTCCGCATCGAAGCGGACGGTACCGCATACGACCCCGCCGTGAAACGCGATCTGAAGCATGTCGAGGATCTGGTCGGCCGCGTGCGGCGCGAAGAGATTCCGAACGCCTACTACAAGGCGGCTTCGATTCGTGAGGCGATCGACCTGCCGTTGAAGAAGCACAAGGTGCCGGAAAGCGAACGTCAGGCGATCATCGGCAATCTGTTCGCGCATTTCGACTTGGCTTCCGTGGCCCGCGAGCCGGCCTCCGCTTTGGATAGCGAGAAGCGGCATCTGCTGGCGATCGCGGCCGCGTTGAGCTTCTCCCCCGCTGCGATCGTCGCCGACGAGCCGACCAAGGGCTTGGACGAGGTGGCGTCGGCGCGCGTGGCGAAGGCCCTGTTCAGCTATGACAAGCAGGTGGTGTTCGCCACGCATGACACGGATCTGATCGTCCGTCCGGAATATGCGATCGGCCGCGTGCTCGTTGTCGACGACCATCGTGTGGTGTTCGACGGCGTGCCTCGTGAGGCGGTCGATTTTTACACGGATTTGGTTCGTTCGAAGTATGAGGCGGCGAAGGGCGACAGGGCGTAGAAGAGATTTCGGACTCGGCAGTCCGTTCAGCCGATCAGTTCGTTGACGGTGTCGATCACCACGTGCACGTTATGCCGGAAATCGTCCGGTTCGGGCAGTAGTGAGATGGCCAGATAACCGTTGGAGGTCATGTCGAAGAAGTAGCCGGGCTGTCCGGATACGCCGTGGCGTTCGATCATGTGCAGCACCAGCTCGTTCTCGTCGAGCACGCTGGGCACGCGCAGCAGTACGTTCCATCCGCCTTCGGCACGCAATACGCTGACAAGACCTTGCTCGTCCGCGTCGAGCATGGCATGCAGTGCTTTGAGATTGCCGCGCACACGTTCCTGCACGCGCGCGGTCTGCGATGGCGCCGCTTCAAGCAGTGCGGGAATTTGTTTTGCGACGATCTCGCTCATGGGCAGATAGTCGTCGGCGATCACGTCGAGACGACGCTTGGCTTCCGTCACGTCTTCTGCCGGTCCGGACACTTGGATCCAGCCGACTTTGGCATGCGGTGCGGCGAGCATTTTCGAAAAACCGTCCAACGCGAATGTGAGCGCGCCACGCTCCCCCGCGAGTCGTGCGTTGCCTTCGAATGGTTCCAAATCGTAATCGTAGAACACTTCGTCGGCGATGATGGCCACGTCGTGGTCCCGGCACAGGCGGACGATCGCCTCGCGTTCCGACGGTTTGACGTACGAACCGGTCGGATTGTTGGGGTTGATGAGCACCAGCGCGCGGATGCGATTGCCGTCCGGGCCTTCCAGCGCGGTTTTCAGTTCGGCCACGTCGATGTACCAGGAGCCGTCGAATCGTTGTTGGTATTCGATCATGTCGACGCATTCGAGGCGTGTGATCGATTCGATGAGCGGATAGCCGGGTTTCGGTGCGAGCACGGCGTCACCGGCATCACACAGCAGTTTGATAAGCCACGAGTAGGCTTCGGAAGTTGAACTGAGGATGTACAGGTCGTCCGGCGAGCAATGGCCGATTTCCTGCATGTCAAGGAACGCGGCCAGCGCCTCACGCGCGTAGCGTTGGCCGCGCGGGTCGGCGGAGTAGATGTCCGGCACAAGATCCGGAGCCAGCGCGTGCCGTGTCGGATTGGAGTCGTTGAGCTTGCCGAGCGGTCTGCCGGCTGTTTTGGCGGTGGCTTCCGCCTTGGCGATGGGATTGAGCTCACTGATGTCGACTCTTGAGGAAAAACGCATGCTCTCCACCCTACTCCATGGACTGCCGTCTTCCATCTGCGGCACATGGAACAACGAAAAAGGCCGTCCGATTCGTCGGACGGCCTTTTGACAACCTAATCGGTCAACACATCACTTCTGCTTGGTGCTCGCGTAGTATGCGGCGCCGATGATGCCGGCCTCGTTGTGCAGCTTGGCTGCGACGATCGGGGTCTTGATGTCGATGTACGGCAGGAACTTCTCGGAGACGCGGGACACGCCACCGCCGACGACGAACAGCTGCGGGTCGAAGTAGAACTCCATGAGGGAGTAGTACTTGGTCAGGCGCTTCGCCCACTTCTTGTAGCCCATGTCGAGCTTCTCGCGGATGGAGGATGCGGCGTACTTCTCCGCGTCGCCCTTGCCCTTGAGCAGTTCCAGATGGCCGAGCTCGGTGTTCGGAATGAGCTCGCCGTTGAAAATCAGCGCGGTGCCGATGCCAGTGCCCAGCGTGGTGGCGATGACGAGGCCATCCTGGCCCTTCGCGGCGCCGAACTGCTGCTCGGCAAGACCGGCGGCGTCAGCGTCGTTCACCACGGTGACCGGACGACCGCAAGCTTCGGAGAACACTTCGGTGACGTCCACGCCGACCCAGGACTGGTCCAGGTTGGCCATGTAGCCAAGCTTCTCGCCCACATGAATCGGAGCCGGGAAGGCGATGCCGACCGGAGCGGACTCCGGAACCTCGAAATGCTCGAGCTGCTGGCGAACGATTTCGCCGACGGCCTTCGGAGTGGACACCTCCGGGGTGAGGATCTTCAGACGCGGTTCGGCGAACTCGCCCTTCTCGAGGTTAACCGGGGCGGCCTTAATGCCGGAGCCACCAATGTCAACGCCGAATGCCTGTGCAGTCTCAATCATCTTCAACCTCTCTATCAAGGTATGTTACGGGTGTATTCGAACCGGTACGTATTATGGTAACTCGCAACATGCCCAAAATCGCGCGCGACATGCACAAATGGTGAGAACGATTGCACAAATTGTAATACTTAACCGAGTAAATATTTCATCGCCTGTTTTGCAAACGATTCG
>ERZ1673741.1712-NODE-1712-length-17408-cov-20.705008_pt1 | contig 17408 bp, 16 predicted proteins | sample MGYA00580209_ERZ1673741 | MGnify/ENA primary metagenome ERZ1673741 (study PRJEB41218, sample SAMN15661754) | gut metagenome | host: Homo sapiens | place: Canada: London | collected 2015-08-20/2019-03-30 | study: EMG produced TPA metagenomics assembly of... | reverse complement strand
GGCGGTCATTAGAAAATGACAAGAAGCTTTTTCTAATGACCGATTTGGGATAAATCATATTATTCTGTATATAATTTCCAATACGAATCAATCAAAGCTTTCTCTCCAAACAAACGCTCATAACCTGTATTATCAATATGACTAGTATCAACATTCTCTACCATATCTTCTATATGGGCCCGTAAATCATCAACATCCCCAGCTTTGAAAAAATAGACACTTTTTGTGGCATATTCTTTAAAAAAAGGAATGTCAGATGCCAAAACTAATTTATTAAAAAAATAAGCTAAAGACAAAACACCAGACATTGTAGCAGTAACATATGGATAAACAACCAACTTTGCCTTCTTGAACAGTTGAGCTATTTCATCATCATCAATAAAACGATTCAATCTTATTATATTTGAAGATTTTATAGGATAATCCAATCCCTTACCCGCTACTACCATCTTATAATTAGCACATATTTTTGAACTTTCAAAAGCCCTTATCAACATATCAACCCCTTTGTAAGAATTAACAGAGCCGAAAAATAATATATAATCATCTATATGCTCCAGTTCTACAGGAGTTTTTGTTCCATGCATTATAGATGAAATAACTAATGATGGGAAAGGTGTATATTCACACTTTTTATTCACATAAAGTTGTTTTAACTCTTTCAACTGAGTTAAAGATGATGTTGTAAGATTATCAATAGATTCTCGACATTTTCGGTATCCCCAAACAACATATTTAAAAATTATCTTTTCTAATAAAGTATCAAGCTTTACCTCATGTGGATGAAGATCATGAACTGTATAAAACATCTTAGCATCTTTGTAACATCGTACATAGAATGCTAAAGTAAAATCACCTGTCAAAAAATGTACAACATCAGGATTATATACTTTCCTAACTTTGTTTATTTCGGATATAACTTTAAAAGGCCATACCTTATATATCATTTTTACAACCTTAGAACTTGGATATTCAATATATATAGGATTTGCTTTCTGCTCCACCAAGCCTAGATAAGATTTATTCTTGGAGTTTACGCAAATACAATGTACATCAAACCTAACATCACGGGCTAAAGTATTAATAATAGTAGCTGCAAATGGTATCATACCAGGGGCAAACTCACTCGCAACAAGCAAAACTTTTAATTTCTTCTGTTCTTTCATAAAAAAATCTGTTAAACAACTCACAAGTATCACTTTCCGAACTCTTTGATTCTTTGTTCTTCCTTTAGCTGGCAGACTAAGAGTTGGCCGTGCTTTTCGGCTATGATGTAGCCGTCTAAGCCTTGGACTACTACCTTAGTTTCGTCGGCGGCGTGGACTACGCAGTTCTTGCAGTCGTAGAGGCGAATGTCTTTGCCTACCTTGGCGTTGCCATTATCGTCCTGCGGGAGGAGGGTGCGGAGACAGCCCCAGCTGCCTAAGTCGCTCCAACCGAACTTCGGCGGGAAGGGTGTAGATGTCTTTCGACTTCTCCATTACGGCATAGTCGATGCTGATCTTCTCGCAAGTTGGGAAGAGTTTGCCTACTACCACTTTCTCCTTATCGGTATAGAAAGAAGGAGCCATCTCATCTATGATGCTGGCAAGATTCGGTTGGAAGGTACGGATTGCCTTGCTGATGGTATTGATGTTCCATACAAAGATTCCGGCATTCCAATAGTAGTTGCCAGCGGCAAGGTATTGCTCGGCAGTTTCCAGGTTTGGCTTTTCCTTGAAAGCCTCAACCTTGTAGATTTAATCTACGGATGCTGGCTCTGCTGCAGCGATATAGCCATAGCCAGTTTCTGGGCGGCTTGGCTTGATACCGATGGTAACTTAAAAATATCCATAAATTGGTCAAGTTCTGCATTCATGCAATATTGTATTTGTTGTGATCTACAAAGTTACAGAAAATCAGCGACTTGGTCATTTTTTATAGTTACGTTTTTTATATAAGTTATTGATTTACGAACGATTAAATATAATTTTAACGCAGTATTGATCAATTTATTCTTTCGTTATATTCTTACGTAACATTGCCAACAGTTTTCGTGAAGTATCGGGGTGAACCTTCCGACAAAAGAAGTTACCACTATTGATTATATCATCATATTCATCTTCATTCAAAGTTAAGGGCGAACCTATATGACTACGCCCTTCCACTTTTTTATACCAATTAATGTAACGCAACGGATGTTTACCATCAATATTAAGTTCCTTCTCATGACCATGAAAAAGTGTCTGAAAAATGAGTTCATCACCACAACAAGTATGTTGAAATCGTTTGAAAAAAGCAGCATTACTCTCTTCTTGCTCAAAAACAAACTTAACCAAACTACGATGCCATGAAAACCAATTCCAACCACCCCAGAGCTCTGGAATTGGCTTACGCCACCATATCCGCTTGCTGATAAAGTTCAGCCCTCGAACCATAAAATTAACCAATTTGTTATTACGATATGGAATATCTGAGAAATAATAAGGCAACACACGTGAAGGATATTTTTTCTTCATACTTTCACGATTGTATTCATCGCTTTCAATAGCCATAAAACTACGTCCCTTATTTTGCTCAAAATATTCATCAAACACCTTGTTTGGATGAATAGGATAATCCTGACCACTAATAAAATGGAAGTAAGTCATCGCCCCCCCCATATCTATAAGCTACATGAAGCAACCGCAAAGTAACAGCTATTTGACTATATCCTCCATGGGATACTTCCATTCGCTCATTACCCTCCAAAAAATGTATATGAGCAGAACGGTTCTCATCCATAAATTTATGTCCCCATTTAGCTTTTCTATCAATATTGATGAAGAAATAATGATTGGGAGCAGACAGCAATCCAACAATATCCTTAAGTTGCTCAGGGTAAGCATGAGCAGTAATCAAAAAAGCATGATTTAGCGCCATTATTAATCTTTAAAAATAAGTGTATATATTATATCTATAGTTAACACATTTTACTCTTCCTCATCTACTGCTTTACGCAAAGCCTCGATAAATCCTCTACCATAAGTCAAATCCGGCTCCATCATATTTCCTTCGCCCCACTCATTCCAAGATTTCAAGAAAATCAATTGTTCCTGTTCTGGCTTGTTCTTCACAGCCTCTAAAGCATGCTTGGCATTCTCATAGAAATACTCTGGCTTAACATTTACAAAGAATGTTCCGTTCCAACCACTTCTTGGTGTATGATCCCACTGAGGGATAATACAAGGAATGACATTCCTCGCCTTATCCTCCTCCGTTACCAAAAAAGGAAGATACTTCTTATAATCAGTCATAAATGGAGGGCGGTGTGTGATAAAGCCCTTCACATTCTGCCAGACACGATGAATACCACGACCTGCACGACCCATATTTCGAAGCGCATTACTTGTGATGCCGCCCAGTCGCTGATAACTAACAGCATTATACCCCATAGCAAGCAACGATTCTTTCGTTATGCTAGGATGTACAATATTTGCCACCAAATACAAATCAGGGAATCCTGCTTCTTTCGTCCATTTACGGAAATTATCAAGATACTCTTGTGGAACATCCTTAGGAGCAAAGATATAAAGCAAAGGAGCTCCATTCACTTTGATGTATCTCTTATCCTTAAATGCCTTTAACAGAAAAGCAAAGTGCATCTTCTCATCCTCTATGCCAGGATAGGTCTGCTCTATCAAGAGTTTATTGGTAGATGTTCCGTCACTATTCCAGTTCTTGGCAAACCAGCTGTGGTTTGCCCATCCCAAACAGAAGGGGAAGTCTGGCTTGCCTGAATTAAGAACCTCATCAAAGATGTCTGCAATCAGTCGCTTGCCATTACCAAACCAATAGTGCCAATAGCAGAAGCCCTCAACTCCTGCATCACGCGCCATCTGAGCCTGTTGTTCACGCACTATAGGCAAGCGAAGGTCGTAATAGCCCAACTCTGTCGGAACACGTGGCTGATTATGTCCTTTAAACAAAGCCTTAGCCTTGCCCACGTTAGTCCACTCTGTAAATCCTTTTCCCCACCATTCATCATTCTCCTTGAAAGGATGGAACTGAGGAAGATAAAATGCTAATATTCTTGGTTTCATAATTATCTATTTATGCGCATTTGTGTACTTCTCTGCTATTTTTTCAACTATAGCATCACATTCTTTTTCCGTTATATTATTTATCATCGCCGTACTATCAAGTATACCATTAGCTTCAAAAGCTCCTTGGAACTTATAACTATAAGCTAAACCAAACAATGGGACCTTGGTGTATATTGCAGCAAAATTGGCATGCATACGTGTTCCGATAAAGAAAGACATTTGCGAAATAACATACTTCACTTGTGGAGAAATCATGTCACGGTCAACGACGTGCACATTAGATTTATTATCCAATTTCGCATACAAATCCCTAATAGCCAACAAATCATCATTAGAGTCCTCAGGATTATTATAATTGTAAGAATGAGGTATCAGATAGATAGGCACATTCTGTGACTGAAAATAGCAAATGATGGCTTTCACCAAATACGGATATGAAGCAAATTGACCAGACAGTGTACGGAAGGTATTACTATAAGTCAATCCACTTACATTCAAGCCAACAGCTTTAGGCCTAATGTCTATATCAAATGATTGAGGTTTCATATAAGCCGACAAATCCTTTGTTATCTCATATTTTAGCCCCATACCATCCAACTCTTTAACGAACTTATCATCACGAACGTATATTCTTGTAGCATATTGCAATATACGATTTGCAATGACTCGGTTGGATTGTTCCTTAAACGGACCAATAGTTTGAGGGAGTATAATAACAGGTATATTGCATTTCATTGCAATATTTGTCTCATTCAATCTGCTCAAAAAAGTATCAGTATTATATATGTCCGAGAAGCCATCACCTCCATTGATAGCCGCAACCCATCTTAAGTTCTTTATAATTTTTCCAAACCGTGTAAATGGCAGTACAAGCCCAAACTTGTCAAGCAGTTTTTTTTCTAATGTTAAAACAGGTATTCTTAGACACTTTATATTCCACTCATCAATTTTTATTTCACTTTCTTTGACTGTGGTGTTTTCAGATTTGAGAAAATTATTGTAGTATCTAAAATTAACTACTACATCATCTTTTTTAAGAAATCCTCTCTCTTTAAGAAAGTAGAAGGAACCATAACCCAATGCGGCAGTTCCTCTATTATTGTCTACCAAGTCAAGACCTGATATATTCACAAATTTAGATTTACTTTTTCCCATTATTTATCTTTCTTTTAACTTTATTGAACAGTTTTGTCATTATCATTTTAGAATTCATTTTCTTAGCTCTAAAATAAGGTTGAACTAAATGACTTATTATCCAAACATGTTTCTTCATATTCGTATAATTTTTAGTAGCCCAATCATAGTATATTTTTAAACTTTGCAGTTTAAGTTCAAAATCTATAAATTCTTTATCTTCATTTATTCTGCTTTTGCGTTGAATTGTAAATTTCTGAGAAGTCTCATAAAGATTATAATCGACTTGGTTACATATAATTAATCTTTCTGATTTCAATTTCTCAATAACATTCAATCCTAATTCTGAATGAACAATAAATAAAGAATTACCTGTCTTATCTTGATCTATATATTCTTTCAACCATGGATCACCAACAGAAATATCAGAAGAAGTACTTTCTAACTGCTTACATTTAAAGCAACGTCGGGGTGTAAATAATCGTGATTGATGCATAGTTTTCCATGGCTCTGTATAATTTGCCCGTTTAATAATAGAGCCATCTTTCATCTGTATTGCAATACCATTTGGCCATCCATCTCCACGATACCGAATATTAACAACATTGGATTTTTCTATACCAATCACCTTGTAATAAAAATATGTACCTTCTATTTTTGTTTGCCCTGAGCAAAAATAAGAAGCTATAAAAACATCTATAGAATGTGTTTTCGCAATATGTCGTATTACCTTTACCAAACAAGGAGAACATACCACCATCAACCGTCCTCTTACATTAGAAATATGGCTTTTTAAAAAAGCCACAATATCCATATCTTGGTATACTGATCCTACAAGGTCATATTCATCATAAGAATATATCAATTTGGGTTCATAACAACATACTTTTTCATTAAAAGCACAACTTAAAAAAGTACCAATGTATTTGGTTTCAAATAAATACTTAATGATGGCAGTTACTATACCTCCAGATGATGAGTGATATCTTATATTGCTATCATTAGAATATCCTATATAAACTTTATCCATATTATTTAATAAGTCCTTGTGATAATTTCATACGGATAAGAAATCGCCTGATTGTATAGTCTTCAATTCGACATCTCATCTCATACTTATAGAAATAATTGTAATCTGCCTTAGGGTTATTCTTAAACAAGACGTCTGTACGATGCATTTTAGCACTATAGATATCCCATGCCTTAGTGAAATAATGGTTGATAAGCATCGTTGCATTTTCTTGTTTACGTTTTCCTCCACCCCAAGTTTTATCAACAGTACATATATATCCGAACTGATTAACAGCAGGAAGAGTCATTTCTACGCCAAAGATAGAATACTTCATATATGTATGATGATGCACATGCCACAGGTCAAAACTAGCAATGTCATAACGTGTATTAATTAAACACTTTCCATGAGTATACAGTTCATCAAAACACGTAAAATATTGTTCTATCACATTCTCTGAATAGTCATGTTCCAGTTTACCTCCAGTTCCAAACATTCTCCAATGAATATTAACAGCTGGATATTTGTCAAACGGTTTTAACCATTCTTCCAATGTATTAGCATATTTAGGAACAAAGAACTCATCTGCATCCAAGAAAGAAATCCAATTCGTCTCATTCCGATAATTATCATAGCAATGCTTGTAAGCTTTAAACTGAGAGTGATCATATGGCCAATTAATATAGGTAACCAAACCCTTATCTATATATGGCTTTAATACCTCCATATAATTGTCATCCGAATTATTATTATAGAGATAGAAATGATCAACTCCAACAATTAAATGATAGTCAAGCCACTCCTTTAAAAAAGGAGCTTCATTCTTAAAAATCAAGCATAAGGATATTCGATATTTTAGATGACGCTTATCATGCTTACCGAATAGTTTGATCCAAAGTTTGCAAACACTATTGTAGAATAGCATTCTAAAAAACGGAAATACATCAGAATGTATTTTCCACTTTATTTTCCTTAATTTATCAATAATCATAATTTCTTATTTATCCCAAATGAAACCACATCCTGCATATGGTAAAGAACCTAAATTACGAATTAAACCATAAAAGATAAAATTTATGGCAAACACTGTATAGACTAATATTTTATATTGCTTATTTTTTGACATATTCACCTTCGTTATCACGATGCTAACCAATATTGGCGCCATCAAGTCAGTCCAATGAGCAAATCTTGTGAACAATTCAATATCACCAGCCATTGTCTGAATTACCAATGCTACGTATGCAAAATAATATACAAGTTGTAATTTTCTATCATCCTTACAAGCATAAAATCCAAACCATATAACAAACAAATTAACTAAAAATTTGATAGTTATATATAACATCGATAATTTCATAGCTCCTTTGCCCAAGACTTCAGTAATTGATCCTTCACTGGTAAACCAACGATCAGAATTGTCTAAATATCCTTGCCCCTTAACATCATCTCCTAAATTTAGATTAGAAAGATAATCAGCAAATCCCTGGAACCAATCTGGATTCCATATATAATAGGCAAAAAGGTATAATGCCACTAATATCCATGGTTGCTTCAAAGGAATCTTTACATAGGTAAAGAACAAAAATAAAGCGACACCGTACAAACCAGCATTGTGAATCAGAGGAACAACACACAACATGGCAAATATCAACTTCTTCTTATCATCAAGATATGCCACATAAGCAAATATCAAAAAACATGATGCTAATGTTTGGCGAATGATGTTCTCCGTCTGTGAATTTGTCATCAGAAAAAAGACTGGCAATCCCCATACTGCAGCTTTAGGATAACGCTTAAAAATAAGCAACACTCCATATATTAATAGAACACTATAAATAATAAAAGCTATAGAAGGATGTAATCCTGTAGAATGAAACACGTTTACCCACAATTCATATATGGGTTCTGGATCAGGAGTACAATATCCTGACGCAAAGTTCGTTTCCAAATCCATATAATAGTGGTAGTAGTCAGCTCCTCTTAGCCAACGTAAACCTTCTATTAATGAATAAGAAATTCCTGCAATCCAAGCATATTTTCTAAAATGTGTCTGCTTTTCATCATCATTCGAGATACCCCAACCGCAATAGGTTAAGATTAATACCAGCAACACATAAAAACTCCAATATACAAAAGGATCACCTGTAGATGAAGACCAATCCATATTTTAAAATTATATTATTTAAGAATAGTACTTATCAAAAAACGGTATATCTATTTATGTATAAATCTACTTGTGAACATTCTTATACCTGGGATAAAAGCATACATAATTGAATACAATACCATCGAAAAGGTACAGAATACTATAGCAGAATTAATAAACCAATCAGTATAATTTCTTACATTACTAATTAATATATAATTATAGCAAGTATTACAAATAAAACATGAAGCAGCAAATACTAACAAATGCTTGACGTACATTAAAACATACCTAGCATAGGATGTATGGAAAGCATTCTTAAAGACAAAATACGGCTTCCATCCTTTAACAATTATAATTAGACTTAATATTACACCTAATAAAATACCCTTTATACCATAATAATATCCTAGAGCTACAGACAGAGAAAGGTTTAAGGCTGCCTCAACTACCGGTGCCCAAATATCCCTAAACAGACCATATGCAGAAATAAAAGCATCAATAGTTGTTCTTGTAAGCACAATATACATAATGATTAGGATTTCTATAACTATCACATCTTCAAAGACATATTTTTCTCCCAACCATAGAGTCATAAAAGAAGCAGATAATTTATATATACAAAACACAAAAGTCGAAACACATAAAAAACGAGAGCTGAATAACTCTTCAAGAACATCTAATATATGTTTTTTTTCTCCTTCTGCCACTAAATTACCAACTCCAGCTGTTACACCATTAAATATCGCAGTAAACATCATTGTTATACTATTTACTATAAGCATATAATTACCATATACTGCTACCATAAATAAAGAAGTATAAGCATAAATTATCAAAGAACTTGTCTGGGTTAACACAAAACCAGCAAATTTATGAAAAAACAACTGCTTAATCTTCTGAATAATTACAGGATATTTATTAGATAGCAAACGACCTTCGGAAAGATTTATTTTTAAGTAAGGATAATCTTTTCTTATTACACGATTCAAATTCCAAGCTGCAATAGTTGAAAAAACAAATTGTATAACTAACCACCATATATATCCATTTGCAAAATATGAAATGGCTAAAATTTGAGCAAAAGATTGGAATAACAATACCAATTTATAACTATATGTAATTTTATATTCTTCTTGATTAGCTGATAGTATTATCTGTTTATAATTAGTATAATAAGTCAACAAAGAAGAATATAGATATATACCAAAAGATGCATAAGCGTACCAAATAGGCAAATCCATACTCTTGAATATAAGAGGGAAAAAAAACATTAACACAATAGCACCTATTGCAACTATTGTTGATATTTTCCGATATAGCCACCCTTGTACAGTGATTATTTCTCTAATTGTATGATGATCATTCTCAGCTAATGGTTTATATAGAGTAAATGCTATTGCAGAACCAATTCCCAACTCTGCTAAATTTAAAAAACCTAATAAATTTTGAGCAGTAGAATTCAATCCGAGAACTTCAGCTCCTAAATGCTCAATAAATACTTTCCTAGATATAAATCCCAATGCCATACTTAGTATATAATATAGCATTGCAACCTTACTATTTTTAATTCCTTTTTGGGTTCGTGATGCCATTTTTGCTTATTTTACAACTAATAACAATTATATTTTTTACTTACAAGACGTTAGTTTCCTCTAAAATGGACTCTAAATCATCGTTTCTTAATATTCTAAATTCTTTTTTAATGTTTAATCTTTCTCTTCAAGAATTGAAATGAGATACTTGCCATAGTCATTCTTCAACATTGGCTGAGCATTCTCTCTCAACTGTTCTGCGTAATCCAACCCTGACGGTATGCGATACCTTCCAAGCAAGCTACCTTCAAGCCCTGACGCTTCTCCAAAACTTTGTGCCTCTGAAAGGGAATCATGGGTTCCTGTATCGAGCCAGGCAAATCCTCTTGCCATGGACTGTACCTTCAGCTGCTTATCCTTCAGGAGGAGCTCTTGGTTCACCGTTGTGATTTCCAACTCACCACAAGCAGATGGCTTGATATGCTTGGCAACTTCCACCACCTTGTTAGGATAGAAGTACAAGCCCACCACAGCATAGTTGCTCTTTGGATACTCTAGCTTTTCCTCTATGCTGAGACAATTACCTTGCTCATCAAACTCAGCCACACCATATCGCTTAGAATCACTTACTTGATAACCAAAGGCTGTAGCTTTGCCATTCTGTTCTGCATCTACTACTGCCTGATGCAGCATCTGGTTCAATCCTGCACCGTAGAAGAGATTGTCGCCAAGTACGAGGCAAGCAGAATCATTACCTATGAACTTATCACCGATTATGAATGCCTGTGCCAAACCATCCGGAGAAGGCTGTTCAGCATACTCGAACTTGACTCCAAACTGGCTAACTGGCTTCCATCTCCTAAAAGTCTTTTAAAACCTGACAGGTCAAATGGTGTTGAAATAATCAATATCTCACGGATACCTGCCAACATCAATACCGAGATAGGATAATATATCATCGGTTTATCAAAGATAGGAATCAGCTGCTTGCTAATTCCTTTGGTGATTGGGTACAAGCGTGTACCGCTACCACCTACTAATACGATTCCTTTCATTGTCTTAATCTTTTCTCACTCCATCTTCTGAAATTAATGAACTCTCTTTCCTTACGAGTTTCAAATCTTGAAACAAATGAGATGCAATAGAGGTATCTCCTTCATTATACTCATATTCATAAAGGGGAATAACGCTACGCCCACTGGATGTTTGGTATGGTGTTACTATAACAACATCATCTGCATAAAACAAAGTCTGCGTAGGATAATTCTTCAATAAATAAATTTTCAAACTTCCCTTTTTCTCGGTTTTATTATAAGTTGTTTCTATTTGAGATATAGATTGTTCTATCTTATTTTTTAAATCATCAACAGAACGGTCGGTTTTGTTAGCAAGAGCTTTGCAAAAGTCACTGTTAGGGTCTACCAAGAAAAATTCAGTCTCCGTATTTTTTCTGTTAAATCTCTTTTCCAAAGAATTAGAATTGTTTCCTACCCATCTCAATCCATCGTTGATAATTACAGAGAATTCAGCCGATTTCGTTATAACGCTGCCAAAATTATATTTTGAGCTATCCGTCAAAACAGTCTTTAGATGGCTATGTTTTATAGATGAAGATATACCTAGTAAATGTTTCAAATTATCATCATCAAATTTCTTTGTAATTAGATTTTGAAACAAAGTTAGGAGTCCACAAATAAGCACAGCACTACCTACATTTCCAAAGAACGTGCTCCATTGTGGATGTTCGTTTGTGTCAATCAACGCTTGAATTAAATAACAGCCACCACCAATTATAATCAAAAGTGCGATTATCAGCAAAATTAAATATTTCTTCATAATAGTTCAATTTTAATAATACTCAATTTAGGGCATAGCCCTTTGTATAGGCACTTTTACAAGTGCCTACATATTGAGATGTTAAAAATTTTACTTGTTTATTAACTATTTCATACATTTTACACACAAGTGATTTTCGGCTGCACTCGGCATAGCTCAAACAAGTTTGGCTCTGCGCTCGTTTGCATGAAAATTCTTCGCTCGACAATTTTAAAGCAAGCTTTTATTGTTCTCACTTATCGAAAATGTTGGCATGTTGCCAATCCGATATTGCCTGGCCGCAGACTGAAAACTTCCTTCAGTGACTCAACGAGCTTGTCAAGATAAACTTTGCCTTTCTTCAACCTATTGAGTGCTTACTCATGCAAATATTGTACAAAGAGTAAAAACATGTTACAAAATAAAAATTGATTCTAGAGTTTTATTTTGCTGTTTTTACGGTGTTTTGCTGTGCAAACGGCACCCACGTTTAACGATAGAGCCACTTTTACAGTCCAATAGTGCCACTATTAGAGTGTAAAAGTGGCGCTATTGCATGATAAAAGTGGCACTATTGGAGTGTAAAAGTGGCGCTATTGCAACCCAATGATGCTTGTTTTGCTCCGTTATTCATTGCACACTTCTCTTCTCAGTAGCATAATCAGCTGTATGTCAGCATACTATCGCTGCACGCTCAAAACTCAAGAATTTCGCACCAAAGATTTTGTTGTGCGCCGGGCTCATAGTATTGAGCATCAGAAATGCAAATATTGTCTTCGGCGGAACCACCGAAGAATTAGGAATTTTGATTTCTGAGTTATTCTTGGCTTCGCCTGCGCACCCTATATCTGTGTGAATCTGTAATCCGTGGGAGACTTCTGCACACCCTACCCCACGTCTTCATGTCAAAATAATCATGGTTTCCTAAATAATCACTATCCACTAATCACTACTAAATACTAAATAATCACTACTAAATACTAAATTGTATACTATTTGCCGAACTCTTTGATTCTTTGTTCTTCCTTTAGCTGGCAGACTAAGAGTTGGCCGTGTTTTTCGGCTATGATGTAGCCGTCTAAGCCTTGGACTACAACCTTGGTTTCGTCGGCGGCGTGGACTACGCAGTTCTTGCAGTCGTAGAGGCGGATGTCTTTGCCTACCTTGGCGTTGCCGTTATCGTCCTGCGGGAGGAGGGTGCGGAGGCTGCCCCAGCTGCCTAAGTCGCTCCAACCGAACTCGGCTGGTAAAGTATAGATTTCCTTTGACTTCTCCATTACAGCATAGTCGATGCTTATCTTCTCGCAGGTTGGGAAGAGTTTGCCGACTACCTCTTTCTCCTGCTCGGTATATAAAGAAGGTGCCATCTCGTCCATGATGCTGGCAAGCTGAGGCTGGAAGGTTCGGATTGCCTTACTGATAGTATCAATGTTCCATACGAAGATTCCGGCATTCCAATAGTAATTGCCAGCGGCAAGGTATTGCTCGGCTGTCTCCAGGTTTGGCTTTTCCTTGAAAGCCTCAACCTTGTAGATTTCATCTACGGATGTTTGCTCTGCTGCGGCTATATAGCCATAGCCTGTTTCCGGGCGGCTTGGCTTAATACCAATGGTAACGATGGCGTTCTTATCGGAAGTATAGCTCAATGCCTTGCTGAGCACTCGCTGATACTCCGAGGTATTGATGACCAGGGCATCGGATGGCGTCACCACGATGTTGGCATCAGGATGCTTTTTCTGAATTTTCCAGCAGGCATAAGCGATACATGGAGCTGTATTGCGAGCCTCCGGCTCTGCTAATATGTTATCTACTGGCATGTCAGGGATCTGCTCCTTGACAATGCTAATGTATTTCTCGTTTGTCACTACCCACATGTTTTCGACAGGACAGATTGGCTTCAATCTATCTACTGTCAATTGAATGAGGGAACGGCCGACACCCATCACATCAATGAACTGCTTTGGGTAATCGGGGCTTGACATAGGCCAGAAGCGGCTGCCTACACCGCCGGCCATAATTATGATTTGTATGTCGTCGTAATTATTCATCGTATTTCTTTGTAGTTATCCCAGTACTTACAGCACCTTTTATATTATATTTATAGTATGACTTGCATATAACGATACCGCCATCATAAAGAGCATACGGAAGTAAAAAAAGCGTATTTTTCGCTATTCGTTTATTATTATCTGATGTTTGATTTGATATATATATTACTTTCCAAATTCCTTAATTCTCTGTTCTTCCTTCAATGAGCAGACAAGCAGTTGTCCATTCTTCTCGGCTACGATATAGCCATCCAAACCTTGAACTACTACCTTGCTTTCATCTGCAGCCAGAATATACTCCTACATTAAATTGTACTTTTTCAGATACACTTCTACCATAAGACTAAATTCTCGGTCTGGGCTAGCCCAGGCTCTTATCTCTTTTTTTTCACTATCAGTAAATGAAACCCGACCTTCAGCCTCGCGAGTTTTGTTCTTAGAAAGAATCAAATCTGCAAGTTTTTGTAGGCATTTGCATCTTTTATATGTCAAAGCCTCATTATCCAGTTTAAATTTTCTGATCGTATCCAAGCCCTTCTTAGAACCATTATTGGCTTGGATTAACTCATTATCAAAAGTTATATGAGCCTGGATTTCAGCATCACTATCCTTACATGGATCCAAAACATCAGCTATAGGAATATTATTGTTATCAGGACGACCTTGATTACATTCCGGAGATGAGAGATAGAGATTACTCCATTCAAATGCTTTAGTTTTGTCTAATGCTACCTCCATCAAATGATCGACATTCTTTGGCTTGGCTATCAAACGTTCCTCACTATAAAAGCATTTGTTGTAGGACATATTATTCAATGCTGCCAAAATATCTTTATGGCCATATTTACTGGAATCCGGTCTGTTTTTACCACTAGCTAAAAAATCAGCTAACCATTGGGCTTTCTTCTTAGTTAGTATTCCAGGCTCTGCCAATCTATCAAGATGTCTCATATCTGCTTAAGCTAACATACTAGACAAATCCAAAAAACCGAAATAAGAGGAGTTTAACTCTAACAGCTTCTTTTCAATCTTATTCTGCTCTTCCTTATTCCCTTCTTCTGCAGCATTCTTTCTCTTTCTTAGCAAGTCTGCTATTTGAGTACCGAATGGTCCTACTTCTCCAAAAACCGCACCACTTAAGACTTCGTCTACAGGAAGGTTAGAATAGCTTTCAGTCACATCAAGTATCTCGGAATGATCAGTCCTTGAAACACAAACAAACACCTTCGAATTATCAACGGCGGTAACCACAAATGGTGAATGAGTAGTTACTACTAACTGAAGGTTAGGAAAATACTTTTGGATTAAACCTATGATTTTACGTTGCCATTTAGGATGCAAATGATTCTCTATTTCATCTATAAGCAAAACTCCATGAAGACGATTCACCTGTTCGATAGGTATATGCAATCTTTGACTGACAATATACATACGATAAAGTGTGCTGACAAAGTGATTGAAGAGTAACAAATTACCCATACTCAACTTATCTAAAGGCAATTCCTTGCCTCTAACCTCAACCATAGGCATCATAGACTTCCTTGCCACATAGAGAAAACGACCATCGGCTAAGCAGTCAGAAAGCATAGAAGAAAGCAAATCATAAAGATATTGCCCCTCATGTTTTTCTTCTTCTTTATCGCTACCACGAAGATAATCCAGATTGCAGATAAATTGATTCACTTTCGAGTTTTCAAAAGTTTTTAGAAAAGGACTATTCATATGGGCTTGCGGATTAATAGTTGAGAGATTAGTGATTTTGAAGCTTCCTGTATCTAGATCAGGACTCCAATAATCTACAATCCAATCAACCTTTTCTGCTGCTTCTTCATCTGTAATGATTGTGTTTAAACGTCTATCATTTGTGTTAACACCCAAAGCTTTATATCGAGTAAAAGACTCAGACACAACATTCTTCTGAATAGATTTCTCAAGATAGTCTAGACTTATTTTGAAGTCGTTATGATCAGCTATAATATCACGTTCCAGCTTGGTTGTTCCACTCAAGATTGTTCTTATTGCATCCAAGATTACAGATTTACCTGTTCCATTTTCACCTGTGATTATAACAACAGGTAAAGGCAAGTCTGGATCTTTCTTCAAAGCTTCAACCTGTTCCTCTGCCAACAGTTCCATTTCACTATCTTGAAAAGGACCTATATTGTGTAGATATAATTTTGTTAATCTCATAATAATATTACTTTAGCCATCTATGATTTCCATACATACTCTGAACCGCCTTTATTAAAATGATTAGCCCCACCTGTCCCTCCCCTGCGGGAGGGTCCTTAATCCTAAACCAAGCCTTTCCCTTAACCATTAAGGGAAAGGATGTAGCTGACTACGCTATAGCCTCCACCAGAGTTTGGGTATCGGCAGCGGAGCCTGTACCCTAAAGGGCTGTCGATGAGTGCCTACGCAACAGAGTTGCGATTGTTTGTCGGCTAGCGCATCTTCAAGATTCTATCAATCTGCCGCTCTCACGCAAACGTGTCTTGAAACCTTGCATCACTTTATCTGCCCATTCATGAAGGTTTTCTTTCATCTCCTGCTTTTGCTTTTCATCAAAACCGGAATAGGCTATCTGTTGCTCTATACATGTCTGAGCCGTTTCCTTAACTAAGTCCAGCGCATGTTCTGTCACTTTGCAATTGGTAAGTTTCTCGCCAAATTGGGCGCAGAAGTAGCCTTCACAAAAAGCTATACAATATTCTTTTGCTGTCATAACGCTTATATCATTATATTACATCAATCAATACACTTAGAAAATAAGTTGATATAGGAAAACATACGATAAAACAAGTAATCGATTTCGTCAGAATTCTCAATGGCAATTGTGCCTTTTTCATAATGCCGAATCTGATAATCATTACCTATTTTTGTCAATGCAAGGCATTCAACGTTCAGCAACTGTCTGAAATTAGTATCATTGCCAGACAATTTGTTTAACACTCTATCAACCGACTTTCTTTTATCAACTTTTCCGTCTTCAAGAAAATAAGTCTTAGAACGTTCAAATGCATCCCAAAGTTTATCCAATGCAAATTTTCTATCCTCTAATTTTGGCAATCGTATTTTACCAGTAGCATCAGAGACAAGCCTATTTAATTCAGAATCTTTTGTATTCACCACTCGATGAATGATAAGATTAAGAGGCAACGGGACTACTCGCTCTATCTGCCCAGCGTCTGTCAACGTATAATTTAAGCCATTGCGTTCGAACAACTCATTTATTTTCTCTTGGAATGCTTTTCTATTAGCACCCCTATCATCTATGCAGTAATGATAATGTTTGAAAAATGTATGGTAATTTCCAATTTTCCTTACATCCTTTATATTATGATGAATATACTCTACCAAGTCTAATACTGCATAGGTGTTGATATCTTGTGCTTCAATATCGATACCAAATGGTGAAACGATTGGTTCTGTCAAGCGATTAAGCCCCATTCCTAAATTCGGAATAATAGACTTGATACCATCACCCAATGCAGCTTCATCACATCCACAAATTTCTCCAGAATCATCACATCTTTCTGGAAAAGAAGCAGCCAAAGATGCATTGGCGATAAATTCATCTATTATCAAGACTATGCCGTTCCATATAGCCACATTGATTTCTGTCAATGTACGAGGTGGCATTCCTTGTTC
>ERZ1673741.1708-NODE-1708-length-17454-cov-4.815277_pt1 | contig 17454 bp, 20 predicted proteins | sample MGYA00580209_ERZ1673741 | MGnify/ENA primary metagenome ERZ1673741 (study PRJEB41218, sample SAMN15661754) | gut metagenome | host: Homo sapiens | place: Canada: London | collected 2015-08-20/2019-03-30 | study: EMG produced TPA metagenomics assembly of... | reverse complement strand
ACGTATTCATTCCGCAGCCACGTCAAACTCATTGGGAGGTTTTAGGAGGCAGATACGATGAGTGAAAACAGCGGGCCAGTCATCTACGTCGGGCCAGCCTATAAAGACATGGAAATCCACACGAATCAGATTTTCGCAGACGGGATTCCTGCAAAATATAAGGATGACCCGGTATATAAGCATCTGTTCGTCACAGCGGGCGAATTGGATGCGGCACAAAAAGAAGTTAAATCTACAGGCTCGTTGAGAAACATCATGTATAAACGGGCCATGACATTACACGGAGGTAAATAAAATGGCATTTTTCCACGGCGTAAAAGCAAGTGAAATCGCAACATCCATTGTAGCGACGATTTCCACGAATGCAGGCTTGCCGGTTGTCTTCGGGACAGCACCTGTCCATTTGACGGACGATCCGACAGCTTATGTCAATAAACCCGTCATCTGCTACAGCTGGAACGAAGCAACGCAGAATTTAGGGTATCATGACGATTGGGATAAATACACGCTTTGCGAAGCGATGTACACCGAATTCAAGCTGTATAACGTACAGCCGATTGTCTTTGTCAATGTGTTGGATCCGTCCAAACACAAAGTGTCCGTTTCGGACACGGAAAAGACCGTTACCAAGAAACAGGTCATTCTGACAGACCCGGTTTTACTGCATACACTGACGGTCAAAGCCAGTGCAGACGAGTCCGCAGCTACCTTGGATAAGGACTATACGGCGGCATACGACGATGATGGTCAGCTCATCATTACCCTCTTGGATGATGGTGCCCTAGCCTCCGTATCGAGCATCCATGTTGCTTATGACAAATTAGATCCTACGGCTGTCAAAGATGACGATATCATCGGCGGCATGTCCACGGATGGTAAAAACAAAGGGCTGGAACTCGTCGACGATATTTATTTCCAGATTGGCAAAGTTCCGGGCCTGTTGGCAGCACCGGGATGGTCTGAAAAGCCGGCCATTGCCGCTGTCATGAAAGCCAAAGCGGCTAAAATAGACGGATTGTTCCCTTGCATGGCACTGGTAGACATCAATACGGAACAGGTCAAAAAATACGCCGACGTCAACATGTGGAAAAACGGCAATAATTATACAGGAAACAACCAAATTGTCTGCTGGCCGTGTGCCAAAAATGGCGATATGGTTTTCCACTTATCGACCCATATCATGGGCATTATCGGCGTTACCGATGGCAATAATAATGACGTCCCGTATCAGTCGCCATCTAATCAGACGTTACAGGTAACGGGACTGTGCTTGAAGGACGGCACCGAAGTAAGCCTCAATCTGACACAGGCTAATTTGCTGAATTCACAGGGCGTCGTTACAGGCTTGAATTTCTCAGGCGGTTGGAAGTCCTGGGGTAACTATACTGGGGCCTATCCGGGTACGACAGACGTCAAAGATGCATTCATCTGCGTACGGCGTATGTTCAACTGGCAGTATCAGACATTCATCCTGACCAACTGGCAAAAGACGGACCAGCCGATTACACCGCGATTAGTTAAGACCTTGGTGGACAGCGAACAGGTACGGCTGAATGGATTGACAGCTCGGGGCTACCTCTTAGGCGCCGAAGTACAGTTCCTGTCCGATGAAAACCCGACAACGGATTTACTGGCCGGCATCTTCCGGATTCACACCAAATTGACGCCGCCGGTTCCGGCCCAGGACATTGAAGATACCTTTGAGTATGACGTATCGAATTTTGAAGCATTATTCTCGTAAGGAGGGAAACTCATGGCAGTAAATAAAATCCCGGAAGTCATTAACGACATGCGGGCATATATCGACGGCGCTGATGATTTGATTGGTGTAAATGAAGTCGAATTGCCGGATTTGAAATCACTGACGGAAGACATCGAAGGCATTGGGGTCGCTGGGAAAATCGAGGCGCCCATTGCCGGGCATTTCGATTCCCTGGAATTAAAACTGACCTGGCAGGTGCCGACAAAAACCAGTTCCCGTCTGGTCGGCGGCAGCACCTTGGCGCTGGAACTCTATTCGGATATCCAGAACTGGGATAGCGGTGCCAACGACTACGAACACGAACAGTACCGCGTTGCCGTCCGTGGCCGTGTAAAGAGCCACAACCCGGGCAAATTCAAGGCCGGGTCCAAGACAGACAGCGAAACCGTCATCGAATGCACGTACTTTAAAATCGAAATGGGCGGCTCCACGCTCTGCGAAATCGACAAATACGGATACAAAGCCATCGTCAATGGTGTCGACCTGTTACAGCAGGTCCGGGCCAATATCGGCATGAATTAGGAGGATTAGCATGAAAGAAAAAGAAAATGAACTCGTCAACGCTGAAATCGTAGATCAGGAAAATATCCTGCATCTGACAACTCCGTTGCCGAACGGGCAAACGGAAATTTATTTTGACTTTGCAAAACTGAACGGCTATGCTCTGCTGGCTTGCATGAGCCAGGCTAAAAAGAAAGACAAACTTATGACAGTACCGGCATTATCCATGGAATACCAGGCCATGGTTGCCGCTGCGGCCGCTAAAATGAAGTATGACGACATCCTCAACTTGAGTGGTCCTGACTTCATGGCAGCCTGCTTGAAAGCGCAGAATTTTTTGCTTCCCAAGGAGCCGTAGAAAATATAAGATTATCGGCCATGAGGCTGGCGAAGTACACGAAAACGCCGATTGGATGGTTCCTGGATCAGCCAATCGGTGATTTTTATGAGTGGATTCAAGTCATGAATGAAGAAGTAGACCGGGAAAAAGAAGAAATAGAGAAGGCCAAGAAGGGAGGGCAATAAGATGAGTCGTGTCATGGAATTAGCTATTGCCATCAAGGGCCGTCTGGATGGGTCTGTAGCTTCGTCGATGCAGCGGGCCATTGCAGAATCCAAAGAACTGAAAACGCAAATCAAAGCGGCCAATGACGCCATGCGAAATGCACAGCGGGCGGCATCGGCAGAGCAACGGGCGACCGGACAGGTCAGCGTAGCGTCCTATCGTCAGATTGCCGCCCTACAGGCTCGTATCAACGATTTGACCCAGCGACGGTCCGACATCTTAGATGCCCAGGCCAGAAAGCAAAAAGCACAGGCGGCCTTTGACAGTGCGAAAAGTAATTTGGCTGGGACTGCAATGAAAACGGTTGTCCTGGCAGCACCGTTAGTGGGGGCAACGAAAGCGGCCATGGAATTTGAAAGTGAAATGGCTGAAATCAGAAAAGTTGTCGATTTTGATACACCAGAGCAGTTTAAGCAGATGGGACAGGATATCTTAGACTTGTCTACAAAAATGCCGATGGCTGCTTCGGGGATTGCCAAAATCGTGGCCGCTGGCGGGCAGGCTGGTATCGCCAAAGAAGATTTGCTGGAATTTGCTCAAGATGCCGTAAAGATGGGCGTAGCCTTTGACCTTACGGCCGACCAGGCCGGGGACATGATGGCTAAATGGCGAAGCGCATTTGATTTAAACCAAGACGGGGTCGTTGCCTTAGCAGATAAGATTAATTACTTGGGAAATACAACAGCCGCCTCGGCACCGTTGATTTCCGACGTTGTAACTCGCATTGGGCCACTCGGGGAAATCGGCGGGGTCGCATCCGGCGAAATTGCTGCACTTGGGGCTACTATGATACAAACAGGAACCCAATCTGATGTAGCTGCAACTGGTATTAAAAATTTGATTTTAGGTATGTCAATCGGGGAAAAAGCTACAAAAAGCCAGGCCGCCGCCTTCCAACAGTTGGGATTTGATGCGGCAGATATGGCCAAACGGATGCAAACCGATGCCAAAGGCGCCATCTTGGATGTTTTTCATGCCATACAAGCCTTGCCGAAAGATCAGCAAGCCGGCGTTTTGAAAGATTTATTTGGGGAAGAGTCTATTGGTGCTATTTCGCCGTTATTAGCAAAACTAAATCTATTGGAAGATAATTTCAATAAGGTTAGTGATGCTACGAAATATGGAGGATCAGTGGATGCTGAATATGCAGCCCGATGTGAAACAACGGCCAATCAAATGTATCTGTTCAAAAATAGTATGACAGCCGTAGCCATTGAAATAGGCTCTGCATTATTGCCAGCCATTAACAGCATCTTACGGAGTATCGTTCCTGTTGTCGTTGCTTTTGCCAATTGGGCCAAAGAACATCAGGTATTGATACAAACTATGGTTGCCCTGGCCGCCAGCTTTGCCGGCGTCTTATTGGCCGCCAGGTCTATTTTAGCCATCAGAGCCGGTTTTAGGATGCTTAAAGAAACGGCTGATATGTTCTTTACAGTAAACAAGAATGGGGAAACCGTATTGCGCGGGGCCGCAACGGCATCCAAACTTTTCCATGCCGGATTGAATGGATTAGGGGCAGCCTTTCGTCTTGCGGCAACAGGAGCCAGAGCGTTAGCAATGGCTCTCATGGCCAATCCTATTATCGCCATCGTGGCCGTCATCATCGCCGTGGTAGCTGCCATTATTTATTTCTGGAATACAAACGAACAATTCCGGGCCGCCGTCATTGCGATTTGGAACAACATCGTATCTTTTGGTATGAGTCTGTTTTCAGCCCTGGCCGCTTTCTTCACCGGGGTCTGGAATGGCCTGGTCACGATTGCCACAGCCGTCTGGAGCGGCATGATGACCGTAGCGACGATGACCGTATCGGTCATCATAGGCATCATATCCGCTTTTGGGGCCTTCTTCGCCGGGGTCTGGAATGGCTGTCTGGCCATCGCGTCGGCCGTGTGGGATGCTATCTCCAGCTTTGTATCGGCCGCAGCCAGCGTCATAGAAGGCATCATCTCTGCATTGGTAGATTATATTTCCGGTGCTTGGGATAGTGCTGTAGCCGCAGTACAAAGTTTTGCCAGCAGTGTCATAGATGCCATTGGCCAGGCCGTAGACTGGGCGATGGACAAGTGGAGCAGCTTAGTTAATGCCTTGTCGCATCCGATTGATACGGCTATCAACATTGCACAAAACATAACCCGTACAATCAGCGAAGCAACCAGCGGCGGTGATGACGTCAGCGAAAACGCCAGAGGTGGCATTTATCAGCGTGGGGCCTTCCTGACAACATTCGCCGAAGACTCGGCAGAAGCAGCTATCCCTTTAGACGGGTCGGCACGAGCTATCTCATTGTGGCAGCAGGCCGGAACCGCGTTAGGGGTCATGCCCAAAACGCCACAGCGGATGAGTGCAGGAACAGCCAAAGCCCCGTCGTACAGCAACAGCAGTATCACACTGGATTTCCGGCCGACTATCAACGTCCAGGGCGGTGGCGACGTCGCTGATACCGTCCGTCAAGCCTTAGAAGAACAGGCGCGTCAATTCCAGCGGGAACTGCCTAAAATGCTGGATAGAGTATCCGCAGGACGGAGGCGGTTGAGCTATGAATAAGTACACGACAGTCCAGGGGGACATGTGGGATGCCATTGCGTATAAAATTTTCGGCAATGAGCTCTATATGAATGAATTGCTGGAAGCGAATGAAACGTACCGGAACACGGCTATTTTTCCAGCAGGAATCATATTGAACATCCCGGACATCAATGTAATCCAGTCATCCAAGATTTTGCCACCATGGAAGCGGTGATGCTATGTCTTTAGAAACAATTAAAGCCAAATTAAATGAATGGAAAAAAGAACTGACGCCGGGGACATTCCTCGGACGCCGGGCTTATGCTCAAATACTGTATACGCCGGCAGGCGAAACAGAGAGCAAAGACATATCCGAAGATATGATGAAGTATCTGCTATCCATTGAAGTGACGGACAACCTGTCTGGACAGGTCGATGACATGACAGTTACCTTGGAAGACAGGGCGCAGCTGTGGCAGGACACATGGTATCCGGAACCGGGGTCCAAATTGGACATTACCCTTTATACGTTGAACAAAAGTGGAGTCAACGAGGGCATCAAGGAACTGCCGGTCGGAGAATTTGAGGTCGATGAAATCGAAATCAACGGGATGCCGACGACGGTACAAATCAAAGCTGTCAACGCCATTGCCGATACGTCATTGCGAGGCATTAAGCAGAATCAATCCTGGGATAATATCAGCCTCTATAGAATCGCCAATGACATCGCCTGGAGAAATGGCATGTCGCTGGACTATGAGCCGGGGGCCCAGAACAACCCATCGTATGAGCATGTCGAGCAGTCAGACGCATCAGACCTTGAATTTTTAAAAAAGCTATGTGATGATGCCGGCCTGGATCTGAAAATATCGACCAAGACCATTATCATCCTCGATGAATACCAGTTGGAAAACCAGGAGCCGTTGATTGTATTCTGGCGGCCAGGGACAGCCTCGTTTTCAGAGCAGACGAGTGATGATGACGTATCGCCTGAAAATCCGCTGAACTTCACGGATTTTCTGTCCTACTCAATGAAAGCCAAGACCCGTGACATTTATCGGGCCTGCCACGTTAAATACAAGCAGGGCAAGAACAAAGAAGTCATCGAGGGCTACTTTGAAGCCCCGAATAAGCAAACGGGGCTGACGCTGGAAGTGAATGAACAATGCGACACAGTGGACGCTGCAAATAAGCTGGCCAGGAAAAAATTGCGAGAACAGAACCGGGATGAAATCACGGCATCCTTTAGCCTGTACGGCGACTTCCACTTCATGGCCGGCATTGTTATCGGTTTCATGAACTTCGGTGCCTTTGATGGAAAATATATCGTCACAAAAGCAACACACAGCTTGGGCAATGGTTATGTACTCAGTCTGGAAATGAGGAGGTGCCTCGATGGATACTAACATCAAAAAGCTATTGGAAAACCTGATATTTTATGGCACTGTATGCGCACTGACTCCGAAAGACGGAACCGTGCGCGTGTGTCGTGAAGATAAAGGAAACAAGGTAACGAACGATATGTTCGTCCTTCAACGCGGCTCATCGGAATCGAAAGATTTCTGGATGCCGGCTGTCGGGGACCAAGTGCTCTGCATACAGATGCCGAACTTTTCGGGTGCCGGCGTAGGTGATGGATTCGTGCTGGGAACTTTCTTCAGCAGCACTGATGCGCCGCCTGGCGGAGCCGATGCCAACACACGGGTCATCGACACGCCGGGAAATATGAAAATCAATGTCGGCGGGGTCTTGCAGATTAATGCTTCCGGTGGGGATGTGGTAGTTAACGGCATATCACTCGTGTCGCATGTACACGGCGGTGTCACGCCAGGCGGCAGTAAAACGAGCACGCCAGAATAGGAGGCGTTATGTATATCGGATATATGGGCAGTCTGCCATTCATCGTATCGTCGCATTATCTAAGGACACCGGCCAACTATCAGACCGAGGCGGGAAGCCGCTGGCAGGACCATGACATTATCTATCATAAGCCGGTCAGTGAGTTCATCGGGCCGAAATTACGAACAATCACCTTTGACCTTATTCTCACAGCATCGCATAACATTGCGATAAAAAAGGACTTGGCCACGATGAAGGAGATGTGCGAAAACGGCACCGTATTCCCGCTAATCATCGGGATGCGGCCAGTCAGCCAAAACTACTGGCGCCTGGACTCCATGTCCGTTTCGGATACGTTTTTTAGCTCTGTTGGGGCATTAATTTGGGCCAAAGTAAACGTCAAGCTTGTCGAATACGATGATAGCAACTACCAGGAAGAAAAATCAAAACTGAACCTTTACGGCAGCATTGCCAACGGGATACTGACCGTCTTTAGATAGGAGGACATCCGTGGAATATGTTGTAATGCCAGACGCCAAAACCATTGATTTTGCGCCAGCAACGAAAATCGAAGAAATATTGCAGAACGTCCGGACCATCTTGGGGACTGTAAAATTCTCAGTGCCACTTGATAGGGAGTTTGGAATTTCCGGGGATGCCGTAGATAAGCCCATGTTACAAGCAGAAGCGGTTTTATCGAGTGAAATTTTTGCTCAAATCAAGCGCTACGAACCAAGGGTAAGTATTACGGAAATAACATTCACGGGCGACATAAAAGGGCGACTTACGCCGAAAGTGACGGTGAAAATTAATGAAACTAGCTGATTTACCAGACATCGAATTCGTAGACGGCGATGCGGAGAAAATCAAAGCTGCCGTCTTTAACGACTATACCAGCATAACTGGCCGGACCTTAGCCCAAGGCGATCCGGTACGACTGTTCTTGCTGGTCGTATCCGAAGCGATTGTCCGTCTTGTAAATAATCAAAATTACATCGGCAAACAGAATTTGCTGAAATATGCGTCCAGTGGAAACCTGGACAACCTCGGCGCTTTTTCCGACACGACGCGAATACCGGCATCGGCCGCAACGACAACGCTGCTGATTACGTTGGCAGCTAAACGCGAACAGGAAACCATCGTAAAAGCCGGAACGCGTGTAACGACAGACAGCGGTATTTATTTCGCAACTAACGAAGATGCGGCCGTCCTGGCCGGGAACCTGACAACGACGGTAAAAGCAACATGTCAAACGGTCGGCACAGTCGGAAATGGGTTCCTCCCTGGCGAAATCAAATCCGTCGTTGACCTGGTGGCCTATGTGGCTTCCATCGTCAATACGACGACCAGCGCAGGCGGTGCCGATGAAGAGTCAGATGACGACTATCGAGAACGCATCCACGAAGCGCCGGAACGCTTTTCCACGGCCGGGCCGACAGGGGCTTACGAGTATTGGACGAAATCAGCCAATAGCGGCATCATCGATGTCGCCGTAACCAGTCCCAGCGCCGGGGCCGTTGAAATACGGCCGCTCATGACAGGCGGGACATTGCCGGAGCAGGAATTACTGGACGCGGTAAAAACGGTAGTGTCTGCGGATAAAGTACGTCCACTGACCGATAACGTATCGGTCGTCGCGCCGGATGCGGTATCCTATGACATTACCCTGACCTACTATACCGACGTCGGCACTGCGGAATCTACTATCAAAGACGCCGTAATGACAGCCGTGGATAACTATCGGCTATGGCAGAAATCTAAAATTGGCCGGGACATCAACCCGTCGCGACTGATTGCCGATGTGATGGCTGTCGCCGGCGTAAAACGCGTCATCGTCACGGCGCCGACCTATACCGTGCTGACAGGCGTACAAGTAGCCCAGGATAAAACGGTATCCGTCGTCTTAGGAGGGAGTGAAGACGAATGATAGATGCGGAGTACAGAATCGCAGAACATTTGCCGGAATCCATCAACAAAGACCCCGTACCGGATTTGGCCCGCGTCGTCGATATGGCGCTGTCCGACATCAATCCGGATTTGTTACTGATTTACCCGGCCATTGATGACCTGCCGGAAGCGCTCATTGACCATCTGGCAGAGCAGATGCACGTCGACGAATACGATGACAATTCGGACTTGTCTGTAAAAAGGCAGCAGGTCAAAGAATCATTTTTACTACATAAATTCAAGGGCACGAAGTATGCGGTACAGAAAGCGGTATCCACGGTGTATCAAGTAGCTAAAGTAGAAGAATGGCCCGTGTATAGCGGGGAGCCGTATCATTTTCGTATATCCGGGATTATATCTCCCATCGAAGATGGAGCCGTAGTAAATAAACTAGTACGAATCGTGAATGCGTACAAAAATACACGGTCATGGCTAGACTATATTGAATTTATAGAGTCCACTACTACTACTACTAAGTCCGTGGCTTGTATCATGGACGATGAAAATTTGACGATTACAAGCAAAATAACTGATGAAATAATAATTAATACGAATATGCGCACAGCAGCCGGGTTAATGGATGATGAGGAGGTATTTGTAAATGTCGAATTGGCAAGGATTTAAAAGAACAAAATTAGGGCAGAATTTACAAGCTAAAATCGATGCAGGGTTAACAAAATTTAAAATTACAAAGCTAGGAATTGGGGATGGCACATACCAAGGAAATGTTGAAAATATGATTGCTCTCTCAAATAAAAAGCAAGATTTAAATGTTAGTAAAATAGAAGTTAACGAAAACGTCATAAAAATTCAAACTACGATAACGAATACTGGGGTGACAGAAAAATATCAGATGACAGAAATTGGCATTTTTGCAACGGACCCAGAAATGGGTGAAATTCTATATGCTGTCATGACTGACCCTAACCCTGACACGATGCCGGCAGCTGGATCGGCAACCGTGGTAAAAAAAACTTGGACATTTAATTTAATAGTCGATAATACTGGCGACGTATCAGCCGTAATAGACAGCACATCTTTAATTACTGTTGGTGACCTCGCTAACCATAACAACGATACTAACGCGCATGCAGCCCTGGAAGCCACGATTGACGACACCATAGTACCTAAATCTGATACAAATACCATCCGGAATCTGCTCGATAATCTTGCTAATCGTATCAAAGCCGCCACGGGGGCAAGCGGATGGAAAGAAGCACCGGCAGCGACCCTTGCAAGTCTGAGTATGATGATTGCTAATTTGGCGACCGGAGCAGACGTCACCTGGGACGGAAAAAAGTTTACAAATCATCGCCTGGGCATTACTGGGCTAATGGATCAAAATGGCTACATTTGCTTCGGGCCGAACTGTGGAGGCCTAATTATACAGTGGGGAAGTCAGATAGTAGCATTAAACGGTATAACTCAGAGCTTCACCCTGCCATTGACTATCTCATATGCTATGGCTGCTGTAATGACAATGAGGAGTGGTGACTTTCCCGGTTATGTGGCTTGCCCATACTGGTCGGAGTGTACGAAAGATACAATCATGATTACCCCTGACTACGAAACGGGCCAAGGATATACCGGCACAGGGAAAAGCACGGTCACATGGATACTACTGGCCATATAGACAGTGGGGATTATCCGGGAATAACCAAGCAAATGAACAAACAATTTCGCTCCCCATTGCCTACTCAACTACGCAGTTTTTTGCGACTGTAATTGATTATGGAATGGCGGGGAAAGCCTATGGTATTAACGATTCCGCTACAAATTCGTTCATCGTGTATGCACCCGTTACTCCATTCTCAGTTTTCTACTTTTCATTAGGGTATTAAACAGTGGGGAGAAAGCACATCCCCGATAACATTTCCAATTGCTTTTAACATCTTATATGCATATGAAATGCTACACTATTCGTCATTAAGACATAAAACGATTCCGTTGCCCGGGGCTAATGATGGAACAAAATTGTTTTTTGACCTTTGGAATATGCAGGGAAATGATTATGATGCAGCCGGGACAGCAATCTATATTGCTGTCGGGAAATAGTTGGTCTATAGGCCAATTGCTATCCAGTTTACTGATACCTTATCAGAATCATGATTAGCGTGAAAAAAATAGCAATTTAAAAGCCCGCTTGACCCCAATGCGCTTGATGCTACGACGTTAACAGCTGTCTGTGTGCCGTAATGCATTCCAATTACAATCGGTTCCGTATTAAAGGCAATGGGATATCAGTTAAATGTTTCGCTCATGCATCTTCCCCACTGTTTACATACAAAAGATTAACCAATGGTAATTCGTACCATTTTTGCTCACAGTTTGCGGGGATCCGGTGTATTGTGGCCAAAAAATTAATGAGTTGCTCTCATATGACAATCCAACAAATGTTCCACCTGTATTCCATTTTATTCCTGTGTCAGTAACAAAACCTGCAAAAAAGGTGTTAAAAGAAATTGCTGGTACGATTGTTTGACCATTTGGATTACTGTTATATGTAGTATATCCCCACTGTTCATCAAACCCCAATTGAAATCCATACGGCTTGCGGGGATGTAACTTGTTCGTTCAAGGAACAATTAATGCGAGCAGTACTAAGAGAGTCAATTTTAACCGCCAATTCATTCGTGATATTACTGGACATGGTTAAAAACGTTGCTACCATGATATACCTATCGGGATACTTCAGTGGTAAGACGAAATACTTATTGCAGTCAGCTGTTCCCCACTGTTAATATCCCAAGATAAAGTAGCAGGCTATTAATGTTTGGCCTTGATGGCTGCTTGCTATTTTCACCGCCAATATTCCTTGTCCCAGGTTACAGCACTCTGCTTTTTCATCTACCACGTTTTCGGCATCTGTTAAAATATTGGCAACTGCAAATAAGGCTGAGTTTTTAAACTGTATGGGCAGGTTTGTGTTAACCTGTACTTCGTATCCTTTTACGCCATCCCAAATAAAATAATCGTTAGGCGTCCCCGATACTCTTCCCCACTGTCTACTTGGTAATGGCTATGAATCTTATTGTTTCATCTGTATTTATAGAAGAATAAATATTTCCTGAATCATCCATTCCGTTGTATTGTGGGGTAACACCACAGTGCTGCAGTATACAAGCAATGTTCTTTGCAGATATGGGTAATATCACTTTCCCTTTTCCGTTCTTTAATGAAATCATTCCCCACTGTTTAATTTTTGCCTAGCGCAAACCAAAAGACATCTGTGTCCAAACCGATATCTTGCAATCTCGTACCATCAACATCTACAAGTATACGCATGTTTGAGCCATCCGGGGTTGCATACACCCATGGATACGGCTCAGAGCGGGAGCATGTGTCATACGAAGCGACAGGTAAAACCAGTAAAATCGTACAGTCAATATTTGGCTTTACTTTATTTACAGTCTCTACCTTTGTGGCTAACTTTCCCCACTGTCTACTTGGTAATGGCTATGAATCTTATTGTTTCATCTGTATTTATAGAAGAATAAATATTTCCTGAATCATCCATTCCGTTGTATTGTGGGGTAACACCACAGTGCTGCAGTATACAAGCAATGTTCTTTGCAGATATGGGTAATATCACTTTCCCTTTTCCGTTCTTTAATGAAATCATTCCCCACTGTTTACTTACATATAGCTATAAAGGCTATGCCGGTAGGGTAGACATTTGCTGTAGTATAAATATAAAGGCTACTATTAAAGCCAGCAGAGTTATTACCGTCACCGCCATCGCCGGCAATTCCTATTAGCATAGTGCTTGTTAGTGGTAGTGTGATTTTTTCCACCGGATTGGTTATCACAGCAAGTCCCCACTGTCTACTTGGTGATGGCTAAATAAAAGCACGTCCCAGTTGAAACGCCGGTAGCGTTGACGATTTGTATATACCCATCAGCAGTCCCGGTTACTGATATAAAATGCGACGAGTTCTTATCATCCCATATTGATACGGTATATCGTAATATTGTTGCTGATATGGGGAGATTAATGTAAGTCTGACTATTAACTGTTCCCCACTGTTGAAAGGAGATGAGTAAAATGACCGAACAAGACGAAAATGTATACCTTATGCTCGGTACTGACGCCGAGAAAAAACGTCCAAGTGTCGTAGCGGGTGCCGTAAATGACACAATTTACACGATGAAAGTTGTGGCCGAAAGCTATGGAGTCGTTTTCAGTGATGCCGTCATTGACCGGTTATACAAGGAACTGGACGAGCATCTAAAGCGGATACAAAAACCGTGATTGTCAATATATTTTAGATAAATGAGAAACACAACATTAACCGCATCATCGGTAGTCCGCATCAAATAAAATCATGAGAGGATGCAAATTTACCGATTTTTAGAGTATCAATAGTAACAGTGATAGAGCCGCACAGCGGACGGGTTTTACGCGTCTGTATGCGGCTCGTATAGTATCGCATTAGTAACAAATTATTTGAGCAGCTCGATGCATTTGCGTAGCTGCCGCAAGTTTTTATGCGTATACACCCGATCTGTCACATCGCCGTCAGCATGGCCGAGGATGCGCCGTTTGGCGTTTTCATTTGCGCCGGCGTTATCTAAAAGCGTGGTGACAGTATGTCGGCAATCATGCGTTGTGTGCCCGCTGGCGTGAATTAGTGTCATTATATGGCCCCAAACTGTAGCATAGCGGCCATAATTATAGGGCTGCCCATTACCGTCTGCAATAAGTGTTTGACCGGGCATCTTCATCCGTGCCTGGACAAGCGGTAAGATGCGATTGTGAATCGGTATAATGCGTAGCCCAGCAGCAGTCTTGCTTTTTGTGATACGAATATATTGTTGCCGCAGATTGACGTCCGATTTATCGAGGTTGAGCATCTCACTACAACGCATGCCTGTGTACATCAGGATAATCACGGTATCAACGCCAGGAGTATCAGCATGAGCCCACAGCCGATTAATTTTCTGACGTGAAAAGACCTTGTGAGGTCGAGTCGGTTTGTTTTTACCGAGCGTGAGCAGTTGAGCGTAGTTTTTGTCGGAGACTTCGATTTTAGCGGCATATTTTGATATGAGACTAATCAGAGAGCGTATTTTTTTGACGCTGCTGTACGATAAGCCGTGCCGACGCATATTGTCTATGATGCGCTGATAGTCTACATATTTGATGTCTGCAAATATCTTTGTATGTAGCGGCTGGCAGTGCGAAAAAGCATTTTTATAGCTGTAGATAGTTGATTCTGCTGGCGATGTATTGTCGATATGTGCCGGAAGCCATCGGTAATATAGTTCTGCAAAAGTCATTTTGTGGCCAGGAAGGGAGCGGTTCGTATGGATTTTATTATAATCAGCAGCGTAAATTTCAGCCTCTACTTGTGTGCAAAAATACGCTATAGGTTTTTGTCTACCGGCTTGTGTTACGACAAATACGTAAGGCCGCCGCCGTTTTCCTGATAGCTTTTTGATACTACCATAACCATTAGGTTTGCGCATTTTAATTACCACCTTTTTACCCTTATATTACACAGGAGGAGACGGCATGGCAAAAGTAGATTATTTAATTAAGTTTGATGATGACGGAAACCGCGGCGAGACACATGACGCTGTATTTATGACAGCGGAAGAAATTGCGGACTATCAGGCAAAAGGATTTATCGCAGTAAGCACAGCAGATTACCAAAACTTGCTTGGTAATAATGATGAGCATCAGCTATATATCCGCCAAAAAGATGGGACCTTTATTCCGAAGCCGGCATACGTTCCAACAGCGGAGGAAGTGCAAGTCGCTAAGTTGTCCAAATTGGACACCGAATATGCGGAAAAACTGGAAGACAATAAAAACTCCATTATTATCGCCGCTACCGTTGACCAGGATGAAGAGTACGCTACCCAGTTGCGAAAGGAACGGCAAGCTCTACAGTCAGAATACATTGATAAAAGGAGTGAACTCTAATGTCAGAAAAGAAATGCTTTTTATGCGGACGCCCCATGAAGGCTCAAGAAGGACTCTTGTACGATCTTTGTACTAATCCGAAGTGCCCAAGGTCAAAGCCATTGTCTGCGCCGGAAGAAAATAAAATGGAATCGGAAAAAGCTACCAATCAGAGAGGTGAAACATGAGTGAGCATGATTTCCAGTCGGAAGTACTCGAAAGAATGGGACGGCTCGAGGAGCAATCTAAACAGGCACTGGACACCGTGAAGAAGCTTGAAGAGCAGTTCCAGGCTACGAAAGAACTGGCAATCATTGCAGATCAGCGCGGCCGTTCGGCTCATCACCGCATCAATTCGATGTATGTCATCGCTGGCATTATCGGCGGTATCATATCTTTTATTGTTGATTATTTTCGGCACTAGGAGGCGATATATTGCAGGTGGAAAAAATTAATATTTCGGATTGTCTCGTCATCATCGGGCTGGTAACAGCCCTAGTGCTGGCGATTTTTTATGCGATGAATGAGCTTGCTATGTCAATCGCAAGTGGGCTCTTAGGTTATATCGGAGGTACTGTAAAATCCGCTGCTTCGAAAGGAGAAGAGAAACGATGAAAGTATTTTTAAACCCAGGACACGACACTAAATATGATTCCGGAGCAGTACATTATGATGCGGATGGAAATGTAGATTTGCGCGAATGCGATGTAGCAGCCCAAATCGGTACTGCTGTGCAAAAATATCTTGAAGCAGCTGGCTGTGAATGCTATTTAATGCAAAGTGACAATTTAGCGCCGACGCCGGCAGGACGCAGCGACTACGATGATCGTCAGGGCACGACGGTTACTGAAACTGCCAATGATTGGGGGGCTGATATTTTTATCAGTATCCACTGTAATGCCGCTTCGGGCACGGCTCGCGGCACAGAAACGGAATGCTATAGCAGGATGAGTAACGGTGGCAATTTAGCGCAGTGCATCCAATCGCAACTTATTGACAGCATCGATACTGTCGATAGAGGTGTAAAAGAAATGCCGGAGTTGCTGGTACTACGGTATACAGATATGCCTGCCGTCTTAGTCGAAACGGCTTTTATCGACAATGATGACGATATGTTGTTGTTAGTAGAGCATTGGGACGACATTGCCCGGGCTATTGCTAGGGGCGTAACAGATTACGAACAATCTAACAATTAAAACTATTATATTGTATTTATGGAGGTAAGACCTATGAGCAAATGGACAGAAGTACGTGATGGTATGCTGGCAGCACTGGATGCAAGCGATGTAGTAGAATCTGCGAAACAGCAGATCATTGAAAGCTTGAGCACTGAAGGGATGACCGCGCTTGAATCCGTAGCGGATAAGTTTGTGACACAGGTACAGGAGCATGCCGCGTCCGAAACTGGCTGGAATGCTATCCGTGACAAATTTGTTTTGCCGCTCTTGATTAATAGCACGGTTTGGGCCATTAAATTTGTGCTGAGCAAGAGTACAACAGCGGAAAATAACTAATAAAAATCCCGCAATCCTACGTAAATAATAGGGTTGCGGGTATATTTTCCCCACCAATTCAATGTTTAAACATTGACAAATAGCCGAAATTAAGGTATAATATACCTATAGAGAAGGAGGTGAAAGATGTGAAACCCGAAAAAATAAACCTTATAACAGCAATAATTCAGCTAGTGACTGCAATCATATTGCTGCTACAAGGTTTTTCCCGTTAAGCTAAAGAGCTTGCCCCTCCTAGAGGGGCGGGCTTCCTGCTTAGGGTTAGTATATCACATCTGATAAAATGAAATCAATATATATTAGTTTAGTAGCGTTAGTCATCTCAATCATTGCATTATTAAAAGCACTGGGGGCGTTTTGATGAATTGTTTAGAAGAAGTCATGACAGCGGCAGAAGCGGCAGAAAAATGGGGGAAAGCTCCAATTACTGTACAGCAGGCTTGTAGCGGATATGCTAAAGCAAAGCCAAAATTTTTGCCCACAGAGGCCAGAAAAGCCGGGCGGATTTGGCTTGTAACCCGTGCAGGCATGGAAAGACTTTATGGCCCGGAACCTATAAAATAATAAAGCAACGCTAAAAAAGGCATTGCAAATTTTCAATGACGACGACGGAAGCGGCTAAACGCTGGGGCCTATCACCAACGACCGTAAAGCTTTATTGCTTAGGGACGAAAACACAGCCGTCGAAATTTAAAAAAGGAGAATTTAGAAAAAGCGAAAACGTATGGCTTGTGACTAAAGCCGGAATGGAAAGACTTTTTGGACCGGAGCATAAATAAACTCAAAAAGGACAGCTCGAAATGAGCTGTCCTTTTTGAGTTTATTTATATAATGATTAAATAAGAGGGAAATATATGGCGGGGTCAAAATGGGGTCAAAGACACCAGACTTTTCGGGGTCATACGAA